>Ga0224508_10000385_pt1 | contig 43871 bp, 40 predicted proteins | sample SF_Jan12_sed_USG_4_FD_170157 | JGI IMG/M metagenome (GOLD analysis project Ga0224508, IMG submission 170157) | Sediment microbial communities from San Francisco Bay, California, United States - SF_Jan12_sed_USGS_21 | ecosystem: Environmental > Aquatic > Marine > Sediment | place: USA... | reverse complement strand
TTGATAGCGGCTCGTACCGCACGAATGTGGTCGGGCGTCGTAGCGCAGCAGCCGCCGATGATTTGGGCGCCCATCTCCTTCCAACCCACTGCGGCCTCGGCATAGCGTTCGGGAGTGTACTCGCCCCGCCCGATCGTGAAGAAGTGTTCGTCGGGGGCGCTGCCAAACTTGGGATTCTCGTTGTATTCGAGGTGTGCATAGGCTCCGATGGGCCCGCTGTATGCATCGCGAAGTCTGGGAAGGCTCCCGTTGATGTCCCACGGATAGCTGCACATGAGACAGATCGCCGCAACCGGGTGACCTTCGAGGGCGGCGATCAGGGTCTCGAAAGACGTTCCGTCGTACATGGTTCCGCGCTCGGATACTCGGCAGACACCGAGAATGACGGGCAGGCCGGATTCGGCGCACGCATCGACCGCGGTCACGCAGTCGCTGACGGGATTGTCCATTACCGAGTCTCCCGCCATGTACTCCGGGAGCATGAAGTCCACTCCTGCATCGGCAAGTACACGACCCTGCTCGATGAACTGCTCATAGAGATTGCATTTGTGTTCGGGAGGCGCGATTCCGCCCCCCACGTAGGCGTCCGGATTGATCGCGTCGCGCGCCTGGCATGCCAGCTCGCCGCCGCGACGCGTGTACTCTTCCCATTGGTCCTTCTTACCGATCACATTCATCATGGTGCGCGACGTGTAGAAGTTGTTGCTAATGATGATCTCGGCGCCGGCCTTCAGATAGTCCTCGTGGATCGCTCGCACCATGTCTGGAGCATCCAGGTTCGCGGCTGCTGACCAGACACCGAGCTTTCCTTCGACGGATCCTTTGTCAACATCGACACCCCGCCGCTGGAGCTCAGATCCCGTCGCCCCGTCCATAACGAGAACCTCACCAGACTGCAGTCGATCGATGATGCTGGGCCGGGGCATCCTTCTTTCCTAGATCACTCGTATAGAGATTCTCTCAATTTTCCGACTCAGGTCGCCTACGGTCAACAAAAGAAAAACCCGGCACGGGGCCGGGTTTTCAGTTTTCGTGATAGCGGGGGCAGGATTTGCCCTCGCCCCTTCGGGGCTCAGTTGGTCTCGGCGCCTGTTAACCGACGCTACGCGTCGGGGCGCCTCGGCTGAACCTGCTTCCCCTCAGATTCGAATCCGCCGCACTATTCAGAATAAAAAAGGCCACCCCCTCTTTGAGGGGGCGGCCCTTTTTTATTTGGTAGCGGGGGCAGGATTTGAACCTGCGACCTTCGGGTTATGAGCCCGACGAGCTGCCAGACTGCTCCACCCCGCAATGGCAGGAGCGGGATGTTACTCAGGTGAATCTTGGAATACAAGAGCCAGAATTAGTGGCCGTGTAAGACCTGCAGGCACAAGGTCCACAGCCAGCCGGGCAGCAGCCCCAGCGCCAGCACGGCCACGCCGTTCAGGCTCATGACCAGGCGGGTATCGGTGCTGGTCAGCAGCACAGCCTGGTCTGCTGGCTCCTCGAAATACATGTACCAAATGACCCTGAGGTAGTAGTACGCACCGACCACCGATGCCAGCACCATGAGTATCGCAAGCCCGGTGTATCCCTCGGTAAGCACTGCATCGATCGAGTTTAGTTTGCCGAAGAAACCGATGAATGGCGGTATGCCCGCCATGCTAAACATCATGAACATCATTATTATTGCAAACCATGGGCTGCGTGCGTTGAGGCCCTTGAAGTCCGAGAGATTCTCTGCCTCGTAACCACGTCGACTCAGCAGAATTATCATGCCGAATGCGCCGACCGCAGAGATAACGTAGGTCAGCGTGTAAAACAATGCGGCGGCATAGCCCTGCTCGGTTCCGGTGAATATTGACAGCAAGATGAAACCGACATGTCCGATTGTCGAATACGCAAGCATGCGCTTAATGTTGGACTGCACGATCGCGATGAGATTGCCAAGCACGAGTGACAGTACGGCGACAACCATGACCATGTCCGACCATACGCCGTAGAGACCACCAAAACCGTCGACGAGGATTCTGAGCGTCAATGCAAGCGCGGCAATCTTCGGCGCTGAACCGAGGTACAACGTCACCGGAGAGCGTGCCCCCTGATAGACATCCGGAACCCACATGTGAAACGGCACGGCACCGAATTTGAACGCAATACCGACCAGCAGAAACGCCAGACCAAACCACAGCGCCAAGTTATTGACGCTCGGATCGCTGGCGATTCTATCGGCGAGCTGATGGAATTCAATCGTACCGGTGGCGCCATAGATCCACGAGATTCCATACAGTAAGCAGCCGGAGGCAATCGCGCCGAGCACGAAATACTTCATGGCGGATTCTGCCGATGTGACATTGGTACGATCAATCGCGACCAGCGCGTAGAGTGACAAGGCCAGCGTTTCCATCCCCATGTACATCGTCAGCAGGCTATTGGCCGATATCATCACCATCATGCCGAGCACGCCGAACAGGCCAAGCAGGTAGAACTCGCCTTTGTGCAAATCGTTGGCGCGCAGGTAGTCACGCGAATACAGAAATGTCACAGCGACGGCTGCGATTACACCAATCTTCAACACTTGCGATAGAGCATCGCTGACGTAACTGCCATCGAAGATCAGTACGCGACCCACCGGCGCCGTCTCAAAAACCGCCCACGCCGTGATTGCGAGCGACACCATCGTCAGCCAAAACGTAATCACGCGACGCTCTTCTTCGACGAACAGGTCGGCGACGAGCACGACGCAAATCAAGCCCAATAAGGTCATCTCCGGAGCAGCTGCAAGTAAATCAGTAAGATTCATATACGACCTGTCAGAGCTTGGAGAGCCCTACCCTCTCGACCAGTTGATCAATCGTGGCGTTCATCATGTCAATGAGCGGCGCCGGCCAAAGGCCGACCAGCAAGACGGATATCGCGAGCACGCCGAGCACGATGAACTCACGTCGATTCAGATCGCTGAGCTCGGCAACGTCGTCATTGGCGATATCGCCGTAAATAACGCGTTTAACCATCCATAGTGTGTAAGCGGCGCCCAGGACCATTATCGTTGCGGCAAAAAACGCGAACCAGAAATTCGCCTTAAAGCTGGCGATGATGACCATGAATTCTCCAACGAATCCGGAGGTACCGGGCAGGCCCGCATTCGCCATCGCGAACAAAACGAATAGCGCCGAAAACGTTGGCATCGTATTGGCAACGCCGCCGTAGTCAGCGATCTGGCGACTGTGGACGCGGTCGTACAACACACCGACGCACAAGAACAAAGCGCCGGAGATCAGGCCGTGCGAGACCATCTGCACCATGCCGCCGGACATTCCGAGCGCGGCACCGCTATCGCCGTCAATCTTCCATAACAGAAAAAAGCCCAACGTCACAAAACCCATATGCGCAATTGATGAATACGCGATGAGTTTTTTCATGTCCGTTTGCATCAACGCGACGAAGCCAATGTATACAACGGCAATCAGCGATAGCGCGATCATCAGGCTCGCGAAATATTCGCTGCCGTCAGGAACGATTGGCAGCGACAAGCGAATAAACCCGTAGCCGCCCATTTTCAGCATGATTGCGGCAAGGATGACGGAACCACCGGTCGGTGCCTCAACGTGAGCGTCCGGCAGCCACGTATGCACGGGCCACATCGGCACTTTGACTGCGAATGCTAAGAGGAACGCAATAAAGATGAGTTTCTGTGTCGTCATCCCAAGCGGGGCGTCCATCCAACCCGCAAGGTCGTAGCTGCCGGTTTGCACGTACAGGTAGATGAACGCGACCAGCATCAGAACAGAGCCGAGGAATGTGTACAGGAAAAACTTTATCGTGGCGTAGATGCGGCGATCGCCGCCCCAAGCCCCAATAATAAGAAACATCGGCACCAGCATGAATTCCCAGAACACGTAGAACAAAAGACCATCGAGCGCACAAAACACGCCGATCATCAGTCCTTCGAGAATTAGAAATGCGGCAAAGTACTGCGCCGGACGCGATTTGATCGTATCCCAACCGGCGATTACGACCAGTGGCGTAATAAATGTGGTCAACAAGATCAGCGGCGCCGAAATACCGTCGACACCAAGGTAATACCAGGCGTCAATCGCCGTCACCCACGAGATGCGCTCGACGAACTGCATCGATGCCGTTGTTGAATCGAAGTCCCGATAAAGCCCAACGCTTATCAACAACACCAGCATAGACGTCGCCAATGCTATTAGTCGCATGATGCCGGCTTTCGACGATGCCGCATCCCCATCGTCGCCAATCGCCAACAGAGCGAAGCCACCGAATATTGGCAGCCATATGAGAATCGAGAGCAGATTTGCAGAAAAGTCCATCGTTATCTCAAACCTACTTCAGCCAGGTCAGCCAGCCGAGCAATGCCGTCAAACCAATAATCATTGCAAACGCATAGGTGTACAGATAACCGGTTTGTAGCTGCCGCATGATGCCGGCGAGCCGCGCAACGGCGTTTGCAGTGCCATTGACCATCGCGCCATCAATAAGCAGCTCGTCTCCCTTTTGCCAGAGAAACGTCCCAATGCGACGCCCGCCGCCACCAAAGCCCTTTATCCACAAATCGTCGAAGTAGTATTTGCGATCGAGCACGTTGTAGAGCCCCTCGACCTTGTTTTTGATGGTCTCAGGTATGTCTGGACGCTTCAGATACAAGAACCACGCGGTCGCGGCTCCCGCAAGCGCCAGCCACAATACCGGCGTCCGTACCGAATGAATCAACAGAGCCCGGCTGCCGTGCCATTCTCGGCCAATCTCGGCCAGTGCATTCCGGCTCGCATCAACCGCAATCGCATCACCGAAGTATCCTTCAAATAACACTGGCGTTACCGTGTACCAACCGATGATCGCCGACGGAATCGCGAGCAGCACCAACGGCACGGTAACAACCCAAGGCGATTCGTGCAGATGCGATTTCGTCTCGGCATCCATGCGCTCTTTGCCGTGAAAAACCAGGAAAAACATACGGAATGAATACAGCGCGGTAACGAATACGCCGAGCAGTACGCTCAAGTAGGCGATCCAATAAATGAGCTGATCCGTTTCATGCCAATGCGAATGTTTTACAGCGTCGATCAGCAAATCCTTGGAGAAAAATCCCGACGTGCCCGGGAAGCCGATCAACGCCAGTGAACCTATCAACGCTGTTATGTAGGTCCACGGCATGTACTTGCGGACGCCGCCCATTTTGCGGATGTCCTGCTCGTGATGCATCGCAATAATTACCGAACCGGCCGCAAGGAACAGCAGCGCCTTAAAGAATGCGTGCGTCATCAGGTGGAAAATGGCCGCGCTGTATGCGGACGCGCCCAAGGCCACCGTCATGTAGCCGAGCTGCGACAACGTTGAGTATGCAATGACGCGCTTGATGTCGTTTTGCACGATACCGAGCAAGCCCATGAAGAACGCGGTAATCGCACCGATCACGATAACAACGCCCAATGCCGTAACGCTCAGCTCATACAGTGGCGACATGCGAGCCACCATGAATATGCCGGCAGTGACCATCGTCGCTGCATGGATCAATGCTGAAATCGGTGTCGGGCCCTCCATGGAATCGGGCAGCCAGACATGCAGCGGCGCCTGCGCGGATTTACCCATCGCGCCAATAAATAACAGAATGCAAATCACCGTCATTGCATTCCACGGACTGCCGCCAAATACTTCGATGCTCTGTCCGGCGATTGCGTCGGCCTGTGAAAAGACTTCCGCGTAATCGAGCGAGTTCGTGAACATCACGACTCCGGATATGCCGAGAATGAAGCCGAAGTCGCCAACGCGATTGACGAGAAATGCCTTCAAGTTCGCAAATATCGCGGATTCGCGCTTGAACCAGAAACCGATCAGCAAGTACGAAACCAGGCCGACAGCCTCCCAGCCAAAAAACAGCTGCAAGAAGTTGTTCGACATGACCAGCATCAGCATGGAAAACGTAAACAGCGAAATGTAACTGAAGAAGCGCTGATAGCCGTCGTCATCGTGCATGTAGCCGATCGTGTAGACATGCACCATCAGCGACACGAAGGTCACTACCGCCATCATAAGTGCGGTCAGCCGGTCGACCAGGAAACCGACCTCCATCCGCAGCCCGTCCGTTACGGCCCAAGTATAAACGCTGATATTTTCGGTCTGTGCACCAGCCCAATACATTTGGTACAGCACATAGAACGACAAAGCCGTCGAGACAGCTACCGCGAAAATCGTTATCGAATGCGCACCTGAGCGTCCTATGCGCCTGCCAAAGAGGCCGGCGATGACAGCCGCCAACAGCGGTGCCAATACGATGACCAGGTAGTAGTTATACATTCCTCGTTAACCTTTCATCGTATTGAGTTCTTGCACGTTGATCGATCGGCGGTTGCGGAACAACACGACGAGAATCGCGAGACCTATCGCCGCTTCTGCGGCCGCGACTGTCAGAATAAAGAAAACAAATACCTGGCCAGTCGCATCGCCCAAATAACGCGAAAAGGCGATGAAGTTGAAGTTGACCGCTAACAACATCAGTTCGATGCACATCAGCAACAAAATCAGGTTGCGGCGATTAACGATAATGCCGGCGATGCTCAGCACAAACAGCATAGCTGACAGCGTCAGATAGTGCTGCAAGCCAATCATGATTTCTTTTCCGCATCCATCTTGACGATACGAACCCGGTCTTTCGCACGAACGGCCACCTGTTCCGCAATGTTTTGCACCTTCAGGCCCGGGCGTTTTCGCATCGTCAACGTAATGGCGGCGACAATGGCGACCAACAGCACGACAGCCGCAATCTCGAAGGCATAGACATGCTCCGTGTACAGCACGGCTCCCAACGCCTTGGTGTTGTCGTAGCCTTCCGGGTTCGGCACGAATCCGCCACTGATTTCACCGCCGGAACCTCTGAACCAGATTAGCTGGATAAGCTGGAACGCCATCACCAGTGAAATGACTATCGCGAGTCTCGCGTAGCGCACCAGCCCCGACTTCACCGCCTCAATGGTGACTTCCAGCATCATGATGACGAACAAGAACAGCACCATCACGGCGCCGACGTACACTAGCACCAACACTATGGCGAGAAACTCCGCTTCTGCCAGCAGCCACAACATGGCACTTTCAAAAAACGTCAGGACCAGAAACAACACCGAGTGCACCGGATTGCGGGCGAACACGACACCAAGCGCGGCGCCGATCATGACCGTCGCAAATACATAAAAAAGTATGGAGTGGAACAGCATCTCAGAACCTATTTATAGGGTGCGTCGGCTGCTTTGTCTGCAGAAATCATCGCGTCATACTTGTCGCCAACGGCCAGGAGTTTGTCTTTCGTCATGATGTTCTCGCCCGGCGCCTCCATGTGGTACTCATGGATGCGAGTTTCGACAATCGCATCGACCGGGCAGGCCTCTTCGCAGAAGCCGCAATAAATACACTTGAAGAGATCGATATCGTAGCGCGTGGTGCGACGCGTTCCGTCATCGCCAACGTCCGATTCAATCGTAATCGCGAGGGCCGGACACACCGCTTCGCACAACTTGCACGCGATGCAGCGCTCTTCGCCATTCGGGTAGCGGCGCAAGGCATGCAAGCCACGGAATCGATGCGACTGCGGCGTTTTCTCCTCCGGATATTCGATCGTCACGCTTTTTCGAAAGAAATTTCGCGACGTTATCGACAGCCCTTTAAGAAGCTCCCACAGTGCGAAGGTTTTAAGATAGCTAGTTGCTCGATTCATATCTAAACCTGCCTGAGGTCAGCCCCCCAGGGTTGCCCAGGGACCAACCCTGAGCCATGCCATGACACCTTCAACCGCGATCCAGATAATCGTGATCGGAATAAAAACTTTCCAACCCAGACGCATGATTTGGTCATAGCGGTAGCGCGGAAACGTCGCGCGAAACCAGAAAAACGAATACATGAAGAAACAAATCTTGGCGAATAACCAACCGACGCTCGGCGCAGCCAGCCATTGCATCGGCGTACCCTGCAGGAATAACCAACCTTCAAATGGCGACGCCCAGCCACCCAGGAAAAAGACTGCGGTCAAGCCCGAAATCAGCACCATGTTGGCGTATTCAGCCAGGAAGAACAGCGCAAACGCGACGCCCGAATATTCGACGTGGAAGCCCGCGACGATCTCAGATTCTCCTTCAGCAACGTCGAACGGCGCACGATTGGTTTCCGCAAGACCTGAAATCCAGTAGACGATAAACAACGGAAACAATGGGATCAGGAACCACTGACTGAGTCCGCCCTCCTGCCCTGCCACAATAACGCCGAGATTTAGGCTGCCGCCCGCCATCAGCACACCAACCAACGCGAAGCCCATTGCGATTTCGTAAGCAACGATCTGCGCGGCCGAGCGCATCGCGCCGAGGAACGCGTATTTCGAGTTGGTCGCCCAGCCAGCAAGAATGACGCCGTATACACCTACTGACATTAACGCGAGGACATAAAGCAGGCCCGCATTGATATCAGCAATAACGAAGCCCGGATGTAACGGCATTACCGCCCAGGTTGCGAGCGCGGGGATCAGTGACAGCAACGGCGCAATAACAAATAAAAATTTGTTTGACTGCGATGGAATAACAATTTCTTTGATCAGCAGCTTGATGACATCGGCAAATGGCTGTCCAAGACCCAGCGGTCCGACACGATTCGGGCCCACGCGTGCCTGCATGCTGCCGATGACTTTGCGTTCGAAATAGGTGGAAAACGCAACGATCAGAATAACGCTGATCATGACGACCAGGATCGCGGTTGTCGTGCTAATCAGATACTGCAGCAGTGGCGGAAATGACGCCCAAATGTTTATGGCGAAATCAGGAACCAAGGCTTTCATGACCTATCACCAGTCGTCACGCGGCAGGCTTCTGCAGTTAGTTGCAGCGCTTCCGCACGCCGGACCATGCCATCAACGGAATAGAGTGGCGTGTCGATATCGTCTGGCGAAACGTCGGCACCGTTGGGCTTCGCGATTTTGCGATTGCCTGCATAGGCATTGTCCGGGTTAACGTCGCCAACCGCTGCGGCAATTTCGTCGCGCACATCTTCACTGGTGACGTAATCAAATTCTGGCGCCTCGACGAGATTGCCGATGACACGTAGCACTTTCCACGCAGGTCTCGACTCACCGACCGGATTCGCAATTCCAGCGAAACTTTGCCACGTACCTGCTGCGTTTATGTAAGTCCCGGAGGTCTCGGCGAAGGTACCGATCGGCAGTAACAGGTCGGCAGCCGCGAGCAACGCCTCTGACACAAACGGCGTCAGTGCGACAACAAACGCCTGCTTGGCAAGCTTCGCCACTGCGTCTTCGGTCGAGCGAATGTCAGCATCAGGTTCGACATTGACCAGTACGACGGCGTCGAGTTTCTCATCAAGCATTGTCGATGCATTCAGCGCCTCACCAGACCGCGATTTGCCGCCCTGCCCCCGATGCGGTAACAGCCCGGCCAAATGGGCGCCAGCCGTATTCGATCCTTCGGACAAATAACCAATTCTCGCGCCGGTCGCATCTGCAATCACCGCCGACAGCACCCGTACGGCGGAAAACGCCGCATGGCGTCCCGCGACGTTGCCGATCAGGACGAGCGCATCATCGGCATCCTTAAGCGACTCAGCAATCGCGTTCTGCGCTTTGGATGGCTCGATGTCGCTCAACAGACCCGCGATCTGATCTGGCACCGACTTGCCGACCGCCGCAAGCGCAACGCCGGCGAGCATCTCCACGAGGCCCACGCCTGAAAGACTGTTGGCAATTTTGAAAAAGTAGTCGTGTTCCTGACTGTTCGCGAAACTGACCTGCGCCCCCGCAAGCGCGGATTTGCGTACGCGATGCGCCAGAATGGGCGCTTCCCGGCGCAAATTTGATCCGACGACGAAAATTGCGTTCTGCCGCTCCAAATCGGCAATGTCGACGCCCAACCATGGAAATGTCGGGTCATTATCTTGATCTGAAAAATCGCGGCGCGTGATCCGGTGATCAATATTATTTGTGCCAAGATGTTTCGCGAGCTGCACCAACAGATGTGCTTCCTCCACGGTCACACTCGGCGACGCCAGCATGCCAATTCGTTCGCCGTTTGCGTGATTCAGCGCATCCGCTGCTTTCGACAGCGCCTCATCCCAATCGAGTTCGCGCCATTCCCCACTTTCCTTGACGCGCGGAGCCTGCAAACGCTCTCTCGAGTAGATCGCCTGATAGCTAAAGCGATCGCGATCGGAAATCCAGGTTTCGTTAATACTCTCGTTATCGCGTGGAACGACACGTTTCACGGTGCCGCGCAATACATGTGCGTACAGATTCGAACCAACACAGTCGTGCGGCGATATCGTGGCATGCTGAGTCATTTCCCACGCACGCGCACTGTAGCGGTACGGCTTGTTATTCAGCGCACCGACGGGACAAAGGTCGATAATGTTGGCCGACAGCTCGTGATCGATGCTGTTTTCAACATAGGTCCCAATCTTCATGTCCTCGCCGCGTTCAGTCGTGCCGAGTTGCGGCATGCCGGTGATTTCCTCGCCAAAGCGGACACAACGGGTACAGTGAATACACCGCGTCATGTCCGTCGACACGAGCGGGCCAATATCCTTGTCTTTAACAACACGTTTGCGGTCGTTGTAGCGCGACACATCGCGCCCGTAGCCCATCGCAAGATCCTGCAATTCGCACTCGCCGCCCTGATCGCAAATCGGGCAATCAAGCGGATGGTTGATCAACAGAAATTCCATCGTTGCTTTTTGCGCAGCAATTGCTTTCGCTGACCGCGTGAACACTTTCATGCCCTCGCCGACAGGCGTCGCGCATGCTGGCATTGGTTTGGGCGCTTTTTCGATTTCGACTAGACACATACGGCAATTTGCCGCGATCGATAATTTCTCGTGATAGCAAAATCGTGGAATGTAGGCACCGATCTTATCTGTCACTTCCATGACCATCTGCCCCTTGCGGGCTTCGACCGGTTCGCCGTCGACTTCGATGTTGACGATGTCGTCGCTCATCGCGTTAAGCCGCCGCATCCGTGAGGCTATCAACAACGCTGCGGCCGTGATGCTCGATCATGTATTCAAATTCGTCAATGTAGTGCTGCAAAAAGCTTTGTACCGGCCAGGCCGCGGCATCGCCTAACGCACAAATCGTGTGGCCTTCGATCTTATTCGCCACGTCGACCAATTTGTAGAGATCGGCTTTTTCGCCACCGCCCTCGATAATCCGCGAAAGCATTCGGTACAACCAACCCGTGCCTTCCCGACACGGCGTGCACTGGCCGCAAGACTCCGCCATGTAAAAACGCGCAATGCGGCGCAGTACGCGAACCATGTCGGTTGTCTCATCCATGACCATGACAGCACCGGTGCCGAACGATGAGCCCGCCTGCTGCAATGAGGTGTAATCCATCGTGCAATCCATGATGATGTCGCCGGGTAGCACTCGACACGAAGAACCGCCCGGAATGACGGCTTTCAATCTGCGCCCGCCGAGCATGCCACCCGCAATCTCAAGTAGGTCTTTAAAAGGAATGCCCATCGGCAGTTCGTAATTACCCGGTTTTTCGACGTGACCGGACACGGAAAACAGCGCCGTCCCGCCCGAATTCTCCGGGCCTAGGCCGGCAAACCAGGCCGCTCCATTGCGAATGATTGCCGGCACGCAGGCAAGGCTTTGCGTGTTATTAATTGTCGTCGGCTTGCCGTACAAACCAAAGTTGGCCGGGAACGGTGGCTTGAACCGAGGCTTGCCTTGCTTGCCCTCCAGTGACTCCAGCAACGCCGTTTCTTCGCCGCAGATGTAGGCGCCGGCGCCGACAAACGTCAACACATCGAAATCGACACCTGAGCCCTGAATATTCTTGCCGAGCAGCCCGGCGTCGTACGCATCTCTGACGGCCGCCTCAAATCGGGGTACGGGCTCATCAATGAATTCACCGCGAATATAGTTGTAGCCGACCGTCGCACCCATCGCAAATCCGGCTATAGCCATACCCTCGACCAGCACGTGCGGGTTATAACGCAACACTTCGCGATCATGGCACGTGCCCGGTTCCGACTCGTCCGAATTGCACACCAGGTATTTCTGCACGTCGGCACCCTTCGGCATAAAGCTCCACTTTAGGCCGGTCGGAAAACCGGCACCGCCACGGCCGCGAAGTCCCGACGCTTTCACTTCATTGACGACTTCCTCGGGCGTCATGTCGCCCGCAAGGATTTTTCGCCAAGCTTTGTAGCCATCGTGCTTCTCATAAGTCGCCATCGTGTGCGACTCGTCTGAGCCGAAGGTGTTAAAGCAAACTAGGTTTTGCTCAAAGGCCATATTTGTTGCTCTTCGGTTTCCGGTCGCCTAGTCCAATGCATCCAAAATCTCGTCGACGTGTTCTTTGTTCAAGTTCTCGTAATATTTGTGGTTGACCATCATCATTGGCGCGCCACAGCAAGCTGCGAGGCATTCTTCTTCTCTCTTTAAATAAATGCGCCCATCGTCTGTGCTTTCGCCGAGTTTGATGCCCAGCTTTTTCTCGATGTGCTCCACAATGTCATCGGCGCCTCGTAGCATGCACGAGACGTTGGTGCAGATCGCGACATTGTGGCGGCCGACCGGCTTCGTCTGGAACATCGAATAGAAAGTCGCAACCTCATAAACCTGAATCGTCGGCAAGTCGAGATACTCGGCCACCGCATTCATATATTCGGCCGTCAGAAAGCCGCCGTTTTCATGCTGCACCGCATGTAAAGCGCCGATCACAGCCGAACGCTGACGATCTTCCGGAAATCGCCTCTTCCAGTGATCGATCTCATCCTTGATGTGATCGGACAAAACTACCGGGTCGCTCATCGGTCGACCTCACCGAATACAATGTCCTGCGTCCCAATGACGGCAACGACGTCCGCCAACATGTGTCCCTCCACCATTTCGGCCATTGCCGACAGATGTGCGAAACCGGGCGCACGAATCTTGACGCGATACGGCTTATTCGCACCATCAGAAATTATGTAAGCACCGAATTCGCCTTTCGGATGTTCAATCGCAGCGTATGCCTCACCGGCCGGAACGCAATAACCTTCGGTAAATAGTTTGAAATGATGAATCAGTGACTCCATGTCATCTTTCATTTCAACGCGGCTTGGCGCAACGACTTTGTAATCATCGGCCATGACTGGGCCAGAATTGTCGCGCAACCAGTCGACACATTGTTTGATAATACGATTCGACTGTCGCATCTCTTCAACACGCACCAGATAGCGGTCGTAACAGTCGCCGTTAACGCCAACAGGAATATCAAAATCCATCCGATCGTAAACTTCGTAGGGCTGTTTCTTACGAAGGTCCCACTCAATGCCGGAACCACGCAACATTGGGCCAGAAAAGCCGAGCTGCATCGCTCTTTCGGGCGTAACGACGCCGATGTTGACCGTGCGCTGTTTCCAAATGCGGTTATCCGTCAACAGCGTTTCGTATTCATCGACGCAGGCGGGGAAGCGATTCGTGAAGTCCTCAATGAAATCGAGCATTGATCCTTCGCGCGCCGCGTTAAGACGCTGCAGGTCTTTACTACTACGGAATTTCGACTCTTGGTATTTCGGCATCGTCTCCGGAAGGTCACGGTAGACGCCGCCCGGCCGGTAGTAAGTCGCATGCATCCGCGTGCCCGAAACCGCTTCGTAAAGATCCATCAGATCTTCGCGCTCACGGAAACAATACAAAAACATCGTCATTGCGCCGATATCAAGACCGTGTGCGCCGAGCCACATCAGATGATTCAAGATTCGCGTGATTTCGTCGAACATGACGCGGATATACTGCGCGCGCTCCGGCACGTCGACGCCGAGCAACTTCTCGATGGCCAACACATAACCGTGCTCGTTGCACATCATCGACACGTAATCGAGACGGTCCATATAACCAATGCTCTGACTAAACGGCTTGGACTCGGCCAGTTTTTCGGTGGCGCGATGCAGCAGCCCAACGTGTGGATCCGCTTTCTGAATCGTCTCGCCGTCCATTTCCAAAACCAGACGCAAGACGCCATGCGCAGCCGGATGCTGCGGGCCGAAATTCATCGTGTAGTTCTGAATCTCAGCCATCCGCGTTATCCTTCAGGTCGGCAGAATAGCGGTTATCTTCACGTATCACGCGTGGCACCAATGTACGCGGTTCAATACTGACTGGCTGGTACGCGACCCGACCCTTTTCGACGTCGTAACTGACCTCGACGTTGCCGATCAACGGAAAGTCTTTGCGGAACGGATGGCCGATAAAACCGTAGTCCGTCAGAATCCGGCGCAAGTCCGGATGGCCTTCGAACAGAACGCCATAAAGGTCGAACGCCTCGCGTTCGAACCAATTCGCACCGTTCCAGACATCCACTACCGAACGAACCACTGGTGGATTATCGATGCCGGTAAAAACCCGCAGACGTAGCCGAATATTTTGCTGTAACGACAAAAGGTGGTAAACGACCGCGAAACGCCGTTCCGGAAATTGCTCGGACTCATCCAGTATGACGGGCTCTCGCTCAACACCTCGGCTGAAACCCGAAGTGGTGGCATCCTGTGTCATCCACTCGTCGGAGCCGTATGTCAGGTAGTCGACCCCACATACGTCCATGAGCATTTCAAAACCGAAATCGCAGCGAATCGCCGACGCAATCTCAATCAAGTCGTCCTTGTCAATTTCGAACGTCAGTTCGCCGCACGTGGATTCAACGCGCGTTACCTGCTCACCGAAACGCTCGTCTATCCGAGCCGCTAATGTCTCGTAACGATCACTCATTCTCGTTTTTCTTACCTGGCTATCGTGCTCGTTCGGCGAATTTTATTTTGCAGTTGTATCAGCCCGTAAATCAGGGCTTCCGCTGTCGGAGGACACCCGGGAACATATACGTCGACGGGGATGATGCGGTCGCAACCTCGAACCACCGAGTACGAATAATGATAATAGCCGCCGCCATTCGCGCACGAACCCATCGATACCACCCAGCGTGGCTCCGGCATTTGGTCGTATACCTTGCGAAGCGCAGGCGCCATCTTATTCGTCAGCGTGCCAGCAACAATCATGCAATCCGATTGACGTGGGCTCGGCCGAAAAATGATACCAAAGCGATCGAGATCGTAGCGCGATGCGCCCGCCTGCATCATTTCAACCGCACAACACGCAAGCCCGAAGGTCATCGGCCACAATGAACCGGTCCGCGCCCAGTTCATAACCGCATCGACGCTGGTAACGACAAAACCCTTTTCTTGCAGACTCTCGCCGGCGGCGTCAGCTTCCTTTGCCACCGGTACAATGTTGTCGGCTACCGTTGCTAATCCCATTCGAGCGCGCCTTTTTTCCATTCATAGATGAAGCCGACAACCAGGATCGCGAGAAATATGCCCATTGACACGAGACCAAACGTGCCGACGGTATCGAGGGATACGGCCCACGGAAACAGGAACGCGATCTCGAGGTCGAAGATGATAAACAGGATGGCGACAAGGTAGTAGCGCACGTCGAACCTCATGCGCGAATCATCGAATGGCTCAAAACCGCACTCGTATGGCGACAGCTTTTCGTCGTCTTTGCGACCATGACCAATCAGAAATCCCAAGCCAAGCAGCAACAAGCCAATACCGGCGGCGATGCCGAGAAAGATCAAGACAGGGACATATTCTTGTAGCATTTTTACCTGCGTCGCCAGCGCAGATTGCGCTGTGGAATCAGCGCGTAATTGTATCAGCGTGGCGCACCACGAATACACCCCTTTTAGGGGCGATGACAGCGTCTAGTACAAGTGTTGTGGTGCTCTGGGCGAGACTCGAACTCGCACGGCTTGCGCCACTGCCCCCTCAAGACAGCGTGTCTACCAATTCCACCACCAGAGCAGGGTCGACCGTATTAATCGTTACTTTCGTCACTATCTATGCCGCCGTCACTGTCAGGTAACGCCGGCAGCTCGTCTTCAACCGAGGGCAGGACATCGGTTGCCGCTGCTTCATCGTCAACTGACGGCAAGTCGGTCGACGGCAATTCCGCTGACGGCAGCAGTTCCTCCCCGGCTGGCAACGCCTCGGTTGGCGTCTCTGCGACTGGCGCATCCTCGAGCAAACTCGTCGGTGCCGTGCCGCGCTGACTGCTCAGATACGCGAGCGTTAGGCTGCTCGCAAAGAACGCAGTCGCAAATATCGCAGTCATGCGCGAGAAAAAGCTCGATGAGCCGCGCGCGCCAAAGACGGTTCCCGATGCACCAGCACCAAACGCTGCGCCGGCGTCGGCGCCTTTGCCACGTTGCAGCAGCACGAGCACGATGATCAGAACCGCGATCAGCGTGTGCGCGATCAAGAAACCTTTTTGCATGTTGTCCATTTGATCCTCAGTCTTATCGAACCGCCTCGACCCCTGCATTGACAATCGCAAGGAAATCGGCGGATTTCAGTGACGCGCCGCCAATCAGGCCGCCGTCGATATCGGGCATCGACAGTAGTCCAGGCGCATTTTCGCCTTTCATACTCCCGCCGTACAGTATCTGCAGGTTTGCGGCGACATCCGCATTCTCCGCCGCGAGCAGCCCACGAATATGAAAATGCGCGTCCTGCGCCTGCTCGGGCGTCGCGACTTCGCCCGTGCCGATCGCCCACACCGGCTCGTAGGCAATCACTGCCGAGGCAAATGCATCTACGCCACTGACAGCCACGACGGCCGCAACCTGCCCTGCAATAACGGACTCGGTTGCCATCGCTTCGCGTTCCTCGAGCGACTCGCCGACACACAATATCGGCGTCAGCCCGGCATCCTGTGCAGCCTGAAATTTCGCCGCTACTTGTTCACTGGTCTCGCCGTACAGCGCACGACGTTCCGAATGGCCGACGATCACATAACGACAGCCGATTTCCTGCAACATCGCCGGTGCTACTTCACCGGTAAATGCGCCCGCTGTGTGCTCGGAGACACTCTGTGCGCCCAGCAACAGCGAGCTGTCGGATACTTGCGCAGCAACCGCCGCGAGATACGGGTATGGCGGGCAAACGAGCACATCCACGCCGTCGGACGCCTCGAGGCCTGCAATGATGCCGGCAACCAGCGCCGCATTGGCCGCTGAGTCACCATTCATTTTCCAGTTACCTGCAACCAGAAACCTACGCATATCGTTTATCCACTGGGCCTTAAGGGCGCGCAAGGATACCGGTCGAATACCGCTAAATCAACGCATATACAGCGTGAAATACCCGCTAATCGGAAACATCGGCGACAACCGCCGCGAGACGGTCGGCGAGGTCCGAAACCATCTCCTCGTCCTGCCCTTCGACCATTACGCGAATGACGGGTTCGGTGCCGGAGGCGCGCAACACGATTCGGCCAGTATCCTTGAGTTGCTCCTCCGCGGCCGACACAGCGTCTCGGATTGCCGGGGAGTCATCCGGGTTGATCTTCTTTTCGACCCGCACATTAACCATTTTCTGCGGATACTTCGGCATGCCAGCAGCCAATTCAGAAAGCCGCTTGCCCGAGGCTTTCATCACAGCGAGCACCTGCAATGCACAGATCAAGCCATCGCCGGTCGTCGTTTGATCGAGCACGATCATGTGCCCGGAGGTTTCGCCGCCAATGATGCCGCCAGTTTGTCTCAACGTTTCAAGCACGTATCGATCACCAACGCTGGCGCGTCGGAATTCGATGTCGCGGTCCCTAAGCGCGTGCTCGAGGCCGAGATTACTCATTACCGTGCCAACGACAGGCCCCCGTAGCTGACCGCTCTGCTTCCTCGCGGTCGCGAGTATATAAAGGAGCTGATCGCCATCGATGAGCTGCCCGTTCTCGTCGATCATGACAACACGATCACCATCACCGTCGAGTGCGATGCCAACATCCGCGCCGACTGCAGGTACAGTCGTACGCAGCAGATTCGGTTTCGTCGAACCGCAGCCGTCATTGATGTTGCGACCGTTTGGCGAACAGCCGATTGGAATGACTTCAGCACCAAGGTCCGCGAGCGTCCGCGGCCCGACTTTGTAGCTGGCGCCGTTGGCGCCGTCGAACACGACTTTTAGGCCTTCGAGCGTCAACTCCGGCGGAAACGTCGATGCACAAAACGCTTGGTATCGTAGTCGCGCGGTATCTATTCGTTTGGCCTTGCCCAGCGAACGTGACTCGAGTGTTATCGCCGGCTTGTCCAGCTGTGCCTCGATCGCTTTTTCGACTTCGTCGCTCAGCTTCGAGCCCGCGCCGTCAAAAAACTTGATGCCATTATCGAAGAATGGATTGTGCGACGCGCTAATCACAACGCCCAGGTCTGCATGAAATTCCTGCGTTAAAACCGCGATACCCGGCGTGGGCAGCGGCCCCAACAGCAGAACGTCTGCTCCCGCGGCAACGAATCCAGCTTCGAGCGCCGCTTCGAACATGTAACCGGACAGCCGTGTGTCCTTGCCGATTAGGACCGTCCCACCTTCCGGGACAAGCACGCGTGCCGCCGCGCTGGCGAGGCGGATCGCGAAATCGGCTGTCATAGGGTCCTTGCCGACCGTACCGCGTACGCCATCTGTGCCGAAGAATTTTTTGCTCATTTCATGATTCCCACTGCAGTAACGGCCTGCGCCACTCGCAGCGCATCAAGCGTTTCGGCCACATCGTGCGTACGCACGATCATTGCGCCGTTCATGACCGCGACAATTGCCGCGGCAATACTTGCGGCAAGGCGCTGATCAATCTCACGCCCAGTAAGCTGGCCAAGCGTCGCTTTTCGCGACAGACCGACGAGCAATGGCTGGCCGATATCCGCTAATTGTCGCAGATTCGCCAGCAGCTCGACATTATGTGCATGAGACTTGCCGAAACCGAAGCCCGGGTCCAGCACTATCTGCTGTTGATCGATGCCAGCATCAACGCAGCGATCACGGCGCTCTGCCAGAAATTCAGACACCTCGGCAATGACATCATGATAGCTGGGCTCTCGCTGCATCGTACGTGGCTGTCCCTGCATGTGCATTAGACAGACCGCCACGTCGAGTTCCGCGACGGCTGCCAACGCGCCGTCTTCGCGAAGCGCGCGCACGTCATTAATCATGTCAGCACCGGCATTTGCAGCAGCACACATAACGGCTACCTTACTCGTATCGACCGATATTGGTGCGTCAGTAATTTTACGTAAGGCTTCGACGACCGGAATGACGCGATCAAGTTCCTCTTCCACGCTGACGTCCGCCGCGCCGGGTCGGGTCGATTCGCCACCGATGTCGAGGATTGCCGCACCCTCCGCAATCATCGCATCAGCCTCTCGCAACGCGTCATCGCGCGCAGCGAACTGGCCTCCATCCGAGAACGAATCCGGTGTGACGTTTAAGATGCCCATCACAGCTGGGCAATCGAGTTTCAGTGTACCGATCTGCATGGAGCGGTTTGCTCCTACGAAAGTCAGACTAGGAAAATGGACGGCGGAAATCAGTTTTCGGTGGCTGGCCCGCCGATTGCTCCGGGCGCGTCAGCCTCTGCCGTGGTCGATCCACCGGGGTCCGTTCCGCTTGTGTCTTCCCAGTCTTCAGGCGGCTTTGGCTCGCGGCCGGCCATTATGTCCTTGACCTGGGTGATGTCGATGGTTTCGTATTTCATCAATGCTTTTGCCATGACGTGCAGCTTGTCCTCATTCTTTTTCAGAATGGTTTCTGCTCGCTCGTAATTCGAATCGACGATATTCCGAACCTCCTCATCGATCGTGTGCGCCGTATTGTCCGAAACCTGTTTGTGCTGAGTCACACTGCGGCCAAGAAAAACTTCACCGTCGTCTTCACTGTACGTCAGCGGCCCGAGACGATCCGATAGGCCCCATTTCGTCACCATGTTGCGCGCGATTTCAGTGGCGCGCTCGATGTCGTTTGCCGCGCCAGTCGTAACACCGGTCGGTCCGTTGACCATTTCCTCCGCGATACGGCCACCGAATAAAGTCGAAATTCGGCTTTCGAGCTCCAGCTTGGAAGTGCTGTATCGATCTTCCTCCGGCAAATACATCGTCACTCCCAACGCTCGTCCACGCGGAATAATTGTGACTTTGTAAACGGGGTCGTGTTGCGGTACCAGAAAACCGACGATCGCATGACCGGCTTCGTGATACGCCGTATTGAGCTTTTCTTTCTCGCTCATAACCATGGAGCGCCTTTCGGTACCCATCATTATCTTGTCTTTGGCTTCCTCGAATTGCGCCATACTGACAACACGTTTGTTCGCACGTGCCGCAAATAACGCAGCCTCGTTAACAAGATTGGCGAGGTCCGCACCCGAAAAACCCGGTGTTCCGCGCGCGATAAGGTTTGGCTTCACGTCCTCGTCGAGCGGTACCTTGCGCATGTGTACTTTTAATATGAGTTCGCGACCACGAATATCCGGTAGTGGCACGACAACCTGTCGATCGAAGCGGCCAGGACGCAATAGCGCCGGGTCGAGTACGTCAGGCCGGTTTGTCGCAGCGATGACGATAATGCCCTCATTTCCTTCGAAGCCATCCATCTCGACGAGCATTTGGTTCAATGTCTGCTCGCGCTCATCATGCCCACCACCGAGTCCCGCGCCACGGTGTCGACCAACGGCGTCCAGTTCATCAATAAAAATGATACAAGGCGCCTGTTTCTTCGCCTGGTCGAACATGTCGCGCACACGCGATGCGCCGACACCAACGAACATTTCGACAAAATCGGAACCGGAAATCGTGAAAAAAGGAACCTTGGCTTCGCCGGCGATGGCTCTGGCGAGGAGCGTCTTGCCGGTGCCGGGCGGGCCCACCATCAGCACGCCTTTCGGAATCTTGCCGCCGAGCCGTTGAAACTTGCTCGGATCCTTCAAGAACTCAACGATCTCCGCGACTTCGGCTTTCGCCTCGTCAATACCAGCAACGTCGGCAAATGTAACGCCGACCTGATCCTCACCGAGCAATCTGGCCTTACTCTTGCCAAACGACATTGCCCCGCGGCCACCACCGCCACCTTGCATTTGTCGCATGAAGTAAATCCATACGCCGATCAGCAACAGAATCGGGAACGAACTGATCAGCAACTGGCCGATCAGGCTCTGCTTGGGCGGCTCGGCCGCGCCGAAGCGCACGTCGTATTCCTCGAGGATGCCGATCAACGTGTTGTTGTCCGTCTCTGGACTGATCGTGTAGAACGGCAGCGGCTTGTTTTTACCGAAGCTTATCTTCTGACCTTCGAATTCCGCGATATTGACCTGACCCGACCGTACCTGGTCGAGGAATTCAGAATATTCCTGCACCTGAGGCTGTCCGCCGCTAACGCCAGAGAGCCCCTGCACGACCGATAGCAGCACGACAATAATGACAATGAAGACAAGTATGTTTTTGGTCAGATCATTCACAATATGGATTCCGCAATGGGACAAAAAAGCCCGTGACGACGGGTATTTAGCAGGGCTCTATAGTTTGGAGACCCTACTACAATAGATAGTTCCTCGCTACCAAGTAGACCTCACGGCTGCCAGCCCTGGAGGCCGCTGGTTTCATGACTTTTACACGCTGAAACTGACTGCGCACGGCCATGATTAACTGCTCGCTTCCCTCACCCTGGAACAGCTTGCAAACAAAGTCTCCGCGGCGTTTTAAAACCTCGCCGCACAGCTCCAACGCAAGCTCCACCAGATACATCGAGCGCGGCTGATCGACCGCCTTTAAACCACTGATATTGGGGGCCAAGTCACTCAATACAAGGCCGGCTTTGTCGTCGCCTAGGCATGACGCAATCTCCTCGAGAACGGCGTCGTCCGTAAAATCACCCTGAATGAACTCAACCGATGGCAGGCTGTCCATCGGCAACAGATCAACGGCAATAATCCGGGCGCGCCCTTTTAGTTTCTCGGTAACGTATTGGCTCCAGCTGCCCGGCGCAGCGCCAAGATCGACGACGGTCATATCCGGCCTAAGCAAACGCTCTTTTTCGTCGATCTGCTCGAGTTTGTACACCGCGCGTGAACGCCAGCCGTCGCGCCTTGCTCGCTGTACATACGGATCGCGCTCCTGGCGGTCTCGCCAGCCACGCCCACTTCTTCGAGGACTAGTCACATCATTACTCGGCTCGCCACGAGCGCACTGCTACACTCCACGCCCATGAATCCAAGTGAATCACAAAAGAAATACCTTCGCGGCCTCGGACATCAGCTTAAACCGACAATCTTCGTTGCCGACGGTGGCCTAACGGAGTCCCTGTTGGCGGAGTTCGAAACCACGCTAGAACACCATGAACTTATCAAAGTCAAAGTTCGCGTTGGCGACCGCAGCGCACGCGACGCGATCATTGCGGATATGTGTGACACAAGCGGCGCCGCCCTAATACAACGAATTGGCAATGTCGCGCTCTTATATCGGCAAAATCCAGACAAAAAGAAAATCAAACTGCCGACACGCTGAACGTCTGCCGCCAGACCCGCGTTATTCGTAACGAACTTCAATTACTTCGTATTGCTTCTCGCCGCTCGGCGCTTGGAAATTTACGACGTCTCCCTCGTTCTTGCCGATCAATGCACGCGCAATAGGCGACGTAAATGAAATAAGACCGATCTTGATGTCAGCTTCATCCTCGCCGACGATTTTATAAACCGTTTCTTTCCCGGAACCTTCGTCGATCAGTTCGACGGTGGAGCCAAAAATTATCTTGCCTTTCGCGTCGATCGCCGTCACGTCGATGACCTGCAGATTCGACAGCTTTGCTTCGAGTTCCTTGATGCGCGCTTCGATGAAGCCCTGTTGATCTTTCGCGGCGTGATACTCCGCGTTTTCTTTTAGATCACCGTGCGCACGAGCTTCCGCAATCGCCTTGATCACAGAGGGGCGGTCTTTCGATTTAAGTCGCTTAAGTTCCTCAGTTAGCAGCTCGTGGCCACGCACTGTGACAGGGACCTTGTTCATGCCACAACCTCGTGGTGTAGATCCTGCAAACGATTAACCTCGCTGTCGTCCAAATGCTCGATGGCACTACACGTCGCCACAGCGGCGCCGAGCGTCGTGTAATACGTGACGCCGCGACGAACCGCTTCCGCACGGATGGACTCTGATTCGTTAATGGCCTGTTTGCCTTCAGTGGTGTTGACGATAAGGTCTATCTCCCCGTTTTTGATCATGTCGACAATATGGGGCCGACCTTCGCGAACCTTGTTGGCTCTACGGCATGATACACCAGCTCCGGTCAAAAACTTCGCCGTGCCGTGTGTTGCGACGATATCAAAGCCGGTGTCAACAAGAATCTTGGCGAGTTCGACAGCACCATCCTTGTCACGGTCGCGAACACTCAAGAGGGCGGCGCCTTGTCGCGGCAGAACAACCCCGGAGGCAAGCTGCGCTTTCGCATAAGCCTCACCGAAAGAACGGCCGACGCCCATGACCTCGCCCGTCGACTTCATTTCAGGGCCGAGTATCGGATCCGACCCCTGGAATTTTATGAATGGAAACACTGCTTCCTTGACCGAGAAATATTTTGGTGTGCGTTGGTTTACATAGCCCTGCTTCTCCAGCGATTCGCCGACCATAACCTTTGCCGCTATCTTTGCCAGCGGAATTCCGATCGCTTTGGATACGAATGGAACCGTGCGCGACGCGCGTGGATTAACTTCAAGTAAATAGATAACGTCGCCCTGGATCGCAAACTGGGTGTTCATAAGGCCAATGACGTTGAGTCCTTTGGCTAACTTGATGACCTGCTCGTGCAGGCGTTTTTGCATTTCCTCTGACAGGCTGAACGGCGGCAGCGAGCAGCCTGAGTCGCCCGAATGCACTCCGGCCTGCTCTATGTGCTCCATGACTCCACCGATCAATACGCGTTCGCCGTCGAATATGCAGTCAACATCAACTTCGATCGCAAGATCAAGAAAACGATCGAGCAACACCGGGCTGTCATTTGATACTTGTATTGCGGCTTGCATGTATGCTGCAAGATCGTCGTCGCCGTGCACAATCTCCATCGCGCGACCGCCGAGCACGTATGACGGTCGTACGACGAGCGGATAACCGACATCAGCACCCAAGCGCAGTGCATCCTCTTTGTTAGTTGCAGTGCGATTCGGCGGCTGCAGCAGTTCCAAACTGTCGACGAGTTGCTGGAAGCGTTCCCGATCCTCCGCCAGGTCGATCGAATCTGGTGATGTACCAATAATTGGCGCACCGGCCGCCTCGAGATCTCGCGCAAGTTTCAGCGGAGTCTGGCCGCCGTATTGAACGATGACACCTTTGGGTTTTTCGCGATCGATAACTTCCATGACATCTTCGAACGTCAGTGACTCGAAATACAGCCGATCTGAGGTGTCATAATCGGTCGATACGGTTTCCGGGTTGCAGTTGACCATGATGGTCTCGAACCCCAACTCTCTTAGCGCGAGCGCGGCATGCACGCAGCAATAATCAAACTCGATGCCCTGGCCGATACGGTTTGGGCCACCACCGAGGATCATAATCTTTGGCTTGTCCGTGGGTTCGGCCTCACACTCGTCTTCATACGTCGAATACAAATAGGCCGTCGTCGTCGCAAACTCCGCCGCACAAGTATCAACGCGCTTGAACACCGGCCGGATGTCTAGATCGATTCGACGTCTACGCACTTCGCTTTCATCAACACTGAGCAGCGCAGCCAGACGCGCATCTGAAAATCCTTTGCGTTTCAGCACGCGCAATCGGGTCGCGTCGAGTTTGTCGAGTCCGTCGGCAGCGACCTGTTTCTCGATTGCGACCAGTTCCGCAATTTGTGCCAGAAACCATGGATCGATACGCGTGACTTTGGCGACGTCTGAAAACGTAAAGCCGTTGCGCAACGCGTCGGCCACATATCGAAGCCGGTCCGCGCCGGGAATGCGTAACTCCTGTCGAATGTGGCTACGATCCGCCTCTGAACTAAGTGTGCCACTGATCTCGTCCAGCCCCGATATTCCAATCTCGAGGCCGCGCAAGGCTTTTTGCAAAGATTCCTGAAAAGTCCGGCCTATCGCCATCACTTCACCGACCGACTTCATCTGTGTCGTCAAACGATCATTCGCACCCGGAAACTTCTCAAATGTAAAGCGCGGGATTTTGGTGACGACGTAGTCAATCGTCGGTTCGAACGACGCGGGCGTTGCACCGCCTGTAATGTCGTTCTTGAGCTCATCTAGCGTGTAACCAACCGCCAGTTTCGCCGCAATCTTCGCAATAGGAAAACCGGTCGCCTTTGACGCAAGTGCCGACGAACGCGAAACGCGCGGATTCATCTCGATGATCAATACACGGCCATCATCAGGATTGACGGCAAATTGCACATTCGAGCCACCGGTATCGACGCCGATTTTGCGCAGCACCTCAATCGACGCATCGCGCAATCGTTGATATTCCTTATCTGTCAGCGTTTGTGCCGGCGCGACTGTGATCGAATCGCCCGTATGCACGCCCATCGGGTCGAAATTCTCGATCGAACAAACAATAATGCAGTTGTCGTTGCGGTCGCGAACGACTTCCATTTCGAATTCTTTCCAGCCGATGACGGACTCTTCGAGTAAAACCTCAGTCGTCGGCGACATCTCGAGACCGTGCGTTACGATTCGCACGAATTCTTCGCGGTTGTAAGCGATACCACCGCCTGTCCCACCCAGCGTAAAAGACGGCCGAATGATCGTCGGGAATCCGATGTCGACTTGTTCTACCAGTGCTTCCTCGATCGAATGCGCTATCTCTGCATGCGGCACAGCCAGTCCGATTTCGGTCATTGCCTTGCGAAACAGGTCGCGATCCTCAGCCATATCGATCGCGACGCGCGATGCGGCAATCATTTCGACGTTGTACTTCTCGAGCACACCTTCCCGTGCCAAGTCGAGGGCACAGTTCAAACCTGTTTGGCCACCCATCGTCGGCAGCAGCGCATCCGGTCGCTCCTTTTCGATGATGCGCTGCACCGCGGTCCACAGCACCGGCTCGATGTAGATCGCGTCGGCGGTCTCCGGGTCGGTCATGATTGTCGCCGGGTTCGAATTGACCAGGATGACGCGAAAGCCCTCCTCTTTGAGTGCCTTGCACGCCTGTGCGCCCGAGTAGTCGAATTCGCAGGCTTGGCCGATGACAATTGGCCCAGCACCAATTATCAAAATACTTTTTATATCAGTACGTTTTGGCATCTACTTAAAGTAACTTACGTCGAAAGGACGGCCCTAATATCGCGTTTCTTTTGCGCTTCCATGTCATGAATAAATCGCTCAAACAGTGGCAACAGGTCATGTGGCCCAGGACTCGCCTCCGGATGCCCCTGAAAGCTGAATGCGCGTCGACCCTTGAGACTGATCCCCTGCAGCGTGCCGTCGAACAAAGATCGATGCGTGGGCTCGACGTCATCCGGCAGCGAGGCCTCGTCAACCGCGAATCCGTGGTTTTGGCTCGTTATCATGACCTGACCGCTGGCCAGATCCTGCACCGGATGATTCGCACCGTGATGCCCGAATTTCATCTTCACCGTCTTGGCGCCAGCAGCGAGCGCCAGCAGCTGATGTCCGAGGCAAATCCCGAACACCGGCAATCCGGTTTCAAGCAATTGCTGAATGGCGGTAATCGCGTAGTCACAGGGTTCCGGGTCACCCGGGCCGTTGGACAAAAATATTCCGTCGGGTTGCAGCGCTAACGCGTCGTCCGCAGTGGTTGTTGCTGGTACCACGGTTACCCGGCAGTCAAGGTCCGATAACACACGCAGGATGTTGCGTTTGATCCCGAAGTCGTACGCGACAACATGATATGGCGCGATGCGTCGACTCAAGATGCGCGGTTTCTTGCCAAACGCTGCACCATGACACCACTGGTACTTCTTATTTGTCGTCACGAATTTGGCGAGATCCATGCCCGCAATACCGGGAAACTTGCCTGCATGGGCGTTGGCCTTCTTGGGATCGGCCGCCCCGGTCATGATGCAGCCGGACTGGGCGCCGTTCTCGCGAATAATTCGCGTCAGTTTGCGGGTGTCGATGTCGGCGATCGCGACCGTTCCAGATTGGCGCAGGAAACCAGCAAACGTGCGATCCGCGCGCCAGCTCGAGCTTATGAGTGAGCTGTCACGAATAACCAGACCGGACGCATGCACTTTGGAAGACTCCATGTCTTCGCTATTTGTGCCGGTATTACCAATGTGCGGATACGTCAGAGTGACGATCTGGCGACAGTAAGACGGATCGGTCAGAATTTCCTGATAACCGGTCATTGCCGTGTTAAAGACGACTTCACCGATGGTCTGACCATCAGCGCCAACCGAGGTGCCGCGGAATACGGTACCGTCCTGGAGTGCCAATATGGCAGGCGTTGTCAACAGCGACCCTCGTCAAACCCAACAGCGAGACCGCTCTTTGCCGGTTGCAGATGCGAATAAGCGGAAGGACAAGGCCTCCCGCTCATTTCGCCGTCTACCGTACAGCGATCCGGCGTAGTTTACTGAACCGCATCACGCCACGCCAGCGTCCTCGAACGATTTTTTCTCAATAATCGCGTGCCTCGGCAGGTGATGCGCCGAGCTTCAACGCCGTGCCCGACGGGGCGTCTCGCTCATCGACGCTTACTGACTAATTCGGTCAAAAAACCGTTTCACGGTTTCGACCCAGCCGCCGGCGCGCGGACTGTGCTTATCGCCGCCCGATTTGACGGACTCTTCGAACTTGCTCAGCAGTTCTTTCTGCTCGTTGGTCAGGTTGACCGGGGTTTCGACCGCTACTTTTGCGAACAGATCTCCGGTGCGTGGATCGCGAACCGTCGTTACGCCCTTACCGCGAAGCCGGAACACTTTTCCGGACTGCGTACCCGCTGGCACCTTTAGAGACACATGTCCGTCGATTGTCGGCAATTGGACGTCGCCACCCAGCGTCGCCGTCGCAATGCTAACCGGTACCTCACAAGACAGATCGGCGCCATCGCGTTCGAATATCTTGTGCGGTTTTACTCGAATCTCGACATACAGGTCCCCTGGCGGGCCACCATTGCGGCCGGCCTCGCCCTCGCCGGACAGTCTAATTCGGTCGCCGTCATCGACGCCAGCCGGTACCTTGACCGACAAAGTCTTGGTTTTGCGAATACGGCCACGCCCGTGACAATCCTGGCATGGGTCACTGATAATCGTGCCAGCACCCTTACAGGCCGGGCAGGTTTGTTGAATCGAGAAGAATCCCTGCTGCATTCGCACCTGGCCGTTCCCTTGACAGGTCGAACACGGATTTGGCGTTGTGCCTTTTTTTGCACCGCTGCCATCGCAGCTCGAACAGCTGACCTGAGTCGGCACGTCGATCGTTACGGTATCGCCGGCGACCGCCGTTTCGAGATCGAGCCTAAGTTCATAACCGAGGTCGGCGCCGCGGAACACCTGACTGCCGCCGCCACGGCCGCGACCTCCACCAAAAATGTCGCCAAACACGTCGCCAAAAATATCGGCGAAGCCTTCTGCACCGCCAAAACCACCGGCGCCACGGGGCCCGGCGCGCAACCCGTCATGACCAAACTGGTCGTACGCCGATCGCTTTTCCTGGTCGCTCAGGACTTCATACGCTTCCTTGGCCTCTTTGAATTTGGCCTCGGCGGATTGGTCCTCCGTATTGCGATCCGGATGATGTTTCATGGCAAGGCGGCGATACGCCTTCTTGATCTCGTCGGCCGACGCCGATTTCGAGAGCCCCAATACTTCGTAATAGTCGCGTTTTGCCATGTTGTCTTAAGTTTCGGGCGCCGCAAGCGGCGCCCTCATTGTTAAATGAACAAGCTACGGGATAAAGCTTACGTCACATTACGCCTAACTATTCTCATCGTCCTTGTCGACTTCCTCAAATTCGGCATCGACGACGTCATCGCCGGACGCGCCACTGTCATCGCCCGCGGCCGCTTCACCTTCAGCGCTTTGCTGCTCATAGAGTTTTTGTGCAAGCCCGCCCGAGGCCTCCGCCAGCGCCGCTGTCTTGGCTTCGATCGAGGCCTTGTCGTCCTTTTCGAGGGCCGACTTCAAATCGGAGACCGCGTTCTCGACCGCAAGCCGCTCTTCGGCCGATGCCTTTTCACCAAGCTCAGACAGCGTCTTTTCGGTGGCGTGAATCAGACCATCGGCCTGATTACGCGCATCGACGAGCTCGCGGAACTTCCGATCCTCTTCGGCGTGACTTTCGGCATCCGTCACCATCTGATCTATTTCATCATCGGATAATCCGCTTGACGCTTTAATCACAATTGTCTGGCTCTTGCCCGTTGCCTTGTCTTTCGCAGATACATTCAAGATGCCGTTCGCATCAATATCAAACTTGACTTCGATCTGCGGCAGGCCTCGCGGTGCGGCCGGAAGATCCGCAAGGTCGAATCGACCCAGAGACTTGTTGTCCATCGCCCGCTCACGCTCGCCCTGAAGCACATGAATCGTCACGGCCGTCTGATTGTCGTCGGCCGTCGAAAACACCTGCTCGGCATTGGCCGGAATCGTCGTGTTCTTGTCGATCAGCTTCGTCATGACTCCGCCGAGCGTCTCGATACCTAGCGACAATGGTGTAACGTCGAGTAGCAAGACATCCTTGACGTCGCCGGCAAGCACACCGCCCTGGATTGCAGCGCCTAGCGCAACTGCCTCATCCGGATTTACGTCTCTGCGTGGTTCTTTGCCAAAGAAGTTTTGTACGGCCTCAAATACTTTCGGCATGCGCGTCTGGCCGCCGACTAGTATCACGTCGTCAATTTCGTTGACCTTGAGACCGGCGTCGTTCAGCGCGATCTTGCATGGGCCCATCGTGCGCTCGACAAGCTTGTCGACCAACGATTCGAGTTTGGCACGTGTCAGTTTAATGTTCAGATGTTTTGGCCCGCTGGCGTCAGCGGTGACGTACGGCAGATTGACCTCAGTCTGCTGCTGCGTGCTCAGTTCGATTTTGGCTTTTTCTGCGGCCTCTTTCAGGCGCTGCATTGCCAGCGGATCCGATGAGATATCGACGCCGCTTTCGCGCTCGAATTCCGACGTCAAATACTCGATCACGCGCAGATCGAAGTCTTCACCACCAAGAAACGTATCACCATTCGTCGCCAACACTTCGAACTGGTGCTCACCATCGACTTCGGCAATTTCAATGATCGACACGTCGAAGGTTCCGCCACCAAGATCGAATACCGCGATTTTCTTGTCGCCACGCTTCTTGTCCATGCCATAAGCAAGGGCGGCTGCCGTTGGCTCATTAATAATGCGCTTAACGTCAAGTCCCGCAATCTTGCCGGCATCTTTGGTGGCCTGACGCTGCGAGTCGTTGAAATAAGCCGGAACCGTTACCACAGCTTCGGTTACAGCCTCGCCAAGATAGTCCTCAGCCGTTTTTTTCATTTTCATCAGGACGCGCGCCGATATTTCTGGCGGCGCCATCGCTTTGCCATTAGCCTCGACCCAAGCGTCGCCATTGTCCGCTTTAGTGATGGTGTACGGCACCATCTTGATGTCGCGCTGCACCACGTCGTCTTCAAAGCGACGCCCAATCAGGCGTTTAACCGCAAACAACGTATTTTCTGGATTTGTCACGGCCTGGCGCTTGGCCGACTGGCCAACGAGGACCTGGTCGTCCTTGCTAAACGCGACTATAGAAGGCGTCGTGCGATCGCCTTCCGAGTTTTCGATGACCTTGGGCTTATCGCCCTCCATCACGGCTACGCAAGAGTTCGTGGTACCCAAATCGATACCAATCACTTTACCCATTATGTTCTACTCCAAAAATCGTGTGTGTTGACCGAATTGGCTTGTACGTGGGGTCGGCAGGCTGTATTTCAAGCAATTCCGATACAGGCGATGCATGCGCCAGGCCCCCGCCAATGCCGCTAATCTTCAGCTGGCCGCCCAGGTGGCTCAGCGGCCACGACGACCATGGCAGGCCGTAGCAGGCGCCCGTTCAGCAAATAGCCTTTCTGAATGACGCTCAGCACCGAACCTGGCTCGACCTCCTCAGAAGGCTGCATCGTCATCGCCTGGTGGCGCTCGGGATCGAACGGTTCGCCTTCCGGATCGATTTCCTCGATGCCGAAACGTTCCAGTGTCGTCGCCAATACCTTTAGGGTCGCTGCTTTTCCGGCCAATAGCGCCGCCGCATCGGCATCGTCAGCAGCCTGGATGCCCATCTCGAGGCTGTCCTTGACGGCCAGCAGCTCGCGGCCGAAATTCTCGATTGCGTATTTGTGGGCGTTTTCGACATCGCGAGTTGCCCGCTTGCGCACGTTTTCTGTTTCAGCGGCAGCGCGCAGGTACCGGTCCCAGTTCTCGGCAGCTTTCGCCTCGGCGGCTTGCAGCGGATCAATCGCTTCGCTAGCGGCTTCTGCCTCTCCGGTTTGATCAGCATCCGCGTCGAGCTCGCTGTTCTCAAGCTCGTCGCTATCCATTTTGGATTCATCAGGATGTTGGGCTTGGCCGTTCATCAAATCGTGCTCCACCAGCATATTGCTAACAGTTATTGGCCGCCTCGCCGCGGCCATACGGAAGTGACACGCAGTTTGGGGTCCGCGCCACAAATATCAAGCACTTTGGTCGATTTTTGGCCTTTTTTTTGACCACGGAAGGCACGATACAAGCGACGGCCCACGCGGACCACACGCTATTTGTGCGGGTTGATCGCCGAGCGCAGCAGCCGCGCCGTCAAGTCCACGATCGGCACAACACGGTCATACGCCATCCGCGTCGGACCGATAACGCCGAGAACGCCGATCGTGTCGTCGTCGAAATGGTATGGCGCCGTGACGACGCTGCAATCGTCGAGAATCTTAAAGCCGGATTCTTCACCGATGAAAACCTGCACTCCTTCGGCATGGATGCTGCGATCCAGCAGATCGAGGATCAGGCGTTTTTTCGAGAATGCTTCGAACAGTCGCCGGAGCGTCTCGACGTCGGACAGTTCGGCGAAGTCCATCAGATTAGTTTCGCCGGCGACGACAAAATCTGAACGGGTCGGCGGCGCTTCTTTTATCGCAGACTGAGCCACCGCAATGATGTCAACCATTGCCTGGTTCATTGACGTACGTAAGCGCTCGAGATCTTCAACAATGCGTTCACGAACACTTCGAAGTTCCGTGCCCGCATAATGTTCGTTAATGAAATTTGCAGCCTGCGTCAGTTCCGACGTCGAATAATCGCGGTCAACATGCAGGATTCGATTCTGAACTTCGCGATCATTGATTACCAGAATGACCAGAATGCGGTTGTCCGAAAGCGACAGAAATTCAATTTGACGCAGTGTCGCATGCTGACCTCTTGGCACCGATACAACACCGGCGAGACTCGTGACATCGGAGAGCATTCGTGACACTGAATTGATCAGCGACCCCGGATCATCGCCGGCATCGGTCAGCTGCGTTTTGAGCTTCTCCATTTCGCCGCCTTTCGGCTGGCGATAACGCACCAGAGTGTCGACAAACAATCGATAGCCTTGCGATGTCGGCACCCTGCCCGCCGAGGTATGCGGCGCCGATACCAAGCCCATATCCTCGAGGTCGGACATCACATTTCGGATAGTGGCCGGACTCAGGTCGAGCCCCGAATCTTTCGATAACGTTCGCGAACCGACCGGCAGACCGTCGCGGATATAGCGCTGGATCAGAACGCGCAGCAAATGCTGAGCGCGGTCATTGGGAGCTGAAGTGATTGCATCTGCAGACATTTGCAGGAAACACCGAAATCGTGCACACCTTGCTGTGATAGTGTCTGAACACACGCTAGCAACCGCTTGGCGGTCGGTCAAGGGTCTGTAACAATGCCGGTCCACTTAAATTCCGGACCGCGGTAGAGCGAAAACATAAATGGGCAAAGAGTTTCAAAGAGTCGCGATACTGGGTCGCCACGATGATCCGCGTGTCGCCGACCCCATGTCTCTGCTGGCACGACATTTAACAAAACAACGCATAGAGGTGCTCGCGACAGACAACATGTCACTCGATCTCGACGTGACGCGGTTTGAAGAAAATGTTCTTGCCGACCATGCCGATCTAATCATCGCGATCGGCGGCGATGGCACCATGTTGTACGCCGCCCGCCTTGCCAGTGACAATGATGTGCCGCTATTAGGTGTCAACCGCGGCCGCCTTGGCTTTCTTGCCGACATCACTCCCGATGAGATGCTGTCCAGCGTCGACCATGTCCTCAGCGGCAGCTACACGCGCGAGTCACGGCTGCAGCTGCAAGCCATGCTCAAGCATTCGGACGGTTCAGAAATCTCGGCGGTTGCGCTTAACGACGTCGTATTGCAGCGTGGCGGGACCGGTCGTATGGTGGATTTCGAAACTCGAGTAGGCGATCACTACGTCAACACTCATGCGGGCGATGGCCTCATCGTCGCGACACCGACCGGATCGACGGCGTACGCGCTCAGTTGTGGGGGGCCCATTGTCGAACCGCAGCAAGATGCTGTAGTTGTCGTACCGGTTTGCCCACACACGCTGACTGATCGCCCAATCGTTATATCCGCCGAACAGACAATTGAAGTGCGATTACTGCGACGCGACGAAACCAAAGCCGAGATCGCCGTTGACGGCCGCTCAATCGGTGAATTTCAACCGAAAGATCGGCTCATGATCAGCAAGGCATCGAGGCGAATGTCATTGGTCCATCCACCCGGTTACGACTTCTACGGAATTTTGCGCTCCAAGTTATTATGGGGCCGTGACAGCCGCGTTCGCCAGCAGCTGGAATCGTAGCGATGCTCGTCAGCCTGCAAGTCCGCGACTTTGCCATCGTCGACCGAATAGAAGTCGAGTTCGAGCCAGGTATGTCGGTACTGACTGGCGAGACTGGCGCGGGCAAGTCCATTCTTGTCGATGCGCTGGGCCTTGTGCTCGGCGAGCGCGGCAGCGCGCAACTGGTCCGCAACGGTGCGAAGCGCGCCGAATTCAGTGCCGAATTCGATATTTCTGGGCTGCCGAAAGTCGCTGAGTGGCTCGGTGCTCAATCGCTCGACGTCGGCGGCGAATGCTTGCTGCGACGCGTTATCAATGCCGACGGCCGCTCGCGTGCATTTATCAATGGAAACGCAGTTCCGGTACAGCAGCTCAAATCCATCGGTGAGCATCTCGTGGACATACACGGCCAGCACTTTCACCAGTCGCTCGGACGACCTGCGGTACAACGCGACCTGCTCGACCATTTCGGCGGACTTCTCAAAACACGCCAAATAACCGCAGCGGCGTACGTCGAATGGCACGCACTTTCAGTTCGATTTCGGCAGCTACGCGATGCCGAAGTCGACCGAGCATCGCGCCTAGACTTACTTACGTTTCAACTTCAGGAACTCAAGTCGCTATCTGTGCAGGCGGGCGAGATTGAGAATTTGTATGCGGAACGACAGCGTCTTGCGAATAGTGGGCGGTTGGTTGATGGCGTCAATCACGCCCTTGATGCGTTGTTCGATAACGATGTCGACAATGCGAATAAATTAGTCGCGAATGCGACCCGTGCTATTGAAGTCCTCGTCCAATACGACGACGCTCTTTCGCCTGTCGTCGAACTCGTCGAGAGCGCTGGAATACAGATCTCCGAGGCAGCCGACGAACTTCGCCGTTACGCCGCGACCATCGATGCGGACCCGATGCGACGGAATCAGGTCGAGGAACGGCTTGATGCGATTCAGACCATTTCGCGCAAGCATCGCGTCGAAGCAACCGAGCTACCGATGCTCACAAAAAGTCTCGAAATGGAGCTTGATGAATTGTCAAACGCCGAGGAACGCGGACGAGAACTCGAGCAGCAGGCAATAATTGCGCGCGATCGATACTTGAAGCTTGCAACCGAGCTTTCAACGAAACGACGCAAGGCCGCGAAGAAACTATCGGCAGCGATCACCGAGGCGATGCACGGTCTCGGCATGCCCGGTGGTAACTTCGAAATCAGCGTTGAACGCGTTGCAGAAGATTCGGCGCGCGAGCATGGAATTGACGACGTTGAGTTTTTGATCACGGCCAACCCTGGCCAGCCATTGATGCCTTTGTCAAAAGTGGCATCCGGTGGTGAACTGTCACGCATGGCGTTGTCGATCCAGGTCATCGCGAGCGCAGGCAGCAAAATCCCAACGATGGTGTTTGACGAGGTCGACTCAGGCGTCGGCGGTGGTATTGCCGAAATGCTCGGCCGCCGCCTCGCCGAACTGGGTAATTCGAGGCAAGTGCTGTGCGTAACTCACCTGCCGCAAGTCGCGAGCCTCGCCACGCAGCACTTTCGGATTGCGAAAGTCAGTGACGGTAAAGTGACCAGAACATCGGTGCAAGCGCTTAGCAACGATGAACGCATCGAAGAGCTTGCACGCATGCTTGGTGGTGTGGAGATCACGAAAAAGACGCTCGAACATGCGGCTGAGATGCTCGCAGGCGCGCCAAAAAAACGCGCCTAATCTCTGCCGCTCGGTGTCGATTATTGTTTCTTTTTCTGCTTTACGTACAGGACCAAATTGTGGTCGAGCAGCTCGTAGCCGTGTTTGGCGGCAACTTCCTTCTGCAAGCGCTCAATGTCTTCACTAACAAACTCGACGACTTCACCACTGTCGACACAGACCATATGGTCATGATGTTCGCCGTCGTCGAGCTCGAAGACTGAATGCCCGCCTTCGAAATTGTGGCGCGTAACCAGGCCGGCCGCTTCGAATTGGGTCAGCACGCGATAAACAGTGGCAAGACCGATATCTTCTTCAGAGTCGATTAATTCTCGATAGATGTCCTCGGCGCTCATGTGTCTGAGCTTGGAACTTTCAAGGATCTCGAGAATCTTGAGCCTCGGTAAAGTGATCTTCAAGCCGGCTTTGCGTAGTTCCTGACGTTGCTCCATCGAGCGCCTCGCGTCGTAGGTAATGCGGGTATCGTGATGTCAATCAAGACGGTATGATGCGCGCCTATTATGACGCAGAAAGCCCCACCGAACTACCACGGTGGCGTTGCCAGCACCCGGAATCGAATTACTGCATGCGCTTTCAAACCTCAAAATTGAAACGAGTTTCCCTGTTGCTGATACTCGTTGCGACGCTTATGACGGCTGGCTGCGTATACCGCGCCAGCATCTCGCAAGGCAACCTGATTAAGCAGGAAGACCTGGATCAGGTAGAAGTCGGCATGACCCGCAATCAGATTCGCTTTCTATTGGGAACACCATTGGTTGACGACCCGTTCCACGCTGACCGGTGGGACTACATTTATTACTTGAAAGTTGGTCGGCGGGAGGCGGACTTCACTCGCTGGGTATCAATTTTTTTTGCAGACGATCGCGTCGTCGAAATTCGCAAAGACCAGGAACTCGATCCTAGTCTTTAGCACGCAGTCGGCGGGCCTCACGCGGGTCCATAGTCAACGGTCGATATAGCTCTACGCGGTCGCCGTCCCGAACGATATCGCTGCGCTGGACGGGCCGACCCCAAATACCTACCGCGCACTTTGTCAAATCCTCGGTCGGGAATCGATCATAAATGGCGGACGAATCAATAACGTTTTGCACGCTCGAACCTTCAGCGACGTGCAACTCGAGCAAGGCCTGCTCATCGGCCATTGCGTAGACTATTTCAACCTGCATCGACGTCGTCACGTATCTATTCGCCGTATATCGTCTTGGCGCGCTCTGTAAAAGCATCCACCAGCGACGTGCAAATTTCTTCGAACACGCGCCCAAATACCAAGTCCGTCACAAGACTCTCAAATTCGAACTCGAGATTGAGAGAGACCTTGCAGCCATCGTCGCCCAGTTGTTGAAACCGCCAACCACCGTCCAGATGCCGAAACGGCCCACCTAGCAGCGCGAGACTGATGGCTTCATCCCGTCGCAGCGTGTTACGCGTCGTAAATGACTTTGAAAAACCGCTACTTTCAAGTTTCAACGTCGCATCGACGACGGATTCGTCGCGTTCATGCACGGTGGCAGCGCTGCACCACGGCAAAAACTGAGGATATGACTCGATATCGTCGACGAGCGCAAACATCTCGCTTGCCGAATGAGGGACCAGCGCACTACGACTAACTTTTCGCATTACTCTAGCTGGCGCCAGCGAGGCACCACACCGGTTTAAATCGCATTGACAAGAATGATGAGGATGCCTATCGGCGCGAGGAATCGCGCCAGCAATCTCCACGTCTTGTATAGCCCGCCGGATCCGCCCAACTCATCCGCCGACGAATTGCGGCACATGACCCAGCCGGCAAATATCGTGATCAACAGTCCGCCTGCCGGCAACATGATGTTGCTGGTCAAATAGTCGACATTATCGAAGATCGTTCCGGCAAGAAATTTGACATCACTTAGAACATTGAATGACAGCACCGAACCAAGGCCAACAAGCCAGATCATTCCACCGACGACGACGGTAGCCTGTGCTCTGGTTTTGTGGAAGTGCTCGACCAACCAGGCTACCGCCGGTTCGACAAGTCCAAGCGCTGACGTCCAAGCCGCAAATGACAGCAACACAAAGAACACAGTTGAAAAAACGACACCGCCGGCCATTTTGCCAAACGCCAGTGGTAGCGTTTCGAAAACCAGCCCAGGACCATCAGCCGGATTAAGGCCGTTGGCGAACACCAGCGGGAAAATGACCAAACCCGCGAGCATTGCAATACCGGTGTCAGCAACAACCACCGCAGCCGAGGAGCCTGTGATTGAGGTCTCCTCAGGCAGATAAGCGCCATAAGCCATGATTGCGCCCATGCCGACACTGAGCGTGAAGAAAGCCTGGCCGAGCGCCGCGAGCACGCTGCCCCAGGTCAGTTTGTCCCAAGATGGTGTGAACAGGAAGTTCACGCCATCGGCGAAATAGCCCGAGTTGATCGAGTAACCGAGCAATACAAACATCAACAGCAGCAAGGCTGGAACCATAAATCGTACCGCCTGCTCCAGTCCCCGTTCGACGCCGCGAGCAACCACGAAAATGGTGAGCCCCATGAATATGGTGTGACTCAGGGTTACCAGTCTCCAGTCGCCGGTAAATCGCGTGAAAATCGCTGTAACCTGTCCCGAGCTCGCTCCCGCGAACTCACCAGTCGCGCTTTTCACGACGTACGCAAGAACCCATCCGGCGATAACGCTGTAGTAGGACAGAATGAGAATTCCTGCTAAAACGCCAAGCACACCGACCCATTGCCATTGACGCGAGCTGCCCTCCTCTTCACCCAGCAGGCCCATCGTAGCAATTGGGTTGCGGCGCCCACGCCGGCCGATAAGAACCTCCGACATCATGACTGGCATACCGATTACGAAAACACACACCAGATACACGAGTACGAATGCGCCACCGCCGTTTTGACCGGCGATGTACGGAAATTTCCAGACATTTCCCAACCCGACCGCAGAACCGGTCACGGCCAGTATGAAGGCCATCCTCGATGACCAGTGTCCGTGCAAGGAGGTTCGTTTGCCCCCATCGTTTGCCTGATGACTCAGCATTATTGTTCTCTGCGGCAACGAAAGCCGCGATTCTTATATAAATCGTGCACCCTGACAATAATTTCATGCCATTTACGCGGCAGACGACGCAGGCCAAATCCGTATAATGCCCGCGCACAATCGATGCCCCGTAGGGCAAAGCGGTATGAGTAAAAAAACGCACAACAAATCCAGCGGAAAAGTCATCGCCGTCAACCGGCGCGCCCGGCATGACTATTTCATCGAGGACAGCTTTGAGGCGGGCCTGGCGCTCGAGGGCTGGGAGGTTAAGAGCCTGCGTGCCGGCAACGCGCAGCTGACAGAGGCCTATGTGCATGTCAAAAACGGCGAAGCCCAGCTGATCGGCGCACATTTCACGCCGCTCACGACCACGTCCACGCACCTGCACGCGGACCCGACTCGCACCCGCAAATTGCTACTGCACCGAACCGAACTCGACCGGCTGACAGGACAGGTCGAACGCAAGGGCTATACCCTCGTGCCACTGGATCTGCATTGGACCAGAGGCCGAGCCAAACTCGAGATCGGTCTCGCCAAGGGCAAAAAGCAGCACGATAAGCGCGCCACCAGCAAGGACCGCGATTGGCAACGGCAAAAAGCTCGCATTCTCAAACGAGAGTTACAAAACAATGAATTACCGATACTAGTTAAAGTATTTTATCGAATAAATCTTGATCAATATCGACGTCAGGTCATTGTATTGCGGCGATTTGCCCCTACACTGGTTGCTCTATGGGGGTGACATGGCTTCGACGTGGGTCACGAACCTCTAAGTGCATGCCGAGGCACAGACTACCTCGTAAATCCAGCTGTAAAACCTATAGTTGCCAACGACGACAACTACGCACTAGCTGCTTAAAAACCAGCTTAGTGCCCTCTGGCCGGCACGTGCCCGTGCGTCCGGATCCCAGGGGTCGACTTCACGGGACCGCGCAAGAGGCTTGTTCGGGGTCTCGACCGTTAAATCTTCACCGAACTGGTTGTAGGTTGTCCCTGCCCGTCGGGTAGCCCGCAACGAGATTAAAGACGGTATAAGCATGTAGACCTTGGAGCGGAGGGCTTGCGGACGCGAGTTCGATTCTCGCCACCTCCACCAACAAATGAGACGGCCCCCTTTATGGGGGCCTTTTCATTTGTCGTCAGGCGAGAAGCAAACGAGCGTTATGCCCGAAATCGACCTGTCGTTTTCGAACGTATCTCTTATGACTTATAAACGCAGTTGAACGTCGTGGGCAGAAAATTAAACGATAGCGACAATCGCTGTGGAGTAAGATTTTCAGTATATCCATGCCTCAGATGTGAAGGCCAGAAAAGACAGGCGCCATCTTCAACCTTGTAGGTGACTATCTTGAAATGATGACTGTATCCAAATTGATTGGGCCGTTTGGTATTCGGTTCATCGAGCAGCAGATTGCCGAAGTCATTCATTCCATACGGTGAATGAAACTGAAGATAAGAGTGTTGATCCGTACGCAAGTATATAGTGCCACTGATCGCGCTATTACAATGATTGTGCATATATTGCCGACCACCAACATCACACTCATTGAACCATGCATTAGTGATACGTAACTCGGTATCATGGTTCATGACATTACGATAAACGAAATTGGATGCTTCCAGAATGCGGTCGCCGAAATCTTTCAACTCATCATAAATGTCAAAAACATTTTGATCATTATGATAATGAATCAGAGGTGTTGCATATCCGGTTGTACCATCGGTATTACTTCGCCCTTTCGATGGTTTCACGACGGAATCAAAAAACTCTGCAATCCCGTCACAATCAACATCTATTCGAGTGACAGGCAACGCAAAAAGAGGAATCGTTTGATGCTTCATCATCTAATTGTAGCGCGGGGCGAAAAGCGACGCGACGCGTTATTCTTCACGCGTTGATTTGTCACGAAGCCGCTCACGGACAACGGGCTCCAGACGCGTCAACCCGCCTTCTTTTCCGATCAGAATGGCTTGTTCGTCATCCGCGCCATCAAGGCTTTTGATTAGCGCAAGCATTGCGCCAACGCGATTGCCACTACCACAGTGAATCAGCACTGGACCATGCTGATCCTGGATAAGCTGATCGAGTTGCTTCGCCGTATCGAAATTGATCGCGTCTCGGCCGACGACAGGAAACGGCACATACTGCATGCCTAGTTTCTCGACCACGGCCCGCTCGTCTAACCCGCGATTTTCCGCGTCGCCACGAAGATCGATGACCGCCGCGTAACCACTATCACGGAACACTTTCAGTGCGTCCGCATCCGGCTGTCCGGATGACGTAATGCCATCGACCGGCAAAACGTCGCCTGCCGCAGCGACTTCTGCAATATCGACCTTCAGGGACGTGAGCGGTTCTGCCTCGGGCTCGCCCGCAATCGCACAAGACCCGAGCAGAAAAACAACCAGCAGACGTATTTTCATCACACGTGCGCCGCTAGAATTAGTCCTTCAGTGTAACGCGTGAATCCAGTTCCATGCCGCGTTCGGTAAAGCGAATATCGAATGCCATGCGATCGTACATGTCACCAATAACCAGCATCGCATCGCGCAATGCTTCGCGAGAGGCCAACGACAATTCCAGTTTTGTGCCCTCATCGTCATTGCCGTACCTGTCCACCATAATGCTTTGAGCGATCAGCGCGTAATAGCGGCCGGCGTCCATCGTCATGCTGAACATTGGCGGCGGCTGCACTGAATCCGCGTTAAGCACGGATTTCACACGTGACTCCGCGTTTGAACCGACCGAAATAGCGACAGCGTCCTGCAGCATGGCGGCATACACGACATCTCCCACGGCCTGAAGTTGAGGCAGATCCAGCTGGACCGGCACGCCGTCAGGCTGTAGGTCCATCCCTGCGAGTTCGGGACTGAACATAGCGCCCATTGCCACCATTGTCTGCGCGTCTTCCAACGCAACCAAGACACTGGCCTCGACATTTTCGGGCGGCTTATCGTTCGCCATGTCGAAGTCACTAATATCGTCAACGACAGCATTGAAGCCACGCAGGCCGTAGACAAACGGCGGCATAGGCTGGTTCAACGCTGCGCGACCTTTGGCGACACCGGCCTGCAGATCCTCGAAATATTCGCATTCAAACGGATCGGCTTCCATCGCATCGAGCCGCGCCTCGTAGAACTCACGCAACGCCAGCAGATTGAAACTGACTCCCATGGACAACAGCCCACCGGGATCCTGGCCAAGGCCCGGGACCGGTGCTGAGACCGTCGACAAACCCGTCGCGATGTCATCCCGCATCTCGACAACCATCGAGCCACTCAACGCATCGAGACTCACCTCGTCGTAACCGATTACCAATCGCGGCGCTATCTCGACGACCTCGCGAATCTCCGCTTTGCAAACATCAGAAATCTCGTCGGCATCGTGTTCCATCGACGCGAGTAGCGCGACATCCAAACCTGTTGGCGAGTCGATAAACGTTGAAGCTATTCGTCGCGCATCGATAAAACCAACATAATGATCCGTGTAGTCGTAGGTCGAGATGATATCGGCGACAGTGCTCGTTTCAGCAATACTCGTGTCCGGCAACGTTAGCCCCAACAATTGCCGCGTCTGATCGTCGTCGAAGCCGCCTGGAACAACTGAAAATACGGCAGTGCCATCGAATGCCCCGATGACAAGCCTTATGTCATCGTCACCAACATAACGATAAGAATTGCCGTCGAGCTCCGCGACACTCATCGATTCTCCAGCGGCCTCTTCCATACGCGCAATGGCGGCATCGAACTTTTTCTCATCGCTGACTTCGATCCGCATAACAGGCAGCAAGCCGTTACCAAACAGTGCCAGTTGCGAGCCGCGTTCAAAGCCTGCATTGCGCAAACCGTCTATCGACAACAATGACGTCAGCTCGTCGACAACTGCAGAAAAGCGCTGTATGTCATCCTCGCTCATATCGCCGCTGTTCTTTGCGACCATGGACCGGAACACCTCGCGAAATACGACCTGGTAGGCTTTAAGCATTTCGTCAACTTTGGGCTCAAACTTGTCGAGCATTTCGTCCGGCAGCGGTGTGCCGGTTGCGAAAAGATACGGCGTGCCGGCTGGCACAAAACGTAGGATGCTGTCCTCAGACGCCAACTCGGGGGAGACAGAGGTGCCATCTTTACAGGCACCCAAAATAACGACGCTAAGGACGGCAATGAATACCGCGCGCGGACCAATACTCTTGAACATCAGATGCTTCCTTACGGGATCAGGCCCCGCCATAAAAACGAACAAGTAGACGTCAGTAAACCGACATCCATGACTAACTGGCGAGTAAATCGAATATTGCGAGCGGTCTTGGAATTCGACTGACGTCGAGCGCCGCTTTGGCGCATTATACGCCAAACTTCCACAAAAAAAACCCGTCCCATTTTGCGGGCTCAGACCATTCCTCTTACACTTCGCCAATGCTATTCAATCTACGCGATGTCTCGCACACAGATCTTGACGCAGTTCTGGAGCTCAATGAGTCCGTCGTGCCGGCCGTGAACAGCATAACAATCGAACAAATGCGGTGGTTCGCAGATCAGGCTGCCTATTTTCGGATCGCAGAGGACAATGATCGACTGGCGGCTTTTCTCATCGGCCTAAGGCCCGGCTCAGACTATAACAGCCCGAATTATCTTTGGTTTTGCCGACACTATGACGATTTCGGCTATGTAGACAGAGTGGCGGTTGCCGATCATGCACGCCGATCCGGGCTAGCGTCAAAACTGTACGATGATTTTCGCGCCAATTTGCCCGATTCGATCTCCGTGATGACCTGCGAGGTAAATCTCAAACCACCGAACGAATCATCCATGCGTTTTCACGAAGGTATGGGGTTCCACCAGGTTGGCTCGCTAGCCATCGACGACGGCAAGAATGAAGTCGCTCTTATGGAGTTGAAGCTATGAGTTCGGACGAACGGGAGTTTGACGTTGTCGTATTCGGGGCGACCGGTTTTACCGGCGTATTGGTGGTGGAATACCTGCTGTCGCAATATGGTGTCGGCTCATCGTTGCGCTGGGCAATTGCGGCACGTGACGAAAACAAGCTGCTCGTATTAAAGACGTCGCTCGGAGATCGAGCGGCAACGTTGCCAACGATCGTCGCCGATAGCTTTGACGAACAGAAACTAGCGGAGCTGACGTCACGCACTCGGGTTGTTATTACGACGGTGGGGCCGTACGCGAAATACGGCTCGGCACTGGTCGCTGCCTGCGTTGCAAACGGCACCCACTACTGTGACCTGGCCGGCGAGGTGCAGTGGATCCGACAAATGATCGATCGGCACAACGAAGATGCTCAACAATCTGGCGCCAAAATCGTGCACTGCTGTGGATTCGATTCGGTGCCGATGGATATCGGTGTTTGGTTTCTCCAGCGTGCAGCAAAGCAGCGACACGATCAATATTGTACGGCGATCGCCATGTTCGTTAAGGCGACCAAGGGCGGCGCAAGCGGTGGCACTATTGCCAGCTTGATAAACGTAATTAAGGAAAGTCGCGCCGATCGTTCGATCGCCCGGACTTTGGTCGATCCCAATGGACTAAATCCGAAC
>Ga0224508_10000384_pt1 | contig 43881 bp, 42 predicted proteins | sample SF_Jan12_sed_USG_4_FD_170157 | JGI IMG/M metagenome (GOLD analysis project Ga0224508, IMG submission 170157) | Sediment microbial communities from San Francisco Bay, California, United States - SF_Jan12_sed_USGS_21 | ecosystem: Environmental > Aquatic > Marine > Sediment | place: USA... | reverse complement strand
ACTAAGGCCCGGGGTGAAGAGGTTGTGCACAGCACGGAGACCGCAGATTTTCATGTGACAAGTTTCAGGCCATCGGTCATTTTTGGGCCAGACGACAGTTTTATCAACCGCTTCGCTAGGCTTCTCAGGCTTACCCCTTATTTCTTTCCACTCGCGTGCCCAAGCGCGCGTTTCCAGCCTGTATATGTGCAAGACGTGGTAACCACCTTCGCCCACGCGCTGGAGGACCACAACACATTCGGCCAACGATACGATCTATGTGGGCCGACCGTTTATACATTGGCGGAATTAGTTCGCTACGTGGCAAAACAGCTGGGACTAAGGCGCAAGATCATCGGCCTTAATGACTGGATGTCAAAGACGCAAGCGGCGTGCCTACAATTGGTCCCTGGTAAGCCGTTCTCGTTGGATAATTATCGTTCTCTGCAAGTTGATAGCGTTTGCACCAGCGGTTTTCCGTCTATCTTCGGGGTCACGCCAAGGACGCTGGAGAGCGTGGTACCCAATTATTTGATAAAGCAACCAGGACGCAACGATCGCTACGCTCACTATCGTCAGGCGGCGCGGCGCTAATTGCCGGTGGGTTACGGGCTGCTCGTCGCTTGTAACGACTGCAACTTTTCTGCGCGCTTGGCCTTTGAAAGCTGGCTCAATTCTTCAACGGCACCATAAAAGGCCTTGAGATCTCCGTTGTGTTGGCTGAGTAACGCCTGAAAGGCGGGGACATATTGGTTGTAGAGTCCGACCGATACCAAATATGCATTGTTCAAATCACGGGCAAACCAGGCATCATAGCTGGTATAACCTCCCCAGTTTTTCTTGAGTTCCCGGTAATCCTGCCGGATACCGATAAAGGCCTGCTGCTTGGCCGCACGCTTTTTATCATCACCCGTTTCTCTCGCATAGATTTCGTCAAGTTGGTCGCGCAACTTCATCACGAGTTGTATGAATTCACCACGACGTTTTTTTCTTACAAGGTATTTTTGGAATTGATCGGCCGAGCCCTTGGCCGCAAGCCAGCGCTTGATCCCTTCTAGTTCCACCGTCAGCGCAAAAGACTCATTGAATTCGGTGTGGTCCCGGACGTATACCACTTGGTGGGCGAGTTCATGGAATATAAGTCCCGCAATCTCGGGTTCAGTGCGTCGCAACATGGTGTTCAGCATGGGATCGTGGAACCACCCAAGCGTCGAGTAGGCAGAGATACCGGCAACGTAAACATCATAGTTGTCTTGTGCCAATTTATTTGCAAACTTTTGTGCATCCCTCTCAGAGAAGTATCCACGGTAGCTTATGCAACCGGCGAAAAGGAAACACCAGTCTACCGGTTCGAGTGAGAACTCGGGTGCCGCGAACACGTTCCAAACAACGTAGGGTCGCTTCAAGTCGACATAGGTTCGGTAGCTCTTGTTATCGGGCAGCCCGAGCTCTTCGCTCGCGAAGGCGCGCATCTCTAGGATTGGTGATAGGCGCGCCTTTAGTTCCGGTGCGGTGTCGGGGTCATCGAGCAGAGCGGGTATCGAGCGTCTTTTGACCAGGATCTCCAATTGTCCACCGATGGCCTGGGTGTAGTAGCCTAGCTTCGCACAGCCCGACGTGGTGACGAGCATGAGGGCGATGACCCCAGATCTCAAAAGCAGATACATCATAGTGAGACTAACCCTTGGCGATGGCACTATGCCACATTAGGATGTACCCATGAAGATCTATCTGGTCGGTGGCGCCGTGCGCGATAAGTTGCTCGGACTCGAAATCAAAGATCGCGACTACGTGGTGGTGGGCGCTACGCCCGAAGACATGGGTGCGCGCGGGTTCAAACCGGTAGGTGCGGATTTCCCGGTATTCTTACATCCCGACACCAAAGAGGAATATGCCTTGGCGCGAACTGAACGCAAGAGTGGCCATGGCTATAAGGGTTTTATTGTCTATTCGGCGCCTGATGTCACACTAGAGGATGATCTGCGCCGGCGCGATCTTACGATCAACGCCATGGCCGAGGGAGAAGATGGCGACATCATTGACCCCTTCGGTGGTGTCGACGATCTACGCGCTGGTGTTCTACGACATGTTTCACCGGCATTTTCGGAAGATCCGGTTCGCATCCTGCGGGTTGCACGTTTTGCCGCACGCTACGCACAGCGTGGCTTCAAGATTGCCCCCGATACGTACGACTTGATGCAGGAGATCGTTGCGTCCGGCGAAATCGACCAGCTCGTTCCTGAGCGGGTGTGGGCGGAGACGGAAAGCGCCTTAAGTGAAGATCAGCCACATCATTACTTTCAGGTTCTGCGAGATTGTGGCGCACTGAAACATCTCTTACCCGAGGTCGATGCGCTCTTCGGTGTCCCACAACCACAGAAGTATCATCCTGAGATTGATACCGGTGTGCATACGGTGATGGTGTTGCAGCAAGCAACACGGTTGTCGACCAATCCGCAAGTCCGTTTTGCTTCCGTCATGCATGATGTAGGCAAAAGCAAGACACCCAAGGAAGAATGGCCGAGCCATGTGGGCCATGAAGAGCGCGGTGTGACCATGATCAACGCGTTGTGTAAGCGTCTGCGCGTTCCTAACGACTATCGGGATCTCGCAGTATTGGTTGCTCGCTATCATGTGAACTGCCACCGTGCAATTCAACTGCGAGCTAGCACGATTCTAAAGGTACTGGAAGGGGCCGATGCCTTTCGCCGACCTGACCGATTTGAATTATTCTTGTTGGCATGTGAAGCCGATGCCCGTGGGCGCAAGGGTCTGGAGGAAACACCTTATCCACAGGCCGATATCTTTCGTCGCGCGCTTGAAGCGGCCGGAGGCATTGATACCGAAGCAGTTGTCTCGAAAAATGTCACCCTCAAGGGGACTGCCATCGGTGACAAGATTCGGGAGAAGCGCATTAGTGCGATTAAGAAAGTAGTTTGATGGAGATATCGTTTAGCAGACGGCTGGTGGCCGAATTTGTAGGGACCGCCGCACTACTGGCGGTTGTTGTTGGTTCAGGGATCATGGGCGAGACGCTAGCGGATGGGAACGTGGCCCTGGCGTTGCTTGGTAACACGCTAGCGACGGGGGCGATCCTTGTGGTCTTGATTCTAATTTTTGGTCCGGTGTCGGGTGGGTACTTCAATCCGGCCGTCACCGTCTCGTTTCTGCTGCGCAAGGAGATCAATGGAGGCGAAGCTGGCGCATATATCGTTGTACAACTGCTGGGCGGGCTTATCGGTGTTGTAATTGCCCACGCCATGTTCGACCAATCACTGTTTATGTTGTCTACTAAGGTGCGGACCGGATTTGGCCAATGGACGGCTGATCCGATTAGTGGATGTATCGCCATTCATATTGGCACAGCTGCTTGGTGCCATCGCCGCCACTGGGTTCATGGGTTGGATGTGGCGGAACGAATCATGAATCGCTCCGGCATCTCACAATCGAGCGCGTCTATCCTGCAACGTAAAACCGTCTAAAGGTAGATCGACCTCGCGGCCGAGTGCGATGACTTTATAAAGTTCCCCCATTTCAGCCGGCGACGTGAGTTTGTTCACTTGCTGCACAATCTCCACATGTTGCTTGGTGTCGGTGTGATCGGCAGCGGTCGCAAACTCGGTAATCCCTGTAGACAGTAGAAACGCAGCCTGGCTGGCGTAGCCCAACAGTGAAAGATCATTGGTTACACCGGCCTCGGCGATGGCGGTGAAATCGATATGTGCCGTAATGTCCTGTAGGCCTATCAGTAACAAGGGATCGGGGTGGTTTCGATGGCGATAATGGCACATTAGGGTGCCAACGCATCTTTGCGGGTGATAGAACTCAGCGCGCGGAAAGCCGTAGTCAAACAAAAGCATCACACCTGCCTTAAGGCAGTGCGCCATACTTTTGATCCAAGCCTCGGCGTGAAAATTGACCTCCGAGGTATAGTCGGGAGGCAAGCGAAGCGGGGCTATGCGCTCCTGCAGTGCCTTGTCCGCGGGTTTGTCGTGCCATACAAAGCCTTTACCGTCCCAAGCAACGTAGAGTTGTTGAATACTTCGTTGGTCCACGCTGAAACGATGAACGGGTAAGGCATCAAGCAGTTCGTTCGCAAGAACCAAACCACGGATACCATCTTCCGGCAGTGTTTGCAGCCAACGCACACGAGTGAGCAAATTAGGAATCTCTTGTGCGATCAAAACCGACTGTCGTTGCTGTAGATCGGCGCTGGTTTCCAGTATGTGATACTTTTCGGGTAAGGCGTGCTGCGCATCCAGTTCGCGTAACAATGCCACCGCAAGTGCGCCACTGCCGGCTCCGACCTCGACAATATCGCCATTACCAAGATGCTCAAGAACCTGTTGACATTGCCTAGCAATGCAACGGGCGAACAACGGCGACAGCTCAGGCGCAGTGACGAAGTCACCTTGGGCGCCGAACTTTTGCATCCCACCCCGATAGTAACCGAGACCCGGTGCATACAAGGCGAGCTCCATAAAGCGAGCGAAATCGATGCTACCACCGGCGCTTGCTATCTCTTCGCGGACGTGTTGCGCGAGTCCATCGCTGCGCACTGTCTCTTCTGGCGTTGGCGGCGGTAACTGCCCTGCCGATCTAATAGCCTTACTAAAGGGTAATTCCATAGCGTTCCGACTTTTGTGACATCGCGGTTGGAGTTTAAACAGATTAGAGAGTATTGTCCTACGGTTACTTGTCGATAGATCTCGTCATGTCTGAAGGCCCACTCGCAGATAAAGTTGCCTTGGTTACCGGCGGTGCCCGTCGTGTCGGTGCACAGATTGCACGCAAACTCCATGCGCGAGGTATGAAGTTAGTGATCCATTATCGCTCTTCGGAACAGGAAGCACATCGCTTGCAACAGGAACTGCATGATATTCGATCCGAGTCGGTAATGCTGGTGCGAGGCAATTTACTACGTGGTCCAAAACTTTCGCAGAACCTCGTATACGAGACAATAGAAGCGTTTGGGCGTATCGATGTTTTGATCAATAACGCAGCAACTTTCTACCCGACGCCGATCGGCGGAGCAGTGGAAAAGGACTGGGAGGATTTGATCGGCACAAACCTAAAGGCGCCATTCTTCCTTGCGCAAGCCGCAGCACCGCATCTGAAGACTAGTCAAGGCTGTATTGTCAATATGGCCGACATTTATGGCGAGCGCCCGCTCAAGGACTACTCAATCTACAGCGTGGCAAAGGCAGGTTTGATCATGCTCACCAAGACGCTGGCACGCGAATTGGGGCCGGAGATACGGGTCAACGCAGTAGCGCCAGGGGCCATTCTATGGCCCGAAGATGGTATTGACGAAATGAACAAACAGCGAATGATCTCTCGCACCCCACTAAAGCGCATTGGTCAGCCCGACGATATAGCAGAGACAGTGCTATTCTTGGTAAGCGACGCGGATTTCATCACTGGTCAGGTGATTGCGGTCGACGGTGGCCGGCGTGTGGTTTTGTAGCCGTAATGCACGGGTATGAAGTATGCGACGCTTGTTGCTGTGCCTGCTGTTGCAGGCAAGCGTCTTTGGCGCGGGAACGGTCAGTGGCGCTCAGGTCTATCGCTGGGTGGACGGAGATGGCGCCATTCATTTCTCGGACAAGCCACCATCGGAACAAATCGCTAGAGATCTCCAAATCAAGTCTTACGAAGGCTCCGCCAATATATCAGCCGTCCCTGGTCAGGCCGCTAACAACGGTTCTACCGTGAAAATCCTAAGCACTACTTGGTGTGGGGTGTGCAAAAAAAGCCAAGACGTCCTTGTCTCAAAAGGGCGTTGCTTTTCGTGAGTATGACGTGGAACGCAGCGAGGTGGGTAGACGTGAGTACGAACGGCTAAACGGAAAAGGTGTACCGATCATACTTGTGGGCAATCAGCGTATTGATGGTCTCAATCGCCCGAAGTTGGAAGCAATGCTTAGAAAAACGAGTTGTTGTAACTATATCAAAGGAAGTTCGAAATCTGCCGGCCAGAGTCGTTGTTCGCCGCCCCGAAAACTGCTCCACATCTGACCAAAAGGGATGCCCGTTTCCGGGTGTCTATGTTCTGGAGCGATCTCTGCCAGCGGCTTAAGTACAAACGCGTAGTGTCCAATTTCTTCACGCGGGATATCGATTTCATCATCGTGTCGGCTTAGATCGCCGTAGATGAGCAAATCTATGTCTAACGTTCGTGAGTCGTCGTTGTTTTGTCGCTCACGGCCACATGCCTTTTCGATTGCCCGTAGTCGCGTGATTATAGTCTCTATTGTAGCGTCGGTATCGAAGCCAGCCACAAGGTTTAGAAAGTCGTCACCAGCAAACCCCACCGACTCACTTTCATATACGGTAGATAGCATCAGCGGACCGTAAGAATCGTTAAGTTCCCGGACAGCTGTCCCGATATTTTTTTCTCGGTCGATGTTGCTACCTATACTGACGTAGACACGTGGCATTACCAATCTATCCGCCGCACTAAATTTCTAGGATTTCGCTTGTCGCTCGATGAGTACACCAACGTCGGTGGCGCCACGTAGCGCACCTCGCTTGTTGATGCGTACTCGTACCCAGGGTACCTTAAACTCTTCAAGTACCGTATTCGCTACGTTTTCGGCTAGCGCTTCTACCAGCTTAAACTCAGAACTTCCCACATATTCCGTCACGCGTTTGGTCACTGCTTTGTAGTCCAGCGCGTCGTCGAGGCGATCACTTTTTGCAGCCGGCCGCACATCAGTCGCCATTTCTAAATCGATAATCACTGTTTGCTTGATGCGGCGTTCCCAATCCCAAACACCAATGGTGCAGGGAATCTTCAGGTTGCTGATGTAAACAATATCCATAAATTCTCCAAAATTGGTCGGCAATATAGCGAAAATCCCACCGCATGTCTTGACGTAGCATCGAACAAAGGCTTCCAATATCCGAATGATTGAGTATCTGCTGGTTCCAGCTGCCTACTTAGTGGGCTCGATTTCGAGCGCTATATTAATTGCGCGGCTAAAACATCTAGAAGACCCGCGCGACGTGGGCTCGGGGAATCCGGGTGCCACCAACATCTTGCGATATGGCGGTAAAACGGCGGCGGCACTAACGCTGCTCGGAGATGTTGTGAAGGGGGCAATACCAGTAGTGATTACTAGGAGTATTACGGGTGACTCCGTGGTGCTGGCATTGGTAGGACTAGCCGCGTTCTTGGGCCACCTGTATCCGGTGTTCTTTCGGTTCAGAGGTGGTAAGGGCGTTGCGACCGCTTTCGGCGTCTGGCTCGGCCTGAGTCCTTGGGTTGCGTTAGCGCTCTTACTGACTTGGTTGTTAATTGCAGCCCTGTTTCGTTACTCGTCGTTGGCTGCGTTGGTAGCGTCTTTCGCTGCACCCGCATACGTGTGGTGGGTACTATATGGTCAACTGCCGTACCTTGTTGCAAGCATCGCGATGTCTGTGCTGCTCTGTTGGCGACACCGCGCCAACATTCGCAATCTCTTTGCTGGCAAAGAGGATAAGATCGGCCATATGGATGGCTAGCGCTCCTTGGCGATTAAACTAACTATGTAAGAAGCCTTGTCTTGTGTCCGCACGATGTCACCTACGTACGTGCCAAACGTGCCTGCGCCCTGATCTTCGAAGTAGAGTTTGAGGGTCTCATGCATAACGCGGAATGCTAGTTGGTCCCATGGAATTTCACGCTTGCTAAATAATTCAACCTCGAGGCTCTCGCCGCCTGGTGCGAAGTCGAGATCAAGCAATCGACTTCGGTAGAGCAGATAAACTTGGTCGATATGCGGTAGGTTAAATAGCGTATACAGGCCGGTTATCTCAACCTTGGCGCCGGCCTCCTCCAGCGTTTCCCGCATGGCCGCTTGCACTGTCGTCTCACCTTTCTCCATGAAGCCGGCTGGCAAGGTCCAAAGCCCATAACGCGGCTCGATCGCTCGGCGACAGAGTAAGACCTTGTCGTCCCATTGCGGAAGGCAACCGGCAACGACCTTGGGATTTTGGTAATGGATCATGTTACAGGCGTCGCACACGTACCGAGGTAGATTGTCACCTGGTGGTATTCGAAGCTGCACGGCAACGCCGCAGTTACTGCAAAAGTTCATCTGCCGCCAGTTCTCATGGTTGCGTGGCTAACGGTGCGGGTTGCACTTAGGTTATTGGTTCCAAGCTATCGATTTCCCAACGCGCCCGTACACCAAAGCTAAACGTGTCGCGTTGGCCAGCGACGAGACGTAGATACCCCGCATAGGCAATCATCGCACCGTTGTCGGTCGAAAATTCGAGCCTCGGATAATACTCACGCACACCTTTCTGTTGGGCCATCTCGCTGACGCGGTCGCGCAATAGCGTGTTGGCGCTCACGCCGCCGACAACTACCAAACGCTCATGGCCGGTTTCATCGAGCGCGCGGGCACATTTGATGGTCAGCGTTTCTATTGCCGCTTGCTGAAAGCTGCAGGCGATGTCGGCTACCGTCTGCTCGTCAAGGTCACGACCCTTAACCGCATTGGCAACTGCCGTTTTGAGCCCGCTAAAACTAAAGTTGAGCCCAGGTTTATCGGTCATCGGCCGCGGAAAATGAAAGCGTCCGGGCGTTCCCCCGCGGGCAACGCGCGCGATGGCGGGACCCCCTGGATATCCCAGACCGAGCAACTTGGCGGTCTTGTCAAACGCCTCACCGGCGGCATCATCGAGTGATTCGCCAAGGATAGTGTACCGGCCCGGCCCGCGGATATCTGCAAGCGCGGTGTGGCCGCCAGAGACTAACAACGCCAGAAATGGAAACGCCGGTGGCTTCGGCTCAAGCATGGGGGACAGGAGGTGTCCCTCCAGATGGTGGATCCCAATCCCAGGAATCTGCCAGGCGTAGGCCAGGGCACGGCCAATCGCGGCCCCCACTAGCAGCGCCCCCACCAAGCCGGGTCCAACCGTATAAGCGACGCCATCGATGTCGCTGGCTTGAGTATCGCCATCGGCCATAATCGCCTGGATCAAAGGTAAGGTTTTGCGCACGTGGTCACGAGATGCGAGTTCAGGCACCACACCCCCAAATGGCGCGTGAATAAGCGCCTGCGACGCGAGGCCATGTCCAAGAAGACCTTTTTTCGAATCATAGATGGCGACACCGGTGTCGTCGCAGGAAGTCTCAAGACCCAAAACACGCATGGCACTATTCTCGGAGGATATTGGGGGTCGGGCAAGGGCGATTGGGTGTACAAAGGCGTCTGGAGCCTATAGAATCGCGCGCTTTGCAGCCCATATTGTGGCTACCCAGCCAGTAATCGAGGCCCGTAAGGATAGATGCCATCCATTCGGTTAAAGGATAACGAGCCATTTGAGATAGCGCTACGCCGCTTCCGCCGTTCGTGCGAGAAGGCGGGGGTTTTCTCGGAAATGCGTCGGCGCGAGTTCTATGAAAAGCCGACTTCAGTCCGTAAACGCAAGGCCGCCGCTGCCCGCAAACGCGAACTGAAGAAAATAGCGCGCGTCGCACAACGCACCACCCGCAAGTATTGATAGCGACCACACCCCCGCCAGGCTGACCCTTTTATGAGCCTGAAGCACACAATCACCGAGGATATGAAAAAGGCCCTACGGGCCAAGGACAGCGAACGTCTAGGGGCCATTCGCCTGCTATTGGCAGCAGTCCAGCGGCGCGAAGTGGATGAGCGCACTACGCTTGATGACGCTGCCGTGATGGCAGTTGCCGAGAAACTGATTAAGCAAAGTCGCGAGGCCGCCACCCAGTTTCAGCAAGGGGGCCGCGCCGACCTCGCAGACAAAGAAAATCGTGAGATTGCTGTTTGGCAGGCATATCTTCCGGAGCCCCTGGATGATCAAGCGCTGGACAAGATGGTTCGCGATGCCCTGGCCGAGACCTCCGCCGAATCGATGCGGCATATGGGCGCAGTGATGGCGGTCTTAAAACCCAAACTGCAGGGGCGGGCGGATATGGCTAGGGTGAGTAAAATGGTGAAAACTCGGCTCGGCGGCTAATCCATAGGCCAACTAGCAACCGTGCCGCGTGGTGTGTCGACGGGCCTGTTAGAATACTTGCCATGGCCGCCCGCATCCCTCAGGGTTTTATCGATCAGTTACTCATACGCGCCGATATCGTGGAAGTGATCGACGCCCGCGTGCCCTTGACCAAAGGTGGTAAGGACTTTAAGGCGCGCTGTCCGTTTCACGACGAAAAGACCCCCTCCTTTACCGTCAGCGCCGACAAACAGTTCTATCACTGCTTCGGCTGTCAGGCCAATGGCAACGCCATCGGGTTTCTCATGGAGTATGAGCACATGAGCTTCCCCGAGGCGGTGGAAGCGCTCGCTAACCACGTCGGTATGCCAGTGCCCGAGGAAGTAGTCGCCGGCGGGGGCCAGTTCGAGCACCAGCAAGATCTCCTGGATATTTTGCAGGAGGCAGCCACCTACTATCGGCACCAGCTTCGCGACCATCCCCGAGCCCAGGTGGTTATTGATTATTTGAAGGGTCGTGGCTTGAGTGGTGAAGTCGGCGCTCGCTTTGGGCTCGGTTTCGCGCCCGACGGGTGGGACAACCTGTTGCGGGCACTTGGCACCGACGAGGTGCGCCGTAAACATTTGCAACAGGCCGGCCTCTTGGCGGCCAAGGACGGTGGCGGCTACTACGATCGCTTCCGTAATCGCCTCATGTTTCCGATCCATGACCACCGCGGCCGCATTGTCGGATTCGGTGGTCGCGTCCTCGGCGAGGCTGAACCCAAATATCTGAACTCACCCGAGACCGCGTTATTTCATAAGGGTCGTGAGATGTATGGTCTATTTCTCGGGCGCGATGCCATTCGGCGCGAGCAGCGTGTGTTTGTGGTGGAGGGCTACACGGATGTCGTTGCACTGGCGCAGTGCGGCATCGACTTTGCGGTGGCGACGCTGGGCACCGCCACCACGCGCGATCATCTGGATCGGTTGTTCCGCTTTACACCTGGCATAATTTTCTGTTTCGACGGCGACAGGGCCGGCCTGCAGGCGGCTTGGCGCGCGCTAGAAACGGCGCTGCCCACCCTGGGCGAAGGTCGCCAGGCAAGCTTCTTGTTTCTGCCTGAAGGTGAGGATCCCGATTCCGTCATTCGACGCGAAGGGGCGGAGGCGTTCTTGGCGCGCCAGGTAGAGCCGCTACCTGACTATTTTTTCAGAAACTTGCATGACCGTGCCGACGTGCGTCGACTGGATGGCCGTGCCCGAATGGTGGAACTCGCATCGCCACTACTGTCCAAGATCCCCGAGGGTCCGTTTCAACAGATGATGCGCGATCGTCTGGCCGAGATCAGTGGGTTGGATCCACAGAAATTGTCTACACTGGGATTAGCGACGACCACCAAGGTGTCGCCGAAATCGGCCAATCGCCCCAGGGCCGAGTTAAGGAAGCCACCTTCGCTGGTACGCACGGCGGTGGCGCTCTTGCTGAGGGATCCAACGCTTGCGAAGCAGGTGGCGGATCCCGAGGATATCGTTGGACTCGACCTGCCGGGCACAAATTTGCTGGCGGCTATGCTCGATATCCTCAAGATCGATCCGGAGTTGAACACGGCGGCGCTCATAGAGCGATTCCGTGCCAGCGAGCATCGAACCCACCTTGAAAAGCTGGCGGTGTGGACGCATCCACTATTGGAACAGGATGCCGAGGCCGAGTTTCAAGGTACCTTGGCCCAATTGCAGAAGGCGGCGCGTGAGCAGCGCACCGAGAGACTGTTGTATAAGGAGCGGGCAAAAGGACTGAATCAGGCCGAAAAGGCCGAACTCGGTCGATTATTGGCCGAAACAGGCCGTTCTGATGGCCCTACGCCCACAAATTGATTCGTTTAGACGATATTTTGAGATATAGTACGCAGTTTGCTTTTTTCCAACCTGACGCCGGACAAACCACGAATGGATCAAGAGACCCAACGCTCCCAGCTTAGAAAACTCATAATCCAGGGCAAACAGCAGGGCTTCCTTACCTACCGCGAGATTAATGACCATCTCCCGGAGGATGTTCACGACACCGATCAGATTGAGGCGGTAGTGAACATGATCAACGACATGGGGATCGATGTCTACGATGAGCCCCCAGACCCTGACGCGCTGTTGCTAAAGACCGAGGCAGCCACCTCTGAAGACGACGAGGAAGTGGTGGAAGAGGCCGAGCAAGTACTGGTTTCCGCGGTTGACAGCGAGTTCGGCCGTACCACGGACCCGGTGCGCATGTATATGCGTGAAATGGGTACCGTTGAGTTGCTGACGCGCCAGGGGGAAATCGAGCTCGCTAAGCGCATAGAAGACGGGATTCGACAAACGACAGAGGCGATCGCCGCTTGCCCAGCTGCTATAGACGAACTACTGCGGCTGATGGAGTTGTGCGAAAACGAGCAAGTGCGCCTGTCCGACTTGATTTCTGGTTTTATTGATCCAGATGCAGTGGACGACCCAATTCCACAGGTCCATAACCCGCTCGAAGCAGCTGATGTGCAGGATAACGATGACGCCGAGGAAGATCTACGCGCGGTCCGCGAAGAAGCCATGATGCGATTCACGCGAATCCGCCGATTGTACACGAACTTGACTAAGGCCATCAGCAAGAAGGGTTACGATAGCACTGAGGCAGCGCGTGCACAAAAGCGACTTATCGACGAATTTCTGCAACTAAAGCTTGTGCCCAAGCAGATCAACGGATTAGTTGCGCAAGTGCGGTCTTTGGTCGACGGGGCGCGCTTACAAGAAAGAGTGGTCATGGGAATCTGCGTCGAAAAGGCACGGATGCCTCGTAAGAGTTTCATCAAGAGTTTCCCAGACAACAGTACCAACCGACGTTGGGTAAAGAAGGTCATTCGGTCCGGAGATTGCAATAAGGACGTCATTGAAAAACATGCGGATACGATCTATGCGGCGCAGAAAAAGCTAGCCGCGCTCGAAGAGCGTGCCGGTATGTCGATTCAACAGCTGAAGGAAGTAAATCGGCGTATGTCGATCGGCGAGGCTAAGGCACGCCGCGCCAAGAAAGAAATGGTAGAAGCTAACTTGCGGCTCGTCATCTCCATCGCTAAGAAGTACACGAATCGTGGATTGCAGTTTCTGGATCTTATCCAGGAAGGCAATATCGGCTTGATGAAGGCGGTGGACAAGTTCGAGTACCGACGCGGTTACAAATTCTCGACCTATGCGACTTGGTGGATTCGCCAGGCGATCACACGCTCGATCGCCGATCAAGCCCGCACCATCCGTATTCCGGTGCATATGATTGAAACAATCAATAAGTTAAACCGGATCTCGCGTGAGATGTTGCAAGAAATGGGACGTGAAGCGACGCCAGAAGAACTCGCGCAGCGCATGGATATGTCAGAAGATAAGATCCGCAAAGTACTTAAGATTGCCAGGGAACCAATCTCGATGGAAACACCCATTGGCGATGACGAGGATTCTCACCTTGGCGATTTTGTCGAGGATGCAAACACAGTTGCACCACCCGACGCCGCGACGGGTGCGGGTCTCAAAGGCGCTACTGGTGAAATCTTATCAACGCTTACCCCACGTGAGGCCAAGGTCCTAAGGATGCGTTTCGGTATCGGCATGAATACCGATCACACACTCGAGGAAGTCGGTAAACAGTTTGATGTGACGCGCGAGCGCATTCGTCAGATTGAGGCTAAGGCCTTGCGTAAGCTACGACATCCCACCCGCTCTGATCATTTGCGCAGCTTTATCGACTCGTAAAGCTGTTTGCGGCTGCGGGCCGGTAGCGCCAGGGTCGCGTAGCGATCAGGCTAGAGCGCACAGTCGGGGTTATGCAATTCGGCGTGACAATTCGAGCATAACAAGGTGCACTTGTGCGCTTCTGTGAGGATGACTTCCCACTTTCGGTTGGACAACGACCTGAGATCTAGTTGAAAGTCTTTGCCCTCAGGGTCGGCATGGTGAAAATCTAGGGCTGCGGAATTCCTGTTGTAATGACATCGCTCGCATTGCATGCCCTTGAGTTGTATGAGTTGCCGCTTCCTCTGTCGCCCTCGACGCTGTTGGGTCTGGTAGGACTGGTAGGACTGATTGTTATAAGTGTTTTTGCATTTACGAGAACAGAATCTCGTTTGCCGTCCTCGCAACTTCTTTTCGCAATTTAAGCATATTTTCATGAGTGGATTTATTGCTTATGATTGTTATCATAAGCCTTTCATGGAACCGGTGCAAAGGCTTGATTGAATAACGAGCATGGATATCAAGCGCCAGGCAAAAAACTGATAAGATAGTAATGTTTGGGCCTGTAGCTCAGTTGGTTAGAGCAGGGGACTCATCTTAAGAAAGGTGTGTTCACACCGAGAGGTGTGAAATGAACGGGATGAATTCAGGGAAACCTTAACAGTTCGGCTGATGGCAACCCTGAGCCAAGCCGGGGGTACACCTCCGGAAGGTGCAGAGACTACCTGAGAACTTCAGTGTTCTTAATCACAGGCATAGAGCGTCCCGCACCCTAACAACACCGGTTGAGGGTGATGAGATAGTCCACTCCCAGTAGAAATATTGGACCTAGTGAATCCCTTGGTCGTAGGTTCGAGTCCTACCGGGCCCACCAAAATTCGGTGTGATAGAGCTAAGCCACACGCCTAAATTTAACAGATAAGTGCTGCTGGATGCTTAGCCCGAACTTTCGTAGCGCTCCCATTCCCTATATTCTCACGTCTGAGGTGCTTTCTTGATGCGGTCGATACTTCACTGGTCTCCCAACTTGAGAGGCGCGGCTGATCTGGGCAAACGCCGGCTGGGTGCAACGACGATTCTTGTCGTTATGTTCTGGCTGTGCAATCCAGTCGACGCCGACACGTTCCGCATCATCGACTCGGGTAAAGAGGCAGCGCAGGTGCGAGTCGATATGATTCAGCAGGCGCGCAGTGAGATCGCGATTGAACTTCACCGCGCCTCCGATGACGGATTAGTGCTTTCTTACCTCGCGTTACTACGGGACGCTGTACGGCGTGGCATCGAAGTAAGGTTTCTTATTGACGGGTCATTTAACGAAATCCCCAGATCAATTCAAGCCCACTTGGTTCAAGAAGGCGTTCTAATCAAGGAATATCACCCGGTTCGGTTAACTAAACGAGGGTGGATTACCCAGCGCTTACACGACAAAGTTATTCTGACTGACCGAACTCAGATGTTGATAGGCGGACGTAATCTCGAATATCCATTCTTTGGTGTCGTCAGAAAAAGCTACGTAAAGCGAGCCTATTTGGATCGAGACGCTTATCTCCAGGGTGTGACGGCAGAAGTTGCGCACCGATATTTCATGCAACTCTGGAATAGTGCTGAAGTCATGGATACAAGGTTGGGACGGTACGATCAAAGATATCTAGCTTGGGACTGCAGTTCATCGCGGGATGAGGACAATTACTGCGCTGACTCCAAGGCCGAGGCTCTGAGAGGGATCGAGCGGGCAGCGGCGCTGTTGGATAGGCACCGCGCAGAGCTGGTCAGTAGTGGTTTGGTACAGCTCGACAGCGGCACAGATTGGTCGGTCGGCCAGCGTGACATTGATGGTATCGAATTTCTCCATGATCCGATTGGCCGCAAAGGTAAGGAGCCAGGGACGTTTCAAGCCCTACTCGAGTATATGGATACGGCTAAGAAATCCATCGTCATCGAGTCGCCGTACCTTATCCTGTCGAAAAACTCCAAGAAAATACTGCAAAGAGCGATTGATCGAGGCGTAAAGGTGCGTGTGCTTACCAATTCACTGGCCTCGACCCAGAATTTCTTTGCCCAGGGCGGGTATGTAGGCAAAAAGAAACGTCTAGTGCGCATGGGGCTTGAGGTTTGGGAGTACAAAGGCCCGAAAATGTTGCACGCAAAAACCATTCTCATTGACGACAAATCGGTGATTATCGGAAATTTTAACATAGATCCGCGTTCAGAGTTTCTAAATACTGAACTCGCAGTCGTCGCACGCGATGAGCAGCTTGCGCGGCAGTTACGGTCATCCATGGACGGTCGCCTTGACAATGCCTGGTTGATCGGTCCTGATGGCAAGGCAGTGGGTGAGAACAGACGCTTCCCAAAAACCCAGATGAGCGAGGTCATCAAGCTTCGCGCCTATCAACTACTGCTGGTGCCATTTATTAGAGATCAACTTTAATCCAGCCAACCAACGCATTTGATGAGCGAGCTATATCCGAGCGGTTATGGCAGATATAATGCTGCCTGCTTGAAGGGGACGCACGACAGAACAAACAATGGATGGATCTAGGCCGCACCGACCTCCAGAAGATAGAATCGATTGTCGTGTTTCGCCTATTCTGGCCTTGGTTATTATGGGTTTACTGACCGCCACCGGGTGCTCAGTAAAGAAGTTTGCCGCCAAGCGCGTAGGTAATGTGTTCGCGAATAGCGGTACTGTATACGCCTCGGATAACGATATAGAGCTCGTCGGTTCGGCAATCCCTTTTGGTTTAAAGACTATAGAAGGCCTTTTGGCTGAGGTACCCAAACATTACGCATTGTTGATAGCGGCCGCCCGTGGTTTTACGCAATATGCGTATGCTTACGTTGCCCTACCCGCCTTTGAAGCGGAACAGAGTAATCGCCGCCGGTCACAGGAACTTCGAAAGCGCGCTAAACGGCTATATATCAGGGGCCGCGATTACGCCCTCCGCGCATTGGAGCTAAGCCATCCTGGGTTTGTCGCGAACCTTAGGCAGGATTCGCACTCTACGGTTGCTAACCTTAAGGCTAAACACGTGCCCGAACTTTATTGGGCGGCGGTTTCGTGGAGCGCGGCGATCTCTATGGACAAACAAGATATGGACTTGGTTGCCGATCTGCACCTTATCGAGCCGATGATTAGGCGCTGTTTGACGTTGGATGATGAGTTCGAGAATGGAGCTATCCATGACTTCATGATTACTTTCGAGGCCAGCCGCCCCAGCGCGCAGGGTGGTAGTGCTGAAAAGGCGCGACGACATTTTGAGCATGCGATGGCCCTTGCTGACGGCCAGAAAATTGCGCCGCTTGTATCTTTAGCGGAATCTGTCTCGGTCAGCGCCCAGGATCGCAAACAGTTTCGCGCCTTACTGCGACAAGCACTGGACTTCGACGTCGATTCATCCCCTCAATATCGACTCGCAAACTTGATAGCGCAAAAACGAGCGCGATTGCTCATGTCTAGGATCGACGATCTTTTTATCGGTGAGTGACAGATGAAACTAACGCAGATACTCCTGGCAACCTGCCTGGCCTTATTCGCGGTCAATGCGAGCGCTAAAAGCGTGGTGATAAAACTGGCTACCGTCGCGCCAAAGGACTCGACTTGGTACGAATATCTCAATGAGATCGATGAGGGTTGGCGCGAAGCCTCGGACGGAAAGGTTAGGCTCAAGATATATGCTGGCACGCTCGGCGACGAAGACGACATCATGCGTCGAATTCGTATTGGCCAACTCGACGCCGCGACTGTCACGACCGCCGGTCTTAGTACCGTGGATGCGGCCGCCAAGGCTTTGCATATCCCGTTGGCATTTTCTTCTTATGAGGAGCTTGATTTCGTACAAGGGCGCATGGCTAAGCCAGTGCAAGAGGCATTGCAGAAGAAAGGTATCGTTGTGCTTAGTTGGGGCGATGCCGGATGGGTGCATTTCTTTACCAAGCACCCGGTACAAAAACCCGACGACCTTCGTAAGCTGAAGTTATTCGTTTGGGCTGCCGGTGAAACTACCGAGGCGGAAGAGATATGGAAGAAACTCGGGTTCAATCCTGTGCCCTTGTCATCGGTCGATATCCTTCCAGCCTTACAAACCGGTCTCATAACCGCCTATCAGGCGCCGCCGCTGGCCGCCTTGGCGAATCAGTGGTTTGCCTTCACGGGGTCTATGACAGACATGAAATGGGTGCCGCTGACTGGGGCAACCGTCATCAGTAAGCGGGCGTGGTCCAAGATACCCGCAGAGCTTCGCCCGAAACTTGCCCAGATCGTAGAGCAGGCCGGGCATCGCCTGCGCGATAATGTGCGGCAATTGGAGCAAGACGCGATCGCTGCCATGGTCAAGCGTGGACTGAAGATTGTCGCCGTCCCCCCTGATGTGCTTGCCGAATGGCGGCGCCTTACGGAAACGGTGTACGCTGACATACGTGGCAACATTGTTCCGGCTGTGTACTTCGACGAAGTCATTAGGTTGCGTGACGAGTTCCGCGCTACCAAAGCCAATTAGCAGTTTTCAGATTCCGTGTGGTGGGTTAGCAAAGTAGCCCGCGCCAGCCAAGCGCACGGGGTTAGGCTGGAAGACCAGCTTACCGGGCTCGCGCTGCTCGCCATCGTCTTCTTACCACTCATTGAAGTCGTGGCCCGCGCGCTGGTCGGTGCCGGTATCCCCGGCTCAATCGATTACGTCCGCCATCTCACTTTGTGGGTCGCCTTTCTTGGGGCCACCATCGCGGCCAGGCAAGACAGGCACCTCGCTTTAGGTTTTGCTGACTTCCTGCGTGGGTCTTGGCGTAATGCTGCCAGCATAACGGCAGGTTCAGTCGGGACTGCGGTCTCGTTGGTATTGGCGGTCGCGTCGGCAGAAATGGTTTGGGGCGAGCGCCTGGCCATTACGACATTAGGTGGCGTCGTTCCACAGTGGGCCGCACAGGTCATTATGCCGTTCGGATTCGCGCTCATCGGTTTGCGATTTCTGTGGCGTACCCCCGGCGGCATGTTAGGGCGTGCTATCGCTGTGATCACGACGCTAGCTGCGATTAGCCTCTTTTTGCTGCCGGAAGAGAGCCGCGCCTTACTGCTGCTGCCCGGATTATGCCTTATCATCGTCGCCACCATCGCTGGGGCACCTATTTTTGTCATCTTGGGGGCTACCGCATCGTTGTTGTTCTTCATCGACACGGTACCCCTGGCTGCGATTCCAGTGGAATCCTATCGCATTGCATCGAACCCGATCTTACCGACTATCCCGCTGTTTACCCTGGCTGGCACCATCCTAGCCGAGGGTAAAGCATCAGAGCGGCTGGCACGCCTGTTCCGGGCACTATTCGGCTGGATTCCGGGGGGCACGGCGGTTGCTACCGTTGGCGTATGTGCCTTTTTCACCACCTTTACCGGCGGTTCCGGTGTCACCATTCTGGCCCTCGGCGGTTTATTGCTGCCGGTGCTTCTACGCCAGGGTTACGGTGAGCGTTTCTCGCTTGGCGCGCTCACGGTTTCGGGCAGCCTAGGAATCCTGCTACCTCTAAGCTTGTTGGTGATTCTCTACGGTGTATCGGCACACGCACCCATAGATCGGCTCTTTTTGGCTGGCTTGGTTCCGGGTGTGATGTTGGTCGCGATGGTTGCCGTCTATGCGGTTTACAACGGCTGGACACTCAGCGCTAGTCGCAGTCGGTTCCACACGCGCGAGGCGTTATCGGCGATCGTTGAAGCGAAGTGGGAGGTATTATTGCCGATTGCGGTGCTCTACGGGATTTTTTCCGGTCATGCGACATTGGTAGAGGTTGCCGGCTTGGTTGCGCTGTATACGCTAGTGTTGGAATTTGTGGTTAATCGCGACCTCAAGTTAGGCCAAGATTTGGCTCGCATTCTGGTGGAGGCGGCAGTGATGATCGGTGGCATCATGATTATCCTGGCCACGGCCATGGGGCTTACCAACTACCTGATCTATGCAGATGTGCCAACCTTGGCCGCCGAGTGGGTACAAGCGGGAATTGAATCGCCATGGGTGTTTCTGCTCGCGCTTAATGGGTTTCTGTTAATAGCCGGCTGCCTATTAGACATCTTCTCCGCCCTGGTGGTGATTGTGCCCTTGATCCTGCCGGTGGCTAGGGCCTTTGGCATAGACCCACTACACCTAGGGATTATTTTTCTGGCCAACATGCAGCTCGGCTACTTGACCCCGCCGGTAGGCATGAATCTGTTCTTGGCGTCGTTCCGATTCAAGCGACCACTTTTGGAGATTTGTTCTGCGTCTGTGCCGTTTTTCTTGATAATGGCGGCCGGCGTGTTAATTATTACCTTTTTCCCGATCTTGAGTGTTGGCGTTGTTAGGGTCCTCGGCCTCTGACCCGCGGTGGACTCACCGCTATTCACATGTCTCTATTGTAGGTATTTGGCGGCCTGCCCCGACCAGCGGCTCAGTTGACGTTTGACCACCGTTTCTTGGTGGCCTGGGGCCGCGTGTGGGCAGTCAACTGGCACAGAAATTGAACGTAGATTAAACGTTGGTAGGCAGTTCCAGGGTGCGGACGTGATTTATGCGGCGCCATGTGGTCGCAGGGGACGCGGCCGATGATGATGTCGGTTCCATCGGGCATTTTCATGGTCTACGCTTAGTCTAGGCAGGGGGTGACAAAACCCGCTTTCTGGCGGTTCCTAAGGAGCGTTAAACCAGGGTACTGCTTACCAAAAGCCCGAAAATAGGGCGCACCGAACTAAAATAATCGGAGGAGTTACAAGATATACTGCGGCGCCGTTGGCGTATTAGTGCTGACCGGGCCCGGTAGAGGGTTGCATGTTTCAAGGTCAGGAATTTGGGGAGATCGCATAGGTGGCACTAACAACAGGTCAGAGCTTGGCCAACAACGTTCAGTTGCTCAAAGGATCGGCAAGCAAATACGCCATTTATGGTGTAGTTATCGCCTTCATAGCGATCGCCATTGCCACCAGCGGCGCCGCCTACTTTCAAGCAGGCGCCGTTACCATCGCTAGTCTGATCGAGGCCCAAACGAGCAACGGCGCGCTCTGGTTGCTCGATTTCATGCCATTTTTCTTCGCTTTCTGGGGGCAGTATGTGAGCTCAGTCATGGCCTACGAAGCGAGCGCCATGGTGATCGACCAAACCAGTGAACTACGGGCGCAAACGACTGCGCTCGAACAGCAAGCCATGCACGATGTTACGCATGACGCGCTCACCGATTTGCCCAACCGCGTGTTGTTCCGAGATCGACTCGAGCAGGCCCTGCACGCCGCCCAGCACGATAGAGCGCATCTGGCGATCTTGATGATGGATCTGGATGGCTTTAAGGAAATTAACGATACACTCGGGCACTTCAATGGTGATCGCTTGTTGAAGCAAGTCGCAGCTCGCCTACAAGGGATCATGCAGGAAACGTCTACCGTCGCCCGATTGGGTGGTGATGAGTTTGCGATCTTGCTGCCGAAGATTCTGCTGGTCAAGGATGCGGCAGAGGTTGCCCGTAAGATCGGTAAGGCCCTTCAATCGCCATTCGGGTTGGAAGGATTGAAGCTTGATGTCCAGGCGAGCATCGGTATCGCCGTCTATCCCGAACATGGATCTGACGCGGACACCCTGCTGCAGCGCGCCGATGTCGCCATGTATATGGCGAAGCAAGATAAGACCGGTTATATTGTTTACGATCCCAAGCACGACAAACACAGCCCGCATCGACTGACGCTAATGGGCGAGTTGCGCCACGCCATCGAAAGTGACGAATTGGTACTGCATTACCAGCCCAAAGCCACGATTAAGACCGGCGAGATTATTGAGGTCGAGGCACTGGTGCGCTGGCAACATCCGCAGCACGATCTCATGAGACCGGATGAATTTATCCCGTTGGCAGAACGCACGGGTTTGATAAAGCCACTTACCGTATGGGTGCTGAACCATGCCCTGCAACAGCACAGCATCTGGAAGGAGCAGGGTCTCGACATCGGGGTCGCCGTGAACATGTCGGCGCACGGCCTGCTTGACTTGGAATTGCCTGATCTCATCGCCGGTGTTTTGGCATCTCATAATGCCGAACCGAATCGGCTTGTTCTGGAGATCACGGAAACGACCATCATGGTCGATCAAGAGCGTGCACTGCAGATACTAACTCGGCTTGCCGACATGGGCGTGCGACTAGCCATCGACGATTTCGGCACCGGTTATTCGTCACTTGCCTACCTAAGCAAACTGCCGGTGCGTGAGATAAAGATCGACAAGTCCTTCGTAATGGACATGAACGAGAACGAGAAGCACGCCATGATCGTGCGTGCCACTATCGATCTGGCCCACAACCTTGGGCTCGAGGTAATTGCTGAAGGCACGTGCGCCAAAGAGATATTCGCGCGGCTAGAGAGCCTCAATTGCGATGCGGCACAAGGTGAGTACATAAGCCCGCCGATTAGTGTCGAGGAATTCGAGCATTGGCGTGACGAATCGGAGTGGCGACCTAGAATGACGACGGCCGAGAACGCAAGTAGTGCCCAACTCACAGACGCGGCATCGATGTCTGGTACACGACCGGACGGTTACAGTTTAGTTCAGGACCCCGATTCCAAGGCTGAGACGTTGGCCGTCGACACAAAAATCCGCGGTCTCGAGACCTACATCGGACAGCTGAACAGCAAACTGAAACGTTCTGGCGGCTGAGTCCCGCTAACTTCCCTCCCGCTGCATTCGCGTTGCTGGTGGTTGCCAGTCAACACCGCGTTTCTGCTACGCGGTGGCGGCCACGAGCTGCCGGCGTAAGTGACGTCCAAGAACCATGGGGTGACATTCAGCGTTGCTCATGCCCCCGAGGGGCACCGACGCCGCAATCTGATCGTATTGTCGTTACCGCGATCACGGCTGGCAGCGCCGGTCTGTTGGCGACTAATCAACTTAAGCATTTGAAATATATGAAATCATTAGCCTTAGGCGATTTCGGCGCATGGCCCGCATGGCGGGCCATCAAATCGTTATTTTGGGGCCTAGAATCGCGGTTGTGACCGTACGAGTGGCATGGAATTTGTAATGTAGGGGGGACCGCGCCGCGGACGCGGCCATTTGGGGGCGCAGTCTTAGTGAAATCAACGATATTGCTACTAGACGACGAAACGGACAATTTATTCGTATTAGAGAATTTGCTTAAGGGATTTGGCGACGGGCACCGTGTTGATACGGTAAGTTTTACCTGTGCTCACGAGGCGCTTGCATGGTGCTGCCAGCGTGAACCCGACGTGTGTCTGATTGACTATATAATGCCAGGTATGGACGGGCTCGATTTCTTGACTGCTGTGCGCAAACTCCCTGGTTTTCGAGACATTCCTATTGTCATGATTACCGGTGTTTCGGACCTGGAGGTTCGAAAGTATGCCCTCGACAACGGCGCCAGTGATTTCTGGCTCAAACCGATTGATCCAACCCAGGTGCGGTTTGGCCTAACGCGAATTCTCGAGCAGGAGCAGTCCAGAGAACGCTTAGCCGCCGGTGAGATTCTCGATGCCGGGCCACATCTCGCGGGTTAGCGTATCCAGCAATCATTCCTGCTGCCGCTGCCGTTTACTAACTTGAACTATCCCGCTGATGCCGGTGATGCGACTGCCTGTGCTTGTTTGGCCGGATCAATATTGCGATACGCCAATTGGTACCATAGGTAACCCAGGTATTCGCGCAGGGCGAGACTACTCAAGTAAAGTCCCCGGGCGGATGGCAGATAGGCATGAACGGTTCGCCCCCGGTATCCCAGTGTCGTCAACCCCATCGGCGCCGCTGTCACCTTTACGCCCATTTGTTCAAACGACCAGATAGCGCGCCGCATATGATACCCGTGTGTAACCAGGATCACATGTTCGATGCTTGCCGCGCGTAAAAGCTCGGCGCTCTCCAACGCATTTTCGAAGGTATTGCGTGAATGTTTCTCCTGCCAATTGGCAACAAGCTTATAGTCTTGCTGCAAGACCTGCTGCATGAGTTCGGCTTCGGATATCTTTTCACCGCCAACGCCACCACCACTTACGAGCAGTGGCAACTCGATTCGCCGGTGTAAGTAGACGCCGTATCGCAGGCGTTCCAATGTCGGTCGATTCACCGTATCTCCACCGAACTCAGGGGCATCGGCGTAGCGACCGCTAGCCAAAACAACAATCGCCTTGGCGTCCTTCTGCGCTTGATCCAGGGCGCCTGCATGAAGTGGGGCGGCGTAGGCTTCCAGAGAAGCCATCAGCAGCTGACCGGTACGCGGTAGGCTTAGGGCGATCATCAAGGCCAGGGCCGTGAAAATGACCACGCTACCGGCCCATGTCCACTTGCTATAGATGAGGAAACCTACCATCGCGATCAGGATAAGTGATGCAGGGGGGAGCAAAAGTAATGCAACGATCTCCTGCCAGCCCGGGATACTCACGATGCTGTTTGCTCCGTCGCTTTCGCCAGATGCTCGATTCGCCGCGATGTACGGTAGGCTAGATTTTGCCGAAGATGTTCAGTAAGCGATTCCATCGCATGTTGCACGCCCATACCAATCCCTAGCGCTGACAGTTGCGTGACTTCTAGCCCCGGATAGCCACACGGATCAATGGCCGAGAACGGTTCGAGGTCCATGTCTATATTTAGCGCGAGTCCATGTGTGCTTAGCCCCCGACTCACTCGCAGGCCTAGGGCGGAAATCTTCTTGCCGTCCACATATACCCCTGGGGCCCCTGGGCGTCTGACGCCCGCGATGTGGTGCCGGGCCAGCAAATCAATCACCGATTGCTCGAGGGCATGAACGAGCTTTTTAACGCCCCAGCGACGCCTTCGCAGATCCATAAGGATATAGGCGATGATCTGTCCGGGCCCGTGGTAGGTGATGTCGCCACCGCGATCGCTATGCACGAACGGAATGCCGTGAGCGCTGACGAATGTACGGTCCTTTCCTTTCAGACCAACCGTATAGACAGCGGGATGGGTCAACAACCACAGCTCGTCTGTCGTCGATGGGTCTCGATGTTGGTTAAAGAATTGCATGGCACGCCACGACTCGAGGTATTCCACGTGCCCCAATTCACGCACCACAACGTCGTTACTAGATAGAGGAACTTTTAACGTCATCTGCGTGCCCAGTCTACGCCGGGCCCGAGTTCGATCTAATCAACGCGGCCTTCGCAAAAAGCGCGTTTGTACTCCTGATACAGGGCTAGTAAGCGTGTGAATACGGGGCCGGGTGTGCCAGCACCTACTGGCGAACCGTCGACAGTGGTCACCGGCTTGATCTCCTGCGTGGAGCTCGCAATCCATATCTCACTGGCGGCAGCAAGTTCTTTTTCTTCAATATCGCGTTCGGTCGCGGGAATGTTATGTCGCTTGGCAAGTTCAAGAATGAGCTCGCGGGTAATGCCTGCAAGAATGTAAGCGCCAGTCGGCGGGGTGATGAGATTGCTAGCGACAACCATAAACACGTTGCTGGCCGCACCCTCGGTGATAAGACCGTTACGAACCAACAACGTTTCGACTGATCCCTTCTCTGCCGCTTGCTGACGCAGCATGACCGCCGCCAACAAAGACGTGGATTTGATATCGCACCGCTGCCAGCGGATGTCTTCGGTAGTGATCGTCGATACACCTTCCACGGTTGCGGTCGGTTCAGCGTAGACCGTTGGTTGCGCATAGGCGAACACCGTTGGTTTCGTATCTACTGGGAATACGTGATCCCGTGGGGCGATGCCGCGGGTAATCTGTAGGTATAGGTACTGGTCACCGGCGCCATTGTCGTCGACAAGGCGTTGCAATATGCGGTGCCAATCGGTGTCCCCGATTGGACTGTCGATGCCAACGGCAGCAAGACTATGCCGTAAACGTCGCAGATGATGTACGAGTCGGAAGGGACGACCATTGAATACCGGCACTACCTCGTAGATACCGTCGCCGAAGATAAAACCCCGATCCAACGGTGAAATTGTGGCTTTTGTCGGGGGCATAAACTCCCCGTCTAGATAGACGGTTGGTGTAATCGCGTTGTTGCCACCGACACTCGGCTCTGAAACCGCCATAAGGACTATCTCGAGACGACTATGGAACCCCGGAGAAGAACATCTTGCCTCGGCCGCTGTCAAGTTGGGCTAACTATTCGATCACGATGTGGGCATCGGCGATGCCGTATTCCATCGCCCGCTGCACTAGGCGGTCGCTTTCGGCCACGCTAGCCAGGGGTCCTACCCGGACGCGGAACATACGGACACTGCCCTGAGCTTCGCTGGTTATGAATATCGGGCCTAATTGTGCTGGTCGCAAGCGCGATCGTAGGTTGTCGGCGTTTTCGTGGTTCGTGAATGCCCCCAGCTGCAGATAAAGACGCAGCGGCGCATGGGTTCGCCCACTCGGTGCTGGCGTCGGCTCGGAGAATTCGGTGGTGCCCGCACCCACCACCGCAACTTGCACTATTCCCGTACCCGTCCCAACGATACCGAGCTTGGTGGCGGCCGAAAACGACAAGTCGATAATGCGGTTATCAATAAAAGGACCGCGGTCATTTACCCGCACGATAACTGAACGTCCATTCTTTAGGTTTTGTACCTGCACATAACTCGGCAAGGGAAGGGTTTTATGAGCCGCAGTCATGGCATACATGTCATAGGGCTCGCCACTCGATGTGCGTCTTCCATGAAATTTTTTCCCGTACCAAGAGGCGATACCCCGCTCTTTATAACCGTTGGCATCTTTAAGCGGATAGTATGCTCTGCCATGGACAACATAAGGTCGATTGCCGTACTCGCTAAGGGGTTCCGCACGTGGTACAGCGTCGTCGATACTGGCAATGTCAACGGATGCTCGCTTGGGAGGGCCGTCGTCTTCGAAGTAACCGCCCTTTTTGTGAACACCGCTGCACGCGGCCAAAAAAAGCGCCAACAATATGGGCAGCGACTTTCTCATTGGCCTTCTACATTATATAGCCGGCGGATGCTTTCGCTTAGCTCATAGACCGCCATGGCATAGTTCTGACTTCGGTTATAGCGTGTGATCACGTAGAAGTTGTTATGTCCTAGGTGGTATTTGGGTCCTGACTCTTCTTCCAGTGTGATCAGTGCTGCGGGTTCATCTTTATCATTGTACTCCATCGGTACAATGCCGTAACCGAGCAAGTAGCGTAGCGGCAACATCGGTATACTGCCAAGTTTGGAAAACCACAAAGTAAGATCCTTCTCCGGTTGCAGCGGCTCAACGACGGCCCCGTCTTTGCGCCAGCCATGTCGCAGTAAGAAGTTTGCGACACTACCAATGGCGTCCGCGTTGCTGCCGATAAGGTCGCGTCGACCATCGCCATCGAAGTCAATGGCGTACTCTCGATAGCTGCTGGGGATGAATTGAGGTACGCCCATAGCCCCAGCGTAGGACCCTCGGAGTGCGAGCGGGTCCACGTTCAGTTCCTGGACTAATAGCAGATACTGCTCTAGCTCACCCCTGAAAAAGTCACTGCGTCGCTCATATTCGAGTGTTAGCGTTGTCAATGCGTCAATGATGCGAAAACTACCCGTATTCCGTCCGTACTGCGTTTCGACGCCTATGATTGCCACGATTGTTGCCGGATCTACGCCATACTCACGTTGAGCATTAGATAACGCTGTGGCGTTCGCTCGCCAGAATCGCTTGCCGCGAAGCGCGCTTTGTTCTGTTACAAATAGCTTGCGGTATTCATACCAGGGTAGACCTTCCTTCGGTGCATCGACCGCTCGCAGTATGTCCTGACGGATCGTTGCGCTCTCGAACCATTCGTTGAGTTTTCTTGCTGATATGCCGTGTTTACTGACGATACCTTCGATAAAGGTCTGCAGGGTCGGATAGCTAGCGATATCTACAGCCAACGCGCGAGCTGGAGCAAAAAGAACGAACGCGAAACTAAGGAAAAGGGCAGGCAACCGAGGTGGCATGAAGGGCGTATTATGCTTGCAGGATTTTCCTGTGTGTCTGGATGCTCATAAGAATACCGAATGCTGCCATCAACGTTACTAACGAACTACCGCCATAACTGATCATTGGCAGAGGCACGCCGACCACTGGGAGTATACCTGTCACCATACCAATGTTGACAAAGAAATATAGAAAAAATGTAAGCGTTAAACTGCCGGCAAGTAGTCGAGCGTAGGAGTCTTGCGCATGAAATGCGATGGTAAAGCCTCGTAGAACAACGAACAAGTAGGCAGCAAAGATCACGAGAATACCAATCAATCCGAATTCCTCAGCAAAAACAGCAAAAACAAAGTCTGTCGAACTTTCTGGAAGATATTCTAGCTGTGTTTGGCTGCTGTTAAACCAACCCTTGCCGTAAAGTCCGCCCGAACCTACGGCAATCATTGATTGGATGATATGATAACCGGTGCCCAGCGGATCCGCGTCCGGGCTAAATAACGTCAAGATACGTTGCTTTTGATAGTCGTGAAGGTAGGTCCACGCCATCGGTATCAACGCGGCGACGGTGGCAAGCATGGCGATAATCACCCGCCATCGCATCCCGGCCAAAAACAGCGTAAAGAGACCCGCCATCATCACGAGAACTGCCGTGCCCAAGTCAGGTTGGCGTACGATCAACAGTGTCGGCGTCAGGATTAGTGCCCCTGCTACTGCGACCACCGGTAGCGGCGGCGGTAGCGGGCGGCGAGAAAGGTAACCGGCCAACGCCATGGGAATGGCCAGCTTCATGATCTCGGAGGGCTGGAAATTGAACAACCCCAGGTCAATCCAGCGTTGTGCGCCTCTGCCGCTGGCGCCGACCACGAGCACCAGTACTAGCAGTGTCAGTCCGATCAAGTAAATATGCAGTGACCAGCGCGCAAGCTGGTACGGCGGAATCTGGGCTACCAACAGCATCACCGCAAAACCTGCCACAAAACGTAAACCCTGGCCAACTGCGACGCGAGTTTCACCGGCGCCGGCGCTGTAGAGAATCAATAGACTCAAAGTAGTAAGGACCAACACCCCGTAAAAGAAGGGCTTATCGAGATGCAGGCGTTGCAGGACAGTCATAGGTCAAGATTAGGACAGCGCCCGTTAAGTGCAATCGTGGCGCGGTGATAATCAGTCACCAGTCGCGTCGTGGGCCGAAGATGCGGTTGTATTCATTTTGCTAGGAAGCAGGTAGGCATCCAACAGTTCACGCGCGATGGGGGCCGCGGCCGAGCTGCCATGGCCACCGTTCTCGACCACGACGGCGACGGCGATCTGCGGGTCGTCCGCCGGTGCGAAGGCGATGAACAGCGCGTGGTCGCGTAGGCGTTCTGGCGTACTTTCCTCGTCGTAGGCCTCATCTTGGGCGACTACCTGTGAGGTCCCGGTTTTACCCGCTATTTTGTACTCGGCGTTCCAACCTATTCTGCGGGCGGTCCCTTTTTCACCATGCACCACGTCAATCATGCTGGCAGTAAGTTTATCCCAATCGTGGGCGTCAGTTACTTTGATCTCACCGATCCGTTCGGGAACGGTTTGCTGCAGCACCTTCGTTTTGGGGTCTTCGATTGATCTCAGCATGCGTGGCCTGAGTTTGGTTCCTCGATTAGCAAGCGTATTGACGGCGGTTGCAAGTTGCAATGGCGTTACTAAAACAGGCCCTTGACCGATCCCGGTTACAACCGTCTCTCCGGGATACCAAACTTCGCCACGCGCCCGTTTCCATTCTGGTGATGGCATTAGTCCTTTCGATTCACCAATCATATCTATGCCGGTACGTATACCGAAACCGAAACTCGAGAGGAAGTCGTGCATGTAGTCGATACCAAGACGCACTGCGAGCTTATAAAAGAATACGTCACACGACTGTACAACGGCCTCGTGCAGGTCGACTTTTCCGTGTCCGTATTTTTTCCAGTCACGAAAGCGGCGCCTCGATCCAGGCAGCCTGAACCAACCCGGACACATCACCGTTTCGGTCGGGTCGAAATCGGCAACTTGCATCGCCGCCAGTGCGAGAAACGGCTTAATGGTGGAGCCGGGTGCGTACTGCCCATTGACGGCCCGGTTGATCAGCGGCTTGTCCGGGTCTTCCAGCAGCAGGCGGTAGGAATCGGGATCGATACCGTTTACAAACGGGTTAGGGTCGTAAGTGGGCATGCTTGCGAATACGAGCACATTCCCGGTTGCAGGTTCTAACGCAATGACGGAACCGCGCCGTCCAATCAATGCCTTTTCCGCCGTGGCTTGCAAGTCGGCATCGAGGTTCAGGTACAAATTTTGTCCTGCGTCGGGTGCTATGCGTTCCATCGTTCTCAACGCGCGCCCGTATGCGTTAGCCTCGACCTTTTCTATGCCGACGCCGCCCAGCAACAGGTCTTCGTAGCGTTGTTCTATACCAAGCTTGCCGATGTGTTGGGTACCACGATATACCGATCGGTCAATCCGTCCGAGCTCGCTTTCATCAATACGACCGACGTATCCGACTGCGTGTACACCTAGTCCACCTAGCGGGTAATACCGCTGTAAGCGGGCCTGCAATTCAACCCCGTCTAAGTACGGTCGATTGACCGCGATGCGGGCTGCTTCCTCATCATTCAGGTGGGTGCGTAAGGTCAGGCTCTCAAAACCTGGGCGCCGACGTAATTGTTTCTCGAAATCCTCAATATCAGGAGCGCGAAGCTGCACAATACCGGCAAGTTGCTCTAACAAAGCGTTCATATCCGCCACTTGCTCGGGAATGATCTCCAACGTAAATACCGGTAGATTCTCTGCCAGCACCAAGCCGTTACGATCGAAAATGCGTCCACGTACCGGCGGAATCGGCCGAGTATTAATGCGATTTTCCTGAGATAGCGTGGCAAAGTGGCGATGATTTATTACCTGCAGATAGACGAGGCGAGCAACTAGCGTCAATGTCATTAGCAATACGACGACGATGGCGATGGTAAGGCGGGAAGTAAATACCCGCGTTTCTCGAAAGTAATCCTTAAGCGGAATGTCGAGCATGTTTATTGAATGTGCCCACGCCGCCGGATGTCTCTGAGAATGACAAATACCAGAGGCCATATCACCATCCCCACTATACTCGATGTCCAATAGGGCCAAACCGTAGCTGTTTCACCAATGACACCTCTAACCCACAACACCAGCAGTTGATTTATCACTAGCAAGACCAAGACGGTGGCCGCCTGTTGCCACCCTGGGAACATACGAATCTGCAGGTGTAGCTTGTGGGCGATAAATGCGATGACTACCATCGCCAACGCATGTTGTCCTAGGAGTGAGCCGTACAAAAGATCTAGGATGATGCCGACCAGCCAGCCAGTACCAATGCCCACTCGCCCAGGCGCAGCGATGCACCAATAGATCAGCACCAACCCCACCCAATTCGGGCGAAATTGTGCCGCCCATTCCGGTCCTGGCAGCAATATTAGTAGGTAGGCGACCAGGAATGTGGCGCTGATCACGGTGATACTACGCATAGGACTAATACCGTTCATTTAGCTGTGCTCATGTTCGGCCCGATCTCCCGGGCCAAATCAACAGTACTTCCTTGCCATAGTTAAGACGCGCCATCGGCTTGGCGCTGATCTTTAGAAACGCCTCGTTGGCGTCTCTTATTATTTCTGTTACTTGGGCTACCGGGTATCCCGGTGGGAAATTTCCGCCCATACCTGAACTAACGAGTAGATCGCCTTCTTGAATATCTGCCGACGGCGTCAGGTAGGGTACGCTCACGCGATCGAACGCACCGGTGCCGAACACCACAGTACGTAGACCATTGCGGTTAAGTACAACCGATATCGCATGACCGGGATCGGTAATGAGGGTTGATTTGCTGGTTAAAACCCCGACCTCGGTAATCTGGCCAACGATTCCATAGGCATCGATAACGGGTTGTCCGACATAGACCTCATCGCGTTTGCCTTTGTTTACCACGATCTTGCGCGTAAAAGGTTCTAAGCTTACTTGTACCAGTTCGGCGACCACCGCCCTATCGGCCACGCGCTCGGCCGAGCCCAGCAGGTCGCGCAAGCGAGCGTTTTCTGCTTCTAATGCCTCAAGCTTCTGCAAGCGCGCTAAGTGGGCCGAGCGCTCAGCCTGCAGTCGCCTGTTACGTTCTCGCAATGTTTTCTCAGTGGCGAGCAACTCCGAAACCCAACTACTGGCACGTACCGGTAGGGCAGCGGCAAATTGGATCGGGTAAACGAGGACAGCAAGTGTGGCGCGGATCTTTGGCAGGTGGTTGCCTTGGTGATCCAGTACCATTAGGGTGGCGGAAAACGCCACCAGCAGAACCAATCGTGTCAAACTGCTCGGGCGCCTGATTGCCCTGCCGAAGAGGTCGGTCATGGAATGTGAACCCGCCTATTCGTGCAGGAAGACATCGCCTAGAGTTTCGGCCTCCTCCAGGGCTCTGCCACAACCCCGCACTACGCACGTTAGTGGTTCGTCGGTGATGATGATTGGCAAGCCGGTTTCCGCACCAAGCATGCGATCTATGTCATGCAGAAGCGCGCCACCGCCGGTTACTACGATGCCCTTCTCGGCCACATCCGCCCCCAGCTCCGGTGGCGTCTGTTCAAGCGCGGTCTTTATCGCCGCCACGATACTGACTAAGCATTCGTTCAAGGCGTTGTGAACTTCGCGGCTGTCGATTTCCTGGCTACGCGGGACACCATCGGCGATGTGCCGACCCTTGATTTGCATTTGTCGAACTTCGCTTTGATGCCAGGCAGTACCGATCTCGCGTTTGATGCGTTCAGCCGTGGCTTCGCCGATCAGCAGGCCATAGGTACGACGAATATACCCAATGATGGCCTCATCCATCTTGTCCCCCGCCATGCGCAGAGAGTGCGCATAGACAATGCCGCCCAACGAAATCACGCCGACCTCGGTTGTGCCGCCACCGATGTCGAGCACCATGGACCCCGTCGGATCGACGATGGGTAGGTCGGCACCAATCGCAGCCGCCATCGGTTCTTCAATCAAATAGACCTCGCGGGCACCCGCCGACATGGCCGATTCTCGAATGGCTCGGCGTTCTACCTGGGTCGAGCCACACGGCACGCAGATTACGATTCGCGGGCTTGGTTGGAATAGACGGTTTTCATGCACCCGCCTAATGAAATACTTGAGCATTTCACCGGTGACTGTGAAGTCGGCGATCACACCATCTTTCATCGGCCTGATGGCTTGGATGTTCCCTGGCGTACGTCCCAACATTTTTTTGGCGCCATCACCGATGGCCAGGATGCTGCGATTATTGCGTGGGCCCACATCATGGCGAATGGCAACTACCGAGGGTTCGTCAAGCACGATCCCTTTGTCACGCTCGTACACCAGCGTGTTGGCGGTGCCAAGGTCAATGGCGAGGTCACTGGAAAAAAGACCGCGTAGGCTTCTGAACATTCTTGTTACTCTGCGACGCTAAATCCTTGAGTCAACGTAACTTTATCAACCGGAGGCTGCGGGTTCAACCAACCCCACGAATGTGATAATTTGCCGCATCCTGCAATCTTAGCGGAGCGACCCCGTTGCTTACTCAATCCGATGTAGAAAGAATAGCTCATCTTGCGCGTTTGGAAATCGACCAGGGCGAAAGCAAGGTATTCTCTGACAGCCTGTCCCGGATCCTGGCGTTGATCGAGGAAATGAACGCGGTCGATACGAGTGGTATTGAGCCCATGGCCCACCCCCAGGATGTGGGCCTACGCCTGCGAGAGGACGAGGTTACGGAAACCAACCGGCGAGCCGAGCTCCAGGGGATCGCGCCGGCCACCGAAGACGGGCTGTATCTGGTGCCCAGGGTTGTCGGGTAGCCTGGCGTCCTGCCGATAGCGGTGGATGTCATTAAACCTTTAGTTTGCGCCGAGGTCGCTGACCGAAATCATCGTCGCCATAAGAGCTGTGCCCGATGGGGCCGGAAGCCGTGATTAACAAATCGCTGGCCGAGCTGTCTCGGGCCCTACAAACCGAAGAGACCTCGAGCGTTGATCTCACCCGGGCGTTCCTCGATCGCGTGGATAACGGGCAAGGCCTTAACGCGTTTATTACGGTAGACGGCGATCGCGCCTTGGAACAGGCGAGCGCGGCCGATGCTCGTATCGCACGTGGCGACGCCGGGCCTCTGACCGGCATCCCGCTGGCCCACAAGGATATCTTCTGTACCAAGGGACTACTGACTACCTGTGGTTCGAAGATCTTGTCGAACTTCATTGCTCCCTATAATGCGACCGTCATCGAACGGTTTAACCAGGCGGGCGCAGTCATTCTCGGAAAGACCAACATGGACGAATTTGCCATGGGGTCCTCGAACGAAACTTCGTATTTTGGTGCGGTGGAAAATCCTTGGGACCGTGCGTGCGTGCCGGGTGGCAGCTCTGGGGGGTCGGCCGCCGCGGTAGCGGCAAGACTTACGCCGGCCGCAACCGGCACTGACACCGGGGGCTCAATCAGGCAGCCAGCTGCTTTTTGTGGGATTACTGGACTGAAACCGAGTTACGGTCGTGTGTCGAGATATGGCATGGTGGCGTTTGCGTCATCGCTCGATCAGGGGGGCGCACTAACCCACAGTGCCGAAGATGCGGCTTATCTGCTAAGCGTGATGGCTGGTTTTGACCCACGCGACTCCACTTCCATAGATCGGCCGGTCGACGACTACGTTGGCCGCTTGGAGCAAGACATCAGCGGTTTGACAATAGGTCTGCCACGGCAGTTCTTTGGTGAGGGATTAGACCCAGAGGTAGGTCAGCGGGTTGAAGCGGCGATAGAGGAATATAAACGACTTGGGGTAAAGGCAGTTGATGTCGACATGCCCAACTGTAGCCTCGCGGTTCCCTGCTACTACGTTCTTGGCCCCGCAGAGGCGTCGTCCAATTTAGCGCGTTATGACGGCGTTCGTTATGGATACCGAGCCCCTGAGTACACGGATCTGATCGACATGTACAAGAAGACGCGCTCTCAAGGATTTGGCGCCGAAGTCAAACGACGGATTCTTATCGGGACCTATGTGTTATCCGCCGGGTATTACGACGCCTACTACCTTAAAGCGCTAAAGCTGCGGCGACTTATTGCGCAGGAGTTCCAGCAGGCGTTCCAAGTCTGCGATTTAATCGTCGGGCCGACTACCCCGACTACTGCATTTAAGTTGGGCGCCAAAGTCGATGACCCGATCGCCATGTATCTGAACGATATCTACACCATTCCCGCAAACCTTTCGGGGTTGCCGGGGATATCGATTCCAGCCGGCTTTGACGACGCCGGCCACCCGATAGGACTACAACTCATAGGCGGCTACTTCGCCGAAGCACGCCTGCTGAACATGGCCCACCATTATCAACGCGTGACCGATTGGCACAAACAGACGCCGGCGGGTTGCGCATAGACGTTGGATTTGATTCCGTTATGAAGTGGGAAAGTGTTATTGGCCTTGAGGTGCATACGCAGTTATTGACCGCGAGCAAGATCTTCTCCGGTGCATCAGCCATGTACGGTTCGGAGCCCAATACGCAGGCATGCGCGGTGGATATTGCGTTGCCTGGTGTACTACCGGTGATGAACGTAGAGGCGGCGCGTATGGCCGTCAAGTTGGGGCTTGTGATTGGTGCCGAAATCAATCGGCATTCGGTATTCGCACGTAAGAATTATTTCTATCCGGACCTCCCCAAGGGTTATCAAATCAGCCAGTATGAATTGCCGATCGTGAAAAATGGTTACATTGATATAGAAGTCAATGGAACCAAAAAGAAGATTGGTATTACGCGGGCACACTTGGAAGAAGATGCCGGCAAATCTTTGCATGAGGATTTTCACGGGCTAAGCGGTATCGATCTCAACCGTGCCGGTACACCTCTACTGGAAATCGTTTCCGAGCCCGATATGCGATCAGCGGCGGAGGCCGTCGCCTATCTGAAGAAACTGCATGAACTTGTCCGATACTTAGAAATCTGTGATGGGAACATGCAAGAGGGCTCTTTTCGCTGCGATGCTAACGTGTCGGTGCGGCCCAAGGGACAAGAAACTTTCGGTACCCGTGCAGAGCTGAAGAACATCAACTCGTTTAAGTTTATTGAAAAGGCCATCGAGTTCGAGATCGAGCGCCAAATCGATGTACTGGAAAGCGGTGGTGAAGTGGTGCAAGAGACGCGACTCTACGACCCCGATAAGGGTGAAACCCGGCCCTTGCGTGGCAAAGAAGAGGCGCACGACTATCGTTATTTTCCCGATCCCGACCTACCACCACTTGAACTCGATGAGGCATTTATCGAGGCAGTAAGACAAACGCTTCCCGAGCTGCCAGATGCCAAACGTGCCCGGATTAAGCGCGACTATAAGCTCAGCGATTATGATGCCGGAGTCTTGACGGCGACCGCTAAAATGGCTGACTACTACGAACGTGCGGTAAAAGAATCTAAGAGTGACCCCAAGCTTGTTGCCAATTGGATCATAGGAGATCTATCAGCCTACCTAAACAAGGAAAATCTCTCGATCGAGCACTCTGCTGTGTCTGCCACAAAGTTCGCAGGATTAATGAAAAATATCGACGACGGTACACTGTCCGTGAAGACCGGTAAACAAGCCTTAGAATTGCTGTGGAAAGGAGAGGGCGCTGACGTCACTGACGAAAGTGCCGCAGCAGAATCCGTAATCGTAAAATTTGATCTTGCGCAGATCGGTGATACCACTAAACTTGAACAAGTTATCGATAAAGTACTAGCGGCTAGTGGGGCACAGGTCCAACAGTATCGTAGCGGCCAGGAAAAGGTATTCGGATATTTTGTGGGACAGGTCATGAAGGCTACGGGCGGCAAAGCGAATCCAAAACAGGTCAACGAAATCTTGAAGAAAAAATTAAATGGTTAATGCCCTGGACTATGCGGGTACAATCATCATGGTTCTTTTATGTCGTCTAGTATTTGCGTTGCCTCGCGTATAATCGCGTTTCGCCTAAGCAACAACTGCCAACGTCTACCGCCAAGTTGTCTCCATAAGAATGCAGAGCGTGTGGCGGCAAGTAACAATGATCGTACCTTATCAACGATACTCGGGTTTTCTAGGTACCCTTGTTCACCGTTTACTATGATGCGTGGCGTGAGCGTGCTCAGAGTCATGGTATATAACTCGGCCAGCTTTGCCGCTAGGTTCGGATGTATTTGCTCTTTCGTATCCTTGTTTTCAATACGGAAGAATTTCATCTGCGCAATGGTCGATTCTATTCCATCACGAATAACCGCTAACATGGCCCTATTGCCCGACAGTCGGCGTTCTAGTTGGACCACATTGATTATGTAACGAGCCATTTCCATATCGTTTGGATCTGCATGGCCCTTAAGCTTATCTCTGAGAAGCTGCAAACCCAGCACCACACCACGTGCGCCGCCATAAATGTCATCGGTAGTCGCCGAATCGATTTCAAGCACGCTGTGGATGCTTACTGCAATCGCGGCAGGGCCGGCACGCCCTTCACGAGCCAGCTGCTGTGCCAGACGTGTCGCCTGAAAGACGCCGGCGAGGGCGAGGGTTCTATCTCTAAGTCGACGATTTAAGTGAGACATTTACCGCGGTGGTGACACTTTATCGGCACGCTGTTAGATATTGACTTGGCTGACTAGGCAGTCTAAATCACGACATCATTGGAACATCTTTGGGTGAAAACGGACATAGGGGCATGCGGGGTTCAGCCGGACCACGTGTAGGGTTGATTCTATCAGGCGGCGGTGCGCGAGCAGCCTATCAAGTCGGTGTGCTCAAGGCGATTGCGCAAATGCTACCCAAGGATGCTAGCAATCCTTTTCCAATAATCTGTGGCACGTCGGCTGGCGCCATAAATGCCGCCGTGTTGGCGATCTATGCAAACCGCTTTCGAGAAGGGGTTAAAAGACTGGGCCTAGTTTGGAAGAACTTCCGAGTGCATCAGGTGTTTCGCGCGGACACGATTGGCATTTTCAAGAGTGGCCTTCATTGGTTCACAGCTATGTTGCTCAGCGGCATCGGCAAATACAATCCGACGGCCTTACTCGACCGCACACCACTGCGGCGCTTGCTAGAGCGTTACGTACCCTGCGAAGAGATACAAGAATCAATCGACGCCGGTGCGATACGGGCGGTCAGTGTCACCGCGTCTGGGTATAGATCTGGTAAATCGGTGAGTTTCTATCAAGGTGTCCCGTCCTTGGTCCCTTGGGATCGTGCGAGACGGGTAGGCGAGGCCTCCGAGATCACCGTCGATCATTTGATGGCATCGTCGGCCATACCTTTTGTATTTCCAGCTGTGCGAGTCGGGCGTGAGTATTTCAGCGATGGCTCAGTCGGTCAGATGGCGCCGATTAGTCCCGCCCTACATCTAGGCGCCGACCGTGTCTTGGTGATCGGGGTGCGCCAACCTACGAGCCACGATGCGCCCAGTGAAGATCTTGAGTCATACCCGCCACTGGCCGAGGTGGCAGGCCACATTTTAAATAGCATCTTTCTGCAGAGTCTGGAGGCTGATCTCGAGCGCCTTCAGCGCATCAATAAAACCATAAGTGCGATTCCCAACCACCATCTAGAAGAAGGCGGTATGAAGTTGCGTCATGTCGACGCGTTGGTAATCTCGCCGAGTGAGGATCTAGGAGAAATTGCGCAACGCTTCGCCCACCACTTGCCGCGACCAGTGCGCTTTCTTCTGCGTGGAATCGGTGCCCACAAGCAAAGTGGGATTAGTCTCGTGAGTTATCTATTATTCGAAAGGTCATATTGTCGCAGATTGATTGCGCTTGGCTACGCCGATACTATGCAACGCAAAGATGAGGTAATGAAGTTCCTAAGTCATGAATTTAGCTGAAGGCATGGACCCATTTCTTCGTAACATACCTAAAGCGGAGTTGCACATCCACATTGAAGGCTCGTTGGAACCGGAGCTTATGTTCGAGCTCGCCGCGCGTAACAACATAAAGCTTCCCTTCGCTTCCGTCGATGAAGTGAGGCGAGCCTACGAGTTCACCGACCTCCAGTCTTTTCTTGACATCTACTACAAGGGCGCATGTGTACTTCTGCATGAGCAAGACTTCTACGACATGACGTGGGCATATCTACGAAGGGTGTACCTTCAGAACGTTAGGCATACCGAAATATTTTTTGATCCACAGACTCATACCGATCGCGGTGTGGCGTTTGAGACTGTTATCACGGGTATACACCGAGCCCTTGTCGATGCCGAGCAACAACTCGGCATGACATCGAAATTGATCATGTGTTTTCTGCGTCACCTTAGTGCGGCCGCCGCCTTGGAGACCCTGCGGCAGGCATTGCCGTTTAAACATTGGATCGTGGCGGTGGGGCTCGACTCCTCAGAGCACGGGCATCCACCAGAAAAGTTCGTCGAGGTATTTGATCAGGCGCGAGCAGCGGGTTTTATGACGGTTGCTCACGCCGGCGAGGAAGGGCCGCCGGGATATATATGGCAGGCGTTAGATTTGCTAAAGGTGTCTCGTATAGATCATGGTGTTCGTTGCACCGAAGACCAGAGGTTGGTCGAGCGACTGGTTGAAGAACAAATACCACTCACAGTGTGCCCGCTATCCAATGTGAAGTTGTGCGTTTTTGAGTCTATCGAGAGTCATAACCTAAAACGATTGCTTGACCTTGGGCTGTGTGTCACTGTGAATTCCGATGACCCGGCCTATTTCGGCGGTTACATAAATGAGAATTTTCTAGCCGCGCTGGAAGGGCTAAATCTGAGTCACGACGAGATTTGTCGGTTGGTCAAGAACTCTTTTCAAGCGAGTTTCCTGTCCACCAACGAAAAGCAGAAGCTTGTCGATGAGCTAGATAGCTTCGTCTCGCAACAGATCCACTAACGACCCATGGGGCAAAAGTAGGGAAGCTCGCTAGTGTGTAACGCGAGTTATACCGTTGCCCGACAGCACGCGTACACGATCGCCGATGTTGAATGCTTCATCCGCCGCCTGGGTGACAGCGATTAATCGTCCATTGTCCAATTCGACGGTAATCTCTAGTCCCGTCTGGCGTGTGGCTGCTTCCTCGGCTGCGGCACCCGCTGCCCCACCGCCGGCCGCGCCAAGGACGGTGGCAATTTGTCTACCACTGCCGTGACCGACTTCACTGCCGGCGATGCCACCGACGGCGCTACCGATAGCTGCACCAATACCCGATTTAGTTCCCTCGATAAGGACTTCGCGAACGTGCTCGACAATACCTAGTTCTACACGCTGTACCGTGCGTGCTTGATCACGCTGATAGACGCTGCCGGACTTGCTCGAAACGCACCCTGAAACTAACAAGGTGACGACTATTGGGAGAATATAGATGCAACGCACCGCGGGACACCTCGCTGGAGTTATGGACATTTAAATAAGGTGCATCCTTATTCTGTAAGTATCGCCGTAATCTCTGATCCTGCAAGGACGTGCTTGTTAGCCAGCCATTTTATAGGGTGAGACCGATCCTGAAGCCAGAGTTTCTATAACTGGCTACGTAATTCATGGTTTATGAAAAGTGACACTGTAAGTAGCGCGAAGGCAACCGCCTGGTGGGTGGCGGCGAGCACGATAGGGACGATCGACAGCAAGCTGGCGATGCCTAGCGACACCTGGATAACTAGCGTTATAAGTAGCATATAGGCGGCGACACGTGTGCGCGTTACAACCCCTGCCCGATGGACGTAGTAGCAGAAGGCGGGAATCAAGATACACAGGAAATAGGCAATTAGGCGATGACCAAATTGCACGGTGGCGATATTCTCGAAGAAATTCAACCACACCGGTTTCATGGCCAATATACCGTCCGGTATTAACATGCCATTCATCAGGGGGAAGGTGTTAAAAGCGAAACCGGCACGGGTGCCGGCAACAAAACCGCCGGAGGCAATCATTAATCCAATAACTCCAGTGACAACGAAACTAAACCATCTCGCTGATTTAACGTGTTGATAGTCGTTTTCCGCTTTCGGAAAAAAAAGCCCTAAGGCAACCCAAAAGACATATCCGTAGATGATTGCAGCCAACGCTAAGTGTGCGGTTAGGCGGTAAGCACTCACGCGTGGTTCATCGATCAGTCCACTCTTTACCATGAACCAGCCGAGTAGACCCTGCAGAGCGCCTAGTACAAACATGGTTACCAATTTTGGCGCCAGTGCCCAGCTGATTCGACGGCAAACCAAGAAATAGACAAAGGGGATGAAAAAGACCAGACCAATCGCCCGGCCGAGCAATCGGTGGGCATACTCTACCCAGAAGATAGATTTGAACGCGGCAAGTGTCATAGATTGATTAATCTTCTGGTATTCCGGGTATTGCTGGTAGTTCCTGAACGCAGCTTCCCATTGTGATTCGTTCAGCGGCGGAACGGTGCCGGTTATAGGCCCCCATTCGACCATGGATAACCCCGATCCGCTCAAACGTGTGACGCCACCAAGTACAATCATGGCAAGTATCAAGAGAGCGCAAACAAGCAACCAGGACGCAATCTGTGTGCCGTACCGCGTTGACGGTTGAAATTGATATTCACCTAATAAGTCTGCATTCGCCATCAGTTGATTATACCAAGATGGGTAAGACCACCACCGCGAGTGTACTCGGCAATACGATTGTGTTGTTGACAACAATCAAGCGTTCGCCTAGTTTGGCCTCCATGCCAATTCTAAGGTATTCACATGGCCGCACCCGCGACCTCAGTAGACATTCAACGCCAAATCCGGAGTCTGATGGCGATCCCGCGCTATCCGAAAAGCTGGGCCTATCAACGATCTCGTGTATTGTGCACAGACCATCCATCATGTTAGTCGCTGTCACGCGATGGAATGCAACACAGATGCGGGACCGCCGGTGAGGCATTACGAAAATGGACGGCAATATACGTGATAGACACACAAGCGAAATTTCATGTCGGACAGCTTGTACACCACAAGCTATTCAATTATCGAGGGGTAATTGTGGATGTTGATCCTGATTTTCAGGGAACCGAAGACTGGTATGAGCAGGTGGCACGTAGCCGACCTCCGAAAGACCAGCCTTGGTATCGGGTCCTCGTACATGATGCCCAGCACGAAACCTACGTTGCTGAGCGCAATCTACGGATAGATGATGGCGGCGGGCCGATTAATCACCCGTTGGTGGATATGATCTTCAACGAATTCCGTGACGGTCGCTATACCACGCGACAATCAATTAATTAATTTCTTATAGGAATGGCACAATCAATAGTGCCACGATGTTGATGATCTTGATCAATGGATTGATCGCGGGGCCGGCCGTATCCTTGTAAGGGTCACCCACGGTGTCGCCAGTCACCGCCGCCTTATGCGTTTCCGACCCCTTACCCCCCAGATTGCCATCCTCGATGTATTTCTTGGCGTTATCCCATGCCCCGCCACCAGTGGTCATGGAAATAGCCACGAAGATGCCTGTAACAATGCTACCCAACAGCATGCCGCCGAGCGCTTCGCGACCGAGTACGAAGCCCACAAGGATTGGCGCCAGAACCGGCAATAAAGAGGGGATGATCATTTCTTTAATGGCGGCGCGGGTCAGTAGGTCAACGGCACGCGAGTAATCCGGCTTGGCTTTCCCTCGCATGATGCCTTTTATTTCCTTGAACTGTCGACGCACCTCCAGCACTACCGAGCCGGCAGCACGCCCCACCGCCTCCATCGCCAGCGCCGCAAACAGATAAGGCACCAGTCCACCAATGAAAAGTCCGATGATGACGTTCGGGTCGGAGAGCCGGAACACGAGATTCTCATGCGCTATGCCGGCATGTTCAGCCAATGCATGCGAGTAGTCAGCAAACAACACCAACGCGGCCAAACCGGCGGAGCCAATGGCGTATCCCTTGGTGACTGCCTTGGTGGTGTTCCCGACCGCGTCTAACGGATCGGTGATATTGCGTACCTTTTTCGGCATTTCTGCCATCTCGGCGATACCGCCGGCATTATCAGTAATCGGCCCATAAGCGTCGAGTGCCACGATCATGCCGGTCATCGAAAGCATGGCGGTGGCGGCGATGGCGATACCGTATAGGCCTGCAAATTCGTACGCACCCCAGATGCTGGCACACACCGCGATCACCGGGGCGGTGGTCGCTTTCATGGATGTTCCCAACCCGGCAATGATATTCGTGGCGTGACCGGTGGTGGAGGCAGCCGCGATATGACGCACCGGTTTGAAATCAGTGCCGGTGTAGTACTCGGTGATTACCACCATGGCTGCGGTTAGCGCCAATCCAATCAGGGATGCACCATAGATCTCCATGACGCTGTAGCTACCGTTGTCTACCATGAGTTCTTGTGTGCAGAAATAGAATGCGATGGCGGCGAGCACACCGGAAACAATGACGCCACGGTAAAGCGCGTTCATGATCTTGCCGCCCTCTTTTGCGCGTACGGCGAACGTGCCGATGATGGAAGCAATAATGGAGAAACCCCCGAGCGCGAGTGGATAGATAACGGCGTTACTGAAGCCTGGTAATAGTAATGCGCCCAACAACATGGTGGCGATCAGGGTCACCGCATAGGTCTCGAAGAGGTCGGCGGCCATGCCCGCGCAATCACCGACGTTGTCGCCAACGTTATCGGCGATCACGGCCGGGTTACGGGGATCGTCTTCGGGTATGCCTTTTTCTACCTTGCCGACCAGATCGGCGCCCACGTCAGCCCCCTTGGTAAAGATGCCACCACCGAGTCGCGCGAAGATGGAGATCAGCGAACCGCCGAAACCAAGCCCCAACAATGGTGCGAGCAATTGTTTGATGCCGCCGTCCGGGTAGATCGCCACCAGGATTGTGTAATAGCCGGCTACCCCAAGCAGGCCTAAGCCGACTACCAGCATGCCGGTGATGGCGCCGCCGCGGAACGCGATCTGTAGGGCTTGGTTAAGCCCTTGGCGGGCGGCCTGTGCGGTGCGCACATTGGCCCGTACCGAAACGTACATGCCGATATAGCCGGTTAGCGCGGAAAAGGCGGCACCGATCGCAAAGCCAAGGGCGGTTGCAAATCCCAAGGCAACCCAGATCACGATCAACAAAATCGCGCCGACGATTGCGATCGTCGTGTATTGGCGGTTGAGGTATGCGGCCGCCCCTTCTTGGATCGCGGCCGCGATGGCGCGCATGCGCGGGCTACCAGACGGCCGGTCCAGTATCCATCTGATGGACAGAGCGCCATAGACGATGGCCAAAAGACCGCACGCGATGGCAAAGATTAAGGTGGGGCTCATGGAAGATCCTCCCTAGTTGTTAAGTTCGTTATTTCTTGGCAAGCCCTCCCTCGAAACGTGTCCCGGGTTCGAAACCGAAGACCTTTTCGAGTTCCAGCTCGCGTA
>Ga0224508_10000382_pt1 | contig 43983 bp, 43 predicted proteins | sample SF_Jan12_sed_USG_4_FD_170157 | JGI IMG/M metagenome (GOLD analysis project Ga0224508, IMG submission 170157) | Sediment microbial communities from San Francisco Bay, California, United States - SF_Jan12_sed_USGS_21 | ecosystem: Environmental > Aquatic > Marine > Sediment | place: USA... | reverse complement strand
GCTTCTCGGTGTGTCTCAGGTGTTCGGTACGCGCACTATTGCCCAGTTCAATTATTCGCAAACCATTGGCGACGGCTATCACACCGATCCCTACAAACTGGTCAGTGTCGTCGCCGCGGACACCGGTTCGACCCTGGACTACGTCTACGAGCAGCGGCCCGACATGCGCACCGTGCATGGGTTTTTCTCGCGGTTCAAACATCGTTTCGACTACGGCGTGCTGGACATAGGCGCTCGTTACACCGAAGACGACTGGGGCGTTGAGTCCGGTACTCTGGATATACGTTTGCGCAAAACGCGCGCGGACAACGTTTTCTGGGAACCGCATCTGCGTTGGTACTCGCAAAGCGCCGCGGATTTTTTCCGCCACAGCATCACAGATACCGAGACGTTGGACGGCGATCTCAGTGCCGATCGCCGTCTCGCCGACTTCGACGCCGTGACACTGGGATTGAGGTATGGTCGAAACGACAGCGACGGCGAGGCGTTCAGCATGAGCTTCGCGTACTACCAGCAGTTCGGTGACGGATCTCCCGACGATGCGGTAGGTGTGCAACGCGGGCTCGATCTGTTTCCGGAAACGCGGGCGATTCTGGTGCAGCTGACCAATACGTTCTTCTGGTAGAGGAAGGCGGTGTGCTGCAAAGCGACCTGAAACTGTCACGGCGTGGCGAACTCTGGTGCGGTCGGTTCCAGTCCATGGCCAGTCCTTGTGAAGTACTGGTGGACAGTCCAGAACGCAAACTGGCACACGAGCTCGTACAGATCGGCGCGCGCGAAGCCTGGCGCATCGAAAGCGCGTTCAGCCGTTATCGCGACGACAATATCGTCCACCGAATCAACAACGCAGCCGGCGAGACTGTCGAGGTGGATGAGGAGACAGCGCGCCTGCTCGATTTCGCCGATCAATGCTACACACTCAGTGAGGGTCTGTTCGATATTACTTCCGGCGTGTTGCGGCAGGCGTGGCGGTTCGACGGTGGTCGGGCGGTACCGGACACCGAAGTTATCGAGCGCCTGCTGCCCAAAGTAGGTTGGCGGAAAGTCATCTGGGAAAACCCCAGCCTGACTCTACCGTCGGGGATGGAAATCGATTTCGGTGGGATCGGCAAGGAGTACGCGGTGGACAGTGCGCAACAGTTGCTGGCCGCCCACAGCGACTTGCCCGCGCTGATCAACCTGGGCGGCGATCTGGCGGTCACCCGCAACCGCTGCAGCGCCGACGCCTGGCGCGCCGGGGTGGAGGATCCCGCGGGCCGCGGCGCGCGGGGTGCCATTCCGATCAAGCAGGGAGCGCTGGCGACCAGCGGGGACACGTACCGTTACGTGTTGAAGGACGGTGTACGTTATGGACATATTCTTGATCCACGCAGTGGCTGGCCGGTGGCCGGGGCACCGCGCTCGGTCACGGTGGCGGCGCCGAACTGCACGCAGGCAGGTATGCTGGCGACCTTTTCGATGTTGCAGGGCAGCGACGCGGAGGACTTCCTGCAGGCCCAGGAGATCCCACACTGGTGTCAGCGCTAACACAATATTTCTATTAACATCAATTAGATACGAGCGATTATAGATTTGTTCTAATTTGCCGCTATAATGCCAGGATGAACACCATAGGGCATTATCCTTTCGACAAGGCGGGTGTTGTGGAGCTTCTGCAGCGCCATGGCATCATGCCTACGCAACAGCGCATAGACATTGCGTATTTTTTGTTCCAACGGCCCCAGCACCTGTCCGCCGAGGAGATTCTCGCCGGTGTTAACGACAGACGCGAACGCGTATCCAAGGCAACCGTGTACAACACACTGGGATTGTTTGTGAGCACCGGCTTGTTGCGCGAAGTGCTGATCGAACCGGAGCGCGTGTTCTACGATTCCAACATGCAACCGCATCATCATATTTACAACCTCGACACCGGCGAGTTAAGCGACGTGCAGGCCGTAAACGTGCAGGTGCAGCGGCTGCCCGCATTGCCGGAGGGCACCGAGGTCGATTCTCTGGAGGTCGTTATTCGCGTCCGCAACGCGCGCTGAGCGCCTCTGCCGGCCCCGACAATGCGCGCGCGGTCGGCATCAGTCCAGATCTGCTACCAGCGCTTGTGCCGTTTGCGCAGGCAAGGAATCGATCACGTACCGATAGTGCGGGTGATCAACGCCGATCGCGATCGCGGCGCCTGCCTTTGCATCCGCGATCATTGCCGCGTCCAGTTCGAAGCGCAGAAAATGCACCGAGGATGTTTTCTCCTCGCTGGTGCGATCGAGGTCTTCGTCGCAGACCGGGCTGACTTTCTCATGCTCGCCGATTTTCACCCGGACGGTGTTTTCTACATCGATAAGTTCGGCCAGCGCACGCCGTCGCTGTTCGACGTCGGCGTACTCGATCATCATCGTCGCTTTCCAGTTGCTGCCGTCCGGAATCAGCGGGTTGTAGGCGTCCAGTTCTTCCTGGATCCCGGCGGCTGCAAATATACGCTCGACGCGGAGCATCTCCTGGATCTGGTAGTGCATGGTGAGCCGGTCTTCGAACAGCAGACTGATGTGCTCACCGAGATCGACACGCCGGTGTTTTTTGTGGGCCATGACCTGGGCGCGCATCTCAGTTCGCAGGTCCGCGTAGGCCTCCAGGGTGTATAAATCCTCGCGTGAAAGTTTTTGCATGAGCGTTTGTGCGCCTAAATTCCGTATGCCTTGCGCAGCAGCGACACCGGGTGTTCCGGTTCGCTGCCGTCGCCAAGGGTAGTGGCGATCTGGCGACCGGCCATTGGGCAGTCGCTCGAATAACTGTCGACCTGCGCCTGGGTGACGCGGCGTGCCACCGGTCGGCAGATCTTGCGTGACACGTCATGGTATTCCTGTTTTACCGCGTAAGTACCGTCGTGGCCTGAGCAACGCTCGATAACCTCTATCTCGGTATCGGGCACCAGCGAGAGCAGGTCACGGGTTTTCAAACCGATGTTCTGCACGCGCAGATGGCAGGCGGCGTGGTAGGCGATCTTGCCGAGCGCGGTGGTGAAATCGAGTTTCAAGCCATCCTCCTTGTGTCGCAGCATCAGGTATTCGAACGGGTCGAACATGTGCGCCCTGACTTTCGCCACATCCGCATCGTCCGGAAACAGCAGCGGCAGTTCCTGTTTAAACATCAGCACGCAGGAAGGAATTACCGCAACGATGTCGCAGCCGGCGTCGATCGCCTCGAGCAGCGCGGGAATGTTGGTGTCTTTGGCCGCCTGCAGGGCTTCGATGTCGCCCAGTTCCAGTTTGGGCATGCCGCAGCAACGCTCCCGGCTCAACAACTGCACCGGAATGCCGTTGTGCTCGAATACGGCTTGCAGATCGTCGTTCAGCTGCGGCTCATTGTAGTTGCCATAGCAGGTACTGAAAATCGCTACTCGGCCCCGCGTGGTGCCGAGCGGACGTGCTTCGCTATCGGCATTACGGCGCCAGCGTTTGCGAAACGTTCTACTGTGATACTCGGGCACGTGCGCGTTTTTGTGCACACTCAACGTCTTGCTCAACAGACCGCGGCCGAGTTTCGAGCGATTGGTGGCATTTACGGCCTGTACGACAATCGGAATGCCCGCCAGTTTGCCAACCGCGTCGGTCGCGGACAGGATCCGGTCCCGCAGCGGCGGTTTTTGCTGGCGATGCTTCACCATCTTGGCGCGCAACATCAGGTGCGGGAAATCGACGTTCCACTCGTGTGGTGGCACGTACGGACATTTGGTCATGTAGCACAAATCGCACAGATAGCAGTGGTCCACGACTTTCATGTAGTCCGCTTTCGCCACGCCGTCGACTTCCATGGTTTCGGATTCGTCGACTAGGTCGAAAAGTGTCGGGAACGCATTGCACAGACTCACGCAGCGCCGGCAACCGTGACAGATGTCATAGACCCGTTCGAGTTCCTCGTTAAGGGCATCGGTATCGAAGAAACTCGGAGCCTGCCACTGCAACGCGTGTCGAGTAGGGGCGTCGAGACTACCCTCGCGGGTTTCGCCAGCCATAAAAAATTTCTACCTGTGTGTCGAGAAAGCGGAGGCCGTGCGGCCTCCGCGGGATGGGAATGCTCAGCCGTCCAGCGTGTCCAGAGCTTTTTGAAAGCGGTTGGCGTGCGAGCGTTCGGCCTTGCCCAGCGTCTCAAACCAATCGGCGATTTCGTCAAAACCTTCCTCGCGGGCGGTCTTGGCCATGCCCGGGTACATATCCGTGTATTCATGCGTTTCGCCGGCGATCGCGGCTTGCAGATTGTTGGACGTCGAGCCAATCGGCAGGCCGGTGGCCGGATCGCCGGTTTGCTCCAGATATTCCAGATGGCCGTGCGCGTGACCGGTCTCACCTTCGGCGGTGGAGCGGAATACCGCGGATACATCGTTGTAGCCCTCAACGTCGGCTTTCGCCGCGAAGTAAAGATAGCGGCGGTTCGCCTGCGACTCGCCGGCAAATGCGTCCTTGAGGTTCTGTTCGGTTTTACTGCCTTTTAAAGACATTGTGTCTGTCCTCTGCATAGTGGTTGTGAAACGTCAAAAGCTCCCACAGGGTGCTCGCAGCGTATACGGGGTGCTCGCTCTGCGTATTGATATAGATTAAATCTCAATACTTAGAATTAGTCTAAGCCGCTCTCGTCTGGTTTGTCAATCGGTGTCGCTGCAGGCTCGGCAAATAACACCAGATGCTCGACGTCCAGACGAATACCGATCTCCTGACCGACCTTGTGGTCGTGATGACTGGGCGCCATGCACAGGATGCGGTTGCCGCTAGGCAGCGCCAGGGTGTAGAGGAATTCGGCGCCACGAAACGCCCGATCGACTATCTTTGCCGTGGTATTGGCGGTGTCGTCGTGAATAACATCGTCGGGCCGGATCAGCAGGTTGAACCGGTCACCATTCAGGTCGTTGACGATCTGTCCCGAAAACTCACCGAGTTCGGTACGAATCGAATTGCTGCCGGCCCGGGTCGCCGGCAACAGGGTACCCTGGCCGATAAAATCGCCGACGAACAGATCAGCCGGCCGGTGATACAGTTCGTACGCCGAGCCCCATTGGTGCAGTTGCCCCCGGTTCATCACTCCGATGCAATCCGCCATCGCGAACGCCTCGAACTGATCATGTGTAACCAGCAGCGCGGTGATCGAGTCCTCACGCAGCAGACTGCGTACTTCTTTCGCCAGTTGCTCGCGCAATTCCGCATCCTGGCTGCCGAACGGCTCGTCCAGCAGCAGCAGATCCGGCCGCGGCGCCATGGCACGCGCCAGTGCCACACGTTGTTGCTGCCCTCCGGAAAGCTGGTGCGGATAGGCTTTTTGGTATGCTTGCATGTCCACCAGTTCGAGTAGTTGCGCTACGCGTTCGCGACTTTTTCGCACAGATTTGGTACTCAGGCCGAAGGCGATGTTGTCACTCACGTTCAAGTGTGGAAACAGGGCGTAGTCCTGAAACACCATGCCAACCCGCCGTTGCTCCGGCGGCAATCCCCAACCGGCGCGACTCACTTCGCGCTCGCGGATCAGGATGCGGCCCTGCAATGGCAGTTCAAAGCCCGCAATGGTTCTGAGCACCGTGGTCTTGCCGCAACCGCTGGGACCCAGCAGGCAACCGATTTGACCACGCTCCAATTGCAGGGTCACCTGGTCGACCGCGCGCAGCACATCGAAGTCCACTACCAGTTGTTCAACAGTCAGTTGTATGCGCAAGAGCAGGTTGGCCCCGTAGATCCGTCCGCGAAAGAGTAACGGCATTGTGCCTGCCGCGACAATTATTGACCATGCGGGAAATAAGGTGACAGTTTACTTTTTTCGCTGGGTTTTCTTGGACCAAGAAACCAGACAAGCCCGAAAAAAGTAAACTGTCACCTTATTTCCTGGGACAGGACACTGGAGATGGTCCCTCAACTCGCGTCACTCGGCGATCAACACCTCACGCGCTTCAGCGAAGCGTTGCACGGAGCAGGTTTGCCGCCGCTAACGGACGAACTCGCCCGGCAGGCCCGTTTGGTTTTCTCGTGCAGCGACTATGCAGCTCGAACTTGTCAGCGATGGCCGCAACTGTGGCACGAATTGAGCGACAGCGGGCGTTTACACCAGACCTTGGGTGATGCCGCACTGGCGCAAGGGCTCGACGGTTTGCTGGCCGATGCGGCGCCGACCGAAGAGGCAATGATGGCGATCCTGCGCCGTTTCCGGCACGTCGAGTCGCTGCGCATCGCGTGGCGGGATTTGTGTGGACTGGCCGAATTGCCGGAAACGCTGCACGATTTGAGCGCGCTCGCCGACGCGTGCATCGATGCGTCGCTGGATAGGCTGTACGAATGGCACTGCGACCGGTGGGGCACGCCCCGGGACGTTGCTGGCGAACAGCAGCGGCTCATCGTGCTGGGCCTGGGCAAACTGGGTGGCCGTGAACTGAATTTCTCCTCCGACGTCGATCTGATTTTTGCTTTTAAGGGCCACGGTGAAACCGACGCAGCGGCGCCGCGCGCCAACATCGAGTTTTTCACCCGCCTGGGACAGCGTCTCATTCGGGTGCTGTCCGAACCCACGGTGGATGGTTTCGCCTACCGGGTCGATATGCGTCTGCGGCCATTCGGCGACAGCGGCCCGCTGGTGGCGAGCGGTGAAGCACTGGAGCACTACTACCTGACTCAGGGGCGGGACTGGGAACGCTACGCGATGATCAAAGCCCGCGTGGTCGCAGGGGATCGCCGTGGCGGTGAAGAACTGCTGAGCGAACTCCAGCCTTTCGTCTATCGCCGCTACCTGGACTACGGGGCCTTCTCCGCTTTACGCTCCATGAAAGACAGCATCCGCCGCGAGCAGCACAAGCGCGGTATGGTGCGCGACGTGAAGTTGAGCGACGGCGGGATTCGCGAGATCGAATTCATCGGTCAGGCCTTTCAATTGATTCGTGGCGGCCGGGAACCGCAGTTGCGGGTTCGAGAAATCGACCTCGCCCTGCAGCGCCTGGCGATCGGTGGACATCTGCCAGAGCCGGCAGTCGGCGAGTTGCGGGCCGCCTACGAATTTTTGCGCCGCCTGGAAAACCGCCTGCAAATGCTCAACGAAGAGCAGACGCATGCGCTGCCCGACGATGAGCTGGCCCGGCAGCGTATCGCTTATGCCATGAGCATGCGCAACTGGCCCGAACTGTCGCACGAATACACGGCCCACACGGGGCGTGTGGCAAAACAATTTATGGCGATATTTGCGAACCCGCAAGACAGTACGGCCGGCAGCGGAGACAGATCGCCGTGGTTGGGTCTGTGGCAGAGCGATCTCGACGATCCGGGCACCGCTCAACGACTGCAGGAACTGGGCTATAACGATGCACCCGCGGTTTGCGAACGCTTGTCTGCGCTGCGCAACAGCTTCAGCTACAAGTCACTGAGTCAGACCGCGCGCGAACGTTTTGACAAATTGATGCCCAGCGTGTTGCGGGCATGCGCCGCCACGGGCAATCCGGACGAAACTTTGTATCGCACGGTCGCACTGCAGCAACAGATCGCCGGACGCAGTACTTACCTGGTGTTGCTGCACGAGCATCCACAAGCGCTGAATCAGTTGGTCAAGCTGTTTTCAGCAAGCCCCTGGGTGGCACAGTTCGTGAGCCAGCATCCGATCCTTCTGGACGAACTGCTGGATCCGCGCAGTCTTTACCAACTGCCGGACCGCGCCGCACTGAGTCGCGATCTGGCAGACCTTACCGGGCAGCTCGATCCGGACGATCAGGAGGCTTACCTGGATCGCATACGGCAGTTCAAGAACACCAACGTACTGCGGGTTGCCGCAGTGGACATTACCGGTGAAATCGACGTCGGCGCAGTGAGCAAGCGACTTACCTGTCTCGCCGAGGTGATTCTGGAGAACGTTTACGCGACCGTCAGGGAGCAACTGGAACAGCGTCATGGACGACCCACTTGCCGGATGGATGGCGGGCTGCATTACCCGCAGCTGGCGATCATCGCCTACGGCAAACTCGGCGGTGTGGAACTGGGCTATGGCTCCGACCTGGATCTGGTGTTCCTGCACGACAGTCAGGGCGAAAAGCAGTCGACCGACGGTGGGCAACCGGTTGACAATGGCACCTTCTTTGCCCGCGTGGGACAAAGGCTCATTCATTTTCTCGCCACCCGCACGGCCGCCGGTGTGCTCTACGAGATCGATACCCGCCTGCGACCAAATGGCAACTCCGGTTTGCTGGTGAGCTCCCTGGACGCGTTCGAAAAATACCAGCGTGAAGACGCCTGGACCTGGGAGCACCAGGCGCTGGTGCGAGCCCGCCCGGTAGTGGCAAGCCAGCAACTCGGGCAGCGGTTCGCAGCAGTTCGTGAAGGCGTGTTGCTGCAGGATCGGGATGTGGAGCAGTTACGCGGCGACATCGTGCAGATGCGCAGAAGAATGCGTGTCGAGCAAAGCGAGGAATCCCCGGAAGCATTCCTGAAACGTGCAGCCGGCGGTATCACGGATATAGAATTTATGGTCCAATACAAGGTGTTGGCCGCGGCATCCGACTATCCCCGTTTGTTGGCATACACTGATAACCAGCGTTTACTCGAGGAGCTGCGTGTACTGGGTCTGCTCGCCGAGGAGGATGCGCGGGTGCTGGCCGAAGCCTATCCGCAGTTGCGAGCTCAGGCCCATCGCGCAGCACTGGGCGAGCAGCCAGATGCGCAAACCATGCAGCGAATATCGCGAATGCAGGATTCGGTGATGGACGTCTGGCAACGAACGCTGGAGGTGAATTTGTGATGTCAATGGCCGACCGCGACGGTTGGATCTGGTTCGACGGAAAACTCGTGCCGTGGCGCGAAGCGCAAGTCCACGTGCTCACGCATACGCTGCACTACGGCATGGGTGTATTCGAGGGCGTGCGCGCGTACAAAACCGAGCGCGGCACCGCCATATTTCGTCTCGCCGCGCACACTCGCCGCCTTTTTGATTCGGCAAAAATCGTCGGCATGCGGATACCGTACGACGCAAAGACCTTGAACGAAGTGCAGGTTCAGGTGGTGAAGGAAAACGCTTTGCGCAGCGCTTACGTGCGCCCGATGTGTTTCTACGGGGCACAGGGCATGGGTCTGCGCGCCGACAATCTGACCGTACACTGTATCGTTGCCGCGTGGGAGTGGGGTGCGTACCTGGGCGCAGACAACCTGGAGCAGGGCATACGCATCAAGACATCGTCCTACACGCGCCATCACGTGAATATTTCAATGTGCAAAGCGAAAGTGAATGGCCAATACATCAACTCCACGCTGGCGCTGCAGGAGGCGTTGACCGACGGATACGATGAGGCACTGTTGCTGGACAACGAGGGCTATGTTGCCGAGGGCAGCGGGGAGAATATTTTTATCGTGCGCGATGGGGTGATTTATACTCCGGACCTGACTTCGGCGCTGAACGGGATCACCCGCAACACCGTGCTGGTACTTGCCCGGGAAGCGGGTTATTCACTGGTGGAGAAGCGGATAACCCGCGACGAGGTGTATATCGCGGACGAGGCGTTTTTCACCGGAACCGCGGCCGAAGTCACGCCGATTCGCGAGGTGGACAACCGCCAGATAGGATCCGGCAGCCGGGGACCGGTCACGGAGATCCTGCAGAGCGAGTACTTCAAGCTGGTGCAGGGGCGCCGCGAGGCACCCGAAGGCTGGCTGACTTACGTCGAATAAAAGGACCACGATGCCGCATGCCGATAAAACCGCCGGGCGGGACGACTATCAGACGCCGAATGCAAAAAACGTCTATGAGGTAACCGCAAACGTACTGCCGTTACACTGCCCGACGCCGGAGACGAGTCTGTGGAATTCGCACCCTCGTGTCTATATACCATTGCAGGAGACCGGCGAATATCGATGCCCTTATTGCGGTGCTATTTATCGGCTGGTCGAAAAGTAACCCTGACCCGCTTTTCGCCATCACGCCGCATAGTCCCTCGCACACCAGTTAGGCCGAAGCGTGCGTGAAGCCGAGCATCGCGAAGGCAGAAACGCGTACATCTACGACGCGGACCATATCGACAGTCGCGATGTGTTCGCTTTGTTCGTTAACTTACCCCCGGCCCATTCGCAGCCTCCCACGGGTGGTCGTGGCGAGATGCGCGTGACCCGCCACGCCGATCAGGACTATGTTATCCGCCATTATCACCGTGGCGGAAAACTCGCGCGCGTGATCCGGGACCGTTACCTGTGGAATGGTCTAGCTGTCAGCCGCCCGTGGCGGGAGTGGCGGTTGCTTGCGGAACTCTACACGCACGGATTGCCGGTGCCGCGACCGCTGGCGGCAAGACTGACCCGGCGCGGGGTCAGTTATCGGGCCGACCTGGCGACGGCGCGTTTGCCGGCGGACGGGTCGCTCGCCGAGCTCTTGTTGCGCGCGCCGCTGGCTGAATCGGTATGGCAAAAAATCGGCCGTGTGATCTGGGATTTCCATGCGTACGGCGTTTGGCATGCTGATTTGAATGCAGGTAACGTGGTCTTGACAGATAACGGTGCGCGGGTCTGGTTGCTCGATTTCGATAAAGCCAAACACCGCGTGCTGGCTCGCCCCTGGCAACGGGCAAACCTCGAGCGCTTGAAACGTTCGCTGGACAAGGTGCACCGCGAGAATCCGCGAATGCACTTTACCCCGCACGAGTGGCATTGCCTGTTCAGCGCCTACTCAAAAGCCTCCAACGCGAATTGATCGCCCCACAACTGCTGCAAACGCTCCAGGTAGCGCTCCAATACATGCGCTTCCGTTCGCATCGTTTGTAACAGCGCGCTGCGTAGCTCGTCGCGACGTTGCGGGTCGGCGGACAGAGCGATGATGGTTTCCTGCAGCGCATCGCTGTTGTCGAGTTGCAGCGCGGCGCCAGCGTCCAGCAAGCGCCGAGTTTCATCCGCAAAGTTCTGCATATGCGGTCCGACGATCACTGGACAACCGTGGCGAGCAGCCTCCAGCAGGTTCTGGCCACCCCGCGGCGCGAAAGAACCGCCGATGAAAGCCAGTTGCGCGTGCGCAAACAGTGCGTCCAGCTCACCGAGGGTGTCGGCAATGTAGATCCGTGCAGAGGCAGATACATCGTCGTTTCTGGAACGCAACGCGACCTGCGCCCCGAGTTTCGTCAATTCCGCAGCCAGTGCGCTGCCTCGTTCGGGGTAGCGCGGTGCTATGACGAGCAGCGGCAGCTGTGGGTTGTCGAGCTGCACCCGCGCGCACAATCGTTCCTCAGGTGCGTGCGTGGAGGCGGCCAGCCAGTACGGCGGCTCGACAACCGGCTGCGGGTTGGCGGCGCCGTGTGCAATGGCGGCGAACTTGAGATTGCCGACTGTCTGCACGGTTCCAGGTCGCGCACCCAACGCTTCGAAGGCGCGTGCGTCTTCGTCATTGCGCGCCAGAACTGCGGACACGTGCTGCAGGGCGGTGCGTTGCGCACCTTGCAGCCAGCGAGGCACACCGAGGCTGCGCTGTGACAGGCGACCGTTTACGATGACGATGGGTGCTCCAGTGGCGGCAATGCGCGCAAACGCCCGGGGCCAAAGCTCGGTTTCCAGTACGATGGCTGCACGTGGGTGTACGCGGCGCGCGAAAGCGCGTGCGGCAAAAACCCAGTCGATAGGTAAGTAGCAATGCCTGGCGGTGTCCGGCAGACGGTTCCTCGCCGCCGCCGCGCCGGTGGGTGTATTCGTGGTGACCAGCATCGGCAACGCCGGGTATCGGGTGCGTAACGCGTGTAACAGCGGCGCTGCGGCATGCACTTCGCCCACGGATGCGCAATGTGTCCACAGTGGCCGTTGCGTTATGTCTGGCAGACCGAGGCCCAGCCGTTGCCGGAGATAACGCCAGCCGCCGTCTCGGAGACTTCTGCGCAGCGTGTAGTACAGCGCGTACGGCGTAAGCAACAGCATTGCCAGTCTGTACATAGGGGTAGCCCGCACGTTGTTCGAAGGGTTCGCTTCAGGGAAAATCTGGCTAAACAGATTGGACGATCGCCCGCAGAAGCATAGCCCGACTATGGTTCAAGGGCTATCGTTCACATGTGACGGCAGATTTTTCCTGAAAGTGAACAGGTATCAAATCGGTCTCGCGGTTGTCTGGAAACTCCCGTGTAAGCTTCCAATCTTGCTACCGATATTTCAGGATTCATACCGACTTCGTACAACATGCGGGCCTAGTAGACGTCGGGCTCGCCAGGCGGACGTGTTTTGAAGCGCCGGTGCACCCACATGTATTGGGCCGGGGCTTTGCAGACCTGTCGCCCCAAAATCTCGTTCACCCGGCGTGCATCGCGACTGTCATCACCGGATGGAAAATCCTCCAGCGCCGCCTCTATAACCAGTTTGAAGCCGGCGTCGCCGGGCAACCGGTAGGGGAAGAACGGTACCACTTTGGCTCCGGACAGGCGCGCCAGTTTCGCCGGTGCAACCAGCGTTGCGGCGGGTGTGCCCAGAAACTCGGCGAACACCGTGCCATGGGTGCCGAAATCCTGATCCGGTGCATACCAGGTGGCCAGATTTTCTTTCAGGCCGCGCAACGCGGCGCGCAGCTTGGTGCGCAGTATTATTCGTTCGAGAAAACCATTGCGCGCTTTCAGCGTAACCTCGTTAACGAGTTTGTTACGCACCGTGCGGTACAAAGCCTGCACGGGTGTGTGCAACGAGAGCAGTCGGCCCCCCATCTCCAGTGAAGTGCTGTGGCCGGTGAGAAGAATTACGCCTTTGCCGTGCTCGAGCGCCTCGAACAGATGGTGCAGCCCCTCGATCTCGCAGCGTTTGCGCAACCTCTCCGGGTTTCCCCACCAGGCGAGCGGCGTCTCGAAAACGGTAATCCCGGTGTGGCGAAACGTCTCTTTGACCAACTCTTCCCGCTGGGCTTGCGGGAGGTCGGGGAAACACAGGTTGATGTTGGTGGCGGCGATACGCCGACGTTTGCGATGCAGGTGGTAGAGAGCCATGCCCAGCATCCTGCCAAGACGGCATTGCCAGGTGTACGGCATCAGGATCGCCGCACGTAACATGCCCAATGCCAGCCAACTCGGCCAATAACGGGGCGCAAGGTACGCGCCTGGTTGGAACGGTGCTTGATCCACGCCCGCTTTCAGGATTCTTGCAGCACGGAAAGTATGTGCTCGCGCGACGCTGGGTCGCCTCCCTCCAGCCATTCGTACAACAGCGATTCACAACTGGTGATGGTTACTGCACTGGCGCGCATGCGCTCGATGGCGATGGCCGCCAGCGTGGGGTCATGGCTGCTTGTTCCGTCTGCAACGACGAATACCTGATAGTCCTCTCCCGCCATCCCGATAGCGGTTTGCATTACCCCGATGTGGGCCTGCAGACCGCATATCACGACTTGCCGGCGCGCGGCGATTTCCACAGCATTGGCGAATCCATCATCTGACCAAGCGCAATGCGTGCTTTTCTGCACACGAAACGCGCTCTCCGGAAGCACCTGTTTGACGCGTGGGTCGGTGACGCCGGCAGCGGGCGCGTAATGCTCTGAGTAGATGATGGGTACGGACAGAATTTCCGCGGCGCGCACGGTTGTCACGACCGTCCGGCAGACACGCGCGAAATCCGAACTCTGCAACGCGGCCGCCGCTTGCGTTTGCATATCGAGAATGACCAGCGTGGAATCCTGAGCTTGCACCAACCCGACTGCCGGTTGCGTCATGCCGTGGACCTCATCGCAACCAGCGGGCGATCGCCTCCAGATGCTCCTCGGCGAGGATGCCCGCCGCCTGGTAGAGACTCAACATATTGAGAATGTAGTCGTAGCGGGCGCGTGCGTAGTCGCGTTGTGCCTCGTAAGTCGAGCGTAGCGTGATCAACACGTCCACTGCGGTACGCGTACCTACTTCGAAGCCGGCCTGGGTCGCTTCATTAGCGGCTTGACTGGACTCGAGTGCCTGCTTCAATGCACGAACACTGCTGATCGCGGCGATAACGGTCAGATAAGCGTCGCGCGCCTGCTGCACGGTAGTGCGCCGTTGTTTCTCGAGAAATTCCTGTGTCGTTTCAAACTCGGCGCGCGCCTGCTCGATCCGCGAGCCCCTGGCGCCGCTTGTGTACAACGGGTAGTTGAGCTGCACACCGATCGAGGCAGTGTTGGAATCACCTTCGTTAAACCCGCCATCTTTATCCAGATAAGCATACTGGGCTACCAGATCCAGCGTCGGATAGTTATCGGAGCGATTGATCTCTATACCCTGACGGGCAACCTCGGCGGCGAACCTGGCGGCAATCAGACTGAGGTTCTGTTCCTGCGCGATACTGACCCATTGTTCTATGTCATCCGGGTCCGGTGGATTGAGTGGTGCATCATCGGCCACGCGCTGCAATTCCTCGAATGGCGTGCCGGTGATTACTACCAATGCCTGGCGGGTTGTCGCCAGAAGGTTCTCCGCTTGGATTTCCGCGGCGACAGACAGGTCAAATTGGGCCTGTGCTTCCTTGACGTCGGTGATCGCGATCAAGCCGACTTCGAAACGGCGTTGCGCCTGTTCCAGCTGCTGGGCGATAGCTTCTTTCTCGGCCTCTGCGAAATCCAGATTATCCAGCGCGGCCAGCACGTCGAAATAGGCTTCCGACACACGCAGAATCAACGCTTCGTCGGCGGCCTCGAATTCAGCTTTTGCCTGGGCGACGCTCGCGCCCACCTGTTCGAGTTGCACCCTCAGGTCACGCCGGTAGAGACTCTGGCTCAGCGAGAGGGCGAGGCCGCCCTGCGTGAAGTCATTCTTTATGCCAGGAACGTCGTCGTCTGTATTGACATAGGACAGATCGGCGCTCAGGCCTATTTGCGGTCGCAGCGCGGCGCGGGCCTGCGGGTCCGCTTCCAGGCTGGCGCGCAAGGCTGCTTCGGCAGCCCTGTAGTCGGCATCATTGAGTTTGGCGAACTCGTAGATTTCGACGATGTTTTCCGCTTCGGCGGTGCCCACACAGAGAGCTGCGGTAATCAGTAATGCACTAACAGCCGGGGCGCGCATCAGAAAACGAACTCAGGTACCGGGGTGCTGTTTGCCAGCGGCGCCAACTCGGTTTCGAAGATGCGCTCCTCGGTCCAGTTATCGTTGCTCACGCGCGTCACCAGCATCGCTTCCATAATCGGTTCGTCCTGCGACCCGCATACCGCGAACAACCGCCCGCCGGTACGCAACGCTGCGCGGTAGGAATCCGGCAGATGGGGCAAAGACCCGGTGATGGCGATTACGTCGTAGGCCTGCGCGTCGCCCCAGCCCGCGGCTGCGTCCCCCACCTGCAGGGTGACGTCGCGCACAGCGTCACGTTGCAGTCTCTGGGCTGCCTCACGTGACAGATCAGCGTGGATTTCGACGCTCTCCACGCTGTGCCCAAGTGCGCTGAGGCAAGCGGTGATGTAACCGCTGCCAGTGCCGATCTCCAGTACCCGATCGCCGGGCGTTATCTGCAGCACCTGCAGCATGCGCCCTTCCACGTTGGGATTCATCATCACTTCACCATGCCCGATGGGAATGCGGGTGTCGCCGTAAGCCAGCGAACGGTATTCATCGGGCACGTAGCGGTGGCGGGGAATACCCGCGAGCGTATCCAGCACGCGCTGATCGAGCACATCCCAAGGGCGGATCTGCTGTTCGATCATGTTGTAAAGGGCTTGTTCGAAGTCCATGCGCGATCTCTGTGCGGCGTTCTTCAGCCACCGCCGATGCGGCGGCAAGGAGGCGTAAGTTAACGGTTGCCGGGCAAGCTGGCAAGTCGCGCCACGCCCGCCGTGATCAGCGCAGGCCCAGCGGATCCTCGGGGTTTATGTGGTCCATGAATGGCCGGCGGCGTTCCGGGTGTGTGAGCTGGTACACCAGCCCCAGCCAGTTGTTGATCAACGCTTTGCCGGTGTCGGTCCAGGTATTGTCCAGCAACGGTTCGAGTTCCGCTTCGGGTAACTCAGGCGGTTGCCGACCCGTCGCCAGCGCGGCATGCAGTTGTTTTATGTAGGCGCGCAAAATCGTTTCGGCGTCGGCCGCAAAATAGTGTTGGGGAAACGGCGGGAAAGCTTTGTGCACGCCGCTCACGAAACGTCCGACCTCGCGCTTGAACTCTTTGAACAAGCTGTTGATGTCGTACTCTGGATGGCCCTGAAAATAGACACTGCGAAACTGGTCTTCGCTGACCGCGAGATAAACCCCCGCCTCGGGGCTGTCGGCCAGCACCGTGGTTCCGGCTGCTTCGAACCCGCTGCGCGGCATGTCATAAACGTGTGAATGTGGCCCGTGGAAGCGTGTATTGATGTTCAGCAAAAGTGGATGGTCAGTGCCGGTGACGCGGTGTTCGTATACGCCCCAGCGTTTGCTCGGCAGTTTTTCACGGTAAATCCCGTGATACTGCTGCAAGGCGGCATGTGTGGCGAGACATGAGTATAACGTTGAGCACACCTCTGCGCGTGCCCAGGTCATTACTTCCACCAGCGACTGCCAGAACGGCTCCGCGGTCAAATCCGCTTCGATCGGGTTGGCGCCGGTTATGATGAGCGCGTCCAGTCCCTCTTCACGAATCTGTGCGAAGGGTTTGTAGAATTTTGTCACGTGGGCCTTGGCCGGTCCTCCGCGCGGCACGCCAGCGACGGTGAACGGGTGCACGTAGAACTGCGCGATACGGTTGCAGGACCCGACCAGGCGTAAGAACTGACGTTCGGTTGCTTCCAGCGCCGCATCCGGCATGAGGTTTAGCAAACCGATGTGCAGTTCGCGGATATCCTGGGCGCTCGCCCGCTCACGGGTCAGCACTTCCTGACCGCTGTCGCGCAAGCGCGCAAAACTGGGCAACCCGGTATTTGCGACTATGGGCATCGGCTGAACACGCTGCTACTCCAAACGGGGAAATTTACAATGCGCCCTCCACCAAAGCCAGAACATCGGCTTCGTCGCGGACTGATTCGATAGCCCGTGCTTCCACGGTGCAGCCGAAGCGTTGCGCTATCGATTCGTACAACGGCCGCCGGTGGGCAAGCAGCCTGGGGAATATCCAGCGTACGAACGCGTCCGGATTGATCTCCTCGCTGCCGGTCAGCGCCTGCTCCTGCAGGTAGACGTCCAACTGGCTGTCCAGGAATTCCTGCTGATAGTACATTGGCTTCGGGTAGTCGATCTGGCGTTCTATCAGCGACTGTTCGAGACTTTGATCGGCCTGGATATACACTACCAGGGTATGTTCACCGAGGTGGGCGATGGTCTTTTCGTCGTTCAGCTCGCAAACGCTGCCGCCAGCGTCGTTCACAAATTTCGAATAGCCGTAAATCTCCTTCGCCTTGACGATGAACTCGCCGATTTCGCGCATTGCACAGATTTCCGCCCGGCGATGCAGTGACTGACGCCGTTTGAACTCCTGCAAACCTAGTCCGCCCAGGCGCGGGTCGCCCAGCTTGCCGACGAATGTCGACAGCGGCGCGAGATTGTCGACGGTGATGTTGTTGGCGATGTAAATCGAGTCGCTGCGTAACAATTCACGCAGAAACGGAATCTGCATCGCCTGTTTCTTGATGTTGTCTAGAATCGGCTCGCTCAGGTACTTGGTGCCGATGCGGTAGTCGCCCGAATAGAGAAACCAGGTGGATTTCGGCAGCTTGCTGGCCAGGGTGGTCTTACCCACACCCGACATGCCCATGAAGGTAAGCGCCTTGTTCTTCCAGGCACGGAATTCACGGAGTTTCATGCGCATTGTGACAAGCTCATCTCTCAGGCGTCGGGAAAATGCTGTAGCGGCCCGTGGCCACTGCCTATGCCCAGGTGCATTCCACCGGCAATCGCCCTGCCGACGTAAGCCTTGGCATTGCCTATTGCTTCCTCCACCGAGCGGCCTGCCGCCAGCTCGGCGGCGATCGCCGAGGCCAGTGTGCAACCCGTTCCGTGGGTGTTCTTACTCGCGATGCGTGGCGCCGAGAAAACCCGGTACCCATGGCCATCGAACAGCACGTCGATCGACTGTTCCCCGGCGCCGGGAAGATCACCGCCTTTCACCAGCACGTTGCGTGCGCCGCACGCCTGGATCGCGGCCGCCGCCACATGCATGTCATCGACATTGTGGATGGGGCGTTCGGCGAGCACGCCCGCTTCGTGGTGATTGGGCGTTACCAGCAACGCCAAAGGTAACAGGCTGCGGCGCAGCGCTTCGCCGGCATCGTCCGGCAACAGCCTGTCGCCGCCTTTCGCCACCATCACCGGGTCCAGCACCAGCCGCTCTACGTTGTAGTGTAAGGCGCGTTCCGCTACGCACTCGATAACGTCCACGCTGCCCAGCATACCGATTTTCCACACATCCGCGCCGATATCCTGCATCACCGAGTCGATCTGTTGCGCGACGAATTGGGCAGGCACGATGAATACACCCTGCACCCCAAGCGTATTCTGCGCTGTCAACGCGGTTACGGCCGCAGCGCCGTACGCCCCGCAAGCGGCGATCGCCTTCAGATCCGCCTGAATTCCGGCGCCGCCTCCCGAATCGGAGCCTGCGATCGCCAGTACGACGGGCGTGCGAGTCACAGCTGACATTGCAAAGCCATATCCCAGAAAGCCGCTTCCAGGCGCGTGGCGAGCGTGAAAGTCTCGCTCAGCTGCCTGTGTCGTTCGCTTCCCTGTTCTTGCGCGCAGAGCTTGTCGAGTTGTGCGATCTGTGCGCGGGCAACCTGCTGATACTCCTCGCCGGCATACATAGCGATCCAGTCGGCGTAGGGGTTTGCCTCTACACTGCCTGCCGCTTTGGCAAGATGCCGGCCGATTTCAGCGTAGCCTACGACACAGGGTGTCAATGCGGCATGAAAGTCAGTCAAATTGCCGGCCAGTCCGCGCTCCAGCAGAAATCGTGTATAAGCGAGGTTGGCGGTGGCTTCCGGCTCGCGCTGCAGGTCTTCCTGCGACAATCCCCAGCCGGCGCAGTATTTGACGTGCACACCGATCTCCAGATCCAGAATCGCTGCCAGGCCCGCCTTGGCCTGCAGCATGTCTTCCAATGCCTGCGCTTTGAACACCGCCAGACCATAGGCGCGCGCGAAGTGCAGGAGAAACAGATAGTCCTGCTTCAAGTAGTGGCGGAAACTCGCTTCGGGCAATGTGCCGTCGCCGATCTGCCTGACGAAGGAATGCTCCACATAGGCCGGCCAGGTGCCCCCGCAGTCCTGCTTGAAATTCGCGAACATGGTCAAGGCCGGTTGAAGAGGTCTACGGCGTATTCGCTCAGCGGTAACTTTTTTGCGATCAGTCGCTGGGCGTAAAGGAAATCCGCCATGCGTCGATAGCGGCCGATATCAAGTGCCGCCGGGCGCAATGCGAAACGCGGCAGTGTATCTCGCCAGGCACGCTGGTTGAGTTCATCGTCGAGCGATTTGTCAGTCCCTACGAACAACTCCCAGCTCTCTTGTGGATGATTGACCATGTAATGCGTGGCGCGTTCGATAGCGCTCACGAACTGTGCCAGGGACGGCCTCCTCAGGCTCTCTTTGTGCGCCACAAAAATCAACTCGTCGTACGCGGGTACGCCGTGTTCCTCGACGAAGAAAGCCCGCCCGGGATGTCCTTCAATGTCCATTTGATTGAGTTCGAAGTTGCGAAACGCGCCGATTACCGCATCCACCTGCCCGGCGATGAGCGCCGGCGACAACGAGAAATTAACATTTATCAGGGTGACGTCGGCAAGCGTCAGCCCGTGTTTGGCCAGCATAGCCTTGAGCAGTGCGTCTTCGAAACCGCCGACCGAAAATCCGACCTTGCGCCCTTTCAGATCGGCGAGTGTGCGTACCGGGCCGCCCGCCAGTACGACCAGAGAATTCAGAGGCATGCTGACCAGGGTCCCGATACGGACCAGCGGCAAACCTTGAGCCACCTGCACGTGCAGCTGCGGTTGATAGGAAATCGCGATGTCGGCTTTCCCCGCGGCGACGAACTTCGGTGGATTGTTCGGATCGGCGGGCGCTATCAGTTCGACCTGCAAACCGGCCTGCTCGAAATAACCTCTTTCGCGCGCTACGAATAGCGGTCCGTGATCGGGATTCACGAACCAGTCGAGCATGACGGTCAGTTTCTCACCCGCTGCACTGCCCGGCAATACCATTATCGCGATGGCCATCGCTAACAACGGTTTAAACGTCATGAGGGATCTCCTGTTCATTTTCATTATCCAGCAATGTTTGGCGATGCCACGGCAGCGCATGCTTCAACAGGTGGTCTACAGAGAAATAAAGCGCCAGTGCAAACGCCGCCAGGGTAACCAGCGCCGCGAACATCAGGTCGATCTGCATGCGCCCGTTCGCATGCAACATCAAATAGCCTAAACCTGCGCTCGATCCTACCCATTCACCGACTACCGCGCCGATCGGCGCTACTGCGGTGGCGACGCGCATCCCGCTCGCGGCCGCCGGCAATGCCGCGGGCAACCGGACGGAGCGTAACAGGTTGCGCGGGCTCGCACCCATGGTCGCAGCCAGCTCCAGCCAGCCGTTAGGCGTGTGGCGCAAACCGTCGAAGCACGCGGCGGTGACCGGAAAATATATGATCAGCACCGCCATGGCTATTTTCGATACCATGCCGTATCCCAGCCACAGCATGAGTATCGGTGCCAACGCAAAAACGGGTAGCGCCTGACTGACCACCAGCACCGGCAACAACCAGCGGCGCACGGTGTGAAAGCTGCTGAGCGATAGTGCGCTGGAAAAACCCAGCAGCGCGCCCAGCAGCAACCCGGCGAGAATTTCGATAATCGTAACGGTCGCGTGCTGTGCCAGCGTGCCCGCATGAGTGGCGAACGCGCCGGCCACCGACAGCGGACCCGGCAGGATATACCCAGGTACCCCGGTCACCCAAACGATGAGCTGCCAGGCAAGCAGCAGGCTGGCTAACGTCACAAAACGGCGTACCAGTCCGGTCATGCGCCAGCACCCAATTGGGTGAGCAGACGCCCCTGCAGTGACAGCAGCTGTGCATCTCCGGGCGGGCGGGGTGCGCGGCCGGTGGGGCGCAGCGGTGCGCTTAGCTTGGCGGGCTGACCGTCCAGTGTGTAAACCGCATCGCCCAGGCGCAATGCCTCCAGTGGATCGTGAGTGATGAGCAATGTGGTACGGCGGTCGAGCAGCCGTGCGGCGAGGTTTTGCAGCTCGAGCCGCGTGATCGCGTCGAGCGCCGAAAACGGTTCGTCCATCAACACTACCGGTTGATCCTCCATCAATGTGCGGGCGAGCGCCGCACGTTGGCGCATGCCGCCTGACAGTTCAGCTGGAGAGGCGTGCGCGAATGCCGCCAATCCAACGTCTTGCAGCAGTTGTGTGGCGCGTTGCACGACCGCCGGTCGAGTATGGGAGCGATCGCGCAGGCGATAGCCCAGGGTGGTGTTCTCCAACACGTCCAGCCACGGCAGCAACAGGTCTTCCTGGGCCATGTAGGCGACTCGCCCGGCCAACGGTAGGTCGTCGCTGCATTCCACGTGCAACTCGCAGACGCGCTCACCCAGCAGTTTCGCAAGGGCCCGCAGCAGCGACGACTTGCCGCTGCCGTTGCGGCCCAGTAGACAGGTGCATTGCCCGGCGGCCAGTTGCAGCTTCAGCTCTTCGAAAACCGTGTGGCCGGGATACGCCAGTCGGGTGATGTGCACGCGCACGCCGGGCGGAGGTGTCGCGGTCATAGCACGCCCTGGCACGCGTGGCCGGGTAATTTGGAAAAGTAGCAAGACTCAAGCATGTGTTCCCTACGCCAGTATTAACCGGATCAGGTACAACGGGTTGCGCCTCGGCGCTCTCAGCGGCATCGCCCTACGATGCGGCACCCCGACAGGATTGCCTTCCCGCTTGGCGGGTCGGGCTGGCGACGTACTATAGCAAAGTCGCAGGGGTGAGATATTTTGCGACTGCGCCGTTCACAGGCGCCAGACGATCCGCTTGCGGCATCTGTATCAGTAGTCCCGGCGCGGAGACGTATAACCGCTGCCGGAGAAAGCGAAAGGCGGCACGCGCCCGACCAGTTCCTCGATCAGCATCAACTCTGTGTCGGTGTGATTGATAAATGGGGCGGGCCGAATGCGCTGCCCGATAGGACCGCTGGCGGTGACGTAGCGCGGCGCGTCATGATGCAGCGAGGTGATCTGTTCGCTGCTGGTGGTGTCGGTCGCGGACTGTAGATCCACTACCCCGTAGCAGGTGCATACGTAGCTTTGCTCCGGATCCGATTCGACGTATATGCCGGTGCCGCGAATACCGACGCTGGCAGTGGTCGTGACGATGCGATGTTCCGTTTTGCCAAACACGGACAGCACGGCGCCCGCGGCCAGTCGCAACGTGTTGACCAATTCGTTACCGCTCAGCTGCAAGCGAGAGTTCGATCGCAGGATGAATGCGTCTTTACCGACGGCGAATATCATGCGGCTGCTGCGTCCTGTCTCCAGCAGCGAATTCGGCCGTACCTGGGTATCCAGATTGGCTCGCGAACCATCTACCGTCGCTTGCCCTTTGATTTCGTAAATCGATTTGCCCGGCGGCAACTCGCGGGGAATCTTCCCGGCACTATAGGCGGCCCGCGACATGGCACCGGTCAAACCGCTGGCGAAGAATCCGGCGCCCAGCGCGCGAATCAGAAATTCACGCCGATCGTTTTCCAGCTTTTCGAGTTTGTCGGGATTCCAGGGCATGACCATCCTCGTTTTCGTGCGGAATTTAGCATACGTTGTCGTTCTGTGTATGCGCGGCTTGGAAATACCAGCTGCCAGGCCTGGCGGCATGCGCGGTCACGGGTACTGCAACGCACGACAGCGCGCTGTAGCGCCTTGGTCTATTTGTCGTTTGTATCATGGTCGGTGAGTGATGTTTACTCTGTTCAGATCACGCAAATGCTGAAAGCGGCGGTCCACGGTGTATTCGGTAACGGCAATCAGTCCAGCGATCAGGCCGAATGCTACGGTGATGACGGCGAGTCCCATTTTCACGCGCCGGGTGATTATCGGCTTGATCCCGAAGTCCACGGGATCGAGCTGATGGCGTTGTGCGCTGGCTGCGACCTGGCGGCAATACTCTCGTACCCAATGCGGTACCTGGCCGCAAAACATGTAGCCGAGATAATATTTCTCGATACGCTCTTCCCTTGCTTCGGTGCCGAACCACTTTTCGTAGGCTTTGACGAACAATTCGAACTCCGCGATGTCCAGATCCGAGGACGCTCGAATCACCAGGTACACATCATCGGACAAATGCTCCTCACCGAACGGCCGCGGGTGGCGTTGTTCGTAGGCCGTCTTGAACTTTTCCCACTGTTCTCGAAGTCGTTGCAACAAGAAGTCACCTGCGTGGAATGAATCTGCACCTGGTTGTTCGGCTGATTATAGACCGGCGCTGCGTGCTGATCGTGCTCCCGGACGCGCCGGCGTAAACAGAGTACAGCAGTGGACCCGTCGCGCCCAACACCGTTTGCCTCAGCCAGTGTCGAGCAGCACGTCCTTGGCGCGGTTGATTTTTGCCGCCAGGTAGCTGGAACCGCCGCGGTCGGGATGCATTTTCTGCATCAGGCGCCGGTGAGCGGCCTTTACCTCGGCTGGCTCGGCGCCTTCCCCCAGGCCCAGGATCTCCAGCGCCTCCTGGCGGCTCATGGCACTGCCGGGCTGTTTTTCACCGCTACCAGGATCGTGCCCCGAGCCCATGCCCTCGTGCCATTGTTCACCGTGCACGCGGTCCAGGTAGGCCGCCAGTAAAGCTGCCGATTCTTCGTCGATTGTGGAGTACTCGACGTATAACTCGCGCAAATCGGCCAGTTCGAGGTTGCTCAGACGTTTACCCGCCCAGCGCCCCTGCAGTATTTCCCCATCCATATCACCGCTGTCGTGATCCAGAGACATGCGCAAATGGGCGGTGTTGACGCTGGACTGGTTGCCGGGCCGTGGGCCGGCGGCGCCTCGAGCCTGGCGGTATTGTGTGTGCAGCGAACTCAGCAAAGGCAGGAAGCGCAGCAATCCCAGCAAGCGATTGGCGAAAGGCAGCAGCGACCCAAGCAGTGCAAACAGCGGGTGCAGACGCCCCGTGGCAACCGCGAAAATCAACAGTGCGGCCACGCCTACCAGCACACCGCGTTTCATGTAGCGGCGCAAATCCGCGGGCGTGGGGCGCACCAGTAGCAGCCAAACGATCAGCGCCAGTAGCCCGGCAAGCAGCAGGAAACGCACCTCAGTACGCCAGTTTCAGCCCGTTGCGGGCGCGAGATCCGCGGCTCACGATTGTTTGCCGACCTGGTGTGTGAGCTGCCTGACCACGCCGCCGCGGCTTTTACCGAAATCCTCCAGGGCCCGCCGGCCGCCGGCCGCAAACACCGCGACGGCGCTCAACAGCGCCTTCAACTGCTCCGCACTGCCACTGTCGAAGCGGCAATACGCTCCACGGCTCAGGCGCGCGAGTTGCTGAAAAATCCGTCCCGCGCCGCCGTTCAGGCCCTCGTGGAACAGGAAAATCGGCACCCCCTGCAGCCCGAGCTCGCCTGCCAGCGCGCACAGCTTGTCGGCATCTTCCTCCATGCAGTCGCCAACGAACACCAGCGCATCCAGTTTGCGGCGTTTCTGCTCGGTCAGCGCATGCCGAAGCACCCGCTCGATCTGGGTATGCCCACCCAGGCAGAAGACGCTCGTCATCAAGGGCACCAGACTGGCCGAATTGTCTACCCATTCGCTGGCGTGAAACTCGCGAAACCCGCGATAGTAGCAGAGCTGTAGGGACAGCCCGCCCAGGCCGGCTGTTTCGCTGAACATCTCGCTCTGGATCTGGCAGGCGGTGTCCCAGGTGGGCTCGCGGCTGGCGGTGGCATCCATGGCGAAGATGAGACGACCGCCGCTGGCGGCCCGTTTTGTGCTTGGCGTAGCTGCGACTTGCCGCAGAAAGTGGTCAACTTGGCTGCGGCTACTGGGCCTGAGGTCGCGTTTGTCGTTCGAGCTCATGCGGTGATTATAACCGCCTCCGGCTCCAGCATTTTCAAGGAGTGCGTGGCAACATATTGAAATAAAGTTAGAATTGCCTTGGACATAAAGGCAGAAATGTACGCGCGATACGACTCAGGTGTCGCGTTGGCGCCACACAAGAGAGACTCATGCCAAATGTATTGACCGAGAACTTAGACCTCGAACGTTTTTTGAGTCACTGCCACCGCCGGCGGTACCCGAAAAAGACCCGCATCATTTCCCCCGGAGATCCTGCGGATACCCTGTATTACATTGTCGAGGGTTCCGTGGTGGTGAATCTGGAGGACGAAGATGGCCGCGAGTTGATTCTTTCCTACCTCAATACCGGCGAATTCCTCGGCGAGATGGGTTTATTTGTCGAACAGCCGACACGTGGTGTGACAATCAAGACACGCAGCGACTGCATTCTCGCCGAAATCAGCTACAGCCGGGTCCAGCAACTGTTGAAAGGCCCCGACCGTGATGACTACCGGGCAGTGCTAATTGCGCTCGGCATGCAGTTGAGTGAGCGCCTGCTGCAGACCAGCCGACAGGCCGGACGCCTGGCGTTTCACGACGTAACCGGCCGCATCGCCCGCACGCTGCTGGATCTGTGCGAGCAGCCGGACGCCATGACCCATCCCGACGGCATGCAGATCCGCATCACGCGGCAGGAGATCAGCCGCATCGTGGGCTGTTCCAGGGAAATGGCGGGGCGCATTCTCAAGAGCCTCGAACAGCAAGGGTTGGTATCGGTCAAAGGCAAGACTATTGTCGTATATGGCACGCGATAGGATTGCCAAAGAGTCAACCGCGCCTGGCGCGGGGCGACGTTTGTTAACTTAAAATCGGAAGTTCGCTCCTGCGGGATGCGGGCCGACCACGGAAGCAGACATATGTATCTCGAACACTTCGGATTGCAGGATCAGCCTTTCCGGCTTACACCAGACTCCCGTTTCCTGTATCTGAGCGAGGCGCATGCGCAAGCCAAAGCGTACATGGAATATACGATCTGGAATCGCGACAGCTTCGTCATCATCACCGGCGAGATCGGCAGCGGTAAGACCACCCTGATTCAGAAAGTTCTGGAAGAGCTGGATCAGGATGTGGTGGTAGCGAAAATTCATCAAACGCAACTCGCCGAAGTGCAGTTTCTGCAGGCGCTGCTGGCGGAGTTTGGCGTGGAAGCCTACAACGCCCGCAAGGTGCAGCTGTTGAAAATGCTCAACCGCTACCTTGAGGAGCAGAATCGCGGTGGTCGGCGTGTCGTGCTGGTAGTGGACGAAGCGCAAAACCTGTCGCCGCGAGTGCTCGAAGAGATCCGTCTGCTCTCGGGACTGGAAACAGATCGCGAGGCCAGCCTGAACGTGATCCTCTGCGGGCAGCCGGAGCTGGCCAGGACGTTGGATACGGAGGGCATGGAGCAGCTCGCGCAACGTGTGCGGTTGCGGTTTCACCTCGAGGCGCTGGTCGAAAATGAGATGCAGGATTACATCGACCACCGGCTGCACATGGCCGGCCTGGCGCTCGATAGAAAGATCTTTCCTGCGAAACTCATGGCCAAGATCTACCAATACACGAACGGTATTCCGCGTCTGATAAACACCTTGTGCGATACGGCGCTGACTTGCGCATTCGTTGAGGAACTGGATGACGTCACGGCCGAAGCGCTGGATGCGGCGATCAAGGAGTTGCGCTGGGGAACGTTTGCCGAACGCGCCCGCTCGAGGAAAAAGCGCAGCAGCAGCGACCGCGCTGCGCCACCGCCACCGGGACAGATCGCCAAGCTCGTGCTGAGTGAAGACAAGGAAGTTATGGGCGAGTACCTGCTGCACAAGGAGAGTATGACGATCGGGCGCAACCCCGATAACGATATCTGCATAGACGACTCGGTGGTGAGCAGTTACCACGCCCGAATACTCACCCACCGGGACAGTTCTTACGTGTACGATCTCAACAGCACCAACGGCACCTTCGTCAATTCCCGGCCGATAAAAAAGAACCGGTTACTCAAGCACGGCGACGTGATCACGATCACCAAGTACCAGATCGAGTACACGGTATACGACAGCACGGAAGAGAGTACGACCGGCGATGGTACCGTTGTAGGCGATGCGAACGGGAACACCGGACAGCGAAAAATGTGGGCTGACACGATCGACACCCGGACTTTGTCTTCCTGACGCAAGCCCGGGGCGGGGGAGCTTTGGCTAGAAACGTGTCAACATTGTCGAGGCAGCGGCAAATCCCGCGATGAACGCCGCTGCGTGAAACCACGCCCAGAGTCTATAACGCACGGCCAGTTTTTCCGGGTCGCTGCCGGATAAAATGAACGGGCGGCCGTCGCCTGGCGCTCGCAGCAGGTGAGTGTCCGGACTTAAGCGCAGTTCCGCGTGGCGCTCCGCGACTTCCCGCGCCGCGGCCTGGCGAGCCGCCTGCCACTCCGTAAGACTGATCTCACCGTCGCCGTTGATATCGAATCGTTCCAGCAGCCGGTTCGAGTCCTGCTTCCATTCACCCAGCAGTTCGCGTACCGCGCCGCGGCGATCCAGCGTAAGTTCGGTTCCGGTCAGGGTGCGGAACTCGCCGATGGCGTAAAGTGGGGCATCTACCCGCAGATAGTCGGTGTGTGTGGTGTAGTTGTCGCGGCGCGTCGTGCGGCGTGAACTTGCGACGACCTCGGCGAGGTCGGGGTCGATGACGCATTCATCGCTGCCGTCCAACAGCAGAAAGGTGTCGTGACTCTGGCCGCTGTCGATCTGTTTGCCGTCCCGGAACACGCGGTACCGGTACCACACGCACGGCGGGCAGTTGGCGAATCCCAGCGGCGCCGCACCAGGCAGTAACCCACAGCGGCCGATCAACTCGACATAGCCCTGGGGTGCGCTGCTGATTCGTGCCGTGGGCGTGTCTACGATCGCGTGGTAACGCCTAAACGCGAGCAGCCACGCGACCAGGCTGACCACAGCCACTAACCCCAGTGCACCGATTTTCAGCTCTGGCTGCCGCGCTTCGAATGCGAATACTGCGAGTGCAGCATAACCCGCCGCGGCAACGCCATTACTCAGGTTATGGCGGAAATCGAGAAGTACGATGGGCATCGGCTAACGATGGGCGGGCATTGCCGGACGGCGTGTCCGGGCACTCGCCGGCAGTGAGATGGCGTGGCGCTCAGGAGGAAAACAACGTTCCCACGTCGACGTCCGTCAATTCGCTGGCGTCAAACTCCAGCAGTCCGGCATCGCGGTAATTGAAAATGCGCGCCACGATGACATCCGGAAACTGTTCGATGCCGATGTTGTAGACGTTTACCGACTCGTTGTAGAACTCGCGACGATCGGCAATGGAGTTCTCCAGCCCGGTAATCCGGCTTTGCAGATGCGCGAACGTCTGGTCGGCTTTCAGGTCCGGGTAGTTTTCGGCGAGCGCGAACAGCTGCCCCAGCCCCATGCGCAAGATACCTTCGGCTTGTCCCAGTTGCGGGATATCGCCGGCTTCGCGCGCCTGTGCGACGCGGCTGCGCGCCTCGATCACCCGAGTCAGGGTTTCCTGCTCGTATTCCATGTAGCGCTTGCAGGTTTCGATCAGCTTTGGCAGTTCGTCGTGGCGTTGTTTCAACAGCACGTCAATATTGCCCCAGGCACGCTTTACATTGTGCTTCAGTGTGACCAGGCGGTTGTATATCGTGATCGCATAGATCACCACCACGATGAGCACTGCGAGAAGCGTGTAACCGAGGATATCCATAACTGCACTCCGGCTGTAGGGTTGTCTTGCAAGCACTCTCGCCAACCGGTCGGATTGGCGTCAGGCGTGGTGCAATACCGATGCCAATCGACAGGCTGGCGCATTGTGCTCGGTAGTGGTCACGATCGCAAAGTCGTGGCTCACCCTGCCGCGTTCGCCGCGGCAATTGCCGCTGCGTAGTCCGGTTCGTCTGCGATGTCGGCGACCAGTTGCGCATGCACGACAATGCCGTTCGGGTCAATAACCAGCAACGCACGGGCCGCTATGCCCCGCAGCGGACCGTCGACGATCAATAATCCATAATCGATGGCAAATTCGCGATCGCGCATCATGGACAAGGGTTCGACGTTGGTGATCTCTGCTTCGAGCAGCACCCGGCCCTGGGCGAACGGTAAATCCGCGGATATCACCAGCAGTCGCGTGTTCGGCATATCCTCGATCTGAGCGCTCAAGCGCCGTGTCGAGACCAGGCAGGTGGGTGTGTCCAGGCTCGGTACAACGTTGATGATCAGCGTCGCGCCCCGGTAGTCGGCCAAAGCCGCATCGCGCAAGTCCTCGTCGGTGAGAACGAACAGCGGCGCCGCGCCGCCGACGGTAGGCAACTCGCCGTTGGTGTGAATCTCCTGGCCTTGCATCAGCAACGCAGCCATCTGTGTTCCGCGAAGTGAACGAAACTCAAGCTTAGCAGGGCAGGCATGGATTGCGCCAAGCGGTATCACAGGCATCGGTGGCAGACAGGGCTGGAGAGACGGCGGGAAAAAAAGCATTCGTTTCCCGATGCGCCTCGCTACAATTCCTCCTGTTTCGACAGACATCGGACTTCACCGCGACGACCGGCTCGTGGACGCGGGAGCGGCGCGGCGGCTTCACGTATATGCAATTAGAGCTGGAACTGCGACTGCCTCTGCCCACCTACACCGTGCAACACTCCCGGCGCGCCAGGTACCTGTCCGTACGGGTCACACCGCAGCTGGGCGTCACGGTTACGCTGCCGTCGGGGCTTCGCGAAGACGCCATCGAGCCATTCCTGCTCGAGCATCGCGAATGGCTAGAGCGCGAACTGCTGGCGGCGGAGCGGCATCCCACCGCACATCAGCGAGGCAGGCTGCCGGCAAGCATTGAGCTGCCGGCGCTGCAACGCAATATCAGCGTGCGCTACGAGGGACAACCGGGTACCCGCGTGCGCGTGACCGAAAGTGTGGCCGGGCTTCGAGTTGCCGGTTCGGTAGCCGATAAGCATGCCGTTTGCGCAGCGCTGTGCCGCTGGCTGTCCCGGCTCGCCAAACGCGAGCTGGTGGCGAGGCTGCGACGGCTTTCGGCCGCCAGCGGGCTGGGCTATTCGCGCTGCTCGATTCGCGGCCAGCGCGGGCGCTGGGGTAGTGCTTCCACCAGTGGTCATGTCTGCCTCAACTATAAACTGCTGTTCCTGTCGCCTGCGGTGGTGGACTACGTCCTTCTGCACGAGCTCACGCACACGCTGCACCCCGATCATTCGCCCCGTTTCTGGCGACGCCTGGAAGCGGTATTGCCCGATTGTCGCCGGCGCCATGAGGAGTTGCAGCGTGCCGCGGTGGCAGTGCCCTGGTGGGCGGAACAGTAACAACGCTGGAACGAGCCCTGCGCGAGACCGCCAACTCCCTCTCGGGAGCGCCTAACTGTCTGAATATAAAGTCTAAATACTTGACCCGGACGGCTCTCCGGGCAGCAATCCGGGCTAAAGAAAAACGCCGTATGGACGATTAACTAAAGCATCGGACAGGTGTTTGGAGCCTTGTGCGGATCAGGCCGACGCCAGTGAATTTTCACACCCTGAGTAACGCCGGCCCGGGTGTTTCCGCGGGCGGGTGTCGGAAGCCGCGGGCTGACCAGAGCCGTGACGGTGATTTCGGCGCGTGATAGTAGGCAACGATTTGTACTATTCACTTTATTGCACAACCGTGGGTCAGCTAGGCTGAGGGATCCGGTATGGACTTGACCTCTCTGATCGGCATCGCTTCCGGTCTTCTGCTGATCGTATCGGCGATAGTGCTCGGTGGCGAGGTGCACAATTTCTACAGTGTGCCCGGCATGATGATTGTGTTTGGCGGCACCATGGCGGCGACCCTGCTCACTTTCCAGCTGCGCGATGTGCTGGCCGCATTCAAGGGTGCGTTTTTCGTGTTCGCGCGCCAGAAGCAGGATCCCAACGACATGATAAGCACGATGTTGAAGCTGTGCAGCATCAGCCGCCGCAAAGGTCTGGTCGGACTGTCCGATGTGAAGACGCAATCACCGTTTCTCAAGCGTGCCTGCAATCTGATCGCGGATGCTTCTGATGAGGAGATGATTCGTTCCACGCTGCGCACGGAGATCGATTCCATGAAAATGCGCCACTTCATCGTGCAGGACGTATTCCGGCGCATGGCGATGTACGCGCCGGCTTTCGGACTGCTCGGGACATTGATCGGACTGATTCAGATGCTCAGTGATCTGCAGGATCCCTCCACTATCGGGCAGGGCATGTCGGTTGCCCTGCTGACAACGTTTTACGGGTCGATGCTCTCGACTATGGTGTTTCTGCCGATTTCAGGCAAATTGCGCTCTCGCACGCTGGTGGAAGTTATCAACCTGGAGATTATTTTCGAGGGTGCGATCAGCATCCTTCAGGACAACAATTCGCTATCGGTCTACGAGAAGCTTTCGTCGTTCATACCGGCAGCGATGCGCAAACCGATGAAAGGCCTGAAGGGCTGACAGTGGCCGAGCGCTCACTGATCGAGGATCTCATCGACGAGCGGGATGACGCCGCACCCTGGATGGTTACCTATGGCGACATGATGACGCTGTTGCTGGTGTTCTTTATCCTGCTCTACACGGTTTTCTATTTCCAGACGCAAGATTTCAAGCGCGACCTGTCCAGTCTGGAGATCGAAGTCGACGACGAGGGCAATACAATAAGCGTGCTGGAATACGCCGCACAGTTACGTGAAAACGGGCGCCAGGTGCGCCTTGAGGAAGCCACCGGACTGCGGCAGCAGCGCGCCCGCGTGCTCGAGGAAATCCGCGAGATCGCGAGCGCGAACAACTGGCATCAGAATGCCTCGGCGACCGCGACTGGCGACAAGGTAAAAATCACCCTCGACGGATCGGCGCTGTTCGCATCCGGGCGCGCTGAGTTGACCACCCAGGCGGACAGAATCTTCGCTGACATGCTGCAGACGTTTGAGCGCTATCCCGATTATCGGATAAAAATTTCCGGACATACCGACAACATACCGATCTCCACGGAAAAATTCTCGTCCAACTGGGAGCTTTCGGCGGTCCGAGCAACCACCGTGCTACGTTTTTTTACCGATCGCGGCATCGATGCCCGCCGCTTGACGGCCACCGGATACGCAGATCTGTTTCCAATCGACCATAGCGACACCCCGCAGGGCAGGGCGCGCAACAGGAGAGTCGAGTTTGTTCTGGAAAAAGAAAGAAGCTGACGAGTTCGATATCGAGCTGGATGAGCCGTCGCGTGAGGCGTCGGAACGCCGCGAGTCCTTCCGGATCGGCTCCGATCCCCAGAATCCCGTGCTCGTCACTATCGACGGCGTCGACTATTCGGCAGCCAATCTCAGTGCGGGGGGGCTGGCGATCCCTGCTCCCGAGTTGCAGGCCGGCCAGAAATACAGTATCCGGCTGCAGTTGCCTGACGGCAGTCCGGTCATCCTTACCGAGGTCGAGGTGATCAATAAGACGCCTCGGGGCTTGTGCCGCTGTAAGTTCCTGCAGTTGAGCGCGGTGTCGCGTAACGCTCTGCACCGCTACATCCTGGGCTGTGAGAAACAGCGGATTCGTAAAATACGCACGCGCCGGGCGGTGGCAGGCGACGGTGTATAGCAGCGCGGGCTTGGGTATCATCGCGGCTGGTTACTGATCCGGGAAGCTATAACGATGAAATCTTGGCGCCCGACGGCTGCGCTGTTACCGTTGCTGCTGGTGGTAGCGGGCTGCGTTAGTATTTCCGAGCGCCTGGCCGGCAGTTTGAGTGGGGCCATTCAGCGGCAAACCGACATCGAAACGGTGCGCGACGGTGCACCGGCTTATTTGCTGATGATCGACGGTTTGATCGACGACGATCCGCAAAACGCGCAGCTGTTGCTGAGTGGTGCCCGCCTGTACGGCTCCTATGCCGCAGCGTTCGTTGACGATCCCGAGCGCACCCAGCGCCTGGCGCAACGTGCAAAGAACTATGCCGGGCGCGCTCTGTGTATCGAGCTGGCTGACGTTTGCGCGTCGACCGGCGCGCGTTTCGACGTTTACACCCGGGTGCTGCAGGGCGTCGACGAGGACGAAACCTGGGTGCTGTTCGGGTACGGCGTGACCTGGGCGGGCTGGCTGCAGGCCAACAGTTCCGACTGGAATGCCATCGCCGACGTTCCCAAGGTGCGGGCGACCATGCGGCGGGTGGTGGAACTCGACGAGCAGCACGAGCAAGGCGCCGCGTTTCTGTACCTGGGAGTGCTGGCGACTCTGCTGCCGCCGGCGTTGGGTGGCGAGCCGGAGAAGGGGCGCCGTTATTTCGAGCGTGCCATCGAGATTTCCAGGGATCGAAATCTGATGGCGTATGTATTGTTCGCCGAACATTACGCACGCCTGGTGTTTGACCGTGAACTGCATGACGAGCTTCTCAGCAACGTCGTGGACAGGGAAATCGAGAACGACGAATTTGCGCTCAACAACACCCTGGCGAAGGCCCGGGCGAAGGCATTGCTGGCCTCCGGGGACGAATATTTCTAAGCCGCAGAGCGCACAGAGCACTAGAATCCGCCCTTGAATCCCCCGGAATGTATTCGCACTATGCCGCGCTGATACCTTGGTGCATTATGCGAGGCAACTCCTGCGGCTGGGGCATTTCCAAACACCGGGCAGGGTCATCCGACAGAGGACCGACAACGAGATGAACAGTCGTTATGCAACCGCGGCGCTACTGTGCGCTGTCTTATTGGTGGTGCCGCTGGCTCGCGCTGCGACACTGAAAGTCGCGGCTGTTGCGCCCGATGGCACGACGTGGATGAAAGAAATCCGCGCCGGTGGTAAACGTATCTCGGAGTTGACCGAAGGACGTGTGAAACTGAAGTTCTATCCCGGTTCCGTTATGGGCAACGATCAAAGCGTGTTGCGTAAGATTCGTGTCGGTCAATTGCAAGGCGGAGTGTTTACTGGCGGTGCCCTCGGGCAGGTCGATCCCAATACCTATGTGTACAACCTGCCGATGTTGTTTCTCGGGCTCGAAGAGGTGCATTACGTGCGCGAACGTGTCGATGACGCAATACGCGACAGCCTCGCCGATAATGGCATGATCGCTGTCGGTTTCGGCGACGGCGGACTGGCCTACGTAATGCTGAGCGAGCCAGCCGCCAGTCTGGAACAGTTACGCCAGCGCAAGGTATGGATTCCCGAAGGCGATCCCATCACAGCCAAAGTTTTTGAGCTGGGCGGGATCAACGCGGTGCCGTTGCCGATATCCGATGTCTACACGGGGTTGCAAACCGGGCTGCTGGACACGGTGACGACGACGCCAACGGCAGCCATCGCCTTTCAATGGCACACGCGGATCAACTATATTATTGACTACCCGCTGGGTTACGTAAACGGCTATCTGCTATTGTCAAAAAAAGCGTTTGCGCGTTTATCGGAGGGCGATCAGCAGATCGTGCGCGACGTGATGCGCGACGTGTTCGTGCGCCTGGACGAGTACTCTGAAAAAGACAACAGAAACGCCTTGCAAGCGCTGCTGGCCAACGGAGTGAAATTGATCGAGCTATCGGTGGAGGAGAAACAACGCTGGCAGGAAATCGCCGCGCTGGGGATCGAGCATGCAGTCAGTGAAGGGCAGGTGTCGGAGGACATCTGGCGGGAGGTTGAGCAGCATATTACCGCGTTTCGCAGCCAGGCCAAGGCCCGGGACTAGCCGGGCTCACGCGACTTCCGATCAGTCCGAGTCAGTTTCTCCAGGATCTACGATGCCGATGCACCATGCAGCCTGACGAGTCCGTCGGTGGACGGGTCGTCGGTTTCCTGCAACGCTGCGAGGATTTGCTGCTGGCGTTGTTGCTGACGACGATGATCGCACTGGCCTGCACGCAAATCGTGTTGCGCAATGTCGTCGAAACGTCCCTGCTGTGGATCGATCCGTTGCTGCGCGCCATGGTGTTATGGTTGGGGCTGCTCGGCGCAATGGTGGCGAGCCGCAATAACCGACACATCGCCATTGATCTGCTGACCAGATTTGCAGGCGAGACATGGCGACGTTGGCTGGTTGCCGCAACGTCCGGGTTTACAAGTGCCGTGTGCGCGCTGATCGCGGTGCACGGGGCCCGTCTGGTGCGGTTCGAATACGTAGATCGCACTCTCGCGTTTGCGGGCATTCCGGTGTGGGCGCTGGAGATCATAATACCGATTGCCTTCGCGATCATCGCCGTGCGTTACGTGGGGTACGGTGTCACACAATGGCGAGCCGCCGAAGTGCCCGACCAGGCGTGACCGGGTAACGCAGCAGCATCGTGAAAACGCACGCCTCATGACCCTGGTTTGCATACTGTTCGCGCTGTTCGGAGCGCCGTTGTTCGCGGTGATCGCGGCGGCAGCGCTCGCCGGTTTTCACAGTGAAGGCGTCGATCTGTCGGTGGTGGCAATCGAGATCTACCGGCTTGCGGAAACGCCGGTGCTGCTCGCCATTCCACTGTTCACATTCGCAGGATACGTGCTGGGTGAAAGTGGCGCACCGCAGCGCCTGGTGCGTCTTTCGAACGCGTTGCTGGGCTGGCTGCCCGGGGGTCTGGCAATTGTGGCGGTGGTTACCTGTGCGCTGTTCACGGCCTTTACCGGCGCTTCCGGCGTCACGATCGTGGCGTTGGGCGCGCTACTGTACCCGGCTTTGAAACAAGCCGGTTATCGCCCGCGCTTCGGTCTTGGACTGGTCACCAGTTCCGGCAGCCTGGGAATTCTATTCGCGCCTTCCCTACCACTGATTCTGTACGGCGTGGTCGCGCAAAGCCTGGGCGCGCGCGTCAATATCGACGATCTGTTCGTCGCGGGCATACTTCCGGGGACCCTGATGCTGGTGTTGCTCGCCGGTTACTGCATGTTGCAGACGCGCGATGGCAGCGCAGCCCTGCAGGCGTTTTCGCGCGTTGAAGCCTGGCGCGCGTTGCGTGCGTCGATGCCGGAAATTCCTTTGCCCTTTATCGTGCTGGGCGGTATCTACGGCGGATACCTGGCTGTTTCGGAGGCCGCGGCGGTCACGGCGCTCTATGTGCTGCTGGTGGAGGTCGCGATGCGGCGCGAAATAGAGTGGGCGCGCCTGCCAGCGGTGATGCGCGAGTCGATGACGCTGGTCGGTGGAATCCTGATCATTCTCGGCGTCTCTCTGGCGTCCACCAACTACATGATCGACACAGAGTTGCCGACGCGCATCTTCGACACTATCCGTGAATACATCGATGACAAGCTGACGTTTCTGATCGCGCTGAATGTGTTCCTGCTGGTGCTGGGGATGATGCTCGACATATTTTCGGCCCTGGTGATAATGATCCCGATCATTCTGCCGATCGCACTGGACTACGGTGTGAATCCGTTGCATCTGGGAATTGTATTTCTCGCCAACATGCAGTTGGGGTATTTCACACCGCCAGTAGGGATGAACCTGTTTATCGCCAGCTACCGCTTCGACAAATCCATCGTCGAATTATGTCTCGCTACCTGGCCTTTCTTCCTGCTGCTGCTGATAGCTGTTGCGGTGATCACGTACTGGCCGGCGTTAAGCACCGCTTTGTTATGAGTTTTCGATGCCGGGCAGGGTGAAATAGAATTTCGCTCCTTCGTCCAGCGCGCTTTCCGCCCAGATTCGTCCACCGTGACGTTCGATCACACGCGCCGTTGTTGCGAGCCCGATGCCGGTGCCTTCGAACGCATCGAGATTGTGCAGCCGTTGGAACGCACCGAACAGTTTGCCCGAGTAGCGCATGTCGAATCCTACGCCGTTATCGGTAATGCAAAACACCCACTCGCCGGCCCGTTCCTCGCACTTAGAGCCACGCACTGTGATTTCGGCAGCCGCTTCCATCGACGTGTACTTTACCGCGTTGCCTATCAGATTATCGAGCGCAACCTGCAGCAGGTTGGGGTCGCCTAGCGCCATCAACGACTCGTCAATGGCGAAATCTATGCGTCGTTCCGGATGCTGTTCCCGGTGCCGGTTCGCGATTTCGTGTGCCAGCGCCGATATATCGACGCGCTCGCGGCTCATGTCCCGGCGGGTAAGTCGCGATAGCTTCAACAGGTCGTCGATCAAACGCCCCATGTGCTGGCTCGCCAAACGCACCCGGCGCAAGGAATCTTTGCCGTTCGCGTCCAGAACATCGTTGTAGTCTTCCAGCAATATCTTGCTGAATCCATCGATGGAGCGCAGCGGCGATCGCAAGTCGTGTGAGACCGAATAGCTGAACGACTCGAGCTCCTTCAGGGAAGCGCGCAACGCTGCCGTGCGTTCACTGACGAGATCTTCCAGGTGATCCTGGTGGCGTCGCAGTTCCCGTTCCGCTTTCACCCGGGCGGTTACGTCGTTTACCGCGATCACCGAGCCGACGACTGCTCCGTTCGCATCGCGCAACGGTGCGGCCGACCCGTTGATCCAGAACTCCTGTGCTTCGTGGTGCAGGAGAATTGTCTCGCGCGAGGCGCTTATCGGACGCCCCAACTCCAGGCAGCGTGCCGCTGGGTCGGCGAGCGCTTTGCGGGTAGCGCCGTCGATAATCCGAAATACATCGGTCACCGCTTTGCCGCGCGCGTTATCCAGCGTCCATCCGGTCAGTGATTCGGCAACCGGGTTCATATAGTCTATGTTGGCATTAGCGTCTGTGGTGATCACGCCCTCGGCAATAGAGTCGAGCGTTGTCAGCGCACGCTGTTCACTGAGATACAACTGCGCCGATTGCGCAATCGTCTTCGCTTCCAGCTCGTCGTTGTAGCGATCCAGCAGATCGTTACAGGCCCGGTGCACATAGGCGAGCAACTCGCCGGGGTCGCCCAGTTTCTCCACAAACGCAAAGGCACCGAGGTTGACGGCCTGGCGGGCGGAATCAAAATCACCGTGTGCGGTATGAATGATTACATGAGTGGTGCGCGCTTGGCGTTTGATCGCGTCTAGGACCTGGATGCCGGACAGGTTGGGCATCTTCAGGTCGACGACTGCAACGCCAAACGAACCGCTCGCGATGCGCGCTATCGCATCGTTCGGCTCATTGCTGGTTTGCACCGTCAGTCCTTCATCTTCCAGCAGTGCCGCCAGAGTGGCCAGCTGTGATTCGTTGTCGTCGACCACGAATACGCTCTTGATGCGGTCTTTTTCGCGCGGCTCCGGTTCATGCGCGGTCCGCAGCCTGGGATCCGTGTGCGGTGTATTGTGAACAACTGCTGCCATTAACCTGTCGCCGCCATTATGCCCGCGTGCGGGTCGAGTGGAAGAGAGATTTCAAATGACGTTCCCGATCGAGTATCGGACGAGAGTTGCAGCGAGCCGCCGTGACGTTCGATTATCTCCTTCGAGATCCACAGGCCCAATCCGTTGCCCTTGCTCTTGGTAGTGAACAATGGTTCGAATATCTGCTCGTGATGTTCATCTGGAATACCAGGCCCATCGTCACGCACACAGACAACGTTGCGCGTAGCTTCCTGCCTGGCACTAACCACTACCGTTCCTCCGTCGCTCATTGCGTGCACGGAGTTGGTGACGAGATTAAGCAATACCTGGCGTAGATGATCGCGGTCGGCCGCCAGCCATAAATCGTCGGGATCGCTGAAGTATTGGAACTCGACGCCATGATCGCCGCGGCAACTCTCGAATACCTGTTTTACCAGGCGCTCCAAATCGAGATCTTTCATGACCGGTACCTTGGCGCGCGTGGTCTCCAGCAGATCACTGATAATCTTGTCCGCAGAGTTGATTTCCTTGTCGATAATTTCGAGTTGCTCAGACCAGCGCGGTACGCCTGGTGGTGCCTTGCGTTTCAGGTAAAAGGCGGCATTGCGCACCGCGCCCAATGGATTTCGCAGTTCGTGGCTGACTGTTGCGACCAGTCTGCCGATGGTTGCCAGGCGCTCCTGCTGCAGCAGTTCCTTTTGGGTTGCCTCGAGCTTTTGCGTACGTTCTGCAACCAGCTCCTCCAGCGAGTGCTGGTGCTTTTTCAGTTCCCGTTCCGTCAACACGCGATCGGTGATATCGCGACCGATGCCGCGATAGCCGAGGAACGTGCCTTTGGCATCGAACAACGGTTTTCCCTGATCGTATATGATCAAAGGACTGCCATCAGCGCGGGTCAGTTCGATGTTCATGGCGTAAGGTCGCCGTGCACGCATGTCGACTGCATGCTGTTGCCAGCCCGGCATGTTCTTCGCGACGCTGTTGCCGTACGCTTCGATCCGCGACTTGCCTAGAAATTCAATGTTCTTGCGGCCGATGATTCGGGCATGGTTCTCCGATACGTAGGTGAAGCGCAGTTCGCCGTCGGTTTCCCAGAACCAGTCGGCGGCGGTCGACGCGAAGTCCCGAAAGCGCTCCTCGCTGTCTTTCAGCGCTTCCTGTGCCAGCGTTTGCTCGGTGACATCGCGGCCGGCGCCACGGTAACCGAGAAATTCGCCTTTCACACCGAATACCGGTTTGCCGCTGTTGGAAAGAATGCGTAGTTCGCCGTCCTTACGTTTCCAGACCACGTGTATGTCCGTAAACGGTTTACGTGCGGCCACTGCCGTTGCATAGCGTGTTTTCGTTTCCGCGGAATTAACGACGTGGCGTTCGTAAACGGTATCCCGAGAAATGCCCAGAATCTGCCCGGCGTCCACTCCCGTGACCTCCTTGAATTTGCCCTGCATGAGCTTGAAACGCATATCGGGGCCCGTTTCCCAGAACCAGTCGGCACTGGTTTCGGCAAAATCGCGAAACCGTTGCTGACTCTCGACGCGGTCGCGTTCGTCGACCTGGCGGGCTATCTCGCCAGCTACCCAGCGCCCCATCAATTCGAGAATCTGTACTTCACTTCGTTTGAAAGGTCGATTACGTGCTGTCGTGCTGGCGAATCCCAGAGCGCCGTAAGTTGAACCTCGCACATGCAGGGGAACGCCGGCGTAAGAGTGCAGACCAAACTTTTTATGACAGGGGTGTTCACTCAGACCGGCCTCGACAACATCGGCATACACCGAGGTCTTGCGGTTTTCTACGATGTCGGCGCAAAACGTGTCTGCCGCGTCGAAGCAGTCGCCGTTGTGCAAAGAGTCGTCCGGCGTGACCGCGTTCAGGATCTCGAAAGTCTGGTCGTGTATATGCGAGAGAATGCCTATGGGTAAATCGAAATAAACGCAGCCTGCGTTCAGCAGCGCCTGGATACGAGCGTCGAAATCGAGATCCTGTTGCGCGGAGAATTCGTGCAGGGAATGCAGGATCCACTCCGCTTCGTGTTGTCCGGTAATATCGATCAGCGTTGCTTGCACGGCGCGCTCGCCGTTCCACTGCGTAAAGGTCGTGCGCATTTGCACTTCCAGAGAACGGCCATCACGATGGAGTATTTCGGTCGTGCAAACGTTGGGTGCGTTGTTGCCTTGCAGGCAGGCGTCGCTGATTTCCCGAACCTGCATGCGGATATGTTCCGGGAACAGCCTCAGCATATCGTGCAAGGAGAACAGTTTCTGCGTTGTAAAGCCGAGCATGCGCGCAAGCGCGGGATTGATATACAGCGGTTTGAAGTCGCGGTGGATGACAATACCTTCGATGGAACCTTCCGCGAGGCGTCGGAAATTTTCCTCGCTTTCACGTAGTGCCGCCTGGACTGTCTTGCCTTCAGTGATGTCCACGAAAGTGCTCTGGATCGCGGGCTCGTTATTCCAGTGAATCAATCGCACGATGTTTCGTGCGATAATCGCCGTGCCATCTTTGCGGGTCGCGCGTACGTCGTATTCGTCGGGTGCGTGCTCGCCGCGCATGCGAGCCTGGAGATAACCTTCCAGCATCGGCAACTCGCCGGGGTCGAACAGCGTCTGCAGGGAAGGGAGTTGGTGTATTTCTTCCAGCGACTGATAGCCGAACATCGCCAGAAATTGCGGGTTCACGTACAGCGCCTGCCAGTCTTTGTGAATAATTATACCCTGCAGCGAACCATCGACGAGCTCGCGATAGTTGGTTTCGCTGTCACGCAGTTTGGTCAGTGTCTCACGGCGTTCCAGCTCCATCGCCAGGCGATTGGCGTAGACTTCTATCAACGTCTCGCTGAATCTGCCGGCATGCATGGGCTCCGAGTCCATGATGACGACGATGCCGATCGGGTTTCCCTGAAGATTCAGCAGTGGCGTCGCCATGTAACTCTCGACGCCCATCTCCGTCAGCATGGGGTCGCTGCTGTAGTGCTGCGCAGCTGCTTCTGGAACTCTCCTTAAACAACCGGCGAACACCTCCGCGCACGGCGTACATCTCAGCTGGTAGGTAAAGTTTTCTCGAAACGCCTGCCCATCCCAGAAAGCGATCGTGGTGATGCCTGTTTCGCTACTGTCCGAGAATACACCGGTGAAAGCCCAGCGGCAGCGGTACGTATTGGCCAGATCGCGAACGCAGGCGCGATAGAATTCTTCATTCTCCAGCCCTGACGGAAGCTGCGCCAGGGAATAGACGGCGCGCTCCATGCGTAGATGTTCATCCGTGTTTCGCAGCCGAGCCAGCACCAGGTTCCGGTCATCGGGTGACACGGTCGCGGTCGCCTCCGCCTGCACCACGACACCGCCGCTGGTCAGACAGCGGACCTGTTCGTTCCATGCCGAGCCTTCTGTACGTACGCGCTGCATGAATGCGTTGATCGCCCGCGGTTCTTCGGCGAACAGCTCGAACAGCGATTTGTTCAGCAGTACGTCGCGGCTGCAGTCGAACAATTCGCCGGCGTGCGTATTCGCGTCGATCACCCGTGAGGTGTCAGGGTCCAGCACGATGATCGGATTGGTTGTGCGCTCGAAAAAACGCCCGAAGCGGGCTTCGCTGCGATGCAGCCGGCTGGCCTGGGCGCGTGCAGTGACGTAGATAGGCATCAGACTCAGGACTGCCATCAAGACCGCTGCAGCGAGTTGCCAGTTCTGCACCTCGCCGTGGCTCCAGGCATGGTGCGCCCAGGATCCTGCTGCCAGCATGCCGGCAATCGTCAGAATCAGCGCCGCGCTGCGGCACAGGCGAACAGACGCGTTGCGATCGCTCGAGTGAATTTGCCTGCCTTTTCGCATCGTCGTTGTTTTTCTCCCCTCCTGACGCCAATAAACCGTCGTGACACGGTGCCAGTGCCAAGTGTTTGGCGCCGGCAGCGGGTTCTGTGCCGTGTTATGCGCAGGTTGCAATTCGCAGACCAACCCGCAGGCTAGGAGGACGTGAATGCGCGCGGTGCTACCGGTATAGTGCGCGGCTTATCCGACGGGTTGCGCAGCCCGCCGGCAAGCGGGCTGACAGTGGAGGGACAGGAGTGGCGGTTGACGAACAGCGCGGTGAGTTGGTTTGGCGCCGCGCCGAGGAATTTATCCAGCGACTGGAAGGACTGCTGTCGCAGCGCCGGCCGGCCGAGGTCGACTGGAGCGCGATTGCTTTTCGCTGGCGTCACAGCGGCGGCGGTGGTCTGCTGGAGCCGATTCGAAACCCTCACCGCCTGGCGTTGAGCGACCTGCTAGGTATCGACCATCAGAGAAGTACGCTGGAGCGCAATACACTGCAGTTCGTGCGTGGTCTGCCCTGCAACAACGCGCTGCTGTGGGGATCGCGGGGCACGGGCAAATCCTCGCTGGTGAAGGCGTTGCTGAACGAATACGCCGGGCAGGGATTGCGCGTGATCGAAGTAGACGGGCATGATTTGTTCGATTTGCCGGCCATCGTCGCACCTCTGACAGGCCGCGAAGAGCGGTTTGTGCTGTTTACCGACGACCTGTCATTTGCTGCGGATGATCCGAGTTACCGGGCCTTGAAGGCAATGCTAGACGGATCCGTGTCGGTGGCCCCGGCCAACGTGGTTATCTACGCTACCTCGAATCGCCGGCATCTTATGCCGGAGTTCATGCAGGAAAATCTCGAAGCGCGCAACCTCGGCGGGGAAATACATCACGGTGAAACCGTGGAAGAAAAGATCTCGTTGTCCGAGCGGTTCGGGATCTGGCTGTCTTTTCGCCCGTTCAATCAGGATACCTACCTCGCTATTGTGCGCCATTGGCTGAAGCGCCTGGACCCGCAGCTTGCGTTCGACGAGGCCGCGCAGGAAGAGGCTCTGCGTTGGGCTTTACAGCGAGGATCGCGCAGCGGCCGCGTGGCCCGACAGTTCGCTGCCGATTGGGTAGGCCAACACCGCCTTTAATGCGGGGACAGCATACTTATTTCGCCCACCGGACTTGGCTCGGCGAACGCGAGTGTATTTGAAATAAGGATACTGTCCCCAACCGCCGATCAGCGGTTTGCCGCTTCCCATTCGCTTGGCGTGTACGCCTTGATCGTCAGCGCGTGCATCGCACCGCTGGCCAGCTCCGCCGAAAAAATCCGGTACACCATCTGGTGCTTTTTTACCTGCGAGAGTCCAGTGAACGTTTCGCTGATCACCACCGCCTCGAACTTACTGCCGTCGCCGGTTACGCTCGCCCGGGCGCCCTCGATGCCATCTTCTATCATCTTGGCAAAGTCCGGCATGTCCATGTAAGCATCTCCGCAGCACAAGTAAGCGCAGATTTTCGCTGATTTACCGGTGTCTGCGCCAGCGCATTAGCTCGGAGGATCGTCGACCAGGCGCAGTCCGCTGGGTGCGGTGATTTCCACCTGGTCGACACCGACGAAATTTTCCACCACCGGCATCAGTTCGCCGATGACTTTTTGCGCGGCCGGCGACAACAGCATTTCCCGATCGATACCCTCGGTCCACCCGTACAGGGAGACGCACAGTTGTTCGGCCGTGTGGATGTTGCGCTGCAGATCGTGCAGCAACCGCGCGTACTCGCCGCCGGTTGGTTGAACGCCCAGCTGAACGAACAGATCGCCCAGCCGGGCCATCAGCTCTTCGGCTTCCTCTCCCAGGCCGAAATCGGCTGGCCGATAGTGGGTGCGCCCCAGCGAGGCGGCGCTCACCCAAACGCGGAAACTGGCCTTGTGCAACGAGTGGTAAAGCGGTTCTTCCGACACCAGGAACACCAGCAGGTTATTTCGATTGGCCTGGAATTGCGCGTCGCGGTAAGACCATTCGGTGGTCCTTATGAATTTGTAAATGCGGATGTGTTCGCGAAAGTCAGCCCCCTGCAGTTGATCGAGGATTATGATGGTGCGGTCTGCTTC
>Ga0224508_10000381_pt1 | contig 44089 bp, 41 predicted proteins | sample SF_Jan12_sed_USG_4_FD_170157 | JGI IMG/M metagenome (GOLD analysis project Ga0224508, IMG submission 170157) | Sediment microbial communities from San Francisco Bay, California, United States - SF_Jan12_sed_USGS_21 | ecosystem: Environmental > Aquatic > Marine > Sediment | place: USA... | reverse complement strand
ACCGTCGCGACAGTTCCGGGTACAGGCACAGCGTCGTCATCGTGCCGGAACACCGCGCCGTCTGCGATCTTCTTGGCTCGTGTCTGCAGCAACTCGGCAAACTCGCCGGCCTGTTCCACTTCTTCTTTGCGACGGTTTACAAGTTCCAGCAACTCATCGCACTCCGCCTTGCTGCCATAGTTGATGGCACCTACGCTCTTTTCACTGGCTTCTTTCGCAAGTCCGACCAGGTTGTCCTCGACGTAGTCGAGATAGAGCTGTTGTGCAAATGCGAGGATCATGAAATTGATCGAGCGTTTGGCTATGGTATCGAGCCCCTGGTGGGGTGGTGGCTCGAGCTTCTCGATGTCGTCGAGTTCCTGCAACAACTCGCGCTCCCTCGCCTGTGCCGCGGCGACCGAGGCCTCCAGTTTGTCGACAGAAGCTGTCTGCGAGCGCCCCCGCAACATTTTGGAAACACCGCCCAACGTCAGGAGTTTGTGGCGTTCGACCTGTAACTGGTCTTCGAGCGACTGGACGCGCACACGATGCTCGCCGATTCGCTTGTTCACCTGCGCCGCCGACTGTTTCCTTTTCTCATTCCAGGACACCAGCACCTTGCTGTGCACCCGTTGTTCGCGCTGCTGTTTGAGCTGTTCCGCAAAGCGCTCGAGTTTGGCCACGCAATGGGCCGCGAGGCGACGCAGCTGATAGAAGACGACAACGTTGTGCACCCACTCGGGGTCAAGCAGCAACGACTCAATGTGATTGAGCTTCTGCTGAACCCGTTCAGTTGCGCCGCGCTGGCTCTTGACCCGGTCCTGGAGCTGGTATTTCTCATTCCTCAGGGCCGCGAATTCTTTCTTCAGCTCGGAGCGATTGCGAAACAGATCTACGAGCTTGTCCGAGTCCTGCGCCGGTTCCGGTTCATTGCGAAAAATTGTCGTGATGCTCGCCAAAGTCAGTCTCTTTACATAATCCAACCCCGCCGCACAGAAGCACGGCGCGCCATTGGACGTAATGATCTCAACCGGGCTGTACCAAAACGCTGATCGAATCGACAGTTTTAGCGTTCGAGAATGAGGTGTCCCTGCTCGGACAGGTAGTCGAGCCACTTATTCAGAACGACGTTGCGGTGCCAACGCCGATCAAGCTCCCTGCGATGCTCTCTCACGAGTCTGCGCAGGGTCGCGTGACGCTGCATACCACCGATAGCCATGGCTTCGGCCAACTGCCCATCAAGATACACGCGAATTGTCATATCCGGGTCAAGCAGCAAGCCGTCATCGGTCTCGAAGTGATACGTCAGGGACAAGGTCACTGTGTAACGGCAGCGCTCCAGGATCTCGACGTGCAGGTCGCAGTCCCCAGCGACTCGCGACCTGAAGCAACCATCGAGGCGCTCGACCTCGGGAATAAGCCGCATCAGGCGCAGGTAGTTGCTCTCGTACATAGCCATCAGGCCCACGAAACTGCGGGGCTTGGCAGCGGTCTCAGGTACGAGGTGTGAATCGAGCAACATGCAGCCAATATAGCAGCACGCGCGGCGCAATATCAGGGTCGAACTCTGCGCTCTACCCCGGTACTATCCAGAATTCTGCTCGAAATCTCTTCGATCGAAAAACTCGTCGTATTGACGTGCGGAATCCCGTATCGACGGAATATCTTGTCCGCCTCGCGCAGTTCGAATCGCACCTGTTGGGCCGAAGAATAATTGCCCAGGGGGCGTCGTTCCTTGCGTATTTCACGCAAGCGTTCCGGGGCGATCGTCAGCCCGAATAATTTTTGCTTATGCTGCAACAGGAAGGCCGGCAATTTGCCGTTCTCGAGTTCGTCATCCGTCAACGGGTAGTTGGCGGCGTAGACGCCATATTGCAGGGCGAGGTACAGGCAAGTCGGTGTTTTGCCAGACCGGGATACACCGACGAGAATTACGTCAGCCACATCGTAGTTTCGGCTGATTCCACCGTCGTCATTGGCTAACGCGAAATTGGTCGCCTCAATGCGTTTCATGTATGCGTCGATATCGCTGACGCCGTGCGCTCGGCCCGGCTGGTACCCGGGCGGTTCGCCGAACTCGTCCGCAAGCAATTCGAGGAATGCATCGAACATATCAAGATGCAGACCCGCTGACTCCTTGACGATTTCGCGCAAGAGCGGCTGGACCATCGTCGAAAAAACGATGGGCCGCAGTTCACACTCCTCTGCTACCTGATTGATGGTCTGCACAGCCTCGTGCGCCTTGTCTTCAGAATCTATAAATGGCAAAGTCGTTTGGCGAAATTTCTGACCGGCAAACTGCGTAATCAGGCTGTGACCGAGGGTCTCTGCTGTGACCCCGGTTTGATCGGATACAAAAAATACGACGCGCTCATCCATCGGTAGGATTGTCCAGTTCCTGCCGGGGAACACAAGGGAGTAGGACTTGGAGCCATATGTCATCAAGCTCGAAGAGCTTGGCATGGACGACGTTGAAACCGTTGGTGGAAAGAACGCCTCCCTCGGTGAAATGATTAGCAATCTTTCCAACCTGGGGGTCACTGTCCCGGGAGGATTCGCAACCACGGCTGCAGCTTATCGCAAGTTCCTGAGTGTCGACGGGCTCGATAAGCGCATCCACGATTTACTCGATGACCTGGATGTTGATGACATTGAGGCGCTGACGAGTGCCGGTGCGTCGATCCGCAGCTGGATCCTGGAGGCCCCACTACCCGACGACCTGATGCGCGACGTCAACGCCGCGTGGGACGAAATGAGCGCAGGTGAGGACATTGCCGTAGCCGTGCGTTCCTCTGCGACGGCCGAAGACCTGCCCGACGCGTCGTTTGCTGGGCAGCAGGAAACCTATCTGAACGTTCGTGGTCTGGACAACATGATCGAGGCCATGCACCAGGTCTTCGCATCGCTCTTCAATGACCGCGCCATTGCCTATCGCGTCCACCATGGTTTCGTCCATGCCGATGTCGCCCTGTCGGCCGGCATCCAGACCATGGTTCGTAGCGACATTGGCGCATCGGGTGTCATGTTCACGCTGGACACCGAAACAGGTTTCCGCGATGCCGTGTTTATCACATCATCCTGGGGACTCGGTGAAACGGTCGTTCAGGGAGCAGTCAATCCCGACGAGTACTACGTCTACAAACCCGCGCTCAGCAGTGGCCACCATCCGATTCTGCGCAAGAACCTCGGTAGCAAGGCCATCAAGATGGTCTACAGCGACAACCCGGAACCGGGGAAGACGGTCGATACCGTCGATGTCGACGAAAAGGACAGCCTCCGGTTTTCGATTTCGGACGACGATATCATCGAGTTGTCCAGAATGGCCGTGACGATTGAAAACCACTACGGACGACCGATGGATATCGAGTGGGGCAAAGACGGTAACGACGGTCGCCTGTACATTCTTCAGGCGCGACCCGAAACCGTGCAAAGCCGCAGCGGACGGTCCATTCAGCGCTTCACGCTCAAGGATTCCGGCGACATCATCATCACGGGCCGCAGTATCGGCCACAAGATTGGCGCCGGCACGGCTAAAGTTATTCGCTCAGTCGCCGAAATGAACCGCGTACGCGCCGGTGACGTACTCGTCTCCGACATGACTGACCCGGATTGGGAACCGGTAATGAAACGCGCTGCCGCTATCGTGACGAATCGCGGCGGCCGAACCTGCCATGCCGCAATCATTGCGCGCGAACTCGGTATTCCGGCGGTCGTCGGTTGCGGAGATGCCACCGAGAGGATCAAGGATGGTACTGATGTAACCGTGAGTTGTGCTGAAGGGGACGAGGGTTTCGTCTACGAGGGGAGTCTCGATTTCGAAGAGAAGAACATCGAACTCGATGCCCTGCCCGACATCCCGGTCAAGATCATGATGAACGTCGGCAATCCCGACCGTGCTTTCGATTTCGCGAGTATTCCCAACCACGGCGTCGGCCTGGCACGCCTTGAGTTCATCATCAATCGTATGATCGGTGTACACCCGCAGGCCCTGCTCGACTACGGTTCGCAGGACGATGACACCAAGGCGGCAATCGATGACCAGATGGCCGGTTATCCGGACCCCGTTGAGTTCTTTGTCGACAAACTTGCCGAAGGCGTTGCGACAATTGCGGCCGCGTTTGCGCCGGAACCCGTCATCGTTCGCATGTCGGACTTCAAGTCAAATGAATACGCCAACCTGATTGGCGGCGCGCGCTACGAACCCGATGAAGAGAACCCGATGCTCGGGTTCCGGGGCGCGGCACGCTATGTGTCCGACAGTTTCCGTCCATGCTTCGAGCTCGAGTGCCGCGCATTGCGCCGCGTTCGCGAGGACATGGGGCTGACCAACGTACAAATCATGATTCCGTTTGTACGAACCGTGCAGCAGGCAAAAGACGTCATCGACCTGATGGCGGTGAATGGTCTCGAACGGGGCAAACACGACCTGAAAGTCATTATGATGTCGGAGCTGCCGACGAACGCCCTGCTCGCGGACCAGTACCTCGAGCACTTTGATGGCATGTCGATCGGTTCAAACGACATGACGCAGCTCGCGCTCGGTCTGGATCGTGACTCGGCACTGGTTGCCGACAGTTTCGATGAGCGCGATGATGCTGTGAAAGCTCTGCTGGCCATGACGATATCGGCCTGCAAATCCCAGGGGAAATACGTTGGCATTTGCGGACAGGGGCCGTCGGACCATGCTGACCTGGCTCGCTGGCTGCTCGATCAGGGCATCGAGAGCATGTCGCTGAATCCCGATACGGTTATCGAGACCTGGATGTTCCTCGCTGGCGAAACTGTCGCCTAGAAGCGGTCGTAGCGGGAACGGCGTTGCCACTGGATCCGTGGCAGCCAGATGCCGAGAATGATGCCGACCAGGAGCACAAGGCCACCGGCCATGAACCAGTAGCGCGTCGTCTGGCTGGATAGCACTCGATTCTCCTGCTCGAGCGTATCAGCGCGGATCTGCGCGGCCGTCAACTGGTCCATCAGTGTCTTGTTCTGGTCGCTTATCGCGAGGACGTTTGCCGCTGTCCGCTTAATCTCAGCCAGCTCAGATTCAACAGCGCCCTTTTCACGCTCAAGCGTTGCTATCTGTTGTTTCGCGGAATCGTGTTCACCTCGGATGGCGTTGAGCTGAGAGTCCAGGGAACTGCCGCGCGAATTGGCGTTCGTCAGTTGACTCGTCAACCGTTCCAACTCCTCGCGGGCACTGGGTTCGTTCATCAGATAACGAGTCAGTACCCAGCCCTCGGTACCGCCCTGCGTGCGAACGTGCGTGTAGCCACTCTCGGCATCACGCTCGATCACTTCGAGGCGCGTTCCGCTGGAAACTGAGAGACGAATGGAGTTCCCGGTGCTGGGGCCCGTGCGGAGTGTTATCTCGAACTGGTCGGTGACCCACACCGACTGGGCGAAGACAGCCGGACCTACAAACACAGTCGCCAGGACTGCAATACTGAGTAGTCTTTTCATAATGCGGCAACTATAAGGCAAGCCGTTTTAGCGTTCCACTAATATCTAGCCAAATCAGTCGCTTATCAGAGACAGTTTGGACACATTCTGTTCCCAGTTCTGGCCGTCGAACGGGGTCACTTCAATGCCCTCGATCGTGGCATCGTCGAGGCAACGCACATTGACGCTAACCCCACCCGGGTGGGAGCGCGGGATATAGAAGGATTTCACTCCGCAATGACTGCAGAAGTGATGTTTCGCGGCACCCGTGTTGAACGTATAGGTCGACAACGCCTCTTCTCCACGCTGGAGTCGGAACGCGGCCTCACTCACGATGAGATGCAGGTAGCCGGACTTGCGACAAATACTGCAATTGCACTCAGTAGCGTCGATAAGCGCCGGCGCATCGACCTCGAAACGCACCCTGCCGCAATGGCATCCACCCGTGTGTGTTGTCATGTGTCACTCGCCTTCACGAAAACTGCGACATTGTTGTTCGATGGTACGGCGTAGAAACGTACCCGCCGCAACCTCGACGCCCTCGCAAACTCGTCAAGAGTTTCAATGTCGCGAATACCCATGACAGGATCGCGCCCCTTCAGGTTGGCATCGAAGTCTGCATTGCTCTGGGTATTGAACGCGCCGTCCTGCCTGAATGGCCCGTACAGGCAGAACACGCCATCGACCCGCAATGCTTCGCCAACCAGCGAGAACATCCGCTCTACCGCATCGATGCCCATGATGTGTGCCGTGTTTGACGAGAACACGGCGTCAAACGATGCCTTGCCCAAGGACGCATCGCGCACGTCGAAAGATAAAGGGGGCGCGACGTTTCCGAGCCTTGCGGTATTGAGCCACTCGAGAATGCCTGCGTGATTTTCATCGAGATCGCTAGTCTGCCAGTGCAGGTGACCAAGCTCCGCAGCGAACGTAATCGCATGTTGTCCGGTGCCCGACCCGATCTCAAGCACTTTCGAAGCAGTGTGGAATTCACGCCGCAGAATTTCGAGAATGGGCGCGGCATTGCGCGCAGCGTATTCGGCGAACGGTCGCTCAGCCATTGCCGCCCGGTGTCTCCAGTACGTTCGCGTCAAACAGGTGATCCCGATACCAGGTCAACTCCTCGATGGAGTCGCGGATGTCTGACAGGGCCAGGTGTGCCGATTCCTTGACGAAGCCCTTGGCGACACCTGGCGCCCATTGCTGGGCCAGTATCTTGAGCGTGCTGACATCGAGGTTGCGATAGTGGAAGAAAGCCTCGAGTTCAGGCATCTCCCGCGCCAGGAAACGACGGTCCTGGCAAATACTGTTACCGCACATTGGCGATGCGCCAGCAGCAACCCATTCCGCGAGAAACGCCAGTGTTGCAGCCTGCGCCCCGGCCGCGTCAGTCTCGCTCTCAAGGACACGCGCCGTCAGGCCGGAATTGCTATGCTGGCGCGTATTCCAATCGTCCATAGCACTCATGGTCTCTTGCGACTGCCGAATCGCAAGCACCGGCCCTTCGGCGAGTTCGTTAAGCTGCATGTCCGTCACGATCGTCGCAATTTCGATGATCGAGTCGGTCATCGTGCATAGCCCTGTCATTTCCAGGTCTATCCAGATCAGGTTGGTCGCAGGATCGCTTGCTGGTGTGGTCATGGTCCACGCAGTCTATACTTCCGCCATGAATCACGCCACGGTCATAGCCACGTACAGCCGACGCATGCGCATCGCGCTCGACGATGGCCAGGAAGTTGATGCGCGCATCAAGGGCAAGCGCCTCAAGCCCGTGTGTGGCGACCGCGTGAGAGCCGAACCTATCGCCAACGAAGACGACTGGCTGATTACACAAATCGACGAGCGCCGCAACGAACTGACACGGCCAAACATGCGTGGCCAGGTCGAAGTCCTGGCGGCAAATCTCGACTACCTGGTCGTCGTTGCCGCTGCAGAGCCAAAACCTGACTGGTTCATTGTCGATCGCTACCTGTGCGCTGCCGAGTTGATGGGTATCGATGCCTGCGTTGTCTTCAACAAGAGTGACCTGGGCACGTCAGATGCCCGGTACGAGCTGGATACTTATTTCGATATCGGCTATGACGTCGTGGCCTGCAGTGCGCAAACGGGAGACGGCATGGACAACGTCCGCGAGGTGCTGGCATCCCACCGCGCCATCATTGTCGGCCAGTCAGGCGTCGGCAAGTCCAGCATCATTAACAGCCTGCTCGGCGACGATGTCCAGAAGACATCGGAGATCTCCGACAAGTCGCGTGAAGGCCGGCACACCACGGTGAACTCGGCGATGATTACGCTGCAGGGTGGTGGCGCGATCATCGACTCGCCGGGTGTGCGTGACTACGCGCCCGCACTCGAGTCATCCGCCATCGCGTCGCAAGGGTTCCGCGAAATTCGCGATGCCGCACAGGAGTGCCGATTCGCGAACTGCCGACACCTTCGTGAACCCGGTTGCGCGGTCAAGGCGCGCTGCGAAACCGGGGAGATCAGTCCGCGCCGTTACGAGAGTTTCAAACGGATCGTAAACCTCACGGAACAGCTGAACGAAGGCAAGTACTAGCAGGTCAGCTAGCCCGGCGGCCAGCTCAGGGGCCTGCCACCAAGCACGTGCAGGTGAATGTGGAAGACACTCTGCCCTGCACCTTCATTGCAGTTCATGACAGCACGATAGCCACCGTCGGCAATACCGTCCTGCGCCGCGATTTCGCGAGCGGCCGTATACAAGCTGCCGACAATTGCCTCATCACCCGGTTCGATATCGTTGATCGTCGAAATATGCTTGCGCGGAATAACCAGGACGTGAGTGGGTGCCTGGGGGTTGATGTCGCGAAACGCCACGGCCGTGTCTGACTCATAGACCAGCTCGGCCGGGATCTCACCCTTCAGGATTTTGCAGAACAGGCAGTTATCGTTCGACATATTCGTTCCTCTAGTCAACCGTGCGGCGGCCGTAGAATGCGTGCGAGAGTGTGCCACCGTCTACATACTCGAGTTCGCCACCCAGGGGCACACCGTGTGCGATGCGGCTTGCCTTGACACCGCGCTGCGCTGCAAGGTCGGCCAGGTAATGCGCGGTAGCATCGCCTTCCACCGTCGGGTTGGTTGCGATTATCAGTTCCTTGACCTCGCCCTGTGTAAGCCACTCCTCGAGCCGTCCGAGCCCCAACTCCTCCGGACCGATGCCATCAAGCGGCGACAGATGCCCCATCAGCACGAAGTACAGGCCGCGGAATCCGGTCGCGTCTTCGAGCGCCATAACATCGGCAGGCGATTCCACGACGCAGAGCTGGCTCGCATCTCGGCCTGTCGCGGAGCAGATCGAACACAGCTCGTGTTCGGTAAACATGCGACAGCGGCTGCAATGGCCGATACCGCTGACCGCATCAGCCAACGCAGCCGACAGGTTATTGGCGCCGTCCCGATCTCGCTCCAGCAAGTGGAATGCGATGCGTTGCGCGGACTTCTGCCCGATGCCCGGCATGCAGCGCAAGCCGTCGATAAGGCGGATGAGTAAGGGCGAATACGACATTCGCGGCTAAAACGGCAGCTTCATGCCTGGCGGCAGGCTCATTCCCGAAGCCATTCCCGAGAACTTTTCCTGCACGGTCTTCTCAACCTTGCGCACTGCATCGTTAAAGGCAGCCACGGTCAGGTCTTCGAGCATTTCCTTGTCATCGCCGATCATCGAGTCGTCGATCTCGACCTTTTGAACCTGGTGCTGGCAGGTCATGGTCACGCGCACCATTCCCGCACCCGATTCTCCCGTGACAGTGATTGAGGCCATCTCTTCCTGGGCCATCTTCATATCGGCCTGCATCTGCTGTGCCTGCTTCATCAACTGGCCAATGCCACCTTTCATTCATGCTCTCCGGTTTGTCTCAGTCTGACTGCGAGGGATTGAGCAACTCGATCGAGTCTGCTTTCAGCTCCGCGCCAAACATGTTCTTCAAGGTCTGTACGTTTGGGTCCGCTTCGAGCGTTTGCCTGGCGGCCTCGATGCGTTCATCGGCAATACGCGATTCTTCCTGGACCGGCGTCTCGCCAACGTCGGCGCCCAGTTCGATATCGACAGTCAGCTTCTCACCGAAATGCGCCGACAGGCGCTCACCCAGCATGTCCTTCCGCTGCCTGGTGAGTAAGGACTCTGACCGGGGATCGAGACCAAGATGAACCGTGTTGCCCTCCCGTCTGAGGAATGCGCAGTTACTCGCAAGCAAGCGCACGGTCCCGGTCAGGCCGAGTTGCACGACGAGCGCGCTCCAGTCCGGCTCGGCCCATGCCGCGGCCGGTGCAGCGACTCTTTCCGCCTTGGCCTCCACGGCACTCGGCGCAACTGCCGAGGCCTGCCTGGCCTGCACGCTCTTCGCCTTGCCCCCACCGGCGGACCCTGTTCCCTCCGCGGCCCCGGCGGGCCTGAATGCGAGCATGCGCAGGAACGTCATCTCGGCACCACTGCGCGGGTCGGGCGCCAGGTGCAGGTCTCGCCTGCCCATGACGGCAATCTGGTAAAACAGCTGAACGTCCGCTGTGGGTAGCGCTTCGGACAACTCGGCGTATTCCTGCTCATTGAGGTCATCGTCGCTGTCGCAGGTCCCAACCACCTGGTAAACCGCAATTCGCTGCAGGTCCCGCGAAAGATCCTCGAGCAGACGAGAGTAATTGGGGAACTGCTCGTCGATTTCACGAATCGCGTCGATAATCCCGCTCGCATCATCGGCGGCCAGCAGTCGCAACAGTCGAACAACGTGGTCGCGATCGATCGTACCGAGCATCTTCGCGACCTGGGGCTCTTCAATCTTGCCGCCACAGTACGCAATAGCCTGGTCGAGCAAACTCAACGCGTCACGCATACTCCCGTCGGCTGCTCGCGCAATCGTAGCCAACGCAGCAGCATCCGCTGCAACCGACTCGGCCTCGCAGATATGTGTCAGCCGGTCTGAGATAAGCCGGGGTGTCATGCGCTTCAGATTGAACTGCAGGCACCGCGACAGCACGGTCACCGGCAGTTTCTGAGGATCGGTCGTCGCCAGCAGGAACTTCACATGTGGCGGGGGCTCTTCGAGAGTCTTCAACAAGGCGTTGAACGAGCTCTTGGAGAACATGTGGATCTCGTCGATCAGGTATACCTTGTAGCGCCCTCGGGCCGGTGCGTACTGCGCGTTATCGAGAAGGTCCCTGGTATCGTCAACCTTGGTCTTGGAAGCCGCATCGACCTCGATCAGATCCACGAAACGCCCCTCGTCTATCTCCACGCACGCGCTGCATTCACCGCAGGGCTCGGCGGTCACGCCCTTCTCGCAGTTAAGCGCCTTGGCCAGGATCCGAGCGATCGTCGTCTTGCCGACTCCGCGCGTCCCTGTAAACAGGTAGGCATGGTGCAGCCGGCCGGACTCCAGCGCGTTTATCAGGGCCTGGAGCACATGCTCCTGGCCGACAGTATCCGCAAAGTCTTTGGGCCGCCATTTGCGGGCCAGGACGAGGTAACTCATAAGAGATCAGCTGCCTGTTGGGCTGGTTCCGGACGGACAAGTGTATCGTAAAGTGGCCCGCGCCAGCCGCTTCCCGGCACCCAGTATCACCGCTACCGTTGCTCCCTTCCGGGCCTGGCGGAGTTCACGGCTGACCGTCGCGGGAAAGCCGACGCGGACCGGGCGCGATTATCGCTGCTGGCTCGTGACGACACAACCAGAACTTACGGCGTGCCAGTTGGGGCGCCCCCTGCGGGCCGCTAGCCCCAAAGGTGGCGGTCTTTCTCTATGACTTGTGCCGATGAGCCCACGATCAGGGGATCGGGTCCCCGCACCACGTGTTCGTTCTTGCCGGGATAGTCGAGCTGGTACAGGAAATGCTGCATGCAATTGAGGCGGGCCCGCTTCTTGTCGTCCGACTTCACGATCGTCCACGGCGCGTCCGCGGTGTCGGTATAGAAGAACATGGCCTCCTTGGCCTCGGTGTACTCGTCCCATTTATCCTGGGACTCCCGGTCGATGGGACTCAGTTTCCACTGCTTGAGCGGATCACCGATGCGCGAGTTGAAACGCCGATCCTGTTCCTCGTGGGTAACCGAGAACCAGAACTTGAAGAGGCGTATGCCAGAGCGCACAAGCATCCGTTCCAGGTCGGGAACCTGGCGCATGAACTCGAGGTATTCGAGGGAGTCGCAAAACCCCATCACACGCTCAACGCCCGCGCGGTTGTACCAGGAGCGGTCAAAGAACACCATTTCGCCTTCGGTCGGCAGGTGCTTGATGTAGCGCTGGAAATACCACTCACCGCGCTCATGGTCGGTCGGCTTTTCAAGAGCTACGACGCGCGCGGCGCGCGGATTCAGGTGCTCCATGAAGCGTTTGATGGTGCCACCCTTGCCCGCCGCGTCGCGGCCTTCGAACAGGATGACGATTCGCTGACCCGTTTCCTTGACCCAGCTCTGTACCTTGAGAAGCTCAACCTGCAGTTCTTCCTTGTGTTTCTCGTAGGCGCTCTTGCGAATCTTTGTTTTGTAAGGATATTTTCCGTTACGAAACAAATCCTTGATCTGCTCGGGGCTGTGCCGCATTTCGCCAAAAATATGGGACGGCGATGATTGGTCGATTTCCTTCCTTGGCTTCGGCGAGGCTATGTCGACAACCGTATCCGCCTGGCCTGATTCTTTCTCAGTCATGGGAGCGCTCACTGCGATTAATAATATTTCCACATTCTCGGCCGATTTGGCCTATTTCTGAATAGGGAAAATACACTATTGCCAGCTTTTTGACCTGGACACGAAAAAAGGGGCCAAACGGCCCCTTTTCTGCAAACCCCGCCGGGACGCGGCTCAGGTTGCTGATGCTGCTGCAATACTGCCGATCGAGGCATCGAGCGTTGCATCGAATTCGTCGTCTGACTGCTGCGCGCTCAGGCCTTCAGACAAAGCACGCGAGAAGCTCGCAACCATGCCATGCTGACGCGACAGGCGATCGTTCGCTTCTTCCCGCGAATAGCCGCCAGACAGCGCCACGACGCGCGCGACGTTCGGATGTGCGATGCAGTCCGCGTACAGGCCGTCTTTCTCAGGTAGCGTGAGCTTCAACATGACGATTTCGTCTGCATTCAGGCTGTTGAGCTGACCCATGATCTCGGCGTGCAGCATGTCTTCCGCAGCAGCCTTGTCCGGGCAATGGATATCCACCTCCGGCTCAATGATGGGCACGAGGCCGGCCGCGACGATACGGCGTCCGATCTCAAACTGCTGTGCGACGACGGCCTTGACACCCGCCTCGTTCGCTTCCTTGATAACCGACCGCATCTTGGTGCCGAAGATCCCGGCGGCAACGGCTTTTTCGAGCAGCGCGTCAAGATCCGGCATTGGGTTCATTACCTGGGCGCCGTCGACCACGTCGGCCAGGCCCTTGTCGACCTTCAGAAACGGAACGACATTCTTCACATTCCAGAGGTAGCTTGCCGTCGACTGGCCTTCGACCTCGCGGTCCATCGTATTCTCGAACAGGATAGCGCCGAGGATGCGGTTACCGCCGAATGACGGGCTGGTCATGATGCGTGTGCGCATCGCATGCACGACGTCGAACATCTCATCGTCGTTCGACCAGGCGTCCGGCGTCACGCCGTACAGCCCCAGTGCCTTGGGTGTGCTACCACCACTCTGGTCGAGTGCGGCGATGAATCCGGGTGCGTTTTTGATCTTCTCGAGTTGTTCTGCGTTGCTCACGATAGCCTCTGAATTACGGGTTGATTGGTGGGTGGTGGCGCGATTCTACAGCATTATCCTGCGATGCGGGACATGCCGGATCATTCGCCACAGCAGCAGGATATTCGGCAGGAAATCTCCGCCCCGGTTGCGCTGACTACCTAGTGGTGTCCTTGCCCGCCGCCGAAATCCAGATTCGCCTTTTCAGCTGTCCCCTGCGCGTACATGGAATCGGGTAAGGACACACACTGATGCCTCGATGACGTCTGGCCTGGTAACGCCTGTGACAGATTAGAAAAGACTTATGTATATACCTATTTACATGCCACAGACCCCATGCAATAACGCCCGCAAGTAAAAAGGTACAGCCCTGGAAACAGCAGGTACGGCGGAGAAACAAGCATGTCAACAACACAAATCTCAGGCGACACCAAGTACTTGTTCAAGCGCGACAAGACGTGGTGGGTAAAGCTCGCCGTCCCGAGGCCATTACGTGGCGCGCTTGGCTACGATTTGCGGCGATCGCTGCACACAGAGGATGTCGAGGCTGCCCGCGAAGCCCGCTGGGAGGCGATTGAGGAATTCCGCTCCCGGTTCGACGAGGTTCGGGCCGAACAGGCGAATGGATCGACCGCTGCTGTTATGGACCCTGTGGATGAGTCGGACGAGACCATGGAGTCCCATGACGGTGTTCGCCAGGTCGACCAGCACATCGTCGAAATCGTCAGCGACTCGGGCGAAGGCGCCCAGAAATGCGGTCAAATCCTTGGGCTGGTGAGCGGCAAGATGGGCAACGGCGTGTGGACGGTCGAGATCATTCCGGCCGAGATCCAACCCCCCGCGCGAGAGCGCCAGGGCGCCAGCGGTATTCGCGTGCGCATGGGATCACATTACATGACCAATATGGGCGATGAAGCCGATGTGGTCGTCGCATTCAATGAGCAGGTGCTCTACTCCCGAATCTCGAACCGCGCCTACAGGAAGGGCACGGTCGTACTGCTCGAAAACATGTGGGCGGAGGATCCCGAAGAGAGGATTCGCAACCAGTACAAGGAAGCACTCGCCGATTTCGAGGCGCAGGGCCTCAATGTCATCGAACTGCCTATTCAGAAAGAGTGCCTCAAGCTCGTACCCGATCCGCGCAAGGGCAAGAATATGTTTGTCCTTGGCATGATCTGCAGCATCTACCTCCGCGATACCGAAATCGCGAAAGCCGAGATCGCCAAGATCTTCAAGAAGAAAGGCGACAAGGTCATCAAGATTAACCACGACCTGTTCGACGCCGGCTATGCATTCGCCCGCGAGAATATCGATTTTTCGTTCGAGATCCCGGCCTCCGAAGAGGATCGTCTCGAAGCAGCGGTCGTCATGAACGGCAACACCGCGGCTGGACTCGGTGTTATGGCTGCCGGCATCGAAATGGTGGCGATGTATCCCATCACGCCGGCAACGTCTGCATCACACTATCTCGCTGAAGATTTCCACCTGACGGGCGGCTTCGTCCACCAGGCGGAAGACGAGATCGCTGCGATCGGATTCGCAATCGGTGCATCGTATGCGGGAAAAACTGCCTGCACGATCACCTCAGGGCCCGGCATGGCGCTGAAAACGGAGATGATTGGACTAGCCGTCATGGCCGAGGTGCCGTTAGTCATCATCGATGTACAGCGCGGTGGCCCGTCGACCGGCCTGCCTACCAAGGTGGAACAAGGCGATCTTCTGTCGACACTTTACGGCGCCCCGGGCGATTCGCCGAAAATTGTCATGGCCGCAGCGACGATCTCGGAGTGTTTCCACTTCGTGGTCATGGCCCGCAGACTGGCTGAGTCATTCCGTACGCCCGTCGTCATGCTGACCGATGCCAACCTGGGCACAGGCGTGCAGCCCATTGAGCGGCCGGAAGTTACAGAAGAGTGGTTCGCGGCGCCGCTGGACCAGTCTGACTGGGACCCGGACGTAGCGCCCTTTGACTGGGATGAAAAAACCGGCCTGTCGGAACGGCCGATTCCGGGCATGCGCGGCGGCGAGTACATCCTCACGGGCCTCGCACACAACCGCAACAGCAAGATCGCCTATGACACGGCATCCAACCAGGAAGGTATGGACATGCGCAGCCGGAAACTGGCGGCCATGTCTGCCACCATGAAACCTCCCGAGGTTCATGGCGATCCGGAAGGCGACCTGCTCATTGTCGGGTGGGGCTCAACGCTGGGCGCGATCGAGGAAGCAGTCGATCGCGCGAGGGCTCAGGGGCTGAAGGTGTCCTCTGTTCATCTCCGGTTCCTGTCACCGATGGAACCCGGTCTGAAAGAGATTTTCTCGAGGTTCAAGAAGGTGATGACAGTCGAAATCAACTACAGCGACGAACCCGGTTCGCCGCTGCTCACCGAAGAGAACCGTCGATACTCACAACTCGCGCTCGTACTGCGCGCGCATACGCTGATGGATATCGACTGCTGGTCCAAGGTTCCGGGCCACCCGCTGCAACCCGGCACTATTCACAACGTCATCGAATCGCGACTTGAAGAGATCGAAGGAGCACTAGCATGTTCGGCTTAAAAGGTGATTGGTCTCTCGAGGTCAAAGATCGTTACTTCACACTGGACGATTACACTGGCGCGGTGCCGCGCTGGTGCACGGGTTGTGGCGACCATGGCATCCTCGCCGCGGTTCACCGGGTATGCCGCGACTCGCAGATCAAACCCGAGAAAACAGTAGCGGTGTCCGGAATCGGGTGCTCCAGCCGCCTGCCGCACTACATGAGCACTTACGGGTTCCACGGACTGCACGGCCGTGCGTTGCCCGTCGCCTGCGGCATCAAATCTCGGCGCCCTGACCTCGACGTCTGGGTCGCGACTGGCGACGGCGATTGCTTCTCGATCGGCGCCGCGCACTGGATCCATGCCATGCGTTACAACATGGACATCACGCTCCTTGTATTCGACAACGGCATTTACGGGCTGACCAAGAAACAGACATCACCCACGACGCCGCTGGATGTGCCGACCAACACCCACCCGTCGGGCGCACTGCTCCCGCCGCTCAATCCGCTGACGGTGACCCTGGGTATTACCAATATTTCCTTTGTCGCACAGATCGTCGACTGGAATGCCCCGCTTCGTCACGAAGTGATCAAGAAAGCGCACGAGCACAAGGGAACGAGTTTTGTACGCATCATTCAGCGTTGCCCCGTCTACGTCGAATCGATCGGCAAGTCCCTGCAGGACGAGCCTGCGCGGATGCAATTATTGACGCATGAAAAAGGCGTGCAGGTGGACGATACGGTCAAGAGGATGTTCCCGAACAACGCCGAGCACGATCCCTCCGATCTCGCTGCTGCACGCGCGCTGGCGGAGGACGATAGCGTGCTGCCGCTAGGGATCCTCTACCACAATCCTGACGCACCCCAGTACGATCAGATCACTGCGACCGGCCTCGATATGACCATCGAAGACAGGTTGGCAGGGATGAACGAAGCACTGGATCATTTCGCCCTGTAGCTGGCGTGCCATTGAGCGGACCGACACGATGAATTCCGTAACGGAACACAAACGCAACGAAGTCGACACGGGCGAAAAGGAGGGTGTCGAGGGCATCAACACGATCGATGTGCTCCGTCGCTTCCACTACGGTGAACCCGCGGCGACCGCGAGCACCACCCGACCCACTGGCGCCATTTTGCCCGCCCTGCTCAATCCCTACCGGGATGCGTCGGTCATTCGTTATCAGTATCCACTGTATCTCGCACCTCCCGATGGCACGGAACAGGCGGCCCTGGCCAAACCGGCGGGCGAATACCTGCGGGATGCGGTCGACGAATTCGCACTCGGCGAGGACCACGCGCGGATTCTCAAAGACAATCTTCCCTGGATCGAGCGCTACATTCGGCAACAGCTGGAAGACCCTGATCCCGTCGATGCACCCGGTGTTTTTGCAGCGGCTGCGGTGGCGATGCAGGCGCAGCTGGACCTCGAGCCCGGCAGCCGCGAAGTTCTGGCCGCCGACCTGGCGCGACTTGCAGATGCCATCGCTCCCGGCGGACTATTTCTTGGCTACGGACCGCATACGTCGTTGCACCTGATGGTGCACGCCATTCGTCACCGGCAGGAACACCGGCGCGAGGCGTTTCGACACCGGGTCAGCAAACACATTCATGGCCTGCGTTCCCTGCTGGAGGTCGAGAAGGCCAAGGCCGCAACCACCGAAGAGGGCAGCAAGAGCGCGACGGGACCCGGCGCTGCCTCCCAGTACTTCGATACGGGCGCGTTGTCAGGAATGCTCGGGCAGCGCGCACATGGTTCAGTCGACATGCCCGCAGAACGGCGCGAGCGCATCGAGCGAGCCTTGCAGACAATGCAATCCTGGCAAGATGCTCCTGTGCTGGTCCGGTTTGTCGGCGAACTCGACGACCCGTCATTAACCGACTTGCCTGTACTGGATGTCATCAGCAGCAACACTCCATGCACAACCGCGGCAGAGGTGTTCGCAGAGGCCGCTGCCCGGTTCGCTCAGCTGTTCGCTGCAGCGCGAATTGCAGCGCTGGAGATCGATGGAAACTACGATCCCGCAATACACGATTCCTGGTTCGCAAGTTTTGACTGGCAGGCCTTCTCTGATGAGGAAATGCAACTGGTTACGCGGGTGGTGGCGCTGGTATCGGCCGACTATCTCGCCGGCGACGGCTTGCCGTCGTTCTCGCATCTGCTGGGATCTCGTCTGCCTGTCCAGGTACTGACCTGGGTTCGAGCCTACGACAATCCGGCCGCACGACCGGGCGAAGGCCCCTTCGACACTTATCGCTTTGAACTGGCCTACTTCGGTGTCGGTCACCGCCAGGCCGTCGTCGCGCAGTCATCCGCAGCACGCCACGAAGACCTGCTGTCCGGATTCCTGTGCGCGCTCGACAGTAATCGCACGGGCCTGCACCTGGTCAACCGTGGGACCCAGACCAGGGCCGAAAAGCCCCTGCTCGATCCCTGGTTCGTCGCGAGTGCAGCCCTCGAAAGCCGCGCCCACCCGTTCCTCCTCGTAAACCCGGACCGTGGCGACCACGCCTCCGAGAGAGTCAGCTTCGGTGGCAATCCGCAGGCCGACAACGACTGGCCGGTTGAGAAACTCGAATACCGCAGTGGAGACGGCGAAGCTACCGAGATGGACCTCGCGTTCACGTTTGCAGATTACGCACTGCTGATGCCGGCACTCCGCGAGCATTTCCGCATGGTACCTGCCGGTTTCGATGCGCCGGACCTGGTAACCGTTGACGCGTTCCTGAGCACTGACGAAGAACTCGTGGATCGCCTGGTGCCGTTCGTCTGGGGTATCGACGAAGAGGGTGTGCTTGCACGGCTGGTCGTATCCCGCACCCTGGTATTTGCGTGCCGTGACCGCCTGAACTACTGGCACACGCTCCAGGAACTTGCGGGCGTGCAGAACTTCTACGTCGAAGAAGCGATCGACCGGATTATCGAAGAACAACAGGCCGCGATCGAGGCTGAACGTGCACAGCTGAAGAAAGAGCACGAAGAGGAACTTGAGAGCGCACGCACGGAAGCTGCGGGTGAGGCCATGGGCCAGCTGGTCGACGTCCTGATGGGCGCCGATCTGTCTGGCATAGTCACCGATAGCAGCCAAATGGCCACACTGCCGACGTCCCTGCCAGCCTCCGGGGATGAACCGGCCGACGACCCCAGTCCCGAACCGGAGCCCGAGGCTGAAGACGAGCCTGAGGAAGAACTCAGCTTCGACGAACCCTGGCTGGATACGGCTATGTGCACAACCTGCGACGACTGCATGGGCGTGAACAAGATGATGTTCGTCTACAACAGCGACAAGCAGGCGATCATCAAGGACGTAAATGCCGGTACCTATGCCGACCTTGTGGCGGCAGCCGAGATCTGCCCCGCCAAGTGCATCCATCCAGGCAAACCATTGAATCCGAATGAGCCGGGGCTGGACGAGCTGGTTGCCCGCGCCGCGCCGTTTAACTGATGAACAGCGTCCTCGTAGCGCCGGCCATCATGGTTGGGATCGGATTGTTCTTCGGGACGATTCTCGCTATCGCACAGCGATTCCTGAAGGTGGACGAGGACCCCCGCATTGAAGTAACCAACGAACTACTTCCCGGGACCAATTGCGGCGCTTGTGGACAACCCGGGTGCCTGCCGTTTGCGGAAAAACTGGTCGCGGGCGCCGTGGACCCCAGCCAGTGCACGGTCAGTACGGACGAAACCATCGAGCAGATCGCCGAGTTTCTCGAAGTCGATGCCGGCAACCAGGAAAAACTGGTGTCACGGCTGCGCTGCAACGGCGGCGGCTTGCAGGCTCACCAGATCGCGGAATACCGTGGTTTCGAAGGCTGTCGCGCCGCGGCAATGGTCTCAGGTGGCGGCAAGGGCTGCTCCTGGGGCTGTCTTGGCCTCGGCGATTGCGAAGTCGCCTGCACCTTCGACGCGATTCATATGAACGCAAACGGACTGCCACAGGTGGACACCGAGAAATGCCGCGCCTGCCCGGACTGCGTCGCGGCCTGCCCAAGAGATCTGTTTGAACTGGTGCCGCTCAGCCAGAACCTGTTCGTACAATGCAGTATTCCATTGGCTGGCGAGGCGGCAACGCAACTTTGTTCGGTCGCGTGCGATGCTTGCGGCAAGTGTGTCGCAGACGCGGCACCCGGACTGATACGCATGGAGAACAACCTCCCGGTTATCGACTACTCGGCAGGTGGCCCCGCCGCTCCTGAGGCTGTGTTTCGTTGTGCGACGCGTTCCATCGTGTGGCTTGAGCGTGAACAGTTCCAGGACCAGGAATCCAGACAAGCGGGGACAGGTTGATGCCGGGCATGCGCGACCTCGCAATTCACTGGTACCGAAAGGTCTTCGGGGCCCCGCAGGGCTCGGATATCCGGGAAGAAGGCCTGGCTACCGTGCTCGACGGCAACAGCGCTGTTGCCCTTTCTGAAGCCGGCATCGCCAGCCATGCGGTGCTCGGCGGTTCGGCCCCGTCGGCCGAGGCTGACCGGGTCTGGCTCAGTGAACTCGAGCAGGACGGAATCAACCTCTTCGGTGAAGCACTGGCATCGCAGACCGCCGAAGGGCCACGTGGCATCGTAGCTGCAGCAACCGGCCTCGCGCTTACCGGTCGGCGCGCCACGGCATTTATATCCGGCACGGACATCGCCGCCACACAGGACCTGTTGATGTCGGCAGCTGGCAAGCACGCGCCGCTGGTGTTGCACCTCGGCACCCGTGCCGTAGCCGGGCACGGCGCGACACTTGGCAGTGGCCATGAAAGTGTCCACCTCAGTGCCGACTCCGGCTTCTTCATGCTCTTTGCTGCGAACGTGCAGGAGGCTGTCGACTTCACGTACATCGCCAGGCGAGTGGCTGAAGAGTCCCTGGTTCCGGGCATGGTCATCATGGACGGTGAGCAAACCGCACTCGCCGCACAAGATGTCCGACTGTTGTCGCCTGCACAGGTCAATGCTGTCCTCGGTTCCGCTCGCGAGGCCATCGAGTCACCGACGCCCGCACAGAAACTCCTTTTCGGAGAGGCACGGTGCCGCGTCCCCGCATGGCACGACCTTGATGAGCCGGTTCTCACCGGGGCGTTGTTCGACAATGACAATTTCGCGCTCGGCGCCATGGCCCGAGGGCCGTTCTTTGATGCTTTTGTCGAGGAATCGCTGGCGAATTCGTTCGAGCAATTCGGGCGCAAGACGGGCAGAAGTTACAGGGCGATCTCCAGCTACCGGCTCGAGGACGCAAAGACCGTATTGCTCGCCCAGGGGTCGGCTATCGAGACCGCCTGTGCCGCCGCGGACCAGCTCCGGCAACATCACAAGATCAAGGTCGGCGTACTCGGGATACGCACGCTGCGGCCCTTCCCGGGCGCACAGATCGCCGCAGCCCTGTCGGGCTGTGACCGGGTGCTCGTCCTTGAGCGCATGGATACGCCGCTGTCGGCTGAGCCACCGCTCACTCGCGAACTCCGGGCCTGCCTGGCGCGACGGAACCACGATCAAAGCCCGGCATGCTCTGCGGTAGTCTACGGCGTCGGCGGACTGCCCCTGCGCACGAGCGACCTCATCGCTCTGGGTGCCCGAACCGATCCACCAGACGTGTCGCCCCTGTTCCTCGGTATGGCATTCGACGATACCTCCGGCAGCCAGCCGAAACGCGAGGCCATGCTCGATGTATTACGGCGCGCCTATCCGAATGCCGCGGAGCTCGGTGTCCGCGCCCAACAGGACACTACGGTATCGCAACAAGACAATGCGCTCACGATAGCCGTCCGGCGTATCGCCGGACACAACGGTGAAAGACTCGCGGAAACAGCCGGCGCCCTGATCCATAAACTGGATGAAGGTCGAGTGCGCAGCCGCCCGGCCGTAGCATGGGACCGGTGGTCCGACGTTCGCGTCGACTGGGTCACCTGCGGAGAAGACTCGCTGCTCGATCCCGGCGACATACTGTCTGCCGACGTCACGTTGAACGTGGCGAACGGTGAAGTACTTGTCAGCGAAATCGAGAAGCTCTTCCGCACCCCCCTGGTTCAAGATGACGCGGAGTCCGATGAGAGGCTACTGGGCGGGCTGTTCGGCTCGCTGATCTCGGCCAGGATCATCGCGCACAAACCCCGCCGCGTTATCTCTGCACGCAAGAGCCTTCTCGGAGGCGTCGATGCGAGTCGCCGCGACGACATGCTGGACGCATTCCAGTCCGGGCTCGAGCAGGTCATCGAGGCCGGTGCTGCGAGTGAACAGGGCAGGCAGGATAATTGGGAAGGCCAGATACCGGCGGCCGTAAGACATCTCGGGCGCGAAGACGATAGTTTTGCCAGTCTGCCACGATTCTGGGACCAGGCCGGCGTGCTGTACCGTGACGGCCAGGACGATCGACTGACAGCCGACCCGTTTTTCGCCACGGGTACCATGCCGCCATTGAGCTCGACCTTTAATGACACGAGCAGGTCGCGTACGACGATGCCCGCCTTCGACCCTGCCCTGTGCACAGGTTGTGGCAAGTGCTGGACAAACTGCCCGGACAGCGCCATCGGCGTTGTTGCGGCGACGCCGGCCGCGCTGATCGATGCGGGGATCTCACGCACCGGTGCAGATGCTGTGCGCCAGGTCGCCTCGAAACTCGCCTCGCGCATCATCTCCAGCAACAAGAAGGCCGACGATGTGACGCCGACGTTCGGGCAGATGCTCACTGATGCCTACGCGTGGCTGCAGGACAAAATGCCGTTGCCGGACGAGCGCAAGCAAGCAATAGAAGAAGGCATCACCAGGATCAGCGACAGCTTCGGCGCGTTGCCGGTCGCCGTGACTCAGCCATTCTTCCTCGACGCGGAAACAAACAAGAAAGACAGCGCAGAATTCCTGTCCCTTGTCATTAACCCGGATGCCTGCAAGTCCTGCGGAATCTGTGTCAATAGTTGCGAAACTGACGCACTGTGTGACAGCACTCAAGATGCCGCTTCGCTGGCTCACGCCCGCAGACTCTGGACAACCTGGGCCGACACTCCCGACACCTCGTCCGCAACGCTCGAGCGCGTCGCCGCGAATCCCGACATCGGAGCAATGGCCTCGATCCTGTTGTCGCGCTACTGTCAGTTCGCATTGGCTGGCGGCGACTCCGCCGAAGCCGGTTCAGGCGAGAAGATTGCCGTTCGCCTTGCGCTTTCTGCAACCGAGTTTCACCAGCAGCCGCTGGCACAACGTTTCGCCGAACAACTGCACGACACGGGCGAGCAAATCTCGGCGCTGGTCAACGAAACGCTTTCAGGAACCCTGGCTGCAGAAGACCTGGACGCCATAACCGAAAGACTTGAGCAAACGACCAGCCCGCGCATTGACCTGAGGGATCTCGCCGACGGAGTCGCTGATGCGTCGGCCGATCATTCCATCGATACCGACTACCTGCTGCGATTAATAACGCTCTCGAAACGGATTGCGGAAGCCCATCATCGCCTCGTTGCAGGTGAGCACGGCCTCGGCCGCGCCCGCTACGGCCTGGCCATTGCTGGCGGCAGCGCGGCAGAATGGGCGGGCGCGTTCCCGCACAACCCGTTCCAGGCGCCGGTTGTTGTCGACATGAGCGGCGATGCGGCGCAGCTCTCCGCCGGCCTGGTCGAGGGACATCTCGACGAGACGACGGAACTCGTTCGCCTGTTGCGACTTGCGCGGCTGGAGATCGATCAACCAGATGGCGCCGACTGGAAGCGCGCCGCACTGGCGAGCCTCCGCTGGCAGGATTTGAGCCCCGAAGAACTGTCAATGTGTCCGCCACTGCTCTTGCTGGGCAGCGACGAAATGCTGGCCGGGCGTGGGCTCAGCCAGCTGATCTGGTTGTTGAATTCAAGCCTGCCAGTGAAGGTACTGGTACTCAGCGATCTGGACTTCGGACTGACCAATGCGGCAACAAGCACCCCGAGGGGTAACCTCGGCCTGCTGGCGCTGGCTCAGCAGAACGCGTTTGTTGCCCAGACCTCGGTCGCCTACCCGGGGCATCTAGGTGACAGCATGCTGCGCGCCCTCGCGTTCGATGGCCCTGCCCTGATCCAGGTCTATGCCCCGAGCCCGACGCGTCATGGTTACGCCAGCGAGCAAACCGTCCTGCAAGCCGAAATGGCCGTGGAAACGCGCGTGTTACCGCTGTTCCAATACGACCCGGCCGCCGACGGTGTCTTCGGATCACGAATCACGCTCGAGGGGAACCCGGCTTGCGGCGAAACACTGGCCTCTATCACAGATGACGGCGACGTCCTGACACCCGCCGACTGGGCACGTGGGCAGGGACGTTTCGACGCACAATTCGAACCACTGGCGGACGACGCACCCGCACCGGTTGCGGTACAGGAGTGGTTGCAGCTGGATGCGAAAAGCCGAAGCAACAAGACACCGTTCATAGCCACAGGTGACGGCGAAGATGAACAGCGCTACGCCCTGCTGCCGGCCGCCGCAAACATGGCTGAGGAGTGCCTCGCGAACTGGCAAACGCTACAGGAACTTGCCGGCATCGTTACGCCGTTTACCGAGCAGGTAGAGCAGGATATTCGAGCCGAGGTCGCAGCCGAACACCAGGCCGAACTCGACGCCCAGAAGCAGGCCAGCGAAGAGCAGATCCGGGAGATAAAGGAACAGACGCAGGCTGAGATCGCGAGCAAGATTCGCAGCCGCCTCCTGCAGTTGGCATCGCAGAAGCGGAGCTGAGCCCGATGAAAGCATTCCGTCGACTGCGCCGAAATTTTGAGCACGGAGTCCATCCGGCCCATCACAAGCAGCAGACCGAGAATCTGCCGATTCAGCGTGTGCCGTTCGGCAAGGACTACCTTATGCCCCTTGGGCAGCACATCGGCGTTCCGGCACAAGTTGTTGTTACCTCAGGAGAGAAAGTGCGCCGCGGGCAGTTGATTGCGAAACCCGGGGGGTTTGTCTCGACGGGTCTGCACAGCCCGGTAAGCGGTACAGTCAGCGAAATCGGCGACTTTCGTGGTGTCGATGGTCGCTTTGCGCCGGCAATCAGAATTGAAGCCGACCCCTTCGCGACACAGCAGGTCGATGCCGGCGCTGCGCTGGACTGGGAGTCCATGTCGCTGGACGAGTTCATCGAAGCCGTCCAGATGGCGGGCATCGTCGGCATGGGCGGTGCCGCGTTTCCGGCGCACGTGAAGCTATCGGTTCCTGAGGGCGTGAAGATCCGCCATTTGCTGATCAACGGTGCCGAATGCGAACCCTACCTGACTACTGACCACCGGCTCATGCTTGAACGGCCCGAAGCATTGCTCGAGGGTGCCGAAATCATGCGGCGCAAACTGGGTGCGGAAGACACGGTTATCGGCGTCGAGATGAACAAACCCGACGCAATCGAAATCCTGGGCCAGCACATCAAGCCGGGTGATCCAGTGCGCATCGTGCCCCTGAAGGTCAAGTACCCGCAGGGTGCCGAAAAGATGATGATCAAGAGTGTCTTCGACAAGGAGGTGCCGGCAGGTCAACTGCCTCGCGATGTCGAAGTCAACGTGAACAACGTCGGCACGATCGTCGCCGTCGCCGATTACTTCCTGCGCGGCATGCCGTTGATTGAACGCGTCGTTACGGTGGCAGGTCCGGGTGTTACCTACCCCGCCAACCTGATCGTGCCGCTGGGCACGCCCGTGCGTGATGTCGTCAAGTTCTGCGGCGGACTCAAGCCGGGGAGCCGGGAGATCATCCTGGGCGGTCCGATGATGGGAAGGCCGATCGCAAGCCTGGACGTGCCAATCCTGAAAGGTTGCTCCGGTGTGCTTGTGTTTACGGCGGAACAAACCGCGAGACGCAAGGAATACCCTTGCATAAGTTGCGGTCGATGCCTCGAGGCCTGCCCGTACTTCCTCAACCCGTCCCGACTCGCGCGTCTTTCCAAGTCACGCATGTTCGACGAAATGAAGAGCTACCACGTCTTCGACTGCGTCGAGTGTGGCTGCTGCACGTTCGCGTGCCCGTCCAATATCCCGATTGTGCAATTGATCCGTACCGCGAAGGACGATCTGTCGCACCGCAAGGAGCCCGAGGCGTGAAGAAACGAGACCCGGATCTCCTGCTCTTTCACGCGCCTTTGCTGCGCCAGGGAATGACGACGCCGAAGGCGATGCGCGACGTACTGTACGCCCTGCTCCCGGCGACTATCGCATCGCTGTGGTTCTTCGGCATTAGCGCAGCACTTGTGCTCGGCTCCTGCATCGCAGGTGCGGTTCTCGCCGAATGGGCCTTCGCGGACCGTGCGAATCGCGGCGAATCCCTGCGCGATGCCAGCGGCATACTGACCGGTTTGCTGCTCGGCCTGACATTGCCACCCGGATTACCGTTGTGGATGGCCTTCCTTGGCGGTGTCATCGCCATCAGCCTGGGAAAAGTCATCTGGGGCGGTTTGGGCCACAACCTGTTCAACCCTGCATTGCTCGGGCGCGCGTTCCTGCTCGCGACCTTTCCGATCGCCATGACAACGTGGGTCCCGACAACGGGCAACGGCGGCTTTTTTGACATCAACGCGAGCAACCTGGCGTTGCCATTCATGCAGGCATCGGTCGATGGCATGAGCTCGGCAACGCCCCTGGGGATGATGAAGTTCGAGCACGAGGTCACACCGCTCATGGACCTGGTGTTCGGTAACACCGGCGGCTCACTGGGCGAGACCAGCGGCCTCCTGCTGCTGCTCGGTGGTCTCTACCTGTTCCTCAGGCGGGACCTCGACTGGCGTATTCCGGTGAGCATATTGCTGACAGTCGTCGTGTTCTCGGCCGTACTGACGCTCTTCGACGCGACCCGCTTCCCGACGCCACACTTCTCGATCTTTTCCGGCGGCCTGCTACTGGGAGCGATCTACATGGCAACCGATCCGGTGACGTCGCCGGTCACGCCGAAAGGGGCATGGGTTTTCGGCATCGGCGTAGGCGTTCTCGTCATGTTGATCCGCGTCTTCGGTGGCCTTCCCGAGGGCGTGATGTACGCGATCTTGTTGATGAACGCAGCGACACCCCTGATCGATCGGTATACGCAACCCAGGGTATTCGGGCGCGGAGACGCCGCAAAATGAACACGGATGCTCGCAAAGAAACCTCGAGTCCGAGCTCTATCCGCCTGGTGCTGACACTCGCGATCGCCGGCCTGATATCCGGCATCGCGATTATCGGAATTTACGAGTCAACGCTGCCCACGATAACCGCCAACAAGGCCCGCGAATTGCGCGAAGCCGTGTTCAAGGTATTGCCGGGTGTGACACAGATGCAGGCCCTGGTTTACCGGGACAGGGAACTGGTGGTCGTGGCACAACCGGACAAAGATGAACCCGTCGTCTACGGCGGCTACGACGCACAAGGCGACTTCGTCGGCTATGCGATGCCGGCGGCCGGGCCCGGTTTCCAGGACACCATAGCGATCCTCTACGGCTACAAGCCCGCACAAAAGATTGTGGTTGGGATGGAGGTTCTGGAAAGCCGCGAAACACCCGGGCTCGGGGACAAGATTTACAAGGACATGGATTTCGTTGGCGGCTTCAGCGAATTGTCTGTCGAACCGGAGATCGTGGCCGTCAAGAAAGGCACGAAAAGTCTGCCCAATGAAATCGATGCGATTACGGGCGCGACCATCTCGGCAAAAGCCGTAGTACGCATCATCAATGAGGCCCATACCGCGTGGGACGGGCAGCTGCCGGCGCCCGGATCGGAGCCGCCTTACGTGGCAACAGAGCCAGCAGATAACGGGGCAGGACAATGAAGAAGAACGAGTCCTACGAAGAGTTCATCAAGGGACTCTGGCGCGACAACCCGGTGTTCGTGCAGGTGCTTGGCATGTGCCCGATGCTTGCCGTGACCAACTCCGCCATCAATGCTGTGGCGATGGGCGGGGCGACGTTCTTCGTGCTGGTTGGTTCGAGCTTCCTCGTATCGAGCTTCCGCAACCTGATTCCGAAGCAGGTACGCATCTCCTGCTTCATCATCATTATTGCGACCTTTGTAACCATCGCTGACTACTCGTTACTCGCACTTGTGCCAACAGTACACAAGGAACTCGGCGCGTTTATTCCGTTGATCGTCGCCAATTGCCTGATCCTGGGACGACAGGAGGCCTTCGCGTCACGCTATCCCACCCGCCTCGCTGTACTCGACGCGCTCGGCATGGCCAGTGGTTTCATGCTGGCACTGTTTTCGCTCGGTGCCGTACGAGAGATCCTCGGCGACGGGGCCCTGTTCGGAATCAAGCTCTTCGGCGACAACTTTGAGCCCTGGGTCATCATGATCCTGCCACCGGGTGGCTTCCTGACGCTTGGCGTCATCTTGCTGTTCTTCAACTGGTTCAAACACAAGAAAGACGAGTTCCTCGAGGACGTGGCCGCAGCCGAGCGAGGTGGTAACTGATGGATAACCTTCTGTGGATCTTCGTAAGCGCGCTGCTCGTCAATAATTTCGTGCTGACCTATTTCCTCGGTCTCTGTCCGTTCCTCGGTGTCTCTAACTCTCTGGAGACGTCGGCACGGCTAGGCCTCGCGACCACCTTCGTGATGCTGGTGACCGCGATTTGTGCATGGGTTCTCAATACCTATGTGCTGATTCACGCGCCCTATCTCAGGCTGATCTGCTTTATCGTGGTGATCGCCAGCACCGTGCAGTTCATCGAGATGCTGATCAAGAAGCTCAGCCCCGCACTGTTTCGCGCGATGGGCATCTTCCTGCCGTTGATCACCACCAATTGTGCGATTCTCGGCCTCGCGATCTTTGCCACAAATCGCGGTTACGGCTTCTGGGAAGGCATCATCTATGCACTGGGCGCCGGGGCCGGTTTCACGCTTGCGATGGTGCTGCTTGCCGGCCTGCGCGAGGAGTCAGAGTTGTCCAATATTCCGGCACTCATCAAGGGAACGGCCATGAACCTGATTATCGCGGGCATCCTGTCGATGGCGTTCATGGGGTTTGCCGGGCTGTTTAGCTCAAGCTGAGGGGTGCATGCCAACATGCTGACAAACTATGCACTTCCGCTCCTGGCCGTAGTCGGGCTGTGCGCCTTCTGGGCTATCTTCCAGACCTGGCTGTTCAGACACGATCCCGACGCCGAACACCGGTCGCTGAAATGCGGAGGTTGTGGCCGCCAGGACGAATGTGCCTCGGCGGACGCCTGCTCACGATCAGACCCGGAAACCCGCTAAGCAGCGAGTCGTCCAGTCAGCTACCTCGTTTGCCGGCGATGTTCAGCCAGGAATCGAGCACCCTCCACCGACACCGGCGGTTACGGCGATCAGCGACGGCGCATCACTCGTGGTGACGCCCGACGTCGTCAAGGCCCGCCTCTCGCAACGCGCTGATCAGTGGCGCAAGCTGTGTTTCATAGACCTGCCAACGGCCAACAGCTTTCGTATAAATCGGCTGTCGAACCTGCAGGCTGTTGAACGTATTGACCGCCCGTTTGTTCTCATGAAAACGCAGGCAATTCGGATCCCAGTCCAGGCCGAGGGCATTGACAAGCTGGCGGCTGGTGCCCTCCTGGTCTGACACGACGTCCTCGTACGCCACGTCAACGATCGCGTCCGGGAACACGCTCTTCCAGTGCGCCATCAGGCGTCGATAATCCGCATAGTAGGCCGCCAGCTCTTCGAACCGGCAGGCGAACTCGTTGCCAACCGCGAAATAGTGGAAATAGTTCGAAAGGCAGGTATCCAGTGGTTCTCTCACGCAATGCACGATTCGCGCCTGCGGCAACAGCATCTTGATGAGACCGATGCGCGCAAAGTTGGACGGCATCTTGTCGGTTACCCGCGTGGCAGACCCGGATCGGGCTGTCAGGTCCTGCAAGTATCGAGCGGCCATTTGTTCGAGTTCGGACGCGGACAGCTCGCCCACACAGGACGGGTAGCCGCCCTCCTCCTGGAATCGCAAGGCAAGCTCGAGCTCAATATCTCCGAGGGTCGCCAGCTCACCGGCACCGTGCACTTCCCCGTGGCTGGACAGAATCTGTTCGACCAGCGTAGTCCCTGACCTCGGCATACCCAGGACGAATACCGGGGCATCGCTGGATGAGCCACTAGCGCCGGTGTCGCGAAACCGCTCCGCCGAATAGAACTCGATCAGGCTGTCGACGAATTCCGAATACGCCGACGCGTTGTGCTGAATGCGTGCCCGCTTCAGATCATTGGCCTGTTGATAGTGCGTAAACGCTTCGTCGTAACGCTTGGCGCGGTGATGTATGTTGCCCAGCGCGTAGTGACAGTGAACCGCATCTTCCCCGGCGACGGTCGGCTCTTCGAGCATCTTCTCGAGCGCCGCAATTTGCGAATCCTCCGGCCGTAACCGGGTCACGTTCCGCCGGGCTTCGGCGTAATCCGGTTTGAGTTCTATTGCTGTTTCGTAGTGCGCAACGGCCTCTTCGTGGCGCCCGACCTGGTCGAGTGCATTGCCCAGGTTGTTATGCGCCTCTGCATGACCAGCATCCAGTTCCAGGGCTTTTTCGTAATTCGCAATCGCTTCGTCGGGCCGACCCAGCTCATCATGCGCGATGCCGAGGTTGTAATGCGCCACAGCGTCACCCGGGTTCAACTCGACGCTCCTGGCATAGTGAACTCGCGCCTCATCCAGCTGACCGTCAACCCGCAGCGCATTGCCGAGGTTTCCATGACCTTCAGCAAATGACGGATTCAGGGCGACTGCCTTGCGATGACTCGTTATAGCGTCGTCGAGCTGGTCAAGCGCTTCGTGCACGAGACCAAGGCCGGTGAAGGCCTCGGCATAGTTTGGCAATAATTCGATCGCTTTGTTGAACGCGTCGCGTGCCTCGTCGAGCTGACCGGCGCGGCGCAAGGCGGAACCGAGGTTGTTATAGGACATCGGGAATCGTGGATTCCCCTGGATGGCCGCGCGATAGTGATGAATGGCGTCATCCAGGCGATCAAGTTGCAGATACAGGTTGGCAAGATTGTTATGCCCGCCTGCAAATTGAGGATTCAATTCGAGGGCTTTCTTGTAGCTGGCTTCCGCCAGATCGGGTTCGCCCGACATGCGCCGGGCTTCACCCAGCATGTTGTGAAATTCCGGGTTATCCGGACGACTTTCGACAGCCGCCTCGAACAAGCCCGTGGCGTCGGGCGCATTGCCGGACTGCAGCGCGACGATGCCCAGGAGGTTCAGTGCATCAGCCTGCTTCGGGTCATCGGCAAGAATCGATCGATAGGCGTTCTCGGCATCGCGCAGACGCCCGGCACGATGATGCTCGATGCCGGCCTGCAACTGCTGCTCAATTTCGGTGGGCATTCACAGCTCCTTACTGCGCGGGATAAGCCTGGCAAATACTTGCCGAAAAGTGGCGGAGAGAGAGGGATTCGAACCCTCGGTACGGTATCACCGTACACTCGCTTTCCAGGCGAGCACCTTAAACCACTCAGCCATCTCTCCGAACTCTTGATTATTCGTGCGCCGTGCTTGTCTACCTGATTGTCGGTGGCATATCCACGCACTTGCCGGGGACCGGCTCGGGCGCTTCAGGATCTGCCTTGGGGATTGGCATTTCCGCAAACTCATTCAACGGGTCAAGTCCCTCGGGCACGACCACGCGCTTACCCTGCTCGCGATTCTGATACTTCAGTCCCTCTTCGCAGTCGATGGGCTTCGGGTCCTTGCCACCGCAGGCGGACAATGACGCGCTCAGTATCAGGACAGCGATTAGCTGGCTCTTGGTCATGCATTTCCCTCCACGTCGACGCCTGCAAGACGCATCGCCGATCGCATTTCTTCATGGTACTGCTCTGAGTACGGCGTCAGGGGCAGTCGTATGTGTGGCTCCATGAGGCCCATCTGGCTCACTGCCCATTTGACGGGTATCGGGTTCGACTCCACGAACAGCGCCTTGTTCAATGGCTGCAGACTATCGTCCAGTGCTCTTGCTTCTGCAAGCTTGCCGTCTCTTGCCAGCTTGCACAATGCGGCAACCTGGGCGGGCGCAACATTGCCGCTGACCGTAACGACCCCGTGACCGCCCTGCTCGATGAACGGGCGGAGCGTGAAGTCGTCACCGCTGTACAGCATGAAGTCGTCGTCGACAAGAGCCTTGATCTGCTTCAGGCGCTCAATGTCTCCGGTCGCTTCCTTGACGCCGAATATGTTCCGGTGCCCTGCAAGTCGCGCCACGGTCTCGGGCAACATGTCGGCCACGGTACGACCAGGAACGTTATACATCAGCAGCGGCTTATCGATCTCATCGGCAATCGCCGTGTAATGCTGAAAGATCCCTTCCTGGGTCGGCTTGTTGTAATACGGGACCACGGCCATGTAGGCCGCGAGCCGCGGATCGAATACTGCCTTTGACAGTTCGATGGACTGGAATGTGGAATTTGAACCCGTGCCCGCGACCACCGGAATACGCCCCGCAGCAATCTCGAGCGACCTCCCTATCAGCTCAATATGCTCCGAGCGCTTCAGGGTCGGCGACTCGCCCGACGTGCCGGCAATCACCAGACCGCTGGTGCCCTGTTCGACATGAAAATCGATCAGCCGCTTGAGACTCGCGTAATCGACCCGATTATTGCCGTCAAACGGCGTAACGAGGGCGACCAGGCTACCGTAAAACAACAGACATTCCTCGCCACAAATGAGGCGGCGATGTTACTGTTCATGTGCGGTGCTGGCAAGGACTGTCGCTGTGCGCTTCCCGCAGTACAAAAAGGCTTGATTAGCCGTCTTGAAGGCCGTGGGATTTAAACAAGGATAATTCTAGATAAATGTCACAACTCATTGTTATTTCAGCTATTGGTACTGATCGAACAGGCGTAGTTCAGGACCTGACCAAAGTCGTCCTCGCGTGCGGCGGCAATATCGAAGAAAGTCGCATGACCACGCTTGGCGCCGAATTCGCGATGCTGCTCCTGGTTTCCGGCAACTGGCACACGCTCAGCCGCCTGGAACAGGGTGTCGACAAGCTCTGTGAAAAGGGTGACCTGCAGGTTTCGATCAAGAAGACCGGTGACAAACCCGTTGCCGAGAATCGCATGCCCTACGCGGTGGATATCGTCGCACTGGACCAGCAGGGCATTGTCTTCAACCTGGCCAACTTTTTTGCATCGCGAGACATCGAGATCGCCGATGTTGCCACGCGCAGCTACGCGGCCGCGCACACTGGTGCACCGATGTTCGCCGTGCAGATGGCTGTCAACGTTCCCTCCTCCGTGCACGTTGCACAGCTGCGGGACGAATTCCTGGAATTGTGCGATCGCCTCAATCTTGATGCGATCCTCGAACCTGTCAAAGCCTGAAACAGCCCCGCTCACTGGAGAACGAATTGAGTGCACCCCGAATAAACCGTGTTGTCGCCGATTTCACGGCCGAAGCCACCGGCGGCCAGAAGGTTCGCCTCAAGGATCTGCGCGGCAAGAACGTCGTCATCTATTTCTACCCGAAGGACAGCACGCCAGGCTGCACCACCGAGGGGCGCGACTTCAGCGCCCTGCATGCGCGGTTCAGGCGGGCAAATACCGTCATATTCGGCGTATCCCGCGACAGCATTGCGTCGCACGAGAAATTCAAGGAGAAACAGGGCTTCAAATTTGACCTGCTATCGGATCCGGATGAGAAACTGTGCAAAAAGTTTGACGTTATCCATGAAAAGACCCTCTACGGACGCAAATTCATGGGTGTGGTGCGCAGTACGTTCCTGCTCGATGCGGACGGGAAATTGCGCCAGGAATGGCGCAAAGTAAAGGTTGCGGGGCATGCAGACGAAGTTCTGGAGGCCGTGAAATCCCTGTAATTGCCGGGAACACGGGCCCGCTGCGCCAGTCGGAGAGAACAGCGCCCTTTTTTATTGAGTAATTGATGATTTCGAGTCTTTTCAAACGCCTGCTGCTCGTCACCACACTTGCTGCCCTCGTGTTTACAGCCGGGGCCGGTGCCGACGACATCGAACTGCCTGACATGGGCAGCCCGGCTGATGCCCTCCTCAATAACAACGAGGAGTCTCAGATCGGCCGCATGATCATGCGCGACATTCGGCGCAGCGGGCAGGTCGTCGAGGATCCGCTGATCACGGAGTACCTCAATGACATTGGCCACCGCATCGCGGCACAGACGAACAAAGGCGACCACAGCTTCACGTTCTTCGCCGTCGAGGACCAGCGCATTAATGCCTTTGCCCTGCCCGGTGGCTACATCGGTGTGCACACGGGACTGCTCGAGTCGAGCCGCAATGAGGACGAACTGGCTGGTGTCCTCGCCCACGAGGTTGCACACGTCACGCAAAGGCACATCGCCCGTGCCGTGCACGCCAATTCGAGGCAGAGCATTCTTACCACGGCAATGATGCTCGGCGCCGTAATCCTCGCGGCGGCCGGCGGCGGATCGGACGCTGTACAGGGCGCAATGGCAATTGCGCAGGGAACTGCGGCCCAGCAGCAGATCAACTTCACCCGTACCAACGAATACGAGGCCGACCGCGTCGGCATCGCGGCGCTGGCCGATGCGGGATTTGACCCCTATGGCATGGCCTCATTCTTTGAGGTCATGTCGCGGCAGCAAACCACGAGTCCCGAGATGCGTGCGCCCGAGTTCATGCGAACTCACCCGGTCACCACAGCGCGGATCGCCGAAGCTCGAAACCGCGCGCGGGACTACCCGCCGATCAATAGTGAGGATTCGACCAGCTACGGCATCGCGCGCACGCGCATCATCGTAGCGGGCTTCAACACGGCCAAAGAGGCCGTCGCGCACTTCGAGTCGCGCGACTACGACAAGCAGACCGCGATTGAACGCTACGGTCGCGCCGTTGCCTATCAGCGTGACCAGAACTATGACGCCGCGCTGGATATTTTCGAGGATCTCCTCGACGAGGATAAGTCGGTCATCGCCTACCACATCGGGCTCGGACAGACTCTCGTCGCACTGGACCAGACCAGTGACGCGACCAAGATCTTCGAGCGCGCCCTCAGGCTCTTCCCGCGCAATGTGCCGCTGGTGATCGAATACGGCGAGCGGCTCCTCGAAATGCGCCAGCCGAAGAAGGCCCATGCATTGCTGCTCGACCTGCTGAACAACGTACCGCCGACTCCCGAGCAGGTACGACTGATCGCGCGTGCCGCGAGTCTCGCGGGCGAAGAAGCCGAAGCCTACTATTACCTGTCCGAGTATCGCCTCATGATTGGCGACCTGGCTGGTGGTATCAACTACCTGCAGCAGGCGCTGCGCCTGCCCGAATTGCAGGAGATCCAGCGCGCCCGCTTCGAAGCCCGAATCGACTTTATCCAGGAGTTCATGACCGAGGATCAGCTGCGACAGCTGCGCTCTGCACGCCAGGTTAGCGTTGGCTGGAGCGACCACGCGCTGTGAAGCAGGTTCTCGTCATCCTCTGCGTCGGCAGCTTGCTGGGTGGTTGTGCGACGTTACCGCCCGGCGAACCCGTCGACTACGACCCCTGGGAGAAGCAGAATCGCCGCATGTTCCGTTTCAATGAGGCCGTCGACAAGGCCACCCTGAAACCGATAGCGAAGGGCTACAGGAAGATCATTCCAGAGCCGGTGCGCAATAGTGTCACCAATTTCAGTCGAAACCTCGGCGCACCTCGCAACGTCGTCAACAACTTCCTCCAGGGCAAGCCGAAGCGCGGGGTCGAGGAGATCCTGCGCTTCGTGGTTAATACAACGTTCGGGATTGGCGGGCTATTCGACGTTGCGACCAAGAGCGGCCTGGAACCCCACCCTGAAGGCTTCGGTCAGACCGCTGCCGTATGGGGTGTGCCCTCTGGTCCTTACCTCATGATCCCGTTCCTCGGCCCCCAGACACTTCGCGATGTAGTTTTGTTGCCTGCGAACATCGAGTTGGACATCGTGCATCACCTCGATGAATCCTCTGTACGCGATCGCTTGTGGGGCCTGCGCACAATCGACGTTCGCCATCGCGTACTGTCGCTCGAGGAGCTGCTGCAGGACTCAAAGGATCCGTACGTATCGCTCCGCGAGTCCTACCTGCAAAATCGGGAATTCGAGATCTACGACGGCGACCCGCCGATGGACGACGAAGACGAGGATTTGTACGACGAGTTCCTCGAGGAAGAGGACTACTAGGGCCGACCTAGACTTCGTCGGGCGCCTCGATAAAGCCGGCCCAGCGTTCACCGCGCGTCAGCAAGGGCTCCACCTCGGTCGTCCTTGCGATAGCGAGAATCTTCTCGGGCATTCCCGAAAATCGAATTTCCCGAACGCTGTGATTGGCCCAGGTCACCCATTCGAGCAGAAGTGCCAGGCCCGCCGAATCACTCATCGTAATGTCGGACAGGTCGACCTCGATCTGCGTGTGCTCTTCGAACCGCGCCTCGCTGGCCCTGAGGATCTTCTCCGCGGTGTCGAATGTCATTTCGCCACTGACGGCAAAACAACCATCGCCGAGGTCCTCTATGGTGAATTCACTCATCCATGCTACTCGCCGGCCACAATGCCCGCTTCGCCCTCGAGTCTGGTGATGACAGCCTCGAGGCTCGACGCGCGAATTTCCGAGTCCAGTTCTGCCCGGAAATTGCGGACATATGACACGCCCTCGATGACGACATTGAAAACGAGCCAGCCAGCTTTGCGCTTGACCAGTTCGTAGTCGACAGAAACCGTACTACCGTCATCCAGGGCGACTGTGCTGCGTACGCGCGTGCGTTTCTTGGTGGCGTCGCCGCGAAATGGCAGGACCGTGATCATGTCCGGGTCAAACTCGAGAATTCCGTCTGAGTACTTGCGCAGCAGTGCACGATAAAAGGCCTCGATAAAGCGCGCCTGCTGTTCCTCACTCGCTGTTCGCCAGTGCTTGGCCAGGACGACCTGCGCCGCAAAGCGACGGTCGAAACGCGGCATCAGAATGCCGTCGATGATGTCGTAGAGCTCCTGGCGGTTTTCGGCCAGTTCCTCTTTGCGACCGTCGAGCTGCTCGGTAAGCAATCTGACCGAGCTTTCAATGACCGCATTCGGCGAATCTTCAGCGCTGGCCGAGCCGACGCCAAGGGCGAGCAATGCGAATACCGGTAACCATATACGCATCAGTCGGACTCCTTGTCGCTTGAGCCGGCATTCACGAGAAACTTGCCAATCAGGTTTTCGAGGACAATAGCGGACTGGGTGAACAGGATCTCACTCCCATCTTCCAGGTACATGTCCGAGCCGCCGGCCTGCAAACCGATGTACTGGCTGCCCAGGATACCGGACGTGAGAATACTGGCATCCGTGTCATCCGGAATCTGGTCGTATTTGGAGTCGACGACGAAATGCACGACCGCTTCCAGTGTCGCCGGGTCGAAGGCCACTTCGGTAACACGACCGATTGTGACACCTGACATCGTTACCGGCGCGCGCGTGCGTAAGCTGCCTATGTTCTCGAATCGAGCTTCGACCGTGTACACAGACTCCGCCTTGAAGTCGTCACCACCGGTGGTCTGCGTCGTCAGGAAGAACAAGGAGCTCATTCCAAGCAACACAAAAAGGCCGGTTCCAATTTCTACTGAGCGCGTTTGCCGCATGCTATTTCCTCAAAGCAGCGCTGCTGTGATCATGAAGTCAAAAACGAGAATCGTTATGGCTGTGATCACGACAGTGCGTGTGGTTGCACGTCCGACGCCTTCCGCCGTCGGCACCGTATTATATCCTTCCCAAACAGCGATCAGACTCGCTGCCACGCCGAACACGACGCTCTTGATTATCCCTTCGTTAACGTCTGCCATTTCGACCGTCAACTGAATCTGCTGCCAGAACGAACCAACATCAACCTGGAAGAGCTCAACGCCGATTATGTGAGCGCCGAACATGCCGATAGCGCTGAAGATCGCCGCAAGGAACGGCATCGCAATGACGCCGCCAAGAAACCGCGGTACCAATACGCGACGTACAGGGTTGACCGCCATCATCTCCATTGCAGACAGTTGATCTGTCGCCTTCATCAGACCGATTTCAGACGTAAGCGCTGTTCCAGCTCGTCCTGCGAACAGCAAGGCAGTCATGACAGGGCCGAGTTCCTTCACCAGCGCGAATGCCGCCGCGACACCGGTCCAATCCTCGGCGTTGAACTGCGACATGTTCGAGTAGGCCTGTAGCGCGAGTACCGCGCCCACGAACAGACCGCACACCATGATGATGACGAGCGACTGCGCCCCCGTGTTGTACACCTGCTTGATGACGAGGCCGGAGCGCGACCCGAGAATGGCCGGCGAATGCCGGAGCAGCCGTAAAAAAAACAGTTGAAACGCACCGAAAGTGCGGACGAATTCGACGAGGTTATTGCGGAGGTCAGAGACTGTCCTGCTCACTCTGTGTCCCGTCCCAGCAGTTGTTCTTCGTAACCCGGGGCGTCGAAGTGGAATGCAACCGGACCATCAGCCATGCCATGCATAAACTGCCGCACCAGTTCGGAATTCGCTGTGCGCAGTTCGTCCGGGCTGCCCGATGCCGCAACCTTGCCGTCTGACAGCAGGAAACTGCGGTCGGCGACTGTCGCAATCTCCTCAACGTCGTGGCTGACGACAATACTCGTGATGCCAAGCGCGTCGTTGAGTCTGCGAACCAGGCGGACGATGACGCCCAGGGATATCGGGTCGAGCCCGACGAATGGCTCGTCGTAAATCAGTATTTCCGGATCCATAACCATGGCACGGGCCAGCGCCACGCGCCGCGCCATCCCGCCGGAGAGCTGTGCCGGCATCATGTCGGCGGCACCCCGCAGCCCGACCGCGTGTAGTTTGGTCAGAACAACGTGCCGGATTAGTCGATTGCTGAGTTTGGTGTGCTCTCGCAAGGGAAACGCAACGTTTTCGAAGACGCTCAGATCCGTGAGCAGCGCCCCGTTTTGAAACAGCATGCCGAAGCGTTGCCGCATCAGGTACAGCTCCGTCTGGTTGAGCGTCGAGATATCGACCCCACCGACGTAGATCGCGCCCTGCTCGGGAATCAGTTGCCGAGTAATCAGGCGCAATAGCGTGGTTTTACCCGTCCCACTGGGGCCCATTAGCGCCGTGATCTCACCGCGCTTTATGGTCAGGTTCAGACCATCAAATATCGCACGCGGACCGCGCGAGTACTTAAGGTCGTGAATCTCAATCAAATTTTCAGCGTAATCGCCCAAGAACTCTCAGTCAGGTCCGTCTGTGGCGGCACAGGATAACAAAAAAGACCTCGAAAACACCCAAGAATTCCCTCGAAGGGTTGGTTCGCCGAGCTAAATAGGACTAAAATAGTCCCTTATGTCATTGCGTGACCTCTTTTTGTGCTTAGAATCAGCAAATTAACCGACTATGGAACGGTCCTGCTCGCCCATCTGGCGGCGAACCAGGCCACAGTCTGCAGTGCCGCCGACGTTGCCCAGGCGACGGGCATCGCCGTGCCGACAGTCAGCAAACTGCTCAAATCCCTGGCACGTGCCGGCATCGTCACGTCGACTCGGGGCGCGAACGGTGGCTACCGGCTCTCTCGCCCGCCACAGAACATCACGGCGGCCGACGTGATCGACGCGCTGGAAGGGCCCGTATCCATCACCGAATGCAGCGCAAGCGACGGTGACTGCGAGCATGAAGGCGTCTGCAGCGTCGGCGGCGCCTGGCAACGCATTAACGTGGCCATTCGTCGTGCCCTGCAGGACGTGACACTCAATGACCTGGTACGCAGCAACAGCCCGGTACCGACATTTCGTTTTGCCGGCCTGCCAATCAACGTGGAAAACAATGGCGACTGAATCAGAAGAACTCGAAAGCCTCGTCAACAGACGGTATGAGCACGGCTTCATCACTGACATAGCGACGGATAGCCTGCCACCCGGTCTCGATGAAGGCGTCGTGCGTGCGATCTCCGCGCGCAAGAACGAACCCGAGTGGTTGCTCGAATGGCGCCTCCAGGCTTACCGGCAATGGTTGGAAATGGCGGAGCCCGAGTGGGCCCATCTGCACTACCCGAAGATCAAGTACAACGAGATCTCCTATTTCTCCGCGCCGAAGTCGGACGAGGACCGACCGAAGAGTCTCGACGAGGTCGATCCGAAGCTCCTGGAAACCTATGACAAGCTTGGCATCCCGCTGCATGAGCGAGCTCGCCTTGCTGGCGTCGCCGTAGATGCGGTCTTCGACAGCGTTTCGGTTGCGACCACGTTCAAGGACAGGCTGGCCGACGCCGGCGTCATCTTCTGCTCATTCTCGGAAGCGGTAATCGATCATCCGGAACTCGTGAGAAAATACCTGGGCTCGGTCGTGCCGCGGCGCGATAACTACTTCGCGGCGCTGAATTCTGCTGTCTTCAGCGACGGTTCGTTTGTCTATATTCCAAAGGGCGTGCGCTGCCCGATGGAGCTGTCTACCTACTTCCGCATCAACGCCGCCAACACGGGCCAGTTCGAGCGCACACTGATCGTCGCCGAAGAAGGCAGTTACGTGAGCTACCTCGAAGGCTGCACGGCGCCCATGCGCGATGAGAACCAGCTGCACGCGGCAATCGTGGAACTCGTGGCCCTCGATGATGCCGAGATCAAGTACTCGACGGTCCAGAACTGGTATCCGGGCGACGAGAACGGTGTTGGTGGTATTTACAATTTTGTTACCAAGCGCGGCGACTGCCGCGGTGCCAATTCCAAAATCTCGTGGACGCAGGTCGAAACCGGCTCTGCCATCACCTGGAAATACCCAAGCTGTTTACTGCGCGGTGAGAATTCGGTCGGTGAATTCTATTCCGTTGCCGTCACGAACAACCTGCAGCAGGCAGATACCGGGACCAAGATGATTCACATTGGCCGCAACACGCGTTCGACGATTGTTTCGAAAGGCATTTCGGCCGGCAATTCTCAGCAGTCCTACCGCGGCCTCGTACGCGTCATGCCGCAGGCGGCGGGCGCACGTAACCACACACAATGCGACTCGTTGCTTATCGGTAAGAACTGCGGCGCGCACACGTTTCCGTACATGGAGATCAAGCACCCGTCCGCAAAAGTCGAACACGAAGCGACGACGTCCAAGATTTCGGCAGACCAGTTGTTCTACTGCCGCCAGCGCGGCATCTCGGAAGAAGATGCCGTGAATATGATTGTTAACGGCTTCTGCAAGGAAGTCTTCAAGGAACTCCCGATGGAATTCGCGGTTGAGGCCCAGGCGTTGCTGAACGTCAGTCTCGAAGGCGCCGTCGGCTAGGAAAAAACATGCTCGACATCAAGAATCTCAAGAGTCGCATTGGCGACAGCGAAATCCTCCGCGGCCTGTCCCTCTCGGTAAATGCCGGCGAAGTGCACGCCATCATGGGCCCCAACGGCTCCGGCAAGAGCACGCTGGCACAGGTTGTTGCCGGTCATCAGGACTATATCGTCACGGGCGGCTCCGTGACCTTCAATGGCCGGGACCTGCTGGAACTCGAGCCCGAAGAACGTGCCCGCGAAGGTATTTTCCTGGGCTTCCAGTACCCGGTGGAAATTCCGGGTGTGAATAACGCCTACCTGCTCAAAGCCGCACTGAACGCGAAGCGCAAGCACCACGGTCTCGACGAGATCGACGCCTTCGAATTCCTGAAGCTTGCCAAGGAGAAGATGGCGACCCTGGGCATGGATCCGAAGTTCCTGAATCGCGGCGTGAACGAAGGTTTCTCGGGCGGTGAGAAAAAGCGCAACGAGATTCTGCAGATGGCAATGCTCGAGCCTGAACTGGCGATTCTTGACGAAACCGATTCGGGCCTCGACATCGACGCGCTCAAGGCTGTCGCCCAGGGCGTGAACGCGCTGCGAAGCCCGGAACGAGCGATCATCCTGGTCACCCATTACCAGCGCTTGCTCGATTACATCGAGCCCGATTTCGTGCATGTGTTGTCGCAGGGACAGATCATCAAGTCTGGTGACAAGACGCTGGCTTTCGAACTCGAAAAAAAGGGCTACGACTGGGTCCGCGAGGCCGCCAACGGATGACACAGGCCTCCACAGACAAGCTGCGTGAGATCGTCGGCCGCCTGCCGACGACGCGCGACGAGGATTGGAAATACACCGACCTCTCCCGTGCACGCGACATTACATCGCGCTGGCTGGACGCGGGTGCTGAAACCGTTGCCGCCGAAACAGGCGATGAAATCGACCGCATTACCGGCTCAATCGATGCGACCTGGTTTGTGATCGCGAACGGCGAACTGCGGCTGCCCGCCGAAGCTATGGGTGTCACTGCCGAACGGCTGGACGACGTGCCGGCTGCCGACAATGCGCTCGCCGAACTGAACTCGGCATTACTTGTCGACGGCCTGCAGATTCGTATCGGCGGCGCGCCTGAGAAGCCGATCGGGCTGCTCTTTGTCGACGGCGCAGCCGACGCGGCAACCTCGCAGGCCCGCGTGGAGATCGAGTTCGAGGTCGGGGCCGAGGGAAGTGTCGTCGAATACCACGCATCCCTGGGTGCCGCGGACCACTACGCCAATACGATTGTCGCCATCAACGTGGGCGACAACGCCGTAGCCCATCACCTCCGCATCCAGGCCCGCGACCTGCGCCATGTACAAACCAGTCGTACGACGGTCAGCGCCGGACGCGACGCGCGCTTTGATTCCGCCGGTTTTGACCTGGGGGGCGGGCTGGTGCGAAACGACCTCGTTGTCGATATCGCAAAACCGGGGGCCGACGTATCGTTTGACGGTCTGTACCTGGCCGGCGACGGCCAGCATATCGACAATCACACTCGCGTCGATCACCGCGTCGGGCCGGCGATCTCGAAACAGGAGTATCGCGGCATTCTCAATGGCAAGTGTCGGTGTGTGTGGAATGGCAAGGCCATCGTCCATGAAGGCGCGGACGGCACAGATGCCGACCAGGCCAATCACAACCTGCTGCTTTCCGAGAAAGCCGAGATCGATGCCAAGCCCGAGCTCGAGATCTACACGGATGACGTGAAATGCAGCCACGGCACGACCGTCGGACAACTCGACGAGACCGCCCTGTTCTACCTCCGCTCACGCGGCCTGGATCGCCAGCACGCGAAGCGGGTGCTCACCCACGCGTTTGCGGCGGGCCTGGTCTCTCGGGTCCCGGTCGAGTCGGCCAAAGACGCGGTCAGCTCGCTCGTTGAAGCACGCCTCGCCGTCATCATCCATTCCGACGAGGACTATTTGCAATGAGTGCCACAGCCAGGACTGTTGCCACCAACGCATGGCGCGCCGACTTTCCGGCGCTGGACCAAACGGTCCACGGCCAACCACTTGTGTACCTGGATAGCGCGGCGTCAGCGCAACAGCCGGCCACAGTGATCGACGCAGTGGCCCGCTACCAGCGTGAAGATCATGCCAACGTCCACCGGGGCGTGCATACGCTCAGCCACCGCGCCACTGAGGCCTACGAAGGCGCCCGCGACAAGATTCGCGATTTCATCAATGCCGCGTCGCGCAATGAAATCGTCCTGACAAGTGGCACGACTGAGTCGATAAACCTCGTGGCACAGAGTTTCTGTCGCCCTCGCCTGCAACCCGGCGACAAGATCCTGATTACGCATCTTGAACACCACGCGAATATCGTTCCCTGGCAGCTCGTTTGCGAACAGACAGGCGCCGAGCTCGTCGTTGCACCGATCAATGATCAGGGCGAAGTTGAACTTGAGACGATGCTCAGTCTCATCGATGACAGGGTGTTCCTCATTGGCATGGCACATGTAGCCAATGCCCTCGGCACTGTCTGCCCTGTCGAGGCCGTCATTAAGCACGCCCGCGATCGCGGCATTCCCGTGTTGCTCGATGGCGCACAAGGTGTTCCGCATCTGGATGTCGACGTCCAGTCGCTGAATTGCGATTTCTATGCGTTCTCGGGTCACAAGATGTTCGGGCCGACTGGCACAGGCGTCCTGTACGGACGTGAGGAGATACTCGACTCCATGCCACCCTGGCAAGGTGGCGGCGACATGATTCTCGAGGTTAGCTTCGACAAGACGATCTACAACGAATTGCCCTACAAGTTCGAAGCCGGCACACCGAATATTTCAGGGGTTGTCGGCCTCGGTGCCGCAATCGACTACCTGCAGTCGATTGGCATGCCGACCATCGCGCGCTACGAGCAGGAACTGCACGACTACATGGTCACCGAACTGAAGAAGGTCGATGACATTCGCCTTATTGGTGAGGCGCGACACAAGGCAAGCGTCCAGTCATTCCTGCTTGGCGATATTCACTCACACGACCTCGGCACGATTCTCGACCACCAGGGCGTCGCCATTCGAACCGGCCATCATTGCGCCATGCCCCTCATGCAGCGCTTTGGTATCTCGGGCACGTCCCGCGCATCGCTCGCGTTTTATAACAACCGCGATGACGTCGATCGACTGGTGGCGGCGCTGGACAAAGCCAGGAACATATTCGGATGACCGAACCCAATCGCGACATGCAGGATCTCTACCGCGAACTGGTGATCGACCATTCGCGCAACCCCCGGCATTTTGGGCAACTCGCCGATGCCACGCATACGGCCGACGGTATAAACCCTCTGTGTGGCGACAAGCTCAAGCTCTATTTGCGGGTTGACGACAACGAC
>Ga0224508_10000380_pt1 | contig 44156 bp, 34 predicted proteins | sample SF_Jan12_sed_USG_4_FD_170157 | JGI IMG/M metagenome (GOLD analysis project Ga0224508, IMG submission 170157) | Sediment microbial communities from San Francisco Bay, California, United States - SF_Jan12_sed_USGS_21 | ecosystem: Environmental > Aquatic > Marine > Sediment | place: USA... | reverse complement strand
GCCCCGGTATTGACACCGGCAACACCGAGTCTGCCGACGATCAACGAAGATGACATTAACAACAGCGGTATCCTGATCTCCACCCTGCTCGGTGCTTCGGTCAGCGATATCGACAGCGGTTCGCTGCTCGGTATTGCAGTCACCGATCTGTCCAGTGGCAACGGCACATGGGAATACTCCACCGACGGTGGTGTTAGCTGGATTGCGGTCGGAACAGTAACTGACGCCAGTGCCCTGCTGTTGCGTGACAGTGACCACATTCGTTTTGTACCCGATGGCGCCAATGCCGATGCGGCCAGCTTTGACTTCCGTGCCTGGGATCAAAGCACTGGCCTGTTTGGCACTCAGGTCAATACCAGCCCGAACGGCGGTACGACTGCGTTTTCAACTGCTACTGATACCGCCGACATCATAGTTAACACAGTCAATACCGCTCCCTTTACGACGGGCCCTGTATCGATCTCTACCGTCGAAGACGGGCCGACGACAACCTATGACCTTTACACATTATTTGGCGATACCGATGATCCGCTGACATCTCTGACCTTTAGCATCGTATCGAATGACAACACGGTGCTGACCACCGCCAGCATTGACAATGCCACGGGTACGTTAACCATGACACAGGCTGCGGACTTGAGCGGCGTTGCGACGTTGACACTCCGTGCGACCGATCCATCGGGCGCTTTTGTTGATACAACCTTCACAGTAACTGTCGACCCGGTTGACGACCCGGTGGTCAACCTGGCGCCGGCCGCACAAACTGTCGCAGACGGGCAGTTCCTGTTGTTCTCATCGGCAAATGGAAACAGCATCTCTGTATCTGATGTGGATAGCACAAATGTCACCGTCTCATTGTCGATCCCGGCCGGTTTTTTGACCCTTGGCAGCATTACAGGCCTGGTCTTTAGCGCAGGCGACGGAATCTCCGATTCACAAATGACATTCACCGGATCGATAGCCGATGTCAACGCCGCATTGGATGGCCTCTTGTTCCAGCCGCTTGTGTCCTTTGGCGGTATTGTGTCTTTAGAAATTGCAACGTGGTCACCGGATTTGCCACCGGCCGATCGTGCGCCAATACGCACAGATGTTGTCAATGTAATGATACTCGATGCGGTCGTGACGACCGAATCAGTTTTACCCGGCCCGGTCGATAACCAGGCTACGCCCGCGCCGAATGACTCTGATGATTCGGAGCCTGACTTGGAAGAATCCTCAACGGATGAAACCGAGGACCAAATCGCTGCCGAACCCGAGTACGCGGCCGGGCTCTCAGGGTTTAGCGACTTCAGCGTGGCTAATATTGAATTGCCGGAGGTCGTAGAACCGGCACTGCCGGACAGCGATTTTGCGAATACGCGTGAGGTTGTGTCGGCGATGACCCGCATGTTGATGGAGCTGGGCATCGACGGAAAGTTGCCGGCCTTTATTATCAGTGATGCGGTCATGGACGCATTGGACGCAATGAAAGATGAAATGGGCGGCCTGGACAATGCAAGTGACCAGCAGCATGAATTCCTGGTTCAGCTTGCTACCGGTCTTACACTGACACTATCGGCCGGCTTTGTCAGCTGGATGATGCGTGCGGGCGCCCTGTTGACCAGCCTGTTGTCGACCACGCCGCTGTGGCAACGATTCGATCCGCTACCCGTACTTGCCGGCCGACGCGACGAAGACGAGGACGAGGACGAAGATCGGGACGCTGTCAGAGCCCTGTTTGGTGCAGACGCATGAAATCCCTAGGGCCCACTTTCCGCATCAGTCTCAGTCTTGCCCTGCTGACAGTGTCAGTATTGTTGATGGGCGATCTGTTTGGTCTGATACCCAACCGGCTCGACCTGCAAATGGACAATCGGCAGACTCTGACCGAAGCGTTGGCAATACAATTGTCGCATGCAGCCAGCGCAGCCGATATGAACCAGATCGAGGGGACACTCAAATCTATCGTTAACAGAAATGACAGTGTACTTTCCGCGGCAATGCGGCGCGTCGACGGCACAACACTGGCTGTGGCAGGACCGCATGCCGAAAACTGGGTAACACCAACCGGTAACAAGTCTACGCCGGATAATGTGCAAGTGCCGATTTTCAAGGGCGCTGAGCGTTGGGGCACCGTAGAACTACTATTCTCGCCGATACGACAGTCAGGCATGTCTGCATTTTTTGGCAGCACCCTGTTTCACTTGCTGTTGTTCGTTGCCGTGTCTGGCTTTGTAGTTTTTGCAGTATTCATGCGTCGTACTCTGCAGATACTTAATCCTTCGGCCGTTATTCCACAACGCGTCCAGGCAGCATTAAATGTCCTGGCCGAAGGCGTTCTGATCCTGGATGAAAAAGAAAGAATTGTATTGGCAAATCAGTCGTTTGCCTCAAAAATCGAGTCGACGCCTGAATCGCTCATAGGCCGAAATGCCTCGGAATTTGGCTGGTCGCGCTGGCCCACGGATCACCCAGACCAGGTAATGCCCTGGGTCGATGCGCCTAAAGAGGGCGTCAAGGGAGTTGGCGTGCTGCTTGATACGCCGTCGGAGGATCGACGCACACTGATGGTCAATGTCGCACCAATTTTCGATGGCAAAGAAAAGAGCAAGGGCGCCATGATTACTTTCGATGATGTCACGATGCTCGAAAGCAAGAATAACGAGCTGCACATCACGCTCCAAGAGTTGCGTCAGTCACAAGAAGAGATCAGCAGGCAAAACCAGGAACTGAAGATTCTGGCAACGCGGGATTCACTAACCGGTTGCCTCAATCGCCGCGCTTTCTACGATCAATTTCGTAAACTTTTCAGGCATGCCGGCGAGAACGAAACGCCCCTTTGTGCGCTGATGGTCGATATCGACTACTTCAAAAGCATCAATGATCGCTTTGGCCACTCTGCCGGCGATAAAGTAATCAAAAACGTCGGCGATATCCTGACCGAGAACGTCAGGCCTAATGATTTGATTTGCCGATATGGTGGTGAAGAATTTGCAGTAGTGCTGCCGGGTCTGGATATAGATGCCGCCGCGCACGTAGGTGAACGCATTCGTCTGGCGGTTGCAAGCGAGGCCGGTTGCGAACTCGGCAAGGACCACAAGGTCACGACAAGTCTGGGTCTCGCCTCATTGGATAGCGGTGCTGAAAATGCCGATGCTCTGCTGGATTTTGCTGACAAAGCACTCTATGTCGCAAAAGAATGCGGTCGTGACCGCTTGATCCGCTGGGCCGATGCCAAGAATCCTATCGATGTGATAACCGGGATGCCGATACCCGCCAGTGCAGACGACAACGACACGCGGGCGATTGAAATCACTCGTCTGCGCCAGAAGCTCAAGACGTTACAGGAGTCTCAATCCGACAATTCCAGTGGGCACGATCCCATTACGGACTTGCCGAACTATGCCTCTTTTACGCAACGTGTAATCGACGCCATCGCACTGGCCAAGCGCCATAAACAAATGGTTGGCGTGTTGGTGGTTGATATCAATATGTTCCGTCGAACTGATGATCAGCTGAGTAATGTTTACAGCGATCGCCTGTTACGGGCGGCGGCCGAAAGATTGCAATCTATATTACGCAGCAGCGATTCCGTAGGTCTGCTCGAACCTGGCGCCGCGCCCGGTCTGTTCCGGATGAATCGGGAAGAATTCGGAATTTTGCTAACCGAGCTAAGCGATCTCGAAAGCGTTACGCTTGTAGTGAAACGCATGTTCGAAGCCCTGGCCCCGCCGTTGGAGGTCGAGGGTGACGAAATTTACCTCACCAGCGCAGTCGGCATCAGCGTTTTCCCACACGATGGAGACGACGCGGAACGTTTGATTCAAAACGCCCGTACGGCCCGCAATCATGCCAAGAGACATGGCCGCTATTATCACGTCCAGTTCTACGCCGAAGAGATGAATGTAGCCTCTTCCCGTCAGATCCAGCTGGAAACCTATTTGCCACGCGCGTTGGAAAGAGACGAATTTACGCTTGCGTATCAGCCCAAGGTCGATATCGCCAGCGGAAAAATCACTGGTATGGAAGCATTGCTGCGCTGGGAGCACCCGGTGCTCGGCAACATACCACCGAGCGAGTTTATTCCGCTTGCCGAACACACCGGCCAGATAATTCCGATCGGCGAATGGGTCATGAAAACGGCATTCGGCAATGTCCGCAAGTGGCTGGATGATGGTCTGCAAAACGCCCACGTTGCGGTCAATTTGTCGGCGATGCAGTTCCGGAAATCCGATCTGGCTGGATTAGTCGGCAAACTTCTTTTAGAGGCGGGTCTGGATGCGAATCGAGTGGAATTCGAGCTTACCGAAACCATGATCATGGACGATGTCGAAGGCGCTATCACGACAATGCGAGCCCTGAGTAAACTTGGTTCCCATATCACCATCGACGACTTTGGCACCGGTCATTCGTCACTGGGTTATCTGAAACGCTTTCCAATCAATTCCGTCAAGATCGACCGGTCTTTCCTGGTCGGTATTACAACCCAAGAGACCGATAGAGCGCTGGTCGAAGGCATTATTGCGATGTCGCACAGCATGGGTCTGCGAGTCATCGCGGAAGGGGTCGAAACCACCGATCAGCTCAACTTGCTAAGCGATTTAGATTGCGACGAATTGCAGGGTTATCTGTTCAGTCGTCCGGTACCCGCCGAACAAGTCACGCACCTGCTCAGTTCCGACCAGCGCTTACAGGACACACTGTCCACCATGGTGCATGAGCGGGTCGTCGTAACAGAATAGTCGTAGTCGCCAGCTGTCGTCACCAAATCTCTATAGCGCCTGCCATTTTGTGCGCTAAGAGGACAAACCACCGGTAGCGTGGGGAAGAATTGCGATCAGTGGGGCCAGCTCTTTCTCGTAGTGTTTCCATCGGTTTGCGGACTCAGTGTATATTGGCTGACGCACCTGCATGCTGCTGAACGGGTTTATGGCCCGTTTGTTTTTGTGGAATTCCAGGCAACGATCGTCCCACTCCAATCCCATACGCTCGATTAATTGTCTGCTGACTTTCTCCTGGGCCATTACCAACTCTTCATATTGCACTGCGAAGATCTCAGCCCCGAACAGACTCGCCCAATGCCCCATCAATCTTTCGTAATCCAGATAAAATTGCCCCAATTCCCTCAGATCGAAAGAGTATTCATTGCCGGTGGCAAAATAGTGCAAATAATTGGACGTGCAAGTATCCAATGCATTACGCTGGCAATGAATAATCCGTGCGTTAGGAAAGAGCGTCTTGATAAGACCGACTCTCATAAAATTGTCAGGCATCTTATCGGTTATGCGTTTCGCTTCGTGCGAGTAACTACGTAACTCTTCGAGATACTGTTTGGAGAGTTCCGGCGCAATAGCCTCGTAGCATAAAGGCATACACTCCGGATAAGATTTTGAAGCTTTGTACTGCTCGTGTATGGCTTTCTCGTATCGTCCAAATGAAGCCAGTTCGCCAGCTCCATGCACTTGGGGATGACTTGCGATTATCTGTTCGACCAGCGTGGTCCCGGAACGGGGCATCCCAACCACAAATACGGGCAATTCGGCATCAGATCCGCTCGCCCCGATTCCCTCAAAGTATTCCTTTGAATAAGCCGCAATCAATCTATCTACGTAAACCGTAAACGTTTTTGCATCATACGTTATGGCTTTGCGTTTAAGGGAGTTGGCCTCGGTGTAATGCTGAAATGCTTTATCGTAGATTTTTGCATCGTGAAATATATTTCCAAGCGCAAATTGGTAGTGCATAGCATCCGTTTCTGATAGTGCAGGCGCCTGCAATTGGTGTTCGATTAAGGAGACCTGCTCTTGCTCCGGCTTTATTCTGCTCAAGTTTCGATATGCCTCGGCGTAATCAGGCTTGATACCAAGAGCCTGCTCATAATGGCCTACCGCGTCCTCCCGACGGCCGACTTCGTTAAGTGCGTTTCCCAGATTATGGTGCGCCTCGGCATAATCAGATTTGATGGCCAGGGCCTGTTCGTAGTGGCTAATCGCCTCGTCCGGGCGGCTCAGCTCATCAAGGGCAATCCCGAGGTTGTAATGGGCCGTTGCAAAATCAGGCCGGATGGCTATGGCCTGTTTGTAATGATCAAGCGCTTCCTTCGGTCCTGCATGTTCTTTGACGGCATTGCCCAGATTGCTATGCGCCTCCGCATAGTCGGGTCTAATCGCAAGAGCCTTTTCATGGCAGGCAATGCCCTCTTCCAGTCGCCCCAGTTCTACGAAAGCATTGCCTAAATTGGTATGCGCCTCAGCGTAGTCAGGCGCAATAGCAAGGGCCTGCCGATAGTGGCCAATGGCCTCTTCCGCTCGACCCAGATCTTTAAGCGCGATCCCGAGGTTATTGTGCGACAAAGGAAAGTCAGGACTAATCGCAATGGCCTGTTTGTAACAGGCGATTGCTTCCTCCAGACGGCCCGTTTCCTTGAATGCGTTTCCCAGGTTGTTGTGTGCGCCTGCGAAATCAGGCTTGATGGCGAGCGCCTGTTGATAACGGGCAATGGCGACATCATATTTTTGCAACGCCCGATATGCTTCGCCGCACATATTATAGAATTCCGGTTCATCCGGACGTGCTTTTATTGCACTCTCAATCAACGTCGCAGCATCCTCACTTTTGCCCACCTGCAGAGCAACTACGCCCAGCAAATGCAATGCATCAGGATGTTGAGGTTGATCCCTTAGAATTGTTCGATAAATAGTTTCGGCTTGTTGTAATCGTCCGGATTGATGATGTTCCAATCCGGTCTGAATCAGCTCAGAAATATCAGTCGGCATTAATTTATCCGGCACGCCGCACGCCGCGGCACGTCATCTTTGTTACTGCGGAAACATCGATTGGCGTTTGTAGCCCGAAGGCGGCTCAAAAGCGTCCGGGTCCAGCTTCAGACGCTTGGCCGAGCGTAAGTTGCTCTCGCCTGTTTTCCGGCCGTTTTCGAACTCTTCAGTCGCCACAGGAAACCCTTTAAGCTCCTTCATGTATGCAAAGGCCGGTTCACCGGCTGCCGAGCCCTTAGCGAAGTCTGGCAATGCGTCTAGCATCTCGCGAAAAAAACCAGACATTTCCTCGAATACATCAACAACGTCGCTACCGCCCTCAATATTGTCCCAGTCTGTCACCCACATCTCACGAACCTTGTCACCGTCCCGATACACTTCGTACTTAACGCAAGGGTAGCCATTCTTGTCGGCGCGTTCGCCGGTTCTCTTGAGTTCGCTCTTTGACGCTTGAGCCGGCGCCTTAGCTTTCGGCATGCGCTGCTTCATCATTTGCTCGACCATTGCCCGTTGGTCCGCCGGCACATTCTTGAGCGCTTCCTGCATCTGCGCCATAGCGCTGCTGACCTGCTCGTTGATCTGTTGTGAAGTACTCTTATCCATCACATGGTAGGAACGGTTTTCGTGATCGACTACGATCATCTCGCGACGATCAGCATGATAAATCCAGTCGCCCTGTCGGCGATCAGCGCCGGTGGCGAAACTCATTTTGAGGGCACGTCCCTCGACCGCCGACTGAATCGATTCTGATTTTGGCGGCGACTGCTCATGATCGGTAGCGTCAATTTCGTAGACCACACCCGCGCCCACGGATCCGGCGAACAGCCCAACGAGCGTCAAAGTGATGCATAACTTCTTCATTTCACAGCCCCCAGGCCGATTAATGTTTAGTGGTCCAGCATATCGCACCACAGCGGCATATGCGACGCGCTTTTCACCTGCCCGGATAGGATCTTGCGTCCCGCCGATTTCCTTCTCCCCGGCTTGGCGATGTAAGTTATCGTTACACAATGCAATTTAACGCCATTACATATCTGTCGCCGCACTTTCGCGATGCGTTACTGACGTTTTTGTGTCTTGCCTGGTTTCCCACGCTGGCATGGTCGGCCTGCGAGGCGCCATTACCGCATATGCCGCGCGAACGCGGATGGTGCTTCGGCTTGGCCGGAAACGCCGATGCGGACTACTCCGGAACTGGCATGCCAAACGAATTTTTTATGGCCGAACGTCGTTTCAGTGGTGCGTTCTTCGAACGTCATGGCCACAACCGACAATTTCTCCTCGGTCTCGACTACGGTTACCGCAATTACGATCCCGACGAGCCGTTCGGTCCCAACCTGGATCTCTACACCCTCACCCTTGAGCCGCAATGGGTCGTACAAGGCGACAAGCGCGAATGGCTGCTCAGACTGGGCCTGTCCAGAGCAACCTCGTCAAACCGTAACACGCACGCCGATGTCAAAGCCGATGAGCTGTTCGCGGCAATAACGCTGGTCACCCGCCAGCCGCTCGGTCCGCGGCAGCGCCTGGTCCTGGGTGTTGCTCACGACCAGCTCTTTGGCGGCGCGCATACCTATCCATTGGCAGGTCTTGAAACCAGCTTGAATTCCCAATGGCAGTTGGGGCTGGTACTGCCCGCGCCGTACGCGCGTTGGCGTGGTCAGTCCCGCTGGTCCGGCCAGATCTATCTGCAACCCGCGGGTTCGCGTTGGTTTGTTCTGGATGGGAATTCCGGGCGTGAATTCGAAGCAAGTGCGCGTGACATGCGTCTTAGCGGCATGCTGCGTCGCCGACTGGGGCGGCGCTGGGAAATCGAAGGCACACTGGGCATCAGCTTCAACCGCAGCCTGTCCACGCGGGCGGGTGACGGACGGCTAGTTTCCGGGAGTCTCGATACGGCACCTTTCGGCGCGCTTTCGCTGCATCATCGCCCTCACGATTAGCAGGCAACTCTACGCTGGAAACATCACCGCCGGTCGAGTGCTCGGAGTTGTTTAAGCATTTCCTGCGGCCTGTCCGCCGGGCTTTCGCCTGCCCAAACGAGGATTTCGTGTGCCGCGGCTGCCACCGGCACTCGTGGATAGCGGGATTCCGTCAGCCAGTTAACAAATTTCATCGTTCGAAAACCGTCCAGCCAACGGGTGAACTGCGCTTGCAAAGATTGCACGCTTGCGACGTTGGCACGCGTCTTGTCCAGCCACCGGTCAAAACCCATCGAATCCAGAAACGGCGCATAGGTGGATGGCACCGGGCCGTCAGCCACCGCGCATTCTTCGAGCGCGTTGCCAAAGATCGGTAGTTCACGATAAACCGCTGGCGCATAGGTCGTCTGAGATTGTTTTTTGGCACGCCACATCGCCGCCCCAGTGCCGAATGGCACGCGCCTTGAAATACGTGCCGACGGAAAAACAGTGGTGGTGTTTATCTCACCGACGCTACCGCGTTTAAGTAACTTGTTAATAAAATAAAAATCCTCGCCGGCAGGCCGTCGATTCATTCCGCCTTCCTGGGCATAGATCTCTGAGCGCGCCGCGAGTGCCGAACCGACGGTGTAACTGGCGTATGGCGACCCGGCCGCCTGCAGACCCCGTTTATAGCAACGCAAGTGCAGTTCGTAATCGATAATTGCCGCGCGGGCGTCAGCCGGTGTGTCGTCTATCGGATGCTCGAAATAAATTGTCGCACCCAGCGCGACTGACTCGTTGCGAAAATAGTTGTCGATGGCAGTCAGATAGGTCGGGGCCACACTGCAATCGGCATCCAACGACACAATTACGCCACGACCATTACGCGATGCTGCGAGTCGCGACAATGCCGTATCCATGCCCAGTTTTCGTGCCAGACCAACGCCGGCGTGGTCCGCTGGCAAGCCACGATAATCGAGTACGTGACATCGCAGCTGATTATCGTGTCGCCGGCTAGCCCAGGCGGTGGCGTCATGAAGGCACTGTGTGCTCAGTCGCTGCATTTCCGCGCTGGCATCATCCGGTGCGTTGACGACCAACAACAGCTCCACGGCGCAATCCGGACGTGATGCAGCCGCCACCGTGTCCAGCGTTGTAATCACATCGGATTCACCCAGTGCCGGGACGACAACGACCAGACCAAGACCCGGATCCGGTGCCGGCAGCTCAGGCAGGCTCAAATAGGCATGACGATCGAGGTAACGCCTGGCGTCACCTGCGTAATGCTGTGCGAAAATGGCCTGGTTAGTTGTAGCTTGTGAGACTGGCGATGACACGTAAATCCATAGACCTTTTAGTAGCGACCGCTCCGTCCTGGGTCGAGGCGCCGCTGGGCGACTTCGATAAATTCATGATGGACCACGCCAACTGCGAGCGCAAAGCCTCGGCGTTGGCAATGAGCCTGGTAATGAAATATGCCGACCGCCAGGCAATCATTCCCGGACTGATAGACCTTGCCCTTGAGGAGCTCGAGCATTTTCGCCAGGTCTACGAGCTAATGCAGGCGCGCGGGCTCACATTGGCAAGCGACGTACCGGATCCGTACGTTAAGAAGCTTGTGAAGCTGATGCGACATACACGCGACGAACGGTTCATCGATCAACTGCTCGTCGCTTCGATTATCGAGTGTCGCGGCGCCGAGCGGTTCGGTCTGATCGCCGCAGCGCTCACCGATCCCGGCTTGAAAGCGTTTTATACAGAACTGCACAAGGCGGAAAAAAAACACGGCCACCTGTTCGTGCATTTGTTATTAAGGGAATGCCCGGAGGAACTGGTGTACCCGCGCTGCGAAGAATTGATGCAAGAAGAAGCACGGATCGTGCAGACTCTGCCATGGCGCGCAGCGCTGCACTGAGTGAACACCAGGCTTTGCTGATTAGAATGTCTCAACCAGCGCCATGAGCTGATCCCAATCCCCGGATTCCTCGGCCTCAATTATGCGCTGGTGCATCGCTGCGTTAAAACCTGCCAACTTATCGAGCGTTTCCTCGAAACGCCGGTCGGGGCGAATTGATTGCAAAAATGGGTCAATATCCAACAGCCAATTGTCGAAAAGAACGGAGCTACGATAACCGCCCTCAACAGCTTCTTTTAGCGCAACGAAGGCTTCTTCTCTACGATCCAGCAATGCATAAATTTGCACGTCAAGGATTCCATGACCAAACATACCGTGTCGCGGCATGCCCTGAACCACGGCAAGAGACGCTTTGAGTAATTCATCGGCACGTTTTGTATCGCCGTTTTGCCGGTGTATGTAGGCGAGTTTCACAACATTGCGAACGGTAAGTCGATCTACGGGCAACTCTCCGTCGCCCTCCAGTTGCGGCGCCCGACGCACTATGTATTCTCGCGCCTTGGACAGATCACCCGCCAATAAGGCCGCATCTGCTGCAATAACCAGCATGAATGGCTGTATTTGATCGTTGTCGATGCGATCGGAGAAAGCATCGAGAGATTTTTCGAACTCGCCGTCGAATAGCAGCTGAAACCCCTCTACAGACGCCGCGATCGGATGATTGGCGGGCACGTCATTCAGCAGAGCACGCACTTTGTCGAGCTCGCCAAATTGCACATAAATCCCCAGAGTAATGTTAACGCCAAGCGTCGGGTCGGTGCTTAGGGTCTGTGCCTTCCTGTTCCAGGCAATGGCTTCATCCAATCGGCCCATGCCCAACAAATGCACAGCAATGTATTGATATGGGGTTGGCCATTCCGGGTGAATTTCGATCGCGTCGAGCCACAACTTTAGTGCGACGTCGTTTTGTCCCAGCCGGGCGTAAAGCGTAGGCAGGTTTGAAGATGGAATGCGGCCCAATGGATCGAGTTGCAATGATCGATGATAAAACGCTATTGCGTCCTCGTAGCGTTGCTCCTCGCCTCTGAGGGAAGCAAACCACATATATGCGCGGGCGTGATTCGGATTCAAAGAAATCGCGCGCTCAAACGCCGCTTCCGCTTCGACATTCTCCTGCCCCGCCCGGGTTTGCGCCCAAATATTGATTTTCATTAGACCGAGCGTCGCGTAGGCATCGGCAAGTTCCGGATCAAGAGACAGTGCGATATCCAGATTGTCCTGCGCCAGAAGGAGCGCATCATCACGTGGCAGTGCGGCATGATTGATTTGTAACAGCAATATGCTTTCGGCAAGACCAACGTAGGCCTCGGCGTACTCAGAATCGAGACTAATTGCCTGCTCGAATTGCTTGCGTGCCTCCTGAGTCGTTTCCAGTCTGCGCAGGTACAGGTTCTCACGACCGGAAACATAAAGACTGTATGCGCGTATGTCTTTGGTCGGAATGCGCGCGACAGCATTCTGTTCGCCGGGCACAAGCGCTGTTTGTAACGCGGTCGTTATCGCTGCCGATATTTCACTCTGGATAGAAAAGACATTCTCCATAGTAAATTGTCGATCGTAGCTTTGCGCCCACAAATGCTCGTCGGTCTTCGCGTCGATGAGCTGTACGTTGATTCTTACATTGTCACCGACTTTTTGGACCGCTCCTTCAAGCACTGTATCGACGCCGAGTTCCTCTCCAATCTGCCGCAAATTCTTGGTGGTATCGCGATACTCCATAACCGATGTTCTGGAAATAACCTTTAGCACACCGGTGTTGGCAAGCTTGGTTAACAAATCATCATGGATGCCGTCAGCGAACAACGCATTTTCCTCATCGGTGCTACGGCTGGTAAACGGTAGAACCGCGATCGAATCGTGTATTGCGGGCTGGCCGAAAGCGGTTAACGGAACGTCGTCTTGCAATTCGGCAACGTTGAAGGTCATCGATACCGCCAACGCAATGATCAGCAGACCCATGATCGTGTAGTTCATGACCCGCCCTGATTTCTTGGATTGGTTTGGCTTACGAACTACGTTGCGGTCAAGACGGACGCCTTCTGGTGTGATCTCAAATACCCAGGCGAATATTAGACATGCTATGAACCCCAGCAGGACAACAATGACGTAAATCTGAAATGTGACTTCGTCTGCGCCAAACGTGGGCAAAAGAACAGAACCAGCCTCAATTATGATCCAGGCGACCAGGGCATAAGCGGCCGCAACACGCGGAACATTGCGACGCTGGAGTTCGGAGACAAGATTACGCATGTGTGCTGATTATAGGTGATAAACGCGCCAAAGGGCCACGGAACAGAGTCTGAGAATCCAGCCCCTAATACCGCTCAAGAAGCCGCTAGAGGTTGGATGCGGCTGTGACGGGTTTGGTTTAAATGGTGCTTATAACTGGACTTAGCAAGGACCAACCCACCATTCCAATTTAGCTGACCAACTGGTCTTTCAGCACCACCCGCGCCTTGTCCTGGTCGGCCGTTTCCAACGCGACAATCCCGGCACCCGCGTCCTTGTTGACGATATGCAAACCACGGATGGTGATACCCGCATCCGCCAGCCGTCGGGACAACTGTGCCAGCGCTCCGGAGCCCTGCTCCAGACGCACGAGTAATGTCTCGCTCGCATAAACGTGGTACCCGGCCTCGGACAGAATGCGAAACGCAAGCTCGTACGGCTCCGGTTGCAGGCTGATCACCGACATGCGCCCCACAACGTGCCCGCTAAAATCGATCAGGTTGATATCATTGCAGGCCAACATGTCAGTAATCTCTGCCAGCAATCCCAGATAAGTAGGCTGGATGATAAGCATGGTTTTCATGCTGCCTCTCCTCCCGCGTGGCGGATATCTGCCAATAGCGCGTCGATCTGTTCGTGGCTGATGTGCGGCATACAAATCACATGACTTATACCGTCGCTACTGGCCAGTTGCCACTTGTCGCGCACCGGCGCCGCCGGAGTCTGGAAGACAACCGTAATCGACTGTGGATTGCGCCACGCGGAAATCCCGGCTTTGTTGAACTGAACTTCCGCATACTCGGCGACTTCGAGTGACCGCCGGATGCGGTCCCTGATTCCCTGCTCGCCCAGTTTGTGTATCGCACACCACAACGCCAGCGGGCTGAGACCATTGCGGGAACCCGTAACTGTTGTATCAAAACTGCCGATGTAGGCGACTGAACGCGCGATGCGTTCGACATTTTTAGCCCTGGCGAGCACGACGCCGCAGGGCATAGGCGTACCAAAGAACTTGTGACCGGATATCGCGATGCTATCGGCACCATCGGCAAAATCCCAGGATGGCCGCGGCTCAAGGTATGCCGCATAGCCACCACAAAGCGCCGCGTCGCTGTGGATGTAATGCCTTTCCAACGCCAGTTCGTCCAGTATGCCGCGGATGACGCCGACATCATCGCGGGCCTCTTTCATCGTCGTGCCGATGTTCGCAAATATAATGGGTGGCACATCGCGACGAACCTTCAACGACTCACGCAGGTCATCGTAATCCATTTGTCCGTTGGCATGCGAGCGGATCATGATGTTCGGCATGTTGAGGAAGTGCAGATTTTTGCGGACGCTGTAGTGACTGTCCTGTGAGAAATAAACAATCCCGTTGGCCAACGTTTCCCTTGCCAGGTAAAGTCCGTAGAGATTTCCCTCGGTACTGCCATTGGTGACATAGCCCCACCAGTCGTCCTGCGGCGCCCGTGTCATCTCGGCAAAAAACTGCACGACTTCACGCTCGAACCTGTGTGAGTTGAGTTTGTAACTGCCGTGTTTAAAGGGATCGCCGATATTATTCAGGCCATGACTCAAAAACGGCGCCAGCTCCTGATAATCGATATCGAACGCGACCGGGTAACCCAACTCTACCCTGGCGGCGTCACGCAAATAGTCGAGAAAATCCGCAAGCTGTGACTGGTCCTGACGTGAAAGCATAAACTTATGCTAGCCAGACCGTTTCAACCCGCAATAGGTATTTACCCACTCAAGATCCGTCGTTGTTCGATATTTTGGGACGGACGCTAAGTCGTTGTTTCGGCGGCGGCTATGGCTCTCCGTGAACCGGCGGCCTATGGTCGTAGCGGTCGTGAGCGTCTTCTATTGCGACGCACTGCCAAATAAGCGCCCTCTTCGAACGACAGTATGGCGTTGACGTCGTCGACGGCAACGGGCATCCGTTCCAGATTTTTCTCGGTCTCGCCGATGCACTTGCTCACCACATGCACAAAGTCTACGCACAACAAAAGAGGATCCGACCTTCGATTAAACCGCTTTGTCCCAATGTATTGGATTCCTTTTTGAGGGCTTAGAACTCATTCTTGATAGCGAACCGGAATCTACGCTATCGGCAAGAACATAGTACGAACATAATGCTTATCTCCGCACACGCCGGCGGCGCAACAAGTGCTGGCAACTGAGGTATCTCCCGGCTCGAGAGCCACATTATGGGCTGATTCTTCTATAATGAGAGGACGGGAGGGATAACAATGATTAAACACTCGGTCGGGCTCGGAATACTGCTCCTCTTTGCTGCCTTGCAGACGCCGGTTGCTACCGCCGGCAATGGCGGCATCGAATCGCCACAGGAGATTGGGCCATGGGCTGTTGGGCGCACGACATTTGGAATTGTCGACCCGGCACGCAATGATCGGCCCCTGCTCGTCGACGTCTGGTATCCGGTAGACGCCAACGACACCGGCGGCGTTTCGCTTTCCGAATATGATCTCGTATTCGCGACCCTGCAGTCGGCGATCGCGCTCCATGAGCCACCCGTGTCGACCGAGACGGTGCGGCCGCTGATCGTCTTTTCACATGGCAGCGGCGGGATCCGCTATCAATCGTTTTTCCTGACGGAGGCTCTTGCCAGTCACGGGTTCATCGTCGTGGCGCCGGATCATACCGGCAATACGGCTGCCGACCTTGTATTTGGCACGGCTGTTCCGCTCCAGCAGTCCGCTCTCGACCGGCCGCAGGACATTTCCTTTGTCATCACGCAAATGTTGGCTAAAAACGCCGATCCCGACGACGCTTTCGCCGGCACGATCGACTCGACAAGAATCGGCGTTACGGGCCATTCCTTCGGCGGATTTACCAGCCTTGCAATGGCCAGCGGGTACCAGGCGATACCGCCCGACCGTCGGGTTGCAGCCATCGCTCCGTTCGCGCCTGCGTCCGGCGTCCTCGGTGACATCGAGCTGGCATCCATCGGCATTCCGACCTTGATCCTCGGCGGGACTGCGGATATCACGACCCCTATCGATCCGGAGAGCACGCGACCCTGGTCACTGCTACCGGCACATCCGCGATTTCGTGTCGATATTCTCGACGGCGGCCACCAGTCGTTCTCGGATATCTGCGTAATCGCGGATGCATTGCTCAGCACCGGCATCCCGCCGGATGTCATAGATTTTCTGCTCGGTAACGTGGATGAAGGTTGCGCGCCCGAGCTGATTGCGTTCGAAGAAGCTCATCGCCTAAGCAGGCTTTACGTGGTGGCGTTTCTGAAACGCTATGTTGCGAACGAGCTGCAATACCGGCGCTTTCTCAATTCGGGCTATGCCAACAGTCATGATTTGCCGGTCGATTTCTTCCAGGGAACTGCTAACGGACAACCCGGAGAAAACACACCCTAGCTGAGTACTTAGACTCCAAAATGACTTTGATACGAGTTCGGGGTAGCTGGCTAGCGCTGATCTAAAACAGGCGAACTCGCATTATGCCGGCCTTGTTCGTGGTTTATTATTTTGTGACCGCGATAGCCGTGCAAGCGAATTCGATCTGGGGTCAGACCATTACATTAGGGTTTTCTGTGAAGATCCGTTGCCTGCCCTCGATTATTCAATTTGTTTGATCAGCGGAACAACTTCTTGCTGCCCCACTTCAGCAAGATGAAGGCCAGAATCGCGATAACGAACAAGGTAGCGATCGAACTGCCAAAGAAGATCCAGATCCGGGTCTTTACGATAAACAATGCGATCGCAAAGCTAATGCCGATAATCAGCATCAGACCGCTCAGTCGATCGAAACCAGGCACTCGCGCAAAGTCCACGTACCTGCCGATCACCACTAACGTCAAGATCATAATCACAATCGGCAGACCGTAGATCAGGATGTTGACCTGCAACAGGTTCGCGCGAATGAAAAAAAGGCTGTATCCGGTCAAAACGGCGGCCAGGATGCCCGGTATGCACGCCGCATAGACGAGGACAGAATATAAATACTTCCACGGCGACCGTTCGCCTTCATCAGCCGAGAAACGGCCAACGAGCCAAGCCAGTACCGGCAAAGGACCAAGAGCAAGCAAAATGGCCAGAGGGTGTTGTGCGGCGGCGGCGATGAGATCGTTGACGCTCATGAACGGTGAAGGATAGCCCGTGCCCAGAGCGAAGTCGAAGAGAAGGAAGGGTCAAGACGCAATTTTCCAGCCTCATTCATGTCTTTTATTGTTTGTTACCACCCCCATCTGACTCGCTTCGAATCACGATATTTGCAGGCGTTGTCGTGCCTTCAATGACTCTAAAAATATCCGCAAGTCTTCCATTAACTGTAAACCGAAGCGCGAGATCATCAAAAAGGACGCAGTCATCCCTCGGTTCCGGTGATTTCCCGAGGCCAGTCTCAAACGCCTCCAGAATTACGCCTTTCTCTAAGGAATTGCAAAGCCTAATGATAACTCGGAGCAGTGCTTTGTGCCCTAGGTCTTGCGAATGTACCGCCTCGATCAAAAGCCGTTTCTGCTCTGCACCACTCAGCTCTTTTTTATTTTCCCTTGCCAAAAACGTCTCAAGATTTTTCGTATTGCAGGCGAATCAAGCCCAATTTTTCCGCGATGTCTACTGGTTTGTGAGGCGGCGAAAACACTGCGTGCATTCGCACCTGAGGATCAACCAGAAAAAGCGAAGCGCTGTGGGCGACGTCATAGTTGCCATCTTCATCCGGTGCATCGCGCTCATACATTGCACCGATCTGTAGGGATAGTGTGCGCAACTCATCATCTTCGCCGCGGACCCCGACAAAGGCCTCATCAAAATGACTCACATAGCGGGCCAGTGTCTCTGGGTCATCTCGATTTGGATCAACGGTAACCAACACTACGTGTGGACTATCGACGCCGGACTCCTCCATCTCGAATTTCACCCGACTCAGAGTCAGCATCGTAGTCGGACAAATGTCCGGACAGGACGTATAGCCAAAAAACATCAGTGTCCATTGCCCTCGTAACTGATCACGGCTAAACGTCTCTCCGTCGTGGTCCAGAAGCTGAAATTCGGGTAGAGGCCGGGGATCCGGCCACACCGTGCCCATCAATAATGTGTGTGGGCCGGTCTGGGTGCCTGGCCGGACGCTTTGATACCAGATAATGGACAGTCCCATGATCAGTGCGGCCAAAACGACGACGAATGCTTTTTGTCTCATGGGTTGTGCTCAACAGTGGTCTGCCCGGTTCGTGGCGGGGCCAGCAGAGCCAACAGAGCCAACACCAGCAGTGCCGCGAGCCAGTTATGCGCTACCGCCAGACCGATCGGCAGACTCGCAACAATTGCCGTCACACCAATGGAAAACTCGGCGACTGCAAGAACGATAATAGTAATCGCCACAATACGAAGTCTTCGATCGGCACGCAGCGCGCTGAAACCGGTCGCCAACAAAACCGCCAGTGTCAGTATTGCACTCAAACGGTGTGTCATGTGAATCGCCGCGCGCTCGGCACCGCCTATCGCGATCCCCTGCTTGTTGACCTCGTGGACCCGCGACAGATCGAAAGCAGTAATCAGTTCGGCCCCCGGCAACCAGGAGCCATTGCAGTCTGGCAAAGTCATGCAGGCGGTTGCGCCAAAATTGGCGCTGGTCAGACCGCCAAGCATTACCTGTAGACCGAGCAGTACCAATGCCGCCACGGCCCAGCCGCGCAGAGAGCCCCCTGCGCCACTTGATCGACCGGACTTGAAGACCACCCACCCAAGCAAAGCGAGCATCAGAAAGCCGCCGGCGAGGTTGCCCATAACTACAGCCGGACTGTGCAGGCTGCCGCTTCTGATACCCAGTACGGCCAGAAAAACCGTGAGCCCGAGCAGTGCCAGCGAAAGCAGACGATCCCGCTTTTGTCGAAAAGCCGTAATGTTCAGAAACAGGATGAGCAGACCCAGAACACTGGCAACAAGTCGATGCAACGGCGTGGCCCAGGCGAGTGGTTCGTTTGCCTGATCGCCGAGTCGTTCGTATGCACCCTGTGTATTGGTTTCTTGAGTAACAACAGGCATTGACCCGATCTGCCCGTAACAAGACGGCCAGTCAGAACACCCGATTCCCGAATGCGACAGACGCAAATAGGCGCTCAACGACACCAGAACGATAACAAGAAGCAAGGCGTACTTTGCTGTAGTCATCGCATTGCCTGATCAGTCTTTCGTCCGTGAAAGATGCAGCGCCTTGCCTCGAACCAGTCGTACCGGCTTGGGTATTTTTTTCCAATCCACGCGGTCATGTCCATAGCCGAAATTCCAGGCCCACGCGGCATCAAACTGAAAGTGATAATCGTTGCTAGTCCAGTATTCGCCGGCCTGCGTGTTCGGAAAATACTGCATGTTAGTAGTGGGCGGTGCATCAGTTTTGCGCAGATCGCTAATTGACGCCAGCTCATCACGCAAGGGAATACGCCAATCGTGGTGTCCACAGTGCCCGGTTGCGTTTACCGCCGAGACATAAGACCAGGTGTCGCAGCCACTGCCGGTACACTCGCCGCCGTCAACGGCGCCGCGATAGTCCAGACCGCCTGGCTCGTTCGATTCTTCGGGGTTATACCAGGTGTATGTGTTACGCCAGTCGTGCAAACCGGGCTCATCCGTTTTGACTTCCCACATGAGACCCGTGTATTGGTCCAACGCGCAGGGCCAGGAACCGGTGTCGGTGGGGATTTGATTGCCATCGACGCCAATTGCGGTATATTTCGTGTCGTGAATCTCCAGCCCCGGTCCGGAGTCTTTGCTGCACCCTGCCAAAAGCAGGGATATCACTGCGAACATTAATGTTGATAGAACCCTTGGCATCATGTCTCCTGACGGCGTCTCGTTCCCCATCGAGCCATTCCAGCACTACTTGTCGAGACATGAACTACGTATTATCCGAAGTCGTGTCCTCCCCGCGCCCAGACTATACTACGCCAGATTGGGTCTTTACCCATTTCAGCGCCCAACACTCACTCTTAACACGGACTGAAATCAATGAACCAAAAATCCAGTTCACACGATAACGAACGCGTGCCGGTGATGCAGCGAATCCTGGACAATCCGTTCTTGCTGCTACTCATTGGCATCGTCGTGCCAACCGTGTTCTACATCGTATGGGGCATTATGGAGATCATTACTATTCCGAACGCTCCCTAACCACAACATAAGGGGTACCAGTGTGAGCGCGATACAACCGCCCGCAGAAACCATCTGGTGGAAACAACCGCTGGATCGAGTCGAAGGAACCTGGATCGGCATCGCATTTGTGTGGTCGCTGATCATGTTTTTCATGATGCCCTTCTGGCACATCTACGGAAAACAAAACCTCTCCAACGAAGCATATCGCACGACGCCGGCTGCTTTCATGGCCAAAACACAGGCCATGGTGTCGGAGTACACGGTGCGTACCGAGACTGATCTGCAGCTACCGGTCGTGCACCCACCACCGGGCAGTGATGTTTATTTAATCGGCCGACTGTGGCAGTGGTGGCCACTGCTTGAGCTGGAGAAGGGTCAGACATACAGGCTGCACATATCATCGATGGACTGGCAACACGGTTTTTCGCTGCAGCCGGTCAACATCAATACCCAAATCATTCCCGGTTACGAAATGGTCCTGACGATAACGCCGGATACGTCGGGTGATCAGACCATTATCTGTAACGAGTATTGCGGGATTAATCACCACACAATGGTTGGCAAAATCTATATAACGGATGGTGGATCGTGAATACTGAACAATTCAGAATCTGTCCGGAGTCCGGATTACAGTTTCACAAGCCCGCCGAGCGGTTGATGCGGACCCTGGCCGTGACGGCGATTGTCATTTTGCTATTTGGTGGCATCACTGCTCTACTGGTGACGCTCACGCGTTGGCCCGCGGTGCACCTGCTTCCACCTGATCGTTTTTATCAAATGCTGACGCTACACGGCGTCAACATGTTGATCTTCTGGATCATCTCTTTCGAAATAGCGATACTCTATTTTTGTTCGTCAACGCTGCTGCGCTGCCGACTGGCGACTCCCCGAATCGCCTGGCTGGGCTTCGCCCTGATGGTCATCGGCGTCGTCGTAAACAACGCGGCGGTCCTCAAGGGCGACGCCTCGGTCATGATGACCTCCTACGTGCCGATGCCCGCTAACCCGAATTTTTATCTCGGGCTGATCCTGTTTGCGGTCGGTGCATTGCTGGGGTGTTTTGTATTTCTGGGCACACTGGTCATCGCAAAGGAGGAGAAGACATATAAGGGGTCTATCCCGCTGGTTACTTTTGGGGCGCTAACTGCCTGCATAATTGCTGTATTTACGATTGCAAGCGGCGCGATCATTCTCATTCCGACATACATGTGGTCAATGGGCTGGATCGACCATATCGATCCTGTGATGTACCGTTTGATCTGGTGGGCGCTGGGTCACTCATCGCAGCAAATCAATGTGGCTGCTCATGTTGCCGTGTGGTACGCCATTGCGGCGATCGTTTTTGGCGCCAAACCATTATCGGAGAAAGTCAGTCGAACTGCTTTCTTGCTCTATATCGCGTTTCTGCAACTCGCTTCAGCCCATCACTTGCTTGTCGACCCGGGTATCAGCTCCACGTGGAAGATTTTTAACACCAGTTATGCCATGTACCTGGCGGTGCTCGCGAGCATGGTCCACGGCCTAACCGTGCCAGGCTCGATCGAAGTGGCACAGCGTGCCAAGGGTTTCACGCAGGGCCTGTTCCAGTGGCTGCGCAAGGCGCCGTGGGGTAACCCGGTATTTTCCGGCATGTTCATCTCGCTGCTCGGTTTTGGTTTTCTCGGCGGGATATCGGGCGTGGTAATGGGCACGGAGCAGATCAATATCATCATCCACAACACCATCTATGTGCCGGGGCATTTCCACGCGACGGTCGTGATCGGCACGACGCTGGCGTTCATGTCCCTAACGTATTTTCTGATCCCCGTGTTGTTCCGCCGGCAGCTGGTAATGCCCTGGCTGGCCAGTTGGCAACCCTATTTGTTTGGCATCGGGATGGGTGTGTTCACGACCGTGATGATGGGTGCGGGCACACTGGGCGTCGCTCGACGGCACTGGGATATGGCGTTCACTGATTCTGCCCTCGGGTTCGACTATCCGGCCAGCGCGTACACGCTGATGGGCCTCGTGGGTATCAGCGGCATTCTGTCCATTGTCGGCGGAGCTATTTTCATATTGGTTACCGTCCTGTCAGTGTTCTTTGGCAAACCCGTCGCATCCGCGTCACCGTACGGCGTCTCAGCCACGGTCCTGCCTAAGGCAGAGCCGACAATTGAACCGGAAGGTGGTCATGCCGCATTGGGCAAGTGGGGTTTTGCCGCACCGGGCACCTTTGTATTTGCCATCTTTTTCCTGGCCATTTTCGTGGTCTACTATGCAGTTAACTGGAAATATCTCGCATCGGTCTGGCCCATGCAGTAGAACAAACAAGAACTGGGGCCGAGCAGCGGGATACCCGTCTGCCCGGCCCTTTTTTTCGGGTTCTCCAGGAGCACTGTTAATGACAGCAAGGACACCAACGATTGTTCCCGTGGCGTTGTTGATGTCTGTGTGGATACCGCAGATTGTTTCCGGACAATCACCGGAACCGACTGATGCTGGCAGCTACGAGCGCGATGCGGCGCTACAGCACTCACAGGCGGCAATAGGCAATCCGCTGGGTGACTACAGGCTGACCGACAGACACGGCAAGACTGTTCGATTGACTGACTACGCCGGCAAGCCGCTATTGATTAGCCTGGTCTACACCTCTTGCTATCACACCTGCCCGGTAACCACGCGTTATCTCGCCAAAGCAGTCGCTAAGGCGAAAAAGACGCTTGGTAAAGATAGCTTCGCAGTGGCGACGATAGGTTTCGATAGCGCTCATGACACACCCCAAAGCATGCGTGTGTTTGCACGCGAGCAAGACGTAGTCATGCCCGGCTGGCAGTTTCTCAGCGGCTCAGGCGAGACCATCAAGAAACTGGTCGACGACCTGGGGTTTATCTATTTTCCGTCGCCGCGTGGATACGACCACATTGTGCAAGTTTCGGTTATTGACCGAGACAGCACAGTATACGCACAGGTCTACGGCGAGGCCTTCGAGTTGCCCTGGCTGGTCGAACCGCTCAAAGAGCTGGTACTGAATCGCCCACAGTCCGCCGGTCACCCGATATCCGGCCTGCTGGATCGAATCCGGATCTTTTGTACCGTTTACGACCCAAATACTGGCCGCTACCGAATCGACTACTCGCTTTTCATCCAGATCGCTATCGGGCTCATTATTGTCCTGACGGTCGGTACCTACCTGCTGACCGAAACACGCCGCGCACGACGTCGCCAATAGCCTAAGCAATCGTGCAAGGATTTCTATACAAATCAGGTCAGATCGTTCTCGAAACGATGCGGCGTCTGCTGAATCCGGCGTTTGAATCTACCGCCAACCCGCTACGTCACCTTGGCTCATTGACGTGCTTCTTTCTCTGGATCGTGCTGGTCAGCGGCATCTGGGTATTCATATTCTTCCGTACCAGCCTGACCGGCGCCTACGAATCCGTCGAGTACCTCACACATGAGCAATGGTACCTGGGTGGCGTCATGCGCAGTCTGCATCGTTATGCATCCGATGGCGCGATCATTACGCTGGCACTACACATCATCAAAGAGTTTTTCTACGATCGTTACAGAAGTAAACGCTGGTTCACCTGGATTACCGGCGTACCGCTGGTTTGGTTGTTGATACCGCTAGGTGTAACCGGCTACTGGCTGGTATGGGACGGCTTGGCTCAATACGTTGCGTTGAGCTCTGCGGAACTGATCGACGGGATTCCGATCTTCACAGACTCTATGGCGAGAAATTTTCTTAGCGTCGAGAGTTTGAGCGATCGATTCTTTACGCTTATGGCTTTCCTGCATCTCATCGGTCTGCCGCTGTTTCTGGTTCTGGGTATCTGGCTGCATGTGATCCGGATTAACCGGCCCGTTATCAATCCGCCACGAACACTAATCGTGGGGACGCTGCTGGCGATGCTCGTCTTGTCGCTAGTGTATCCGGCACTGAGCCAGGGACCGGCAGACCTGACCCGGGTACCCCAAAGTGTCGGCTTGGATTGGTATTACCTCACGGTGTACCCGCTGATCCAGATGTGGTCCCCCGGTTGGGTCTGGGTGTTGCTGGTGGGCATCAGTCTGCTTTTGTGCGCAGCCCCGTGGCTGCCACCATCAAAAGCGCGCGCAATAGCGGTGGTGGATCTGAATAATTGCAACGGATGTCAGCGATGTGTCGATGATTGTCCGTTTTCAGCAGTGATCATGACGCCACGTACTGACGGGAAAGCCTACGCAGCCGAAGCCGTGGTCGATCCAGATTTGTGCGTCAGCTGTGGTATCTGTGTTGGCTCCTGTCCGACCGCGATGCCGTTTCGTACTCGCAGCGCGTTGATCCCCGGCATCGATTTGCCGGATCTGTCCGCCGAACGGCTGCGTGATGCATTGCATGTCGCTGCAGAGGGGCTCACCGGTGCACGGAGAGTGCTGACTGTTTGCTGTGAGACTGGTGTGACTGCACGGCAACTTGAGACAGATCCCGGCGGTGTCGTTCAGGTCAATTGCATGGCGCATCTGCCACCGGCGTATGTCGACTACATTCTGAGCCGTGATCTGGCGGACGGTGTGTTCATGGCCGGGTGTGCCGGTGGCGATTGCCAGTACCGGTTGGGTGCACTATGGACTGAACAACGTATGAATCGTGAGCGCGATCCACAGTTGCGCAAACGCGTCGACACGCAGCGTATTGCGCTAGGCTGGCAACGACCCTGGTCGGACTATGACAGCCCGGCGGCAGCGCTCGCCGCGTTCACCCAAACACTGCCTTGGGGCGATGAGAAAGGGGAAACGGTGATTGCAAGACCGTCCAGTCCTTTGATCAGAGTCGCGACTCTCGCGCTTAGCTTTGGGTTGTTCTCGCTGATGGTCGGCTGGCTGGCCAGTTCTCCCGAATATCGGCTGCTGGATGCCGACAAAGCCGTCGTGTCACTCAGTTTTACCCACGCCGGGCAACGACTTGAGCCGTGCCACACGCTTACGCCTGAGGAACTGGCGGAATTGCCTCCCAACATGCGTTCGGCGACAGATTGCCCACGCGGACGGCGACCGATATTGGTAGAGTTTCAGATAGATGGTGACTTGCTATACAGCGAAACACTGCAACCGAGCGGTATCTGGGCGGACGGGGAATCCAACGTCTATCAGCGATTCCAGGTGCTTGCGGGGCCGCACCGGCTATTTATCGGCATGCGTGACTCGGATCGACAAGCCGGTTTCGACTATCAGCAAGAGACTCGCGTTGCGTTTGAGCCCAGTCAGCACCTCTTGATCGAATTCGATCAAGAGCAGAAGATGTTTCTTTTCAGGTAAATGCCATGGCAGTGATTGAATGGAAAAATGAGTACTCGGTAGGCGTTGCAGCCATAGATCAAGAACACAAGGAGATGATTGCGCTGATCAACGAAACCTATGAGCGCATGCGTGGCCACGTGAATGTGGCCAGCATCGATTACTGTCTGGGCGAAATCTGTACGAATATCGCCGCACATTTTGCCCTGGAGGAGCGCATGATGCGCGAAGCTCAATATTATGAATACACAGCGCACAAGGAGGACCACGAAAAACTGCTGAATGAGATCCGTGAACTCATGGATGAATTCATGGCGGATCCGCAGTCGGGTCTGAAATCACTTCAGGACCGGCTATCCGAATGGTTCAGCAACCACTTCGCTACTTTCGATGCCCGGCTGCACCAAAAACTGGACGTTTAAGCACTGGACGCCTATGCGAACAGCCGTCGGAGCATCTGAAATGATACCAGTGCCAAAAACAGAAAGATCACAAAAAACACGACCTGTCTTTGCGGCAGTATCTCACCGCGACGACGCTCGATAAGACGGATGAACCAATCCGAGACGAGGTAGATGACGATCGCATTGAGCGTGAAAAGTACAATTTCCATCGGTTCTCGCTATCGGGTGGCTCGCATTGATTTGTAGGCGACAATCAAAAACAACAGTCCGCCAATAACGGAGATTAGTCCACCCAGTCCCATCAGACCCATGCCGACAACTTCACCGAGCCGATCTACAGCCTCGGCTGTCCCGGCGGTTTTGCGCTGCACGCCATAGCCACCGGTCCAGGCCAGCCCGATGATATGCATAAACTGGCCGCCGCCGTAGATATAGGGTTGCCACAACGCCAGCCTCGGCGGAATCGGCCCGAATCCCAACATCGGCAGCAGGTAATAGGTCAGCCCCATATAAGCGATGGTCACACCGACCGTAGAACCGTGGTAATGCGCCGGTATAACGATGTCTAATCCCGAAATCATGAATCCCAGCACACCACCGACAGTAAACAACACAATCGAACTTTCGAGTGCGGCCCGCAGATAGCGGCCCTCGCCTTCTGGCGTTTTGCCTGTCCAAATGCTGGCAAAGACGGCCAGACCCAGAGGCAAGCAGGACAATCCGCCGTATTTCATCAGTTCCGTGAAGGCAAGCCTGTGACCTGAAGATACGACATCGTGAGCGATATAAAGAAACGGCACGGTAATGACCGGCAACGCCAGAATAATCAGAAACATTACGGTAAGCCGCGGCGACAACACGAATCGGCATCCGCTGCCGTGAGCCAGAACGATCCAGGCAACCAGCATTAGTAACGTATGAGTGAATTGCAGCACATGGCCGCCACCCCAGAACAGGAATTCGAAATACACCTGTCCGGAAACATCGGCAGGCATGCCGGCGAATGAGGCAAGAAAGGCAGCAATGGCGACGCCGGTGATAATCGCCGATAGCGTAATACCTACTCTCAAGGCGCCGGTGCCATCCAGCGTGAGTCCGATGCCCTGACGCGTAATCGTTGAACGCAACAAATGACTGCTAATTCCTGCAGTGAACAAACCCAGCCCCAAATAAAATATCGGATGCTGCAGGACCGGCACGTAGTTGTTCAACAACGGATGGCCGGCACCGGCGAAGGGTGAAACTATAACGATCGCGGTTCCGACCATAGCGAGAAAAAAAGAGAACCCGTCCCAGCGACGCAGGTCGCGGCTGGAACTCAGACTCCACATAACTGCGGCAATCGACAGCATCCATATCAAAATCGACAAATTAACGTGCACGACAAGCGCCACTCGAAAAAACTCGACCAGCGGGAGCAACTTCTGCAGGCCGGGTGTTCTCGCCAACACCAGCAATAACGAGTAAATGCCCGCGGCCACGAGCGAGACCAGTGCCAGCGTGAGCCAGGCTGTGGTTATGCGCCGTGTGGCGTCGTTTTTTATTGTCAGTTGATAGACGGCTGTCTGCACGCAGGCTCCTCTTTGAGCGACGGAAGATACCGGTGATTAGGAGTCAAGTCTACGTGTGTTTGGGGCCGGATCAGGAGCGATGAGGAGGTTCTCGTCGAGTTCAAAGAATGTCCCACGCGCGATCTTTGCCTAAAGGGGTCTGTTGCTGGCGCACGAGATTGGAGTTGATCATTTTCGCGCGTACCGGCATGCCAAGATGGAAAGCCAAAATAAATTCTAGTTCAGACACGTATTCGAGCATTTGCTCTCCACCTGCCTGTGCATAACTGATCACCGCAAATTCAACGCAGTTGCGTACACCCGGGAATCAAGACGGCATATCCCGGCCATCCAGGAGCACAATGAGACCGCGGACGTGCCGATAAATCCACCACAACCACGCCACTGCGAAAATGATCCAGGCCAGCGGTATCAGAATCACCGTAACGAACAGAATCCACCCGAGCACCATCCACAGGATCGTCCACCAAAATGTGCGAATCATCCAGCGATGATGGCTACTTAGGTCCAGGCGCGGTTTGCGTTTCACGTAATTGATGACCAACGCGATGAGGCTCGGCAGCGCCGTGATGGATCCGACCAAATGAAGGATATAGCTGATCAGTGCCAGCAAGCGTTGTTCGCCAATTGTTTCTTGATCGCCCAAAATCTTCTCCCGGGGTCGAGTTGGTCGCAAGCAATGATAACCCCTTTTTAAGAAACCGGGCCAGAGCATCATCCGCAAGGCAAAATCAGCTTCAGTTGCCTTGGTTTGGCTTTTGGACTCTTAGAACTCATTCTTGATAGCGAAAAAGTCTAGATGGTAGCTATGGCTGGCGACAAAAAAGCAATGTTTGTCATAAGTTTTTTCTTCGACATAAGCTAATCGACGACTCCTACTGTGACTTGCATCACACGACCTTTCACTGTGAACAACTACGATAAATCCTTCGAAAAGGAACACTCATCTTAAGATAGTAACGCAAGGGTTCCCTCTCCGAGCGTTAATTGGATTGCTAAGGGGGGTTGCCAAAGAGAGCGCAGTATGACGCTCACTGTTTTGACGGGGGCTTGAGAAATAAGGCCCTGCATGACGGTAACCGAGCAAAAAATAGCACTACTCGCAATGCTCCAACCATGGTCCCTTAGTTCCGGGAACTTACTTAATCTGCAGTTGGAACGCACCAATCGCCTCCCCTCCTACAGCATCCGACATTCGTTTGCGGTTCTAAGTCTGGATTCCTGTCCGAATTATTCAACGTGGCACCTATCATGATAGGTGCAAAGGCGCTGTTACGGACGACTTGGGTTTTGTGCCTATGGTCTACAATTTCTTTTGCAAACGATGCCGATATCACATTCCCCGATTTAAGCTCCGATCATGTGTTCAATCCGGGGGCATCAACTTCGTTTTCTGTGCAAGTAAGCGATCCGGGTGTCCCCGGTGCTGAAGTGTTCGTGCAGTGGCTTGGCCCCGCGGGCGAGCAACTATCGACGCCGCAGTCATTACCCTTAGGCCAAGCTACGACATTGTCATTGCCGTCATCAACTGTTGGCCACTATGACCTGCACTTCACCACCAATTCGTCAAAGGTGCGGTTTCCGCCACAAGACGCAGGTTTCTATATCGATTATGGGTTTTCAGTGCTGCCTGCCAAAACCGTGGCCGAACGGACACTTAATACCGACTCATTTTTCGCTATGGTTCATGCTGCTACGCAAGACCCATACTTGTCCGGTTGGATAAAAAGAAAAACCTGGAATACTTCATCCCCGGCCTGGTTTGCGCATGACATTAAAGAATATCAAGACATCTACGGGCTGCAGGACTTACCAATACTCAACGGGACTGACTGGGAAACAGATGATTCTGTTGCGGTTACTAGCGAGTTCTTAGATGCTCTCAGCGCGCGATTTGGGCTTTATCTTGACGAGATAATCGCTCAGGGCACCTCCGTGCCCATCTGGCAACTGGGAATTGAGGAAAACGGCGGGGGTCAAAATGATCTCCCCTTTTACTATTTCAATTTAGCAGCCAAGGCCCAACGGGTTCGTGCTGAATTAGATGCTCGTGGTTTAGCGAATGTAGAATTAATGAATAGTTTTAAAAACAATTATAGCCATACTGATTTCCTTTCATTTGCCCAAAGCGAGGCTGCCCAGTTCTTTGATGCGCTTGGATTTGATGTATATCCGTGGGCGTCTGGATCAGAGGTTTTTCCTTCACCAGAAAGTGATGGCACAGGAACAAAGGCGTTTAGAGAAAATGGCCAGTGGCTGAAAGATCACATAAACGGCATCCACGAAATTATGGTGACAAATGGTGGACCTCAAAAATTAATAGTGGCAGAAATGGGTGCGCCCCAACATGGGAACAACAACCCGGATGGAGGATTTGGCTATCCGCAAGGCTCTCCTGACACTACACCCACGCTAGGCTTTACGCGCCACGACCACGCAGTGTATGCCATTAAGGCGCATCTAGTTGCACTGGCAACCAAGAAAGTCAGTCAGTTATTCTGGTACAACTATTATGATCGTGAAGATGATATTGAGTACCCTGAAAATCACTTCGGGTTTCGTATGAATGTGCCGGGTGCGAGCGGTGACGCAAAGCGCTTGGGGCCAACGAAGCCGGCCTATGTCGCTTATGCGATTATGGTCGATGCACTCGATGGTCTTGAGTTTGCAGCTCACTCCAAGCCGCAAACCAATATTTGGAGTTACGAATTCACTGATCCTGACGGTGCCGACGGCGACGGCATGTTGGTGGCCTGGGTATATCCTGAGGCCCGTGTCACCACCGATATCGCTACTCTCAAAACCGGTCTTGATGCCAATCGAATCGATACAATCAAGACTTTGTATGGGGCACTGGACGCCCTGAGCGGCAGCAACATTACCTTAACGGGTTCGCCGATGTACGTCGCCTTTTCCGATGCTAACGCGACCCCACCGGGGCCGACTGTAGTGTTAGATGCGTCGCCTGTGGTCGTCGACGAGGGTGGCAGTAGCGACCTTAACTGGTCATCAACCGATGCCGACAGCTGTGTCGCTTCCGGTGATTGGTCTGGTGCCAAAGCCACCGCCGGCAGCGAGACGATGGGACCGCTGGGGGTTACCAGTACCTTTACCCTGACTTGCACCGGTGCAGGCGGCCTCGTCAGTGATAACGTTAACATCACTGTCAGTTCAGCGCCTCCGGCGCCAATGCTCACGTTGAGTGGACCTCCGACGGCGGCTTACGGCAGCAAAGTCACCCTGAGTTGGACCAGTTCCGGCGCCGACAGTTGCTTAGCCTCGGGCGCCTGGTCCGGAACGCGCGCGACAGCGGGCGCGGATTTTGTCGGACCGCTCACTGCGGACAGCAGTTTCACACTGACCTGTATTGCTGACACTGGTAGCGTGACTGACGATATTACCATCCTGGTTATCGTAGATTCTGACAGCGATAGTTTGCCCGATGCCTGGGAACTCGAGCACTTTGGCGATTTAGATGAAACAGGGGCGGGCGATAGCGACAACGATGGTCTTACCAATGCAGAAGAATTCTCTTTGTCCACCGATCCTGCCGACGCTGACACCGACGATGACAGTGTCACGGACGGTGTCGAAGTGGATGCGGGCACTGATCCGAAGGACGCTAACGACACGCCGGGTGCAGGTGGTGCTGGCGCCATAGATCCGTTGTGGTTGGTTTGGTGTCTATTCCTAGGGTTGATACGTAGGCGGTGCGCCGTTGGCCGGCGCGAACCCTAGATGTCATCTATGCGCCGGCGTGTACGCCGACAGAATCGTAGGCCGGATCTGCATGTGGCGGGTGACCAGCACTGCAAGCCAGACCGACCAAAGAGCGACCCCGCAGAAGGCGGCCACTGCGGCGCCAAAAATACCGTAGGCCGGTGCCAGCAAGGCTGTGAGCCCGGCCAGCAACGCGAACGACACGGCAAATACATATAGACACTGGTCCTGGTGACCACCAATACTCAACAGTTTTGTACTGGGCCCAGAAGCCGCATGAACAACCTGTCCGAACGTCAACATCATGAGTGCAGAATAGCCCCCGACGAACTCCGCGCCGAACAACCCAAGTAGTGACTTGCCGAAGACAGCAAAAAGCACCGTTGCAGCGACCGCGCCGCCGACCCGCAGCAGCGTCGCGTGCGTGATGACGCGCTGCAGGTTCTGCCGATCGTCGCGAGCATTGAGTGTGGCGATTTGCGGTGAGATGTACGCGTCGACGGCAAATAGTCCGAACGCGAGCAGTAACGCCAATCGATAACACGCGTTGAAAATAGCAATGTCGCTGCTGGGTAAGAATGCGCCTAGCAGGATAAGGTTCAGTTCGAGCGAATAGGCGCTGAACAGTGTAATGATCAGCAGCGGCACGCCGGTACGTATCCAAAGACGCAACTCGGTCTGCGACGCTGGACCGAAGCGATGCAGCGCCAGACGGGACCTTACGACGTAGATTGCGATAATGGCCACTGCCGTGATAACCAGCCCATGCAAGCCCATCGCTAACGTTGCCGTGAGCCGAGGCGCAAGCACCGAGGCTACAATCAATGCCATCAGAAAAAGCAGCGGGCGCAAAAACATGTTCGGGAAAAAGCTCAGCGAAAACCACGCGCACGCATTGGCAACGCCCAAATGGAACGACATCACTGCATACAACGGGATGGCCAGCATCGCGATCAGAAAGGGCTTGGTTAACGCATCGGGCCCGACACCCCCTCCGACGCTGACAACCAATACGCCAATAGCGGCAATAACGAGGCTGACGACAAGCACAACACCGGTACTGGTGTTGACGAAGCGCTGAATGTAGCCGTAATCCTCGTTAGCCAGTCCATAGCCGACAAAACGAATGGCCGCCTGGCGCAGACCAGCACCGGCCAGCGTCGCAAGCAGCAGGAACCACGAAAACGTCAGCACATATACGCCAAGCTCCGCCGCCCCCATCCAGCGCGCCAACATGACATGAGTGACAAACACAATACCGGCGCCGCTGATCCGCCAGATGAAGATCGGCGTGGAGCCGCGAACCATGCTGCCTTCGATCATCAGCAGCAGCTTCCTGGATCCGCTCGGCCCCAGCGGCACGATCGACTGCGCGGTGGGCTAACCCGGAGGCTGTTGGGAAGCCGTCGAAGCGGAGCGCCTCGGGCTTTCCGATGTGTCATGTGCATAGTAATGTGCGAGGCGGCCAACGTAGCTGCCGGAGTCCCCATAGGCGTAGCGCGCGTATTGTTTCACGTCGACCATCGACAGGAGGACGCCGGCCAGCTTGCCGCCCGCCTTGTGGAGTTGCTGCAGACCATGCTTGACAGCTTCGCGGCTCGTGTAACCCCACCTTGCTACAAATACCGATGATTCGACGCGACTGGCCAGGATCAGCGCGTCAGACACCGCCATGATCGGTGGCGAGTCGATAATAATGTGATCGAACTCTTTCTCCATTTTTTTGAGTAGATTACGCATTTCGGCGGAGGCGAACAGACTCTGCGCATTGGCGACGGTCTTACCAGCCGGGATGACAACAGGACCGGGTTCTGCCCGATCTGTGGACACCAAATCGCTAAGGCGTATAGCCCCGCTCAACAGCCCGGTGAGCCCCGGTTCGACCGGCACTTCGTACGCGCTGTGAACTGCTGGTCGTCGATTGTCTGCATCGACTATTGCCACGCGGCGATTGTCGAGCGCCAGAATCTCAGCAAGGCTCACTGCGGTGGTTGTCTTGCCTTCTCCGGACTGACTGGATGTGACCAAGATCGTTCTTGGAATTATTTGACCGGCTGCGATCAAGATGCCCGAGTGCAGCGTTCGAATCGACTCGGCATATGCCGATTGCGGATTGTCCTTGATGTAAGCGACCGCCGATTTCTTGCCGCTCGCCAGGCTCTTGACTCGCGGCACGATTCCGAGCGCGGGCACACCAGTAAACTCTTCGATCTCCTCACGACCCCGAAAGCCTTTGTCTAGGATCTCGCTTGCGAAGGCCCATATGAAACCGACGAACAGGGCCCCAATAGCCGTGAGCGCCAGGATAGGTTTCGTTGGTGGGTAAGTCGGGGAATCCGGAACGTCTGCTCTGGAGATAATCCTGGCGTCGGCCTGCTGACTGGACATGTCGCTCTGCGAACTTGTCTGCATGAACTGCGTCAACATCGTTTCGAGCAGCATCCGGTTGGCCTGCGCATCGCGCTCAAGCGCGCGCAGCGTGACACCGGCCGCATTGGCCTCCGCAACCTGCCCCTTAATCCTATTCAGGCTGCCGCTCAGTGATCTCACGCGGGTGCGGGCTATCTCCACCTCGTGATCCAATCCCTTGACGATCTTGTCGATCTCGGTCGCAATCTTCGAATTCAGATCGTCGGCCTCTGCGCGCAGCTTTATCATAGTGGGGTGCCGGTCGCCATATTCCACAGACAATTCGGCGACTTGGCCCTGGACCGTAGCCTGCTGCTCCCGCAGACGCTGTATCAGTGCCGACCCTAATACTTCGCCGGCGGACTCGACACCGTCAGACGATTCCAGAAGCTGCCGGATTTGTCGCTGCCGCGCCCGGGTTTCTGTCAGGTTCGCCTGCGCGAGAATTAGCTGTGTACTCAACTCGGTGAACTGCTGGTCGCCCAAAGTCACCCCTTTGCCTTCTAGCAAACCAGAGTCGCGTCGATACCGCTCGACGGCGTTCTCCGAGATCTCCACTTTATCTCGTAGTTCCGACACCTGCGTGTTCAGCCAGCCGGTTGCCTGTTGTATTGCTTCGTACTTGCTCTCCAGCTGGTCGAGTAAATACAGATCAGCCACCGTGTTGACCACTTGAGCTGTGGTGAGCCGGTCGATCGACGAGAAGCTGATGGAGATGGCCCGCGATTGTTTCTTGGGCTCGACTCTCAGACGTTTCTGGAATTCATTGACAACTTCGACTCGCTGGCCTGAATAGACTAGCTCGCCGATTTCGGTTCCTGCGGCGCCCTCGTCAGCACCGCGCGTGCCCAGCCACCTGCCAAGCAAGCCCGGCGGGCGCAAAGCGGGGTTGAATTCGGGTACGGTGTCCAGCTGCAGTCGCGCGATGGTCTTGTGCGCGAGCCGTCTGGAGCGAATAACCTCGATCTCGCTGGCCACAGTTTCGGGGTCACCGACAAGACCCGCAATGACAGAATCCAGGTTGACGGTGCGGGGGTCCACCATGATCAGCGCGTGCGTGGAGTAACGCGGCGTGATATTGATTAGGATCAACGCCGCTAGCGCAGTCAAAAATACCGTAATCCCGCCGATCACCCAAGCACGCCGGCGCGCGATACCCATCAGTTCCTTCAGGCCAACTTCCTTAGGCTCCGGCGTTAACGGCTGAGGGGCCGATATTGGATTCCCCGTGATTGGAACTACCTTTTTCTTATGCATTGCGTGTCTCTTGTAATCAGTGCCCAGATTGTCGGCCGAAAGCTAACATCGCCTTAGTAAGGCTGGCGCTGCCAGCTACATTTTCTCAGAAAAATCGCTCTGCAATCTCGATAACGTCGCCCGGTTGCACGGTACTGTCCTCATCCACGCGCACCTTTTTCTTGGCCGGGCCATTTGCTTGCAAAACTGTCGTCTTCTTCTTGGATGCACGATAAGTATAACCGCCCGCGAGCGCCACTGCGTTTAGCACTGTCATTCCGCTTGAGTATTGATAGCTCCCTGGCTGGCGCACTTCGCCGATGACATACACGGGTTGCAAGCTCAATATGTCCACGCTGACGCGCGGGTTCTTCAGGTAATCTGGCTTGAGCTTGTCGGAAATCGCGCGCTCAAGTTCGTCGGTGGTGAGCGAGAGCGCCTCCACATATTGGATGAGCGGCAACGACAGGCGTCCGGACTCGTCGACCGCAAACTCACCCGAGAGGTCCTCGTGTCCGAAGACAACCACACGGACGCGATCATTCGTCTTCAGCCGGTAGCTATCGACGCCATTCTCGGCGCGTGCCGTGACGCCCACCGCGCCGGCGATGGCTGTAAGGCAGCTTAGGGCTGCAATGACGATCGCACTTCGAGTCGCTTTGTATTCCGTGGTCGATCGTATTAGCGAGTGGTACAGCCGCATGTTTCATCCTCCATTCAGTATTGCGCCGTGACCTGCAGGGATACTTCGTTGATTTCGTAATCATCGGGTCGGGCGGGTGTTTGTGCAGAACTCCGTTTCCGCCAGTCATAGCGCAACATAAGCCGCAGGTGTCGGTTGATCAAATAATTGGCACCAAAGGATGCCCGCAGCAGATCGTCCTCGCGGTTGGAATCTTTAAAGTCTTCCTGCCAGACGTCGGTATCGACATGCAGGATGAGATTCCGCCTGAGTTCGTGATCCACCGCGACACCGAATTTCCTAAGGTATATTCCTGATGCGCCGGCCACTGTTGTTTCTTCGATGGAACTCTCCGCCAGCGCCGTCAGAGACGTGATAGCTGTGAGATGCCAGATCAGTTTACCGCCGAACCAGATCGAGTCGATCGTGTCAAACTGCGGATCGTCGTAGTCGCGCCGTATGTTGCCCACGAATCCTTCCAGGGCGAAAGGGCCGACGAAGTCCAGAGCGGCGCCTAATGCAATTGCGTACCCTTGCGAATTGCGCGTCAATCCTTCATCGTCCCGCTGCTCATCGTAGTTGCGCGAATCGATCTGACCCTGCACGAACCACACACTGTCACCTCCCCGTGCCAGGCCGATGCGCGCGGTCCCCAGTATCTCCTCGCGATCCCGATCGTCGTTGTTAATCTGGCCCGACAGCACGGGGGTATCCTGGTAGTCCAGGCTGAGCAACTTGCCGGTCAGCTGCACCGGTAAGCGGCCCGCCGACCGCTCGTAGGAGGCGGCTAATGAGTCTTGGTTGAATTCCGTGGGGGTCAGACCGTTGGCATCGTCCGGAGAATATCGGTGTTGGTGAAGCGAGTCGCGCCGCGCGGTTAGCTTGAGCCTACTGCTTCGCGTGATATCGAGGCGGCCCTCCGCAAGGATGGCCAGATCATCGTAGTCCTCGGCGCTCTGGTCCGCATACCGGCCGAAAGTCGCATCGACACCCACGCGCATCCAATGGCTGGTCCAGTCCGATTCAAGAGCAATGGCGGGCTTGTATTCTATTATGGAGTCATCGATTTTACCGACAGCATCTGCAAATAGATTATCGTCGTGCACATACCTGACAGCGACCGACGGATACACTACAAATGCGCCGGCTCGCAATCCAGACGGCTCGTATTCCGCTCTTTTCCGGTCCGCGACCGGAGTGTCCAGCGGGTTGTCTGCAATGGCGGGCACAGGCAGTCCGATTGCCGCCACTACAACAAGAACTGCGAAATTATGCATGGGCGGTCTCATTTTTCTGTTCAATACCAGTATAGTGCTAACCACTGTAGGCAACACTCCATGAGTGTCAACATTTGCGTCTTCTAGTCTAGAATCACTGACGCTCATTGCCCGCGCTGTGTATAATCGCTGTGAGACAACTGAGCTGAGGTGGCATCCAAGCTCAACAATAAACAATCGATAAAACAAACATTTAGGTGAGAGGGCACATGAGTACTTCCCATGAATCAATGGCGCGAGGCATGGGTCGTGTTGTTCAAAAACGCAGTCAGTTATTGACGCCGGAAACTGTGCCGGCATTGATCGGTTTGCTGGATTTTCTGATCATCGTCGCGACCGGACTGATTATATTCTGGTTCTACCTCGGCTGGCGTCCGGACAAGTTTCTCGCGTACTGCGCGACCAGCACCGTTGCCGCTGTGTTGATTGTACAGTCGTTTTACGTAGCTCAGCTCTACCGTTTGGACGTTATTGCCAGTCCGTTTTCCCAAGCCAAGAAGATCGTGCTGATCTGCTCCATCGTTTTCATGTGCCTGGTAACTTTCCTGTTTGCTCTAAAGCATTCAGAACAGCTGTCACGTGTTTGGTTTTTCTCATGGTTTCTGACGAGCACTGGTTTACTCGGGTTGACGAGGATTGTCCTAGCCTCCCTGCTGATTAGCGCCGGCAAGATCCGCCACAAGGTAGTTATGGTGGGCGCCGGCAAGCAGGGCGAGAGACTCCTGCGTCATTTACTGTTGACCGGCGATAGGTGGGTCGAGATAGATGGCGTTTTCGATGACCGTACCGGTCGAAGGTCGCCCGACCTCGACCATCCGGTACTGGGAGACCTGGATGATCTGATCGCCCATGTGAGGCAAAACCATAGCAACGAAGTGATTATCGCGCTGCCGTGGTCCGCCGATACCCGTATCCGCGAGGTACTCAACAGGCTGACCGTGCTGCCCGTACGGGTCAGTCTGGGGCCGGATCTGGCCGCACTAAATTTCCTGCCATCGAAGATGCACAGATGTGGGGTCGTAACCCTGCTCGAGATCCTTAGAGAACCGCTCTCGGGCTGGCGTTACTTCATTAAGCTGATCGAGGACTGGGTATTCGGTGGCCTGTTATTTCTGTTGGCGTTGCCGCTGATGCTGGTGACTGCCCTCCTGATCAAGCTGGACAGCCGGGGACCCGTGTTGTTCCAACAGCAACGTTATGGCTTCAACAATCAGCTTATCACCGTGCTTAAATTCCGCACGATGCATGCCGACTGTATTGACGTAGACGCCACGAAGCTCGCGTGCCGCAATGACACACGCATTACGCGCGTCGGATCGATTCTGCGACGCACAAGCCTTGATGAGTTGCCGCAGCTGTGGAACGTTATAAAGGGCGAGATGTCGATGGTTGGGCCGCGCCCGCACGCGCTGCAGGCGAAGGCCGGCGACAAGCTCTACTCAGATGTCGTGGCGGAGTACGCTGCCAGGCACAATGTCAAACCCGGTATAACGGGCTGGGCGCAGGTCAATGGCTGGCGTGGCGAAACCGACACCGACGATAAACTCATACGGCGCGTCGAGCACGATCTGTATTACATCGAGAACTGGGGGGTGTTGTTCGACTTGAAGATCCTCCTGCTCACGTTCGGTGAGGTCGTGCGAGGGCGAAACGCATACTGACATCTACCGAACGGCGCGTCGTCAGCGGGCCTGTTCGACGAGGGTTCGGTACAGCGTCACGGTCTCTGCGACCATTCTATCCACACTGAACGCTGTGGCTCGGTCCAGCGAAGCGTGCCCCATGGCGTGTCGTCGGTCCGGATCGCGTATCAGTTGCAGCAGGCGGCTGGACAACTGCTCCTCGTCGTCCACGATATAGCCATTGACGTCGTCTTGGATGACTTCTTCGGCTCCGCCGACACGGGTGGCGACCAGCGGCAAGCCGCGGGCCGCAGCTTCGAGCAAAACGTAGGGAAAAGCCTCGTATCGACTCGGCAAAACAAAAATATCAAATCCAGCCATGAGGGCCGGGCCGTCCGCCTCACCCGTCCAGATCACTTTGTCTTTGACGTCGAGTTGCCGCGCGGATTGGCGCAGTTGTGCTCTTTCTTGCCCCGCGCCGACGATGGCCAGTCGCACAAGTGGATTGTTTCCGGCGATGTGCGCAAATGCGGCTAACAGCCTCCCAACCGATTTCTGCGGTGCCAGCCGCCCGACAAAACCGATGCAGATTTGCCGGTCGCATAAACCGAGTTGCCTGCGCGCAGCGTCACGGTCTGGATCGGGCAGCGGTGAGAGGCCGTTCTGCACGACGGTCAGTTTGTGCGCCGGTATGCCCAGTGATAATGCATGGCGGCGTTCCGTCTCGGAGACACAGATGATGCCGTGGGCCAACGTGGACAGCAGACGCTCAACACGCGCATAAAACCAGCGTGCCGAGGTACTCAACTCGGGCTCCAATGTGAAAAACGCATGTGGAGTGTACACGCGTGCCGCTTCGGTTAACACGCCCGCTATTCGTGCCAGCGCTCCACCTTTGGAGCTGTGTCCGTGAATAACGTCGAAGGTGCCCTGCGCGCGAATGTAGTGATGAATCTGTGCCAGCGCTTTGAGATCGCGTGGACGCGGCCCGCGCACCATCTCGATGCAATGACTGCGCAACCCGACAGAATCGCGCGCCGCATTGGCAAACCATTGCTCCACTCGAGAACGGGAATAGATGAGGTGGACGTCGTTACCGCGCTCCAGCAGACCCCGCGCCAGGTCGATAACGTGTCTGCCGGAGCCTGCGCCAGCATTTTCCAGGATCAGAAGAATTCGCAGTGTGTCGGCGACAGATACCCGTCCGGCAAGCAGAAAGTTATTCGGGATAATAACGATCGGCTCTGATTGGGTGCAAGTATCTTGATGCGGTCCGGTCAGGTACCTACAATATTACGGACGGTGAGATTTCGCCACGAACCCCTCGCACCCGCGATGCGCGGAGTCTGTCCGTAAATCAGCATAAACAAATGACTGACAGAGTTGGACAGGTACTCCGTGAGAAGAGGATCGGCCCCGGTCTCGCGAGTCTGTGGCTGCTGATCGCGGTCAGTTCCTTTGTATTCATTGAGCCCGCTCCCTACGATATCATCGCGGTGGTCTTGTGCGTGACTTTCTTTACACTAGGCCTGAAGGTGCCGTCACGACTGGGGCTGCCGTTGTTGCTGATGGCCCTGTTCGTGGTAGCGAACATCTTATCGATACTTTTTGCGAAGCCGAGCCTCGAACAACCTGCGGCGTACCTGGCGTTTTACGCTGGGTTGACGGTCTACCTGATCGTTACCTGGGTGTTCTTCACCAGTCTAGTGGCGGCCAACCCCAGGCGCGTGCCCGAACTCATCTGGAGCGGCTATCTTGTGGCCGCAATTATCGCAGTAGCACTCGGGCTGGCGGGATACTTCCGGCTGGTTCCCGCCACCGACTTACTCATGGAGCACGGGCGCGCGAGGAGCACATTCAAAGACCCGAATGTCTTCGCTTCTTTCCTGATCCCGGTTGCGCTGTACCTGCTCGCGGCGATGGGGACGCCGGGCTGGGGCAAACGGCTGATCCGTATCGGGCTGTTTTTGGTAATTATTATCGGGTTGCTGCTCGGTTTTTCGCGCGGCGCGTGGGGCAACTTTGCCGTTTCGCTTGGCGTGTTCGTCGTCTTATCACTTGCGACCGCCGGCACACTACAGCGGTATCTCAACTTCATGTCGGCCGGTTCCCTCATCGCGCTGGTAACTGTGGTAGCTATAATCGGCGCCGTTTCGATGCCCCAGATCAATGAAATGTTCGTGAAGCGGGCCGCGTTACTTCAACCCTATGACGTCGAGGTAGGTGGGCGTTTCAGTACACAACGTGCCGCTCTCCAGACGATCCTGGAAGTACCTATCGGCATCGGCCCCAACCGGACGCAGATTGAACTGGGGCGCGTACCCCACAATGTATACCTGAAGGTGGCAGCCGAGAACGGCTGGCTTGGCGGTATTACCTTTACCGCTTTCACATTGCTTACCGTTTGGCGTGGTTTCTGGTTCTGTCTGGCGCGCGGTCCGCACCAGCGTATGGCCATCGTCGTTTATGCCTCAATCTTCGGCATAGTCGTCCAGGGCCTGTTGATCGATACCCTGCACTGGCGACATTTCTTCCTGTTGCTGGGTATGCTGTGGGGGGTAATACTGGCGGACAATAAACGCGTCATGCCGGCTACCGGCAGTCGCTGATATTCATCGAAACATCGCACGCGCATGCAAAGCTAGAAATCGCTGGGCATGATGCCGGTTTTTTGGAATTGGGCCATCTGGCGCTCCTTCTCGAGTGGGCGACAGTGAAAACGTCAACACATCGCGCTTTATCGCGAACTGAATTCCGCAAGGCACCAACCCTCGAGTTTCTGAAGATAGTCGGCCCCGAGATGATGAATTACGAAACGCTTCATGGTGCGTTCAACACGGTTACGTCCATGCACTTCGGCCATGCGAAACGATTTCTGCAGGTGCAACTCCGCCTGCAACGCGTCGCTGTCCAGATAGTCATCCAACGACTCGCGGCAACGGGCAAGCAGCGACAAATCGGGACCCTTCGCAAAGCGTTGTAGCGGTTTGCCCCAATTCAAGAGCCCCACGGATATGTAGAGCTTTGCCGCCGCCTCCTCGATCGGGGCCAGATAAGCCGAGCCAAAATCAAAAACGACAAGCGCGGGGCCGACCTCGCCCTTGTCATCCAGGCGGAACCCGACGTTGCGAACTTCCAGCCCCTTAAAATTGACCGCGACGCTGGGCCCTCCAAAATCGCGCCGCTTGGCGGCCAGTTCCCTGGGAAGGAAAGATTTCGCGGAACCATCTTGTAAACGACCAAGCAGCCGCTGTGCGCCCAAAAGCAGAGTGGGAAACATCCGTTCAAAACACTCCGAATCACGACGCAGAAGCTTGTCCGGGGTAATCACATCGAGATATTCAAACACGTTGACGCGCATGGATTGATCGGAGCAGAGATTCTCGGGAACGTGGACGATACCGTACAGCAACTGCGTGGCGATCTCGGCCGCTGCCCATTCGTTGGACCATATCGCGTCATGCCAGGAACCCAAGCTGTCAACATACTGCTTGACAAAAACGCGCTTCCCCTTCCGATCACCCACCGCGTTGGACATCACCGCCGAGCCCACACGGGACCAATTGCGCTGCTCCACCCGACCGGTCTTCAAGCGGATCGGCTGGCTACCAGGACTCGGCGGTGTCAGGAAATATTCACTTCCCGACCGCAGTAGATTGGGCTTGCAGCTACTGTTTGACGCCCGCGTCGGAGCGGAAGTGCTCACTTGACGGAGCACGTGTAACCGCCATGGTGGTTGAGATGGTTAATCAGAGAATTTTCCAAATCGCGTTTTTAGCTTCAATCAACGTGTCCTGTAGATCGGCTTCTGTTGAGATCGTGACCACCTCACAGTGATCGAAACGGGCTTGAATTCGCATCGCGTGACGCTGACGCACGTACGCGGTGTCCTGCGGCACCTTTTTATCGCGTTGCAAGTTACGCTCGACCGCCCGCTCGACCGATACCTTTAGTTGTAATACCAGATCGGGTGGGCCGACACTCCGGTAAATACGGTTATCCCAGCGCATCAGCGCTCGCTTCAGAGCCGACGTTTGCGCTTCGATCATTTCCGGGCGAAAACTCGCGCCGTCGATGGCCCCAGGATTGTCGGATGGATAACGATCCGAAATAACAATCTGGCCGTTGCGCGCATCGCGAAAAGCCCTCCGCAGCAGTTTACGGCGATCGATGGCCACCATAATCTTGCGTATCAAATACAGATAAGGAAAGCTGTAATCGCGGTCCTGATCCACACGCCGGTCCACGTCGCGCGTCGTCTGACGAGGAACCATTCGCCGCGCCAGCGGAATTAGTCGTGTCGGTAAAAATGTCAACGTCGTAGCCGGTGGTTTGCCAGCGTGAATCGTGCGCACTGCTAGCTCCGCAGCCAGCCATGTATGAAGCAATTGGGCGAGCGTCGATTTGCCGGTGCCCTGAGGCCCAACCAGAGCGATCAGGGCGCCACCCGTTGGAAATGTCATGTGCTTGTGCTTCGAAAGCCGATTGAATGCCATCCGTGAAACGGCGAGAACCATTCGCACAGCGCCCGAGAGCTTCCCATAACGATTGTATTTTCCTAGGGCCCGACGGAACCTGAACCCCAAACGGATGCGCGACAATAGCGAACTGGGGGCGCCAATCAAATCGAGCGCCGAGCGAAAATCTGCTGGTAACACTTCTGGAAAATGTTCGGCCACCTTGTCCAACGTGCCCTCCACGCTGGTCCCGGCTGCCAACCATTCGTATTCCTCCAGCGACGCACCACGAGATTTTCTCCCCAAGTAAAGATCCAATATCGACGTGTGCCTAATCATGTAGCGAAACACAAACAGGACCAACTCCGCTGTTTTCGATGGTAGACGAATCCCGCGCTGCGTCCGCGTCTCGCCCAACAACAGACGCTCCGCTGGCAGCGCCCAACTCTTCAGCAAATGATCGCCCGTCAGGATGCGAGTAAAGGCGTGGAGGTTTATCAGCTTCCCCGTTTCCGAGTCGTTGCCCAAAAAATGGAATACACCGGGCTGGTTACGACTGGTGACACTGACCGCTCCTTTGAAGCCGAGCTGCAACACGATTCGCTGGAACTCACTGAAGTCCGTAGCGAGGATCAGCAGATCAAGATCCTCCTCGCCCGCCAATGCGTATTCGATGTGAAAGTTGCTCTTCCAATGGCAATACCGAATTCCCGCCTGATCCATTTCCTGCAGTAAGACCGACACGACGTGCACCGTCATATCGCGCTGTTCAGATGGCGCCGAAGTAGCAAGTGGGATGTTAATTGATTCCAATACGAATCGCTCTTTGGTCTAGATTGTAATGCACACGCGACTCGGGGTTCTCAAGCTCGACTCCCCATACTGCCCATATTAACGAGCAACGCGTTTCGATCAAGACCGTTCGATGATGACATTCTCGTGGGACACGAAAAAAGGGCTCGGAACAGCCACATTGACCGCATCCAATCGGAACAAAGAGACATGGTGGTTGCGCATTGGCAGTCAGATTCGAACGTGGTAGTCGGTGTACTGGCGCGGCCGAATTAGCTTTTAAGATCCGAATCCGAGAATTTTGGCGCGTGGTGGCCTGCGGGCAAGACGTTGCAAGCGCTTCTTATTGCTGCACGAAACCCGCCCGGGTGAAGGAGCTTTATTTCGACATGCGGATGCTGATGCTGTCCGACGCCTGAAGTCCACGCGAGTCCGTCGCTGTCGCCGTGATCTTCTGATTGCCGCGGCCCTGGAGCATTACGGTGATGCTGGCGCCGGTACCGAGGGGCCCATCCTTGCTCCCGACCCAGGTCAGGTTGGCCGAGATGTCGCCGTCCTCAGCGTCAATGGCGGTCCCGGTGAATGTGACTGACGTGGCACGCGATACGACGCTGCCGTTCGCGGGTGAGTTGATGCTGGCGCTTGGCGCCGAGTTCACTGAGATCGCTATCGTGTCGCTCGCGGCGAGACCGCCACTGTCGCTGACACTGGCGGTAATTATATGTATGCCAGCCGACAAGCCAGACGCCACTATGCTCGCGCCGGTTCCGAGGCCGCCGTCACGGTCCGAGTTC
>Ga0224508_10000379_pt1 | contig 44338 bp, 41 predicted proteins | sample SF_Jan12_sed_USG_4_FD_170157 | JGI IMG/M metagenome (GOLD analysis project Ga0224508, IMG submission 170157) | Sediment microbial communities from San Francisco Bay, California, United States - SF_Jan12_sed_USGS_21 | ecosystem: Environmental > Aquatic > Marine > Sediment | place: USA... | reverse complement strand
GCTTTAATATCCGGGCCTGGCAATACCGGCAAGGATTCCTCTGGTGCGGCCGCGTTCAACGGTGCAGACACCGACGATGGCGTAGCAGTCACCGGACGCTGCAACGTCCGCGTATTCGATTCCAGCACTTCAGCCGCTGCCGGCAAGGCATTGAGTGCAGCAAGTCGTTGCTCACTGGTGTTCGCCGCGGGGGCATCGGGAATCACTGTCGCAACTGCAAGCGCCGAAGGGAGCACCGCTGCCGGACTCGCGGTCGGCAGTCTGTGGGGCGCGATTGTCAGCCTGGAGGCACCCGCATCGCGAATGTTGATTGGCGGCAATCCGGGCAGTACGCCTGTGCCTGACTCATGCCCAGGCACCCCGCCGCTGGCCACAGGCAGTTCCAGCAGTGCCAGTGGATCCGGTGCGGGTAGCGGCAAGCCATTGCCGCCGCCCGGCAACAGCTGACCAGCACCTGGATCTGCTTCCAGCAGGCCATCCGTGCGAATGCTGAGCAGGTCGATAAATGCCACCTCGGGCTCTATCGCTTGCTCGGGCAACAGGTTCGGGCTATTCAGGTCCGTCGCAAAGGTCGCGAAATCGCTGGGTTGCAGAATCGTCATTGGCAGCATGCCGGCTCCTCAGTAGGCAAAAAATGATGTTCTGCAATTACAGGAGCAAGATGCGTGCCAGATTCGTGTGCCGCGCGTCGTTATTCCTCCTGCGGGTCGCTGTAGGGTTGGTCGGGCCGCGGCAGGTCGTCCTGAATTCGCTGTTGCTGGCGTTCCAGGAACTGGTGTTCCTCGTCCTGGTAACGTTCGAGCACGCGTTGCAGGGAATCGAGACGCTGTCGCTTCGCGAGCCAGCGACGTCGGTGTGCATCCAGGTTTTGTTCGGAATCGTTAACGATTTGTTGTTGCGACTGCACGGCCTGGTCCAGGCGTGCCAGGAAGTTCTGGTAGTCCTTCCAGTGCACCGAACTCACTTGCTGCATCGACCGCGAGCGATCGCCATAGCTTTGCCGATACGCGTTGAGCTCGCCGAGCCGCGCCATCTGTTCCTGGAGCTGGCGCTGCGACCTGGCGGTCACAATGCCCTGGCGGCGCTCTTCCGCTGCTTCGAGCGCAACAACCTTGCCGATTTTCCTGCTGCGAAATTTCATTACTGATCAGTTGCATCTGGCGCCGGGACCGGTTCGGCCGGTTCAAACAATGCGCGCAGGTCTTCAAGACTCTTGCTCACGCCCACACACTCGGTATGCGGCTGGCGCAGAAAATCAACGATGGCTGGCCACAGTGCAATCGCCTCATCGAGCTGCGGATTGGAACCTGCCTGGTAGGCGCCAACGGAAACGAGATCGCGATTCTCCTGGTAGGTCGAGTAGACCTGCCGGAAGCGGGCTATCAACTGCTGCTGACTGTCCGTCGTACAGTGCGTCATTGCCCGACTGACCGATGATTCAACATCGACGGCCGGGTAAATACCGCCATCGGCCATACTGCGAGAGAGGACGATGTGGCCGTCAAGAATCGCTCGCGACGCGTCGACGATGGGATCGTTGGGGTCATCGCCCTCGGCCAGTACCGTGTAAATCGCGGTAATCGAGCCATGGCCATCCTCACCGTTGCCGGCCCGTTCGACGAGTTGCGGCAGTTTGGCGAAAACGGACGGCGGGTATCCCTTGGTAGCAGGTGGCTCACCGATCGCCAGAGCGATTTCACGCTGCGCCTGCGCAAAGCGCGTCAAAGAGTCCATGAGTAACAGCACATTCAGACCCTTGTCCCTGAAGTATTCGGCGATCGCGGCCGACAGCCACGCGCCGTGCAGGCGTTTCAACGGCGAGTCATCGGCCGGCGTCGCGACGACGATCGAGTTTTGCATGCCCCGTTCGCCCAGGGAATGGTCGATGAATTCCCGCACCTCGCGACCACGCTCACCGACAAGACCGACAACGACGACGTCAGCGTCGGTGTTCCGGGTCATCATCCCAAGCAGCATGCTCTTGCCGACGCCGCTGCCGGCGAACAGGCCCATGCGCTGGCCGCGACCGATCGACAGCAGCGAATTGATGGAGCGTACGCCCACATCGAGCTGCGTGCGGATCGGCTGGCGCTTCAGGGGATTGAGTGGCTGGCCGAACAGTGGTACCCGCTCGCCGTGGGCGATCGGACTGCCACCATCGAGGGGCCTGCCGCGGCCGTCGAGGACGCGTCCCATTAATTCGTCGCCAACCGTAGCTTCGGGGACGCCCGACACCGGGATGACACGCGCGTTGGGCACAACGCCGCGCATGTCGCCAACGGGCATCAAATACAGGCGCTCGCCCGAAAACCCGACGACTTCCGTCTCGATACGATTGCCATCGTCTGCGACGACATCGCAACGGCCACCGAGTGCGGCATGGCAGCCTTCGGCCTCCATTGCCAGGCCTACGGTGCGGCGCAGTACGCCTTCGACGACGGGCTGTGGCGGCTTATCCATCGCCCGGTCCATGTACGGTCCCAGGCGCAGCGATCGCTCAAGATTGCGATCAGGGTCGGGCCCGACAAATACCGTGGCTTTGTCGCTGTTCATTGACGTTCGTCGCCGGCCACGGCACTGATAACCGCCTGCAAACGCGACTCAGCGGTCGCGTCAATCTGTGAATTCTCGGTAATGACCTGGCAACCACCGTGCGAAACCAGCGGATCTTCGACGATACTCCATGCAAGCTCACCTTCCGCCGTTGACAGCGTCTCCCGCACCAGTGTCGCGTCTTCCGGATGCAAGTGAACCCGGACACTGCGGCTTGCCGCGGGCAGCAATTGAACGGCTTCGCGAACGACGCCGATTATGTGTGTTGGTTCGCTACGGACTTCGCGCCGAAACAGCTGCCGTACGACAGACATTGCCAGTTCGACGAGCTGCTTCTCAATTGTTTCGTCGAGATCATCGAAGGGGCGGGCCAGTGCCTGCAATAAAGTATCAAAGCGCTGCACGCGCTCGAGCGCCGCCGCTTCACCTGCTGCAAGGCCGTCCGCGTGGCCCTTGCTATAGGCCTCGTCGTAGGCGTCCTTCTGTAGCGCTTCAAGGCGTCCCGCCGTCATGAAGCCCTCACCCTCGGAGCCATCAATCGCGGGTACTTCCCAGGGAGTCGGCGCTTTGTCGGCAGCCTCCTCAGACATACTCCTCTCCGCCCTGGCCGAGATCGATATCGCCCGAGTCCGCGAGTTTCCGCGCCACGTCCAGAATTTCCTTTTGTGCCGTTTCGACATCGCTGAGCTTGATCGGGCCCTTCACCTCCATATCTTCGCGTAACAGCGTTGCTGCGCGCTTGGACATATTGCCCATGATCTTGTCGCTGATTTCCGGGTCGCAGCCCTTGAGTGCGACAACGAGCAGGTCGTTGGAGATCTCGCGCAACAATGCCTGGATCCCGCGATCGTCGACCTTCAGCAGAACCTCGAACTGGAACATCATTTCCTGGATACGCTCGGACAACTCCTCGTTTTTCTCTTTGATCTGTTCGAGGAGTTCCTCGCCACGCTCAGGCTTGAGCGCGTTAACGATCTCTGCTGCGACCTTGTCGCCGCCAACCTTGCGAGTGGGGCCACGGCTCGTCGTCTGCGATTTGGCGGCGATCAGATTCTCTATCTCTGCCAACGCGCTTTGCTGCACATCGCTCAGCCGCGCGACGCGCATAACGATATCCGACCGAATCTCTTCAGGCAGCATTTCGATCACCTCGGCTGCCTGTGCCGGTTCGAGGTAGGCAACGACGATTGCCATGATCTGCGGATGTTCGTCCTCGATGATGTCAACGACATCCTGAGTACTCATCCATTTCAGGGCATCAAGTCCTATGCCGCCGTCACTGTCCATGATGCGGTCAATGAATGCCTCAGCTTTGCTCTCGCCGAAGGCGTTGCCGAGCAGTTTGCGAACGTAGCCTTCGGTGTTAACACCGAAGGCAGTTTGTCCCTCGACATCGGTTATGAAAACATCGAGGACATTACCAGCCTCGTCGCGCGAAACGTTCTTGAGTTTCGCCATGGCGATGCCGAGCTCCTGAACTTCCTTAGCCCCCATATACTTGAGGACTTCGGCGGCCTCCTGCTCACCCAGCGTCATTAGCAACAGGGCTGCGCGTTCGGTGCCGTTCATATCCTTACTCATTGGCCGACACCCACTGCTTTACGACCTGCGCAACGCGTGCGGGATCATGACCGGTGATGTTCTTTGCCGCTGCGACCTTTTCGTCGTAATTGGGTGCCGGCAACGCCGTCGTGCCACCCGCCATCTGCGCTACCGCACCACCGCCAGCGCCAGCACCTGCAAAGCCGGTGCCACCACCGGCGTGTTCGGGCGCCACGGCGGCATGGCTGGCCATAACACCCCGTAGCATCGGGCGGATAACGCCAAACATCAGGGCGAGCACGAGTGCGGCGCCCAGAACCTGCTTTAAGATGTCGCGAACGATTGGCTTCTCCCAGATTGGAGGCGCTTCCAGTGCCCCACCGTCGGCAACCGTATTGCGAAACGCGGCGTTGACAACGACGACCGTATCGCCACGCGCTTCGTCAAATCCTACGGCCTCGCGCACCAGTGCCGTGTAGCGGCCGATGTCAGCATCGGTGAGCGGTGCCTGATCGGTCTCACCTTCAAGGGGGCTGTCATCCACAAGGACAGCGACCGAAAGCCTGTTGATCGTGCTGGCCGACGGTCGAACATGGCTGATCGTACGATCAACCTCGTAATTGCGAATGGCGCTTCTCGATGTATTGTCGGGCCCGGTCTTCTGCACTGCCTGGGCAGCCGCTGCCGCCTCTGCCGGTACCCCGGCTTCCGGTGGCTGGTTGCTGAGCGCTCCAGGAATTCCGGCCGCCACATTGCTATTCGCGGCGCGGTTCTCCTCGTTGATTTGCTCGCTGCGCACGACGGTTCTTTCCGGGTCGAAAGACTCGCGCGTCTCCTCTGCGACCGTGAAGTCCACGTCTGCAACTACCTGCGCGCGAACCCGCCCGGCACCGACCAGCGGTGTCAACAGCATTTCAATGCGGCTACGATAGGTTTCTTCGAGCTTGCGCGCGAATTCGAATTCGCTGGTCGCCTGGGCGTCAACTCGCTGCTGATCACCCGAACTCAGCAGGCGACCATATTGATCGATGAGAGTTACATTCTTGGGCTGCAGGTTGGGTATGCTCGACGCCACGAGATTGACAATCGCCGAGGCCTGGTCCGCCTCGAGTCCGCCGCCGCCCGCAAGCTGCAGAAGCACCGATGCGCTGGCGCTTTTTTGATCGCGAATGAATGTCGTCTGCTTGGGCAGCCCCAGGTGCACTCGTGCCTCCCGCACCACACCGAGGCTCGAGATCGTTCGGGCCAGCTCGGTCTCGAGCGCGTGTTGGTAGCGTGCAAGTTCGAGGAACTGGCTGTCGCCGAAACTGGACTTCTCGTCGAGCATCCCCATGCCAACAGCGCTGCTCTTCGGCAGCCCTTGCGATGCGAGTTCCATACGTGCGTCGTGCAGACTGGCGGCAGCGACCATAATGCTGCCATTACTCGAGTTCACCTTGAAGTCGATATCCGCGGCGCGCAGCACGTCGGCGACATCCGCGGCTTCGGCACCGCCCAGATCGCCATACAGCTGCGTGAAGGATGGCGATTGCGACCACAGCGCGATCGCAAGTCCAACCGCAATCGCCGCAGCCACACCGATTAAGAGCACAACCTGGCGGACCGCCGGTATACGCATTACGCCAGCGAGATTCATCTGGCTTGTTGGAACGACGGTCCCTTCGATGACATTGTTATCCATAGCTATTTACACATTCCTGAGAGTTAGCTGGCGGTCGTTACACCGGCATATTCATAATGTCCTGGTAGGCCGATACCAGTTTGTTGCGAACTTCGGTCACGGCCCGGAATGACAGATCAGCCTTCTGCGACGCGACCATGACCTCGGCGAGAGTTGCATCACCGGTGCCGGTTTCGAACCCGATTTTGAGTTCGGTTGCGTGCTGTTGTGCTTCGTTCACCGAGTCCAGTGACGACTTCAGCATGTCGCCAAACCCGGTCACTGGCACGCCCTCGGCGGGCGTCGGCGTTTGTAATTCCCTACCGAGCGATCGAATCTGACTTAGCAGTTGTTCAGAGCTGATCTGGTTCATGCGAATTCTCCTGGTATGTCGATGCCTTCTTCGCGCATTCGCGCCAGCTTGTAACGCAGCGTTCTCGGGCTGATGCCGAGCGACTCGGCAACAGCGCTGCGTTTGCCAGGATGACTCTGCAACGCTTCAATGATGAGCTGATATTCGCGATTGCGCAGGCCGCCCTGCAGATCGCCCGCATCGGCGGCTGCGATCGATTCATCGCAGCGTTCGAAGGCAAGATCGGCGACCTCGATAGACTGGCCCTGCAGCAATATCAATGTCCGCTGCAGGAGGTTCTCAAGTTCGCGGACATTGCCCGGCCAGCTGTGCTCAGTCAGTTTTTGCTGAGCCTCCGTCGACAGCACAACCGGTGCGGGTGCTTCTGATTTGTGCCGGGACAAAATCATTTCGCTGAGCGGCAAGATGTCGAGTGGGCGCTCGCGCAATGGTGGAATGTGCAACGGAAAAACATTCAGGCGGTAGTAAAGGTCTTCGCGAAACTCCCCGTCCGCAACGTAACGCCTGAGATCACGGTTCGTCGTCGCAAGAACACGCACATTCAACGTCAGCGTTTTACGCCCGCCAATTCTCTCGATTTCCCGCTCCTGGAGAACACGCAGCAACTTGGCTTGCAGGCCGAGATCCATTTCCGAGATTTCATCAAGTAGCAGCGTACCGTTCTGAGCCTGCTCGAACTTGCCGGCATGCGCGTTGCTGGCACCCGTGAATGCGCCCTTCTCATAACCAAACAAGACGGCCTCAAGCATGTTCTCGGGAATTGCTGCGCAATTGATCGCGACGAACGGTTGCTCGCGCCGCGGTGACTGGTCGTGAATGAACCGGGCGATAACCTCCTTGCCGCAGCCGCTTTCGCCGCTAAGGGTAACTGTCGCCTCGGTTGTGGCGACCCGCTCGGCTATTCGCAACAGTTCACAACTGCTGGGGTCTGCCGCTACCGGTCTCCCCGTTTTTTCTATTTTTTTCAGATACTTGGCGACAACTCGCTGCAATTCATCAGCTTCGAAGGGCTTGACGAGGTAATCGACCGCACCATTGCGCATGCTGTCAACGGCGTTTTCAATCGTCCCGTGTGCGGTCATCAAAACCGCCGGCAGCGCCGGATGTTGCTGCCGGATTTCCCCGAGCAGCGTCGCCCCGTCCATAGGCTCCATGTTCAGGTCGCTGATAACGAGACCGACATCGTTCCGGTTCAGGATCTCAAGGGCCAGCGGACCACTGGCTGCAGTCAACACCGGTAGCGCGTCACTGTTCAATGTATCGAATATGGCCTCACGGAGATTGGCGTCGTCCTCAACAATCAGTACCGCCGGGTTACTCACCGCCGATTCCCCCGTCGACTGCCGGGACCGGCAACCGGATCGTGAAACGTGCACCGTGTGCCGATGTAGCAACGCCGACATCACCGTTGTGGGCATGGGCGACGGCCTGCACAACCGCAAGGCCAAGCCCGGTGCCCTGCGGTCGAGTCGTAAAAAAAGGTTCGAACAGTCGTGGTTGTACGTCCGCGGCAATCCCAGGTCCGTTGTCGGCCACTGCAATACGGACCCACTCATTGCATCGCTCGGCGCTGATGACGATCCTGGCATTGCCCTCACAGGCCTGGATTGCATTGGTGACGAGGTTTAACAAGGCACCCTTCAGGGCATCGGCGTTGCCGGCAACCTGCTGCGTCACATCGTCCACATCGACGCGCAGGTCAGTTGTTGCGTCAAGCTGCGATTCAAGGGACTGTCGCACGTCGGTCAGCAGGTCGAAAACACCGATAAGCTGCCCGGATCCCCTGGATTCGGCCGCAAAACCGAGCATGTCGTTAACCATGCGTCCCAAATCGTTGAGTCGCGCTGTGATCTTTTGCACCACGCGCTGTTGCTTGGGGCTGTTACGATCCAGTTGCGCAACATGCAGCATTGCCGACGCCAGCGGCGTGCGCACCTGGTGCGCAAACTTCGCCGTCATTTCGCCGATGGCAGCAAGTCTTGCCTGACGCTTGCCAAGCTGTTCTTTTTCGGCGAGGTGTTCTGCCTGTGCCTGTTGCAGCTGCCGCGTCAGCGTTTCGACACGCGTCTGCAACAAGCGATGCGACCGGTCCAGCCGGCCTGACTGGCGATTGAACAGTTCGAATGCGCTCTGCAATTGCTCTGTCTGTATGGACGTCGCGGCCAAAGGGCTCTCCATTTCCAAGAAGGTCTATATAGGCATAAGCAATATACATGCCAGAACAATATTTTTAATTAAATCAGATAGTTATGTATTCCTGACGCAGAGAAATGCGTCAAAAATCTGACGACTTGCGGCGGCCCGCCGCGGCGACTAGTGGATATCGTATTTGCGAATTTTTTCGACGAGAGTCGTACGCCGCATGTTCAGCAGTTTCGCTGCCTGCGCAACCACACCTTTTGCCGCCTGCATGGCTTGCCCGATCAGATCCTGTTCGAGCGATTGCAGCTGTGCTTTTAGATTGACGTTCGAGAGTTGCAACGCCTCGGCAACATCGTTGGCGTCTGTGGCCGTAGCGCGCCGTGTTGCCCGGTACTTGGGCGGCAGATCATCGACATCGATCTGGCCCTCGGGCTTCAGGATCGCCAGGCGTTCGACGAGGTTGCTCAGCTCGCGAATATTGCCCGGCCAGCTGTAGTTTGCCAGCACCTGCAAAGCGGCCGGGCTGATGCGAATGGCCCCAGCGTTTTCACCGACGTGCTGGACCAGCAATTCGTGCAACAATTGTGGCAGATCCGATACGCGTTTATAGAGCGGCGGCATATCGATCGGGAAAACATTGAGGCGATAGTAGAGATCTGCCCGAAAATCGCCCGCTTCAACGGCCGCCGGCAGGTCCCGATGCGTCGCCGCAATTATCCGGACGTTGCAGGGCTGGGACTTGTTGCTGCCTACGCGCTCAAACGTACGCTCCTGCAGTACCCGCAGCAGCTTGACCTGCATGTCGAGGCTCATGTCACCGATCTCATCGAGGAATAACGTGCCACCTTCTGCCAGCTCGAAGCGCCCGGTGCGATCGCTGATAGCGCCCGTGAATGCGCCTTTCTGGTGACCGAACAACTCGCTCTCGAGGAGATCTGCGGGAATTGCGCCGCAGTTGATGGGTACAAACGGCATGGCGGAGCGTTCGGAGAGATCGTGAATCGTCCGTGCCACCAATTCCTTGCCGGTCCCGGACTGACCCGTAACGAGTACATTGGTATCGAAGTCCGCCACATGTTCAATGAGCTGGCGTACCTGGCGGATGGAAGTCGAACTGCCGGTCAGGCGATGGCGCCGCTCCAGGCCCTGGTACCGCTCAGCACGGCGCAAGAGGCGTGTCAGCTGCGATCTGCGCAACGGCAAGTCGAGCGACCAGTTTACCCCGAGGTCGAATTCGGCATCGGCACTGTCGGCGGGCGCCAGGCACAGGAACGGCAAACCTGGCTGCTTTTCGCGCAGCGCCCGCATGGCATTGCCGTCGCCGTGTGCCAGCGCGCCAACGACCACCGCTATGCCGCCGTTGCCGGCGATGTCGCTACCGTGTGCGGGGACAACAGGTTCGTAATTCAGGTAGCGGAGGCGGCTGCTCATAGCGGCGACCCGATCCGCGTCAGAATCGAGTATCAGGACTTTGCCGTGTGTTGCGGTCATGCCGGTTCCCCATTGATGTCATTTCAAAGTGGACGTGACAGGACCCAGCATAGACCCAAAAAATGACCGGATTTGTGATTGAAATCACAAATATCGACAAATTGACGTAATCCGCAGACCCGCGGCCAATCGGCACCCGGCACCATCCGGCGCCCGATTCTGGCAACCCTAGGGCTGGTTCCTGAGCGCCTTTTCGGTGCCGGTCGCGCTGCCGTAAGCGGCCGTCGCGTCTTTGCCGCGGCGGATCGCCGACAGCTTTTCCGCAACGTCAGCGCGGGCATCCGCAGCGAAGGCTTGCACGCGTTCAATGCCGTGCCCGACTGCGAGTATTGATTCGCGCCGCTCGCGCTCAGGTATTTGCATGACAGCCGTCCGCAGTTTACCTGCGTATTCCTCCACGCGGTCCCAGTCGCCGTGGCGGGCAAACGCTTCCATGCTCTCGGTCATCTCCGCTACAACGAGTTGCGGATTCGGCTGCATCGCTTTCTGGCTGACTGCCATCGGACTCTCCCTGTTATATCTGCAGCGCCGGCTGCTCTTCCGTATCTGCTGGCTCCACCACCTGGTCGGCGATTGCGTCCCAGGCTTCCTTGAGCTCTTTCATCAATCCCGAGACTTCATCCAGACTGGCAACGTCGTCGCGCAGGTTGGCTTCCAGCAAGCGGCGCATCATGTAGGTGTATAACGCGTCAAAACTCTCTGACAGTTTTGAGTCCGCATCATGGTTCAGGCTTGCCTGCAGGCCATTGATAAGGTCTATCGCATCGCCGACGGCCTTGCCTTTGTGTCCCACTTCTCCGCGCTCGATGTGCGCACGGGCGATGCCGATCTTGGTCAGCACCCGCTCCATCATCAGCTGAATCAGGCGATGCGGAGAGGCGTTCTCGATAGCGCCCTGGGTATCCAGTTTGCGGTACTGCTGCGCTGCAGCGGCTGCATTCGGGGTCGGTGTCATCACGTTAAATCCTGTGATCAGTTATTGCCAGGCGGAGTGAAGCCGGGCAGTGAGTCCAGTTGTTGATTGAGGAAGTTGCTCGTCGAATTGAGCTCTCCGAGGAGTGAGTCGAGCGCGTTGAACTGGCGCAGTAATCGAGTTTCCAGCGCCACGAGGCGCTCGCTCAGTGCCACGCGTTGATCGGCGAAGTCTTCGATTGTGCTGTTGAGACCCTTGGTGCGTGCATCGATGATGCCGCCAGTCGCCAGGAAATTGTCGGCAAGATCAAAAAGCCGCACAGCGAAGCCATCCGAGTTCGAAAACAGCTGACCAAATTTGACAAAGTCGTTTGCCAGAACAGTCGCCAGGTCTTCTGAATTGACCTGTAGTTTGCCGTCGAGCTGCGTCTCGATTCCCACTTCAGCCAGTGTGGTGAAATTTGCATCGATATCTGATACGGCGATACTGAGTTCGCGTCGAATCTGGTCGCGGATTCCGCGTATGGTTGCATCGCCAAGCAACGGCGCCGCCGTTTCCGCCTCGGCGTTGTACGCGGTAAGACTGTCAAACAGGTCGATCAGCGCGTTGTAACTCTCGACGAAGTCAGCAACCAGCTGCTCGGTGACCCCTTCGTCATTCTCAATTGTCAGGCTCTCGCTGCCGCCAGCGGTACTCTGCAATGCCGTAATCGTGACGCCCTGCACCGCCCCGGTAAATGTATTTGTGTCGCTGACCACGTCGAAGCCATCAATGCGGATCAGGCCGTCCTGGGCTGCGATCGTTTCAGTCAATGCGGTCGAGGTCGGCGGGTCATACTCGAGCGCCGCCAGGCCGCCGTCGCCGCCTGTCTGAGTTACGGTGATTCCGTTCGTTAGACCGGTATTCTCCGCGGTGAGAATCAGGTAGCTGCCACTATCCGCATTGACAATTGACGCGCCAACACCGGGATTGTCCGTTGCGGAATTTATCGCGTCGCGAATGCCTGCCAGCGTGTTGTTTTCGGCGTCAATTTCGATCGCCACGATGTCTGTACCGACCTGCAATGTCAGCGTTCCGGTACCAACGACGGTGTCGGAATCTGTGAACGCGCCAGACGTGAGTTTCTGTGCCTGCGCAATTTGAACAACCTCGAGCGCATACGCGGAGGGAACTGCGTTGGTGTCTGCGGTAACCGTGAAGAAATCTTCGTTGCCCGATACAGCCCGACGAGCCAGGAATTTGTTCAGGGTCTTCATAATGTCGAGCTTGTCGCGGAAATCGGCAAGCGCGGACTTGAGATTACCGAATCCAGATAGCTTGGCCTGAGCCCGGGACTCCTGCTGCGTAATTCTCGACTCCACTGGCTGACCCTCCGCGATTACCAGCTGCTGCACGATGCCAGCGATATCGAGGCCCGATCCGATTCCGGTTGAGGTGATACTAGCCATATCTCAGTCCCAGTCTGTTGGGTTCACTTGGTGAGGCGGTTTGTACCGTTAGTACTTCAAGAATCGTGCCAGCTTCGAAGCGTCGCCAGAAACTCGCATCAGACCTCGGAATCATAAAGCCTGAGCGCTACCGCACCCGACTCCGACACGTACAAGCGCGCTTTTTCGGGAGGTATCTGCCGAATAACCTCACCGGTGTCGCGATCCAGCACCTGTATGACCGATCTGCCGCTTTCCATATCGACCTCAAACCGCAGGTCGCGGCCGATCGATTTCGTTGCGACGTTGAGCTTCTTGGCGAGTTCCCGAACCTCGGGTTCGGATTTGCCGACTGCCGGCACATTTTTGCCGGTTGGCGCCTCCGTCTTGCCAGTTTCAGCTGCTCGTCCGCCGTCGACGGATCGCAGTTGCCGAAATGTCCCTGTAACAGAGGAGATTGACCTTACGTCTTCAGTAGACATCAGCGTTCTCCAGTTTTCCTGACTGAGACCGCATCCATGCGGTCTCGCCAGATATCCCTACTACTTCCTGCTTACTGCAAGAGACTCAGCGCCAGCTGCGGCTGGGCATTAGCCTGTGACAGTACAGCTACGCCAGCCTGCTGCAGGATCTGTGCCTTGGTCAATGCTGCAGTTTCAGCGGCAAAGTCCGCGTCCTGAATCCGTCCACGCGATGCCGTCAGGTTTTCTGCAACAGCCTGGAGGTTAGCGATAGTGGAATCGAAACGGTTCTGGATAGCGCCGAACTGACTCCGAAGGCCACTCACCGAACTCAGGGCTGCGTCAACACGAGTAATGGTCGTGTTGGCATCAGCAACAGTCTCAACATTCGCCGTGTTGAGCGCAGAAGCGCCGAGGGCGAACGTTGTGCCGGTGAAGCCGATACGGACCGGCTGCGTGCCACCGATTACGATCTGTTCTGATGCTGTCAGGCGGATCGAACCGACTGCCGTTATGCTCGTTGCACCATTCGGATCAAATGCGACGTTGGCCACGTTGTTCGACGCATCCACACCGGTCGTCAAACCCGTTGCCGAGTTGCCGCCTGCTTCGTCCTGATCGACGATGATGTCGCGGCCGTCTGCAGCGGTCAACGTTACTTCGTTGGTAGCGCTGTTGAACGCTGCCGTAACACCCGTTGCAGAAGCGTTCGAATTCACCGCGGTGACGAAGTCCGATCCTGACAGGTCGTTGCCGACACCTGTGAAGTCGCGATCGGTGTAAATCGCCTGGCCGTTGATGGTCAGGCTGTAGTCACCGGTGTTGACGTTCACGTAATCGACCACGACCGTAGTATCAGCCGTTGCGGTCAGCCCGGAGATACCGGACGAGTTGAGCGCCTTGGCCTTGGCCTGCGCGCTGCTCGCGGTCAGACCTGCAGCCGCGTCTTCCGCGACGGAAGCAACTACTGCCTGGGCATCACCGCTGCCAATTGCAATCGTCAGTTCACTGGCACCAATAGCACTGGTGTCGACACCGGCGCCCTGCTGGCCAACGGCTAGCGCAGTGTCAAACGCAACACCGCTGACGTAGTCGGCTGTTTTACCGATGCTCAGGGTACGCATGCTGCTGTTCAATGTAACGCTGATCGTCTGGCCAACGTTGGCGCCAACCTGAAAGGCGGCATTACCGAAGGTGCCATCGAGCAATGTTTGATCGTTGAACGCGGTTTGCGTTGCGATACGGTCGATCTCTGCCAGGCGCTGCTGAACCTCCTGGTCCAAAGCGGCGCGGTCAGACGACGAATTGGTAGCGTTAGCAGACTGAACAGCCAGCTCACGAATACGCTGCAGGTTGTTGTTCAGCTCGGCCAGCGCGCCTTCAGCCGTCTGTGCCAGTGAAATGCCGTCGTTGGCATTCCGCACAGCCTGGTTGAGACCGCGGATCTGCGTGGTGAAGCGCTCGGAAATCGCAAGACCTGCCGCGTCATCCTTCGCGCTGTTGATTCGCAGGCCAGTGGACAGTCTGTTTAGCGACTGGTTTAGCAAACCCTGCGAACGACCCAAGTTGCGTTGCGCATTAAGCGAAGCAACGTTTGTATTGATCGTAAGTGCCATCTTTAAGCTCCTATAAATAAAAACCCGGTCTGCTAGTGCCGCCGGAAACTAATGTCAGGGCCGCGATATCCATTCGAAACCTCCGTGCAAAGAGGTTATCGGTCACTGTAGACGGATCTTTAGGATTTTCGGTGCAATCGCTGCGAGCGGCACCGGCAGGAGCAGGAAAATCTTTAGCGAAAATTTTTCAAATTGTGACGCATTGCGCGTAATTCAGAGCAGATTAAAGAGCGAAAGTCGCTGGGTGATGACGAATGACTTTTGTGCCGCCTCGAGGGTGGTGGTTTCGGCGCTGAGGCGTGAAATAGCCTCGGCGTAATCCAGATCCTCGATCTCGGCCAGTGCAGTCTGCATCGCAAGTGCAAACGAGCCATTGCTGTCGACCTGGTCTTCAATAGCGGCAAGACGGGAGCCGACCTGGGTACGTACATCGAGGATATGGCCCAGCGCCTGGTCCATATTCATGATCCCGGCATTGACCTGGTTGGCCATTGCAGCCCGGGACTCCGGGCTGTTTGAGCTGGTTTCAAGTGCGTTCGCGAGATTCTGCACCATCGAAAACAGGTCCTGAAACGGACTCGGCGACGCAATGAATTCATCGGCTGCCGCCGGTTCGCCGGCCAGCGTAAATTCAATACCGCGAAAAGCAATCGTGTCGCCCGAAACATAGGCGCCGCTGGCTACCAGCCCACCTGACGAGTCAAAGACATCGTAGTTATCAGGGTCGGCAAAACGAATCGTGTATTCGTCCTGATCATAAAGTGTCGGATCGATGACGCTGCTTGCGCCAATAACGCCGGTGCCGGTATTGGCCGCTGCGGCCGCGGTAGCGAATTCGCCATTGCCGCTCCGTATCTGGAAGAAAACCGCCGAACCCGGGTCGCTGTCAGCAACCTGGCGACCCTCGCCTATCTGGATGAAGCGCTGGCCCTGGTCACCGTTATAGGTAAACGTGGAACCCATGCGGCTTACTGGTTGAGTGTTCTCGAGATTTCCGGCAAAAAGGTAGCCGCCGTTGCCATCCTTTTGATTGGCGAGCTGCTCCAGGTTGCCGAGGTGCTCACGCATCTCGATCGCAATAAATTTGCGCGATTCATTGCTCTGCGTAGCATTGCTGCCCTGCAGCGCCAGCTCGCGAACACGCTGCAGGACGTTATTGACGGCGGCCAGCGCAGATTCTTCCTGGCTGAGCCGATTGGTCACTACCGTTGAATTGCGCCCGAACTGCTGCAATCGTGACAACGCTTCGCGCAGTTCCAGCGATCTTGATGCGGCGATGGGATCGTCGGACGGCGTCAGAATGCGACGACCGCTCGAGATCTGCCGCTGGGTACGATCAAGCGACGCCTGCAACTGCTGAATCGCGGCCAGGCCATTGAGATACGCACTACGGGTGGAAACTCGCATGACTACCTCGCGGTCGCGTTGAGCAAGCTGTCGAACAGGACTTTGGTGACGTTAACAACCTGTGCCGCCGCCTGGTACGCCTGCTGGAAGCGAATCAGGTTAGCCGCCTCTTCGTCGAGGTTGACGCCGGATTTGGCCAATACGGCGTCCTGTGCGTTGGCATAGACCACATTCTGTGCCTCCAGCCCTGCCTGTATCTGGTGCGCTGTGCCGCCAACACTCGCCACGAGCTGCGCATAGCTCTCGTTAATGCTGATGGCGCCGCCATCAAGCGCGCCCTTCGATTGCAGGTTTGTCATTAACAGCGCATTGCTGTTGTCGCCCGCTGCGCCGTAGTTGGCCTCGATCGTGAACTGATCACCTGTGGACGGCACGCCGGTGATGACTACTGACGATCCGTTGACGACGATCGGGTCGCCGTCTGTGTAAACAAAGCTACCTGCACCGTTTATCGAATAAGTAGTGGGGCTCGTGAACGCGATGACTGCGCTGGTTAGCAATGCCGGATCACTGCTATCCACGATTGTCGGCGCGCTGATAGACGCATCGCCCAGGTTGGCGTTGGATGCGAGCGAACGTGTCGGCGCCGCAATCGCAAGCGCCCGTGGGTCAGTGATCGCGTTTTGGATCGAGCCTGCGGCATCCTGGCCAGTGCGAATCATGATTCGGTCACCCGCGGCCGGCGCACCGCCGACCTGGATCTCAATGCCGTCCGCCACGAAGGGATCTAGCGCCGTGCCGGTGCCGGTCAGCGCAACCGACTGCCCGGTATCTCCGCGTGTCAGGCTGTAGCTTGCGCCGTCAAATTCCAGGATGTAATCGGCACCAGTGAACGCACCCAGGTCCGCCACCATCGCGGAGGCCGTGCCGCTGCCGCCGTTGCCACTGGAGTACAGGATTGTTGGCGGCGCCATCGAGAACAGATCGCCGCCGAGATTGCCGCGCAGATCCATGCCCGATTGATGTTGCTCATTAAGCTGTTGCACAAAGGCGACCGCTGTTTGCCCTAGCGACTGCCGCGACGGATCAAGAATTCGGGTCCGGTATTCAAGCAGTCCGCCCAGCGTGCCGCCCGACAGCGACGTGTCCAGCGGCGTCGAACCGGACGCCCCTTCGTAAGCGACAGACAGACGGGTTGGATCGAACTCATCGGCGCGGACCCCCAATCGCTGCGCGCCATCGCCGAGCACCAGCGACTGGCCACTGCCGATGAACACATTCATCGCGCCATCTTCCTGGACCGTGGTCGCAACCGAGATGAGGCCGGAAAGTTCCAGCACGAGCTGGTCGCGCCGATCCAGGAGATCGTTGGGTTGCGCACCGACGCCAGCAATCGCGATCTCGTCGTTGACGTCGGCGATTCCCGCCGCAAGGCGATTGATGTCGTCGACCGCCAGGCGGATACGGTCATTCGTTTCCGAATCCAGTGTTTGCAGTCGATCATCAAGCGTCCGAAAACTTGACGCTATGCCATCCGCCTCGCCCAGCAAAGCCTGCCTGATCGGGATAGAACCAGGATCGTTGGAGACATCCTGCAGTGTATTGAAGTAACTCTGAAGGCCCGTACTGAGACCGGTATCGGCGTCCGCAAGCAGGCTATCGATACGACCAGCCATACTGTTGAGCGCAGTGAAACGTGCCTGGCCCGTGGCCGAATTCCGCAGTTGTTCGACGAGGAGCTGGTCGTACATTCGTTTGATGATGGAGATCTTCGTGCCACCACCGACATAAGTCTTGCCGGCACCGCCGCCAATGCGTGTAGCAAACTCTGCAACCTGCCGGCTATACCCGGGCGTATTGGCATTGGTGATGTTGTGGCTGGTCATTTGCAGCGCACGTTGAAATGCCAGCATTCCGGTCAGGCTTGTGTTCAAAAGGTCAGGCATGAAGTACCCCTAGTCAAAGCTCGCCCAGGAAGGTCTGCATCGTCGGGCTGCGCAGGACGCTCCTGATCTTGTCGGCGTAGGCCGGGTCGGTGGCGTAGCCACTCGCCTGCAGCGCGTCAGCGAACGCATCGGCGTCATCACCGTTATTGCGCACAGCTTCGTAGCGTGGACTCGTCGATAACAGGCTCGAATAGTCATCGAAACCGCGACCGATGTCGTCATACGCGCGAAATTTGTGGACTTCCATTCTTGGCAGACCCGCTTCAAACTCAATCGTCGTTTTAGCGACGGTATCGCCGCCCCAACTGCCACCCGCCTTGATACCGAACAGGTTAAAGCTGCTGTTGCCATCGCCGCTTTGCGGCACGTGCCGGCCCCAGCCTGTTTCGAGTGCGACCTGTGCGAGTATCCCTTCAGGCGCAACGTCCAGTTTTTTCGCAATTCGCTGCGCATGTGGCCAGACCTCGGCGGCGAACGACTTGGCGTCGGACCACAGCTCGTCGATCTTTGACCCGGTTTTCTCCAGCGCAGCGGCAAACGGGGCCGTCGCATGCCGCGACGAAGTCGGCGTAGCATCCCCGCCCAGCTGCCGCACGAGCATCTCCGCAAGTCCGATGCCTTTGCCGCTCGCCATCTCTACTGACAGCTGCTGGTCCATCATTTCCTGGTACATCTCGTGCTGGTCACTGTCGCCAAACAGCGGGTCGCCCAGCGACGCTTCACGCATGTTCTTCATCAGCGTCTGTATGAACAGCGCCTCGAACTGCCCGGCGACCTCACGCAACACGGCCGGATCCTTGTTCTCCGCTGCCAGGCGGAGGCCCGCGTACTGATTGAAGTCGGTAATGGCGCCGGTCATTGGGTCCTCCTAGATGACGACCAGTTCCGCACGAAGAGCGCCGGCCTGTTTGAGTGCTTCCAGAATTGCCACCAGGTCCCCGGGGGCAGCACCAACGCGGTTAACGGCCTGCACGATTTCGTCCAGGCTGGTCCCTGCTTCGAACAGGAACATGCTGCCCTCTTCCTGGCTGATCGCGACCTCCGAATCCGGCAGCACGACCGTCTCGCCGGCGTCGCTGAACGGAGCTACCGGCTGACTCGCAAACGGCTGTTCGCTGATCGTGACCACGAGCGAACCGTGTGAGACTGCGGCGGGCGTCACGCGAACGTTTGCTCCGATGACAACGGTGCCGGTTCGCGAATTGATGATGACCTTGGCCGACACCTCGCCGGGCTCGACCTGCAAGTTCTCGAGCATCGAAACAAATGCGGTGCGCTGGCGATAATCAACGGGCGCGCGAACCGCAACTGAAACGGCATCGACGGATTCGGCCGAACCCTCTCCCATCGTCTCGTTGATCTGCGCGGCAAGCCGGTTTGAAGTCGTGAAGTCGGGTGTGTGTAGGTTCAGAACAACGGCCTCCTGGGTCAGGAAGTCGCTGGGCACGCCGCGTTCAACCGTGGCGCCATTCGGAATACGGCCGGCACTTGGAATATTGACCGTGACACTCGAACCGTCGTCTCCGGACGCGCCGAAGCCACCGACAATTAGATTTCCCTGGGCGATGGCGTATACGTTACCGTCGGCGCCGCGAAGCGGTGCCATCAAAAGGCTGCCGCCCCGCAGACTCTTGGCATTACCGATGGAAGCAACCGTCACGTCAATCCTTTGTCCTGGTTTCGCAAAAGGGGGCAATTCAGAGTGTATCGTCACGGCCGCGACATTCTTGAGCTGCAGGCTGGTGCCCGGCGGAATCGTAACCCCGAATTGCGTCAGCATGTTGACGATGCTCTGCACGGTAAATGGCGTTTGCGTCGTCTGGTCACCGGTGCCGTTGAGGCCGACGACAAGACCGTAGCCCGCAAGCTGGTTGTTCCGAACGCCCGCAACACTCGCAAGGTCCTTGACGCGCTCTGCAAGCACGGGCTGAACGGCGAACATCGCCAGCATGACGACGCCGATCAGCTTGATGATCGGTCGATTACGCAATCTTGAAAGTTGCATGTGACGGTCCTTTGTCTAGTAAGGGTGCAGCACCGAGTGGAAAAACCGCGAGATCCAGCCCATCTTGTTGGCCGCTGCCATCACGCCCTTGCTGCTGTAAGTGATCTGTGCGTCGGCAATTCGTGTCGATGCCAGCGAATTGTCCGGTTCGATATCGGTCGGCCGCACGATTCCGGAAAGACGAATGAATTCCTGCCCCTGGTTCAGCGTGACCCATTTCTCGCCGCGAATACGCAGGTTGCCGTTGGGATAGCGCTCGACGACCGTCACCGTAATATCGCCGCTCAGGCTGTTGCTCTGGCTGCTCGCACCGGTACCGTCGAACGTTTGTTCACCGCTCAGGCTACCCTCGAAGAGATTCGTGCCGTCGCGCGTGACCGGAATGCCCAGGATCGTGGGGTTCTGCAGCGCGGCCTCGGTCGTCTTCGACGTTGACGTCGCGGAATTCTTGCTGGCGTTGGTGCTTTCAACCAGGCGCACGGTGAGGATGTCACCGACGCGACTGGCCTTGAGATCCTCGAACAGGCGTACATCCGTCCCCGAACGGTAAATAGAACCCGAGGTTGGGGGCTCGTACACGGGCTGCTGCGGCGGCGGCGGCGCATACGATTCGTCGGCCATCGGGATAACGCTGCAACCGGACAATGCCACACCGGTGACAGTGAGTAGGATCGATACCGCTTTATGCAATGGCTTCATCGGTTTTCCCATCAGAGATTCTGGTTGATGTACTGCATCATCTGGTCATTGGTTGAAATCGCTTTCGAATTCATCTCGTACGCACGCTGCGTTTCGATCATGTTCACGAGTTCGGCAACGACATTGACGTTCGACCCTTCCAGGTTACCTTGGAGAATCGTCCCAAGGCCGTTCAACCCGGGCGTCCCCGACGTGGCGGGGCCACTTGCCGCAGTTTCGACGAAGAGGTTCTCGCCCACCGGCTGTAGCCCGACCGGGTTGATGAAGTCGGCCGTCTCAATCGTGCCAACCTGGGTTGTCCCTGTCTGACTAGGCAGTTTCACGGAAACGATTCCGTCAATCCCGATCGTAATGCTCTGCGCACCGTCCGGTATGGATATGCCCGGCTGTACGATGTAGCCGCTCGACGTCACGAGCTGGCCCTGGTCGTCGAGCTTCAATGAGCCGTCGCGCGTGTACGCCGTATCGCCATCCGGCATCTGGATCTGCAGGAATCCGCGCCCGTTGATCGCAACATCGAGCGCCTGCTCGGTATTCTGCAATGATCCTTGTGTGTGCAGTTTTTCGGTCGCGACGACGCGTACGCCGGTGCCAAGCGTCATGCCGGTTGGCAGCAGCGTGCTCTGCGAACTCGAACCGCCCGACTGGCGCACATTCTGGTACAGCAGGTCTTCAAACACCGCCCGACTCTGCTTGTACCCCGTCGTATTGACGTTGGCGAGGTTATTCGATACCACCGCCATGCGCGTTTGCTGCGCGTCCAACCCTGTCTTCGCTATCCATAAAGCCTGTGTCATTGGTTTCTCCTGGCCGCCGTGCGCTGTTAACCCAGACTCATCATCTGGGCGGCCGCGTCAGCGTTCTCCTCCGCTTCTTTAATAATGTTGACCTGCATTTCGTATTGGCGCGCAAGCTCGATCATGTTCACGAGGGTCTTGGCGACGTTAACGTTACTGCCCTCCAGCGCACCGGCCTCGATCCGAACGCTCGCGTCTGCATCTGCTGTCGCTCCGTCTTCAAGGTAGAACAGCCCGTCAACGCCTTTCGCGAGCAATGCCGGGTCCGGGTTAACGAGCTTGATTCGGTCCGCGATCGTCAGGGTTTCAGGCCCGGCCCCGAGTGGCTGTACTGAAATCGTGCCGTCTTTGCCGATATCCATTTTGACGCTAGGTGGTAACGCGACCGGCCCGCCGTCGCCCATGACGAGATGACCGGCCCCGGTTGTCAGCAGACCACCCGGCTGCGTCTTGAGATCGCCGGCCCTCGTGTACGCCTCGGTGCCGTCGGCCGCCTGCACGGCAATAAAGCCCGACCCCTTGACGGCGATATCCAGCTCGTTTCCTGTGTTTTGAATCGACCCTTGCGCGAAATCGGTGCCATAGGATTCGACGACAGCGTTGACGCGCGAATCGACACCGGGTCCTTCGATCGGTATCGAACTGAACGAATGCAGGTCGGCGCGGAATCCCGTCGTCGATATATTCGCGAGATTATTGCTGTTGATCGCCTGGGCGTATTCCGTCTGTTGCGCCCCGGTCATCGCCGTGTAGATCATTTCATCCATGGTCGTGTCGCTCGTTACCTATTAGCGGATGTTGATGACGGTCTGCGTCACGGTATCGGCCGTCGAGATCATTTGCGCATTCGCCTGGAAGTTACGTTGCGCTGTAATCATCTGTACAAGCTGCGCTGTCAGGTCAACGTTCGAGGCCTCGAGCGCACCTGACTGAAGGTTGCCGAATGACGCGGTACCCGCTTCGCCCAGCAGGGCGTCACCGGACTGGAACGATTCGCCCCAGGTGGTATCGCCGAGCTGCTGCAAGCCCTGCGGATTGGTGAAGTTCGCCAGTGCCAGCTTGCCGAGCGATGTGGACTGGCCGTTGGTGAAGCGCGCGAATACGACGCCCTCGGCATCGACGCTCACACCGGTCAGTCGACCGGTTGTGAAGCCGTCCTGCGAGAGTGAGTTAACGCCGAAGTTGTCGCCAAACTGGGTCGCATTGCCGAAATCGAGCGACATCGTGATATCGGATGCGCCAGTCCCCGGGGTATACGGGGCGAGCGCCATCAGGCCGCCGGGTGGCGTGTTCAGACTACCATCGGGGTTGAATACGACCTGGCCGGCGCCTGCGATGGGCGTGCCCTCTATTTCAACCTGCGTATTCCAGGTATTTGGTGCGGCGTCCTTGATAAAGTAAACCGTTGCCGTATGCGCGGAACCCAGGGAGTCGTAGACCGTCACCGACGTTGTGTGATTGAAGCTGCTCGGATCCGCGGCGTCGAACACCGGGTTGGCCGGCACCGGCGCGTTGGCCGGCAGGTTAATGCCGAATCGCGCACGTGTTGTTTCCTGAGGCGGGTTCGCGCCGATCGTCAGCTGCAGGTCCTGTGGCGTACCCGTGTTAAACAGGCCGTTACCGGCAAAGGGATAAGCTTGCAGCCTGGCGCCCTCGGCATTGACGACGAAACCCTGGTTGTCCACGCCAAATGCGCCGGCACGGGTGTAGCTGCGAGCCCCGCCGTCGCTGAGCACGAAGAAGCCTTCGCCACCGATGGCAAGGTCGAGCGCGTTGTCGGTGAAGTCGATATTGCCCTGCGTGAACTGCTGCGCAATGGCCGACAGGCGTACACCGCTACCGGATGCACTGGAGCTCACACTTTGAGTACCGACCGCAAACACCTCGGCAAACTGGGCCCGGGACATCTTGAATCCGGTCGTGTTGGCGTTAGCGACGTTGTTAGCCGTGACGCCGAGGTCGGCGGAGGCTGCGTTTAGACCACTAAGTGCAATAGCGAATGGCATGTCTGAATCTCCTGGTTGGGTCTAGGTAATCTGGTAAATCTGGCGCAACGACAATGCGTCGCCGCCAAATAAGTTAAGGGTCATTCCGGCGCCGAACTGGCCGAGAGTGACGGACTCGATGTCCGCCTCAATCAGGGTCGCAGCGCTTTCCACGTTATTGCCGCGGACCACACGAGCCTTGATCTGGTAGTGGTCGCTCGGAGCCCGGTCACCGTTAGAGTCCAGCCCGTCCCACGAGAACCGTGCGAGCCCTGCGCTCTGTTCCCCCAGGTTCAGGCGCTGCACGACTTCGCCCGAGGCATTGGTAATCTCGATCTGGACATTGCTGACTGCGCCATCGATCTCGACGGCCCCGTTGACCAGGCCGTTATCCGCGAGATAGCCGATATCGGTGACCGCCAGCACAGAACGGCCGACCAGGTTGGCGGCCTGCAGTGCCTGTTCATCCTGGATCGAACCGGCGAGACCCGAAAACGAGGTGTTCAGCGATTCAATGCCGTTGACAGTGCTGAACTGCGCCAGCTGGCCAAGAAATTCGCCATTCTCCATGGGCTTGAACGGGTCCTGGTTTTGAAACTGGGTGATCATCAGTGTCAGGAAATCGTCCTGCCCGAGTTCGGTGCGCGACTTCGCTTCCGGCGGGGGCGCGAACAGGCGCGAGTCTTCAAAGGTATTTATGGTTGTCATCGGCGGTGTCTCTTCGTTTCCTAGCGACCAAGGCTCAGGGTATGCATCAACAGGTCCTTGGTCGTGTTGATGATTTCGACGTTGTTCTTGTAGGAACGCGACGCCGACAGCATGTTGACCATTTCCGCAACGTTATTAACGTTGGAGACATAGACGTTGCCGTCCTCATCCGCCTCCGGATGATCGGGCTGGTAGCGCATCTGCAGCGGCGCCGAACTTTCCACGATCCCCGTCATGCGCACACCGGCAATGCCGCTCTGATCGGCGAGGGATTGCTGGAACGATTCGAAGATCGGCTGGCGTGACCGATACACTTTCTCGGGATCGCCACTTACGCTGCCGGCGTTGGCGAGGTTACTGGACGTGACATTGAGCCGCACCGACTGTGCGTTCATTGCGCTGCCCGCAACGTCGATGACATTAAACAGTGACATCAGTCACCTCCCTTGATCGCGAATTTCAGCGAACGAATCTGGCCGTCGAGGAATGCGAGGCTGGCGCGATATTGAACGGCATTTTCGGAGAACTTGGCCTGTTCGACGTCGGCTTCAACTGTATTGCCGTCCAGCGTTGGCTGCACCGGCACCCGGTACATCAGCTTGCCGACGGATCGGGATGTGCCCCAGGCCTCCTGGTGCATGTCACTCGTTTTCGTCAGGCTAATTGTCTGGTTGCGGGCGCCCTTGAGCGCCGCAGCAAAATCGAGGTCACGGGCTTTGTAATTCGGCGTGTCCGCATTCGCGATATTCGACGCCAGCACCTCGTTCCGGTGCGCCCGGACGCGAAGTGCGTTCTCATGCAATGCCAGTGCTTTTATTTCCATCGTTTCAAAACTGCGTTTGTTCTGCTGCAGTGGTCTATGCAAGGCGTATGCCAAGTCTGGAAAAGAGGAAAACAAGGGGTCTTTGCGGCCTGCCGATAAACAGCAGACCAAACAACGGCAAGTCCTTGCCGCAGTGCCGGCAACGCCTTGCAGCATTGCCGCTCGGTCGTGAAATAACGTCGCCTCCTGGCTGGCACGACAATTGCAGTTACCTCAGCAAATACCTCCTAACAGGTAGCAGCTATGCAAGATGGGGCCGGACATGCACAGATCCGTCAGTAAATTGACAACGCCTTTGGCGATTCGCCAAAGATTCGACACGTTGGTCGATGCGAACAAGCGACCGAAATCCCGGCTGCTGATGGCAGCGGCAATTACCGTGGTCCTGGCGATCGGCACCGATGCATTCGCCGGGCAGGCCTGGCAACCGATAGATGAGATCGCCGCTGCCGCCGAGTCCTACCTGCGCACGCATTCCGGCAGCAAATCCGGTACGACGACTATCCGTGCCGGCACACTGGACCCGCGACACAGACTCCCGCTCTGCGATGCGCCCCTGGAGGGCTTCATGCGCCGTGGCGCCAGGATCGACGCCCGCACTATCGTGGGAGTCCGCTGCACCGGCAGCAAACCCTGGAAAGTCTATGTCCCGGTGGATGTCGTCGTTACGGCACAGATATTGACGGCCGAGAGGCCATTACCGCGCGGACACCTTGTCGGCGCCGGTGACGTAACGCTGGTTGAGCGCGATGTCGCAACGATGCGCCGCGGCTACTACACCGACGTCAAGGCAATGGCCGGACTCAGGCTGAAACAGCCGCTACTGGCCGGCCAGGTCATCACGCCCGCCATGCTGGCCGCCGACCGCGTCATCCGGCGTGGGCAGACGGTGACGATTGTGGCGGCTGGTGGCGGTATTAACATAAGCATGTCCGGCAAAGCGCTGGCGGACGGGGCACTCAACCAGCGTATCCGGGTGGAAAACAGCAACTCGGGGCGGGTCGTCGAGGGCATCGTCCGGTCCCCCGAACATGTGGAAATTCTGGTATCCGCGAACCGCGGATCTTTTTAACGCGAAGCCTAAAGAATCGCCGGAAACGGCCGATATACAGGTTAGCAACAATGATTGTTGAGGTTTCAGATTATGACAAACAGGATTGGTCCCGTGGATCCAGGCGCGATTGGCAAAGCAGGCAACAAGGTCGACGAGGCCGGAACGGGCCGGAAAGTATCCGGTGACGCCGGTCAGGCCACCAATGCCCCGCAAAGTCGTGCCACCACGAATGACACGGTCGAGTTGACCAGTGGTGCCAAGCTTCTCGAACGACTCGAGAAAACCCTGGCCGGACTGCCAGACGTTGACAGCGCCCGCGTCGCCGAAGTCAGGGCGGCCATTGAAAATGGCGAGTACCAGATCGATGCGGCCGCGATTGCCGACGCGATGATCCGGTTCGAACGCTCTTTCGGTGAGTAACGATGTCACGCCCCACTCCCGATAGCGCCCGCAAGCAGATTGTCGAGATCATCGGCAATAGCGTCTATCACGCGCTTGGTCTCAAGGAATCCCTGGCGGACGAACATACCGCGCTGCAGCAACAGGACATGGATGCACTGCGGCTGGCTGTCGACAACAAGAGCAGCTGCGTTGCGGCACTGCAAACTCTCGAGCAACGACGCGCTGAATTCTGCGTGACGGCCGGATTCATGAGTGGACCGGCGCAGATGGAGCAGTTGGCTGAATGGTGCGACGAAGACTCGGTGGTCGCCAACTGCTGGCAGCATCTGCTCGACATTGCAGTCGAGTGTAATGCGATGAACATGACCAACGGCGCGATCATCCGCAGCCGTCAGCAACAGATTGAAGCTGGTCTCGCCGTAATCCGCGGCGGCACCCAGGAACCCGGAGTTTACGGCCGCAGCGGCCGTGGCCCGAGCGGCCCCAGCCAGCGATCACTGGCTGAGGCCTGATCATTCGCTTTGACGCAAGGACATTGAGCTATGTTAATAGTGAGCAGACGAGACGACGAATCCATTGAGATCAAGCCGGGCGATGACATCGATCCGAAGATGACGCTGGCGGACCTGTTCGCCGCGGGTCCGATTGAGATCAGGATTTTCTCTTCCAACGGCAATCGCGTGAAGATGGGTGTACAGGCGCCGGAGCAACTGTCTATCTGGCGCAAGAACACCGCAGCCGCCTAGGCGCAGGCGCCTCGCCAGGGAACCCCGTCACGGCACGGACGCCCGTGAAGATCTCCACTTACATACTCATTCCATTTATGGCCCTCGCTGCTGCCTGCGGCGGCTCAGGCTCGACCGGTTCGGAACCGGCACCGGCAAATTCCAATACCACGGTGCAGGCACCGGCCGTACCGGCCGATGGCCAGATCGCAGCGCTGCTTTACGACGCCAGCTACAGCGTGCCGAATGGCTTTTATGTTGATGAACGTGCAAGCACGGACCGCAGCTATACCGTGCATCATGTGCTTGATGAGTCGTCCTCTTTTGAACTCTGTACCGATGATTACGCCGAGGCGATGGACTGGGAGGCCGCCGATAACGCCTCGCGTAGCGTGCAGGGCTACTACGTGGCTTCCTATGACAACGAACGCTACTTCGAATTTGTTCGCGAACTCAGTTATGAGGATGACGTAGGCAACATCGACGACATCACGTCGCCCGGTTTCGCGCGCGTGTTCAAGTGCAGCAATACCAGTCGCGACGGCGTGGACCGCTCGCTCCTGACCGGCTACGCCGGCACGATCAACGCCCACCCGCTGGGACCCGACTCAGTGCGCGTATTCGCCGAATATCTCTGGCAATTCACGTTCTTTCCAACCAGCAGGAAAAATGTGATCGACAGCTATAGCTCCGCAACATCGACAGCGTACGAACAGACCCTTGTTCTCGCGTTCGCTAGCTCGCAGGGCGCCGATCGCTGTGACCGGATCGAGGTCGCCAAATGGACCTTCAGCGCCGATCGGGCTACGGGCGAAGTCGGCAAGACTTTCGAAACCGTGAAGTTCTTCGAGGCGACAATCGAAAACGGCGCTGCTGTCACCTGCGACTGAACCACAGCGTCGCAAACCCGCAAAAAAACAATTCCGCATACGCGAAAAAGCCTATTGTGCCGCGGCATAGGCTCCGTATAATTGCGCACCCTGAGAAAGCGTTTCAATTGCAACAATAAGCGGTAACGCCGCGGGGATTAAACATGACAAGCAGTCTTGCATCGCTCCAGCAATGGGTCGATGCGGTCGCCGGCCATACTCAGCCGGACAGCATTCACTGGTGCGCGGGCACCGATTCCGAGTACCAGCAGCTAATCGAAAAGATGCTGGGAGACGGCACGCTTTCTGAACTGAAACGGGAAACCTACCCGAACTGCTACCTGCACCTGTCCGACCCCACCGATGTGGCTCGTGTCGAACACCTGACCTACGTCTGCACGCAGACCGCGGACGACGCGGGGCCCAACAACAACTGGATGAGCCCGGCAGACGCGCATGTCAAAATCGATGCCCTGTTCGAAGGCGCCATGCGCGGCCGCACGATGTACGTCATTCCCTATTGCATGGGGCCCATTGACTCGCCGTATTCGCGCTGCGGCGTCGAGATTACCGATAGTCCCTACGTCGTCGTCAACATGAAACTGATGACGCGTATGGGCTCGGCAGCGCTCGAGCGTATGGAAAGAGAAGGAAAATTTGTCAGGGGACTGCATTCGACGGGCGATCTTGATCCCGAGCGGCGTTTCATTATGCATTTCCCGGATGAGCTGCTGATCAAGAGTATTGGTTCGGGCTATGGTGGCAACGCGTTGCTGGGCAAGAAATGCCACGCGTTGCGCATTGCCAGCTACCAGGCCCGCCAGGAAGGCTGGCTTGCGGAGCATATGCTGATCGTCGGCATTGAGAGCCCCGATGGCGAGACCCACTACATCGCCTGCGCGTTCCCATCCGCCTGCGGCAAGACCAATCTGGCCATGTTAATCCCGCCGCATTCCCTGCCCGGCTGGAAAATCTGGACCCTGGGCGACGATATTGCCTGGCTGCACCTCGACGAGGAGGGCCAACTGCGGGCCATTAACCCGGAATCGGGCTATTTCGGCGTCGTGCCGGGAACCAACGCCAAGACCAACAAGAATGCGTTTGACATGATTCATCACGACGCGATCTTTACCAATGTGGGCCGGACCGCCGATAACGAGCCCTGGTGGGAACAGAAGAAGGTCGGCGAGCCGGCCTTCGACTGGCAAGGCCGCGAGTACGACCCCAAGAATGGCAAGGCAGCACACCCGAATTCACGTTTCACTGTAGCGGCGAAGCAAAACCCGAGCTATTCGGCATTGGCGGAAGCGCCCGAGGGCGTACCGATATCGGCAATCGTTTTCGGCGGCCGCCGCGCGAAGCTTGCACCGCTCGTATTCGAAGCAAAAGACTGGAAACATGGCGTCCTCGTCGGCGCCAGCGTCGGCTCCAAGACGACCGCCGCGGCGATAGGCAAGGTCGGCGTCATTCGCCGCGATCCGATGGCCATGAAGCCATTTTGCGGTTACAACTTTGCAGATTACTGGACGCACTGGCTGTCTTTCGAAGACAGGACCGACAAACTGCCAAGGATTTTCCACGTCAACTGGTTCCGCCAGGATGACGACGGAAATTTCCTGTGGCCCGGATTCGGAGAAAACCTGCGCGTGCTGCGCTGGATCATCGACCGCTGTGAGAATCGGATCGGTGCCAGGGAAACCCCGGTCGGTTACCTGCCTGAGGCCGGCGACATTGACACATCCGAGCTCGATATCAGTGCGGCAACCATGCGGGAACTGACGAGCATCGATGTCGAGCGGTGGCGCACGGAGAATGCGCATTTCGCTGCGTATCTCGATACCTACGGTGACCGCGTGCCGGCCGCCCTCCGTTCTGAGCAGCAGCGGATCGCGGCGGAACTCGCCAAGCTATAAGCGGAGCGGCCGCGGCGAGTGCGGCGTGTGTCACACCGAGCGAGTTTGCGGAGCATGTTTGAGCGAATGAGACATTCGCCGCGATCGACGCGGCGGGTTTGGGTTACTCCACCGATTTGAAGTGAATCGCGAGCGATCCGCCCGGTTCTTCGGCCTTGCCGAGCCCGATGACGCCTTCCCCGGTCAACTCGGTGCTATCGCGACGCACGAATATCTCTTCGCCCTTCTGGTTCAGGACGAAGCTGCCATTGGTGCTCTGGTCAACCAGCATGAACTTGCCGCGACGCATCTCTACCTTGGCGTGAATGCGTGAAATCAGGTTGCCCTTGATGACGAGATCGTTGTCTTCGGCACGACCCATGATGGCAGTTTTCTGCTGATCGTGAACTTCAACGGTCTGCTCACGAAACGTCAGCACGACCCTGGATGCATTGCGCGGCTGGTTTTCCCACTCGATGGTGGGCAACATGCTGGTCGCTTCTTCGGGATTCCAGAGAAACTCGTACAAGGCGACTTCGTCGATTTTGCCACGCACGGTCGCGACATCGATTTGCCGGGTCTGCTTTTGCAAATCCGGCTCCATCTTTTCAACCGTGCCACCCGATATCACGATCTGGCGTGCCTTTGCCTGTGACGTCATCCGGTTAGCTGTGTGTACCGCCGCCCCGAAAATATCGTTTTGCTCCTGGACAACCGGACCGTAATGGCAGCCGATGCGAATGGAGACCGGGATGCGGTCATCCTTTTTATTGTCAGCGGTGATGCGTTTTTGCATCATCACCGCGGCGCTCATCGCCTCACCCACGCTTGCGAACGTGGACATAACCTCATCGCCGATGGTCTTGATGACCGTGCCGTTGTACTGGTGCGTCGAATCCTTCATTACGTCAAGGCAAATTGCCACGGTCTCGCTGGCTTTGGAGTCACCAAACTTGTCATACAGCTGCGTACTGCCAACGACGTCGGCAAACAGAATCGCGACTTCAAGGTCCCTTGCCATAAATCGTCCGCAACTACCTAAAATTAAACGCTATTTTTCGGCAACAATATACGCTATCCAGGCGAGATCTGCCTCACCTTTGTCGTTGGGCGTGAACACACCGTCGCCCTCGCCGTCCTCATCCTCGCCCTCCCAGTAGACTGTCACATTGCCAAAGCCGGCTTCCAGTAGCAGGTCACGGATTTCGGGCGCGGTCCAGAGGCGCCACGCGTAGCTGAACGCCCGCTTGATCCTGGAGCCGTCGGGAAATTTGAAATGGATGTAGCACTGCATGTGATTGGTCACGGGATGGAACTCGTTCTGGTCCCAGATGTAGGTAAAACCCTTGTGCTTGGTTTTTTCCTTGGTTTCCTCGAATGACTCGGCACCGCCGAACATGTCGAGAAACAGGATGCCGTCTTCCTTCAATGACTCGTAACAACTCCGAAAGTAGCCAAGCATTGTTGCCCGCTCTTCGAAGATCCAGTAGCTGAAGTTGAAAGCCGCCAGCAAGTCGACGGTCGGCGTATCGACCGTCAATACATTTGACTCGATCAGGCTGACTCGAGCCTGGTCTTCCGGTTCCAGGCGTGAAACGCGATGGTTACGGCCCCATTCGAGAACCGACGTGTCAATATCGACGCCGATTGCAGAATATTCATTGCCCTGCTTCACCCACTCGCACGCAAGACTGGCGGTTCCGCAAAAGTCTTCGCGAAACAGGTATCCAATACGACCACTTCGTTCCCTGAACGTCGTCGCGAGAAAATTAACCTCGTTTTCGACATTTTGTACCGACTCCTCGTACAGTTCATGGATATCGGCCCGTTCGGCCATCGTCGGCTTCTTTCCCTTGTTCGCGGTCTTTGCGCTCATAGGTATGCTTTCGCTCTGCAATTGAAGTGGAGCGCTGATTGTAACGGACATTAATCAAGAGTAGGAGTCCGACCCGGCGGACCTGTCTATGCTGCGACCGGCAGGGCGTCGAGCGCGCCAATAAGCGTATCGACGCCGGCACCGTCCCGAAACGCATGCTCAGACAGGTAGCGACGCCAGGCGCGCGCACCGGGCTGCCCGGCAAACAACCCCAGCATATGCCTGGTAATACGGCCGAGGCGTTCACCTGCAGCCAATTCATTCTCTATATAAGGAATCATTTGCTCAATGATCGAGCGGCGGTCCGGCAGAACGAATGCCGGGTCCAGGTATTGCTCCAGTTCCGCGAGAAAGTACGGCTGCTGGTATGCCTGGCGGCCGATCATTACACCGTCGACCTGCTGCAGCACCGCATCGACCTGGCTCAAATCCCGGATGCCACCGTTTAGAACAATTTCCAGGTCCGGGTAGTCCTGCTTTAACTGAAAGACGCGGTCGTAATTGAGCGGTGGTACGGACCGGTTCTCTTTCGGGCTCAGTCCCTCGAGAATCGCGACCCGCGCATGGACAACAAACTTGCGGCAGCCGGCATCGACGAGTGCATTCACGAACAACCGCAGGAAATCATAACTGTCCTGGTCATCAATGCCGATGCGCGTTTTGATCGTAACCGGCACTTCAACGGCATCCCGCATTGCCTTGAAACATTCGGCTACGATGTGCGGACTTGCCATCAGGCAGGCGCCAAACTGACCGCTTTGTACACGATCGCTGGGGCATCCAACATTGATGTTTATCTCATCGTAGCCGGCACCTGCCGATGCGACGGCCGCCTGGCTCATCCAGTCAACATTACTGCCGCCCAGCTGGACGGCAATGGGATGTTCCGATGCATCGAAACGAAGCAACGCATCGCGGTCCCCGTGGACGATGGCGGCTGCCGTCACCATCTCCGTGTACAGCTGCACGCTGGGGCTCAGCCGGCGCATGAAGTACCGGCAGTGCCGGTCCGTCCAGTCCATCATTGGTGCAACGGCTACGCTGTTCGTGATTTGCTGATTCACGCTGACCTTTCTACACAATATGAGCGACAAATTGAACACAGTTTGTTTGACGAACCCGCGGATTGCATTATGGTGCGTTGATGACCGCCATGCCGAAAAAGGTGTTGGTCCTGACGTCGACGCTGCCGCGCTGGGTAGGCGATACGGAACCGCGCTTTGTCGAGTACCTCAGCTACAAACTGGCCCGGCACTTCGAAATCGTCATTCTGGCGCCGCACTGCCCGGGAGCGGCGCGGCACGAAGTATTCAGCCATGGCAACCAATCAGTCACGGTTCATCGTTTCCGCTACTGCCTGACGGCGCTCGAGTCACTCGCCTACCAGGGCGGCATATTGTCGCGATTACGGCGCAACCCGTTGCGGCTGCTGCTGGTACCGTTTTTCCTCATTGCAGAGCTCATCAGCATCGCGAAGCTGCAACGTGAATACCACTTCGACGCTATTCATGCCCATTGGATTATCCCGCAAGGACTCGTCGCCGCCGTCTACGGCTCATTGGCAAGCAAGGCGCCGCCCATTCTCGTGACGTCGCATGGCGGCGATCTGTATGCATTGCGCGGCGCACTTCTCACGCGCCTGAAGCGGTGGGTCCTGAAGAAAGCCAGTCGCGTAACGGTGGTAAGTGCCGCCATGCGCGATAACGTCAATGAACTGGGTTGTGGCGCCGACAATGTCCGCGTGCAGTCAATGGGTGTGGACCTGCAATCGACTTTTACGCCGGGCGACAGCGCAGCCAACCGCGCCGGATTGATCTTCGTCGGCAGGCTGGTGGAGAAAAAAGGAGTGCGCTTTCTGATCGAGGCGATGGCATTGCTTGTGGACCGATTTCCGGAATTGCGCCTTACGATTATCGGCGACGGCCCGCTTCGCAACGAACTGTCGGGCCTGGCCGAGAAACTGCGCGTCGCGAGCTATGTCCACTTCGCGGGAAGCGTGCCCAACGTAGAGTTACCTGAACAACTCCGGCAGGCGCAGGTCGCGGTCATGCCGTCAGTTATCGCGGAATCTGGCGACCAGGAAGGCCTCGGGCTGGTCGCCATCGAGGCTATGGGTTGCGGTTGCGCGGTCGTGGCGTCCGCGTTACCCGCCATACGCGACACCGTTATTGACGGGGAAACAGGACTAATGGCGCGCCCCGGGGATACTGCCGACCTTGCGGCCAAGGTGACAGTGCTGCTGGAAAACGACGCAATGCGGCAACAACTGGCGCAGGCCGGGCGTCGCTATGCACTGGATTACTTCGACTGGCAGCATGTGGGCGATAATTACGCCGGGATCATCAAAGACATGCTCTGAATACGTCCGCGTATAGGTTCACCATTCGCGAGACATCAAATTCGGCGATCGCGCGGTCTCGATTGAATTCGCCCATGCGGGCGCGCAACGCGGGATCCTGCAGCTGCCCGATCGCCGTGACAAAACCGTCGACATCACCAATAGCGCACAAGTAACCACCCTGCCCTGTGGCGACTCGCTCCGGCAGGCTTGAGCAGTCACTTGCGATGACAGGCAAGCCGCTGCTCATTGCCTCGAGGACGGCGAGGCTGTCGCCTTCGCGCACAGTCGGCAGCAGTAGCGCATCAACCGATTGATACAGGGCCGGCATTGACGCATACGGAACCCGGCCGAGCATTTCCACGCCGGCCGCTTCCAGTCCGGCGAACCAATCGCCGCGCAGGCCGCTGGCACATACAATCGTTGCTTGGCCCTGCACCTTGCGGGCAATTTCAGGCAACCACTGTACGCCCTTGCGCAGTGACGGGTTGCCGGCAAACAGGACGCGCAGGGGCTGATTTCCCGTGCGCCGTACTGCCGGCTTGAAGAATTCCGTATCGATGCCGTTCGGTATCACGTCGATAGAGCCGCCGTAACCAAGCACCTGCCGAACCAGTCCCGCCGTAAACTCGCTCACGGCCGTGACCCGATCCGCGATTCGCAACGCTTTTTGCAGAAAGTAACGCAGGTCGGTTCGATAATGCAGGCGCTGCAAAAACGTGCTGTAGGGCGCCATAAAGTCGTCGATGACGAAGTTGTGAAACGTCGTGACCAGCGGCAGTCCGGCCCGCTTCATAAATGGCGCATAGTCAGGCGTCGTATGTACCAGGTCTGCGGCGGGCCGCGGTACCCGCCACCGAAGTGCGGGTGGAAAATAGGTTAGCGAAGGCGAGTACGGCACAACCGTGTAGTTCTGCAGCTCGTGCTCAAGCATGCGGTGTACGACGATCGCACCGCTACCGGTCGGCATGGGGCTGACAATTCGCGGGCTGGCCATGCCCTATTCTGGCATTTATCCGCTTCTAATCCTCCAATTCGATCTCATCCGCAACAATCGCACTGCCGTTCTGCGTGCCGGACGCCTCTACCAGGCGGCCGGCCGCCTGCCCGAAGAAATCGGCCGCCATAATGACGCCACCGGCATTGTCGAAGAATTCGGTCGCGGGGATCGTCTGAATCGTTATGCCGAAAATCGTAAAGTCGGGATCGTTGATCGCCTCGACAAAACCGCGGATCGCAACCACACCCTCAAAGTCCTCGCGCTCGAGCAAGGTCGCGACGATGGCGCCATTATCCTCATAGCCGCGAATCTCGACGTAGTCAGCGACATTGACCTGGTCGATCCCGAACGGATCGAGCCCGGCCGAGCTTTTGTCTTCGATTCGCGTCGACTCATTCACGGTAACCGTAATGCCGAGAATGGTCAGCTGGTTGCCCTGCTTGCCCTCAACCGTGGACTCGATACGGATCGTTCCGGACGGTCTGATCTCGACCGTGGTCGCGACGATCACTCCGGTAGCGTCGATGTCGCCTTCGACCTCGACCTTGCGATTCAGTGCAAGATCGACGCTCGTGCCGTTTTCGAACACTGTTTGTGCATTGGTGATCACCGGAACGCCCTCAACGTCGAAGTCGGTTGCTAAATCGAATCGCGTGATATAGCCCTCAACCTCGGCGCGATCGCCGTCATCGCCAAACGCGCCGCCTTTGAATTTGACGCGCGTGGCCATCAGCTCGCCGGCTCCGCCCAGTGCATCCCCCCGGGCTTCGACCAGCTGGCCGTCCTCGGGCGTTCCCCCGGGGAAGTCCTCCAGCATCGCGGCGCTGAAGTCGACAACAAAACCGTTTATTTCGAAGGTGGTTCCGGCCGGGTTGGAAACAGTACCCGTCAATTCCAGTTCACCGGCCAGGGCCCGCAGTTCGATTCGCGTTGCGCTGATGGTGCCGTCGGCCAGGTAAAACCCGCTCACCTCCACGAAGTCATTGACAGCCAGACCTTCCAGCGACGCCGGGTTGATCGCGTCGTCATATGACGTGTCTGCGTCAGCAACGATGGTTTGGCCGAGAACGATCATGGTTCCGGCAACAACGTCGATTGCGTCGACCGGGCCTTCAACGGCATCGTCAAACGTCACGGAATCAGCCGTGCCGGTGGTCGGGTCCTCACCGAGCTCGCCCTGTACGACCACGACCTGGCCAATGGCAAGGTTGGCTTGTGAGCCTGCAATTCCATCGATAGTGAAGACGGCATTGCTGGTGTCGAACGTGACGCCATTGACAATGACGCTGCCAAAACCGGAAATCGTTCCCTTTGATACGACGGTAACAGCGACCGGCGTACCGCGGGAGTCGATACCAGCGACTGTCTCACCGTCGCCGCCGCAAGCAGCCAGTGTCAGCACGCTGACCAAGGTTATGAATACGTTGCGTTTCATGATCATTCCTCTCTCTTGCGGCCCTCGATCCAGTAGGCACCCAGGCCAAGCCGGATTCCAGAATCGTCGTCACCGTCTTTGATTTCGTGTTCGGTTAGCCAGTCATCCACCTGCTCGAGGAATGCCTGCCCTTCGTTGTCCAGGAACTTGCGAAATGCCGGCACTGCGCTCGCTGGCATACGGGTATTGGTTGCGCGGCGATCGAAGCGACCCGGATCGGATTCCGTACGGTGCAGGTTGTATGCCACCGTGTAGCCTATGTCCTCGAGTACACTGCCCGAGCTCAGCATGCGTTCGGGGTCCATCAATCGCGGTGAATAATCCCGCCGTTTTGCGACCAATGTGCCGTTCGAACGTTCCTCGACCGCGCCGACATGCTTGAGTTCCTTGAGCATCGTTGATGCAGCGACGTCGCCGCTGTATTTGTCACATAAAGCCTCGAAAGACCGGCCGGAACCCGTCGGCGTCAACCCTGCCGGCTGGCCCCTGTCGTCCCGGAACTGCTCATCCTGGTGCCAGCCGCTCAGCACCCGCGTGGCATAGTTCATGCGATTGAATATTTCCGGGTTCTCGTCTTCAAGCAGATTGCGCAACCGGCGTACTTCACGCCGGGTGAGGCCCGTCAGGATTGCCACCCGCGAGATATTGGTCGGCCGACCGCGAATGCCGAAATCCTCGGTCGCAACCTCAACGTAGGTTGCTTTGCAGATGTCGGCCAGTTCCTGCCAGTTCACGCCCGATCGCAGCATGATGCGTGCGATCGGGCGGAACAGGAGTCGCAAGGCGGCTGTAGCAGATCCTTTGCCATCACTCATGAATGAGACTCATTATCCCAAATACACCAGGCAGTCAAGGCCGGTGCGCCTATTCGAGCTCCACTTCGCGCGCATCGAGCGTGCCCGGCATGCAAAAGGCATCACCTTCGAAACTCCCGGCCTGGACGACAACGTCGTCCTGCAGATTCGCGAAGAATTCAGCCCTGCCGATCGGCTGATCGTTCAGACCTTCAAAATTGTTATCGGCGACACTGTCCGTCAGGATCTTGACGCCCTGGATAACAAAGCTGAACGACGCCGCGTCGCCCTCGATCGAACTGATCGGTCCACGCAGTTCGCACTCGAAGTCGTTGTTATTTGCTGCCGTCTCGTCACGCTCAACCCGTGTCCAGGTGACGGAACCATCGGCATTCTCAACGCCTCGTGACTCCATGCGATCGCCGATCTGCAGTCGATTAACAAACTGTTCAGACGTCAGGTGCCCGCCGTCGCCTTCGGCATCATCCTGCACGCTACTGCCACCGGTCGGCGCGATAACGAGGCCAAGGCGCGTCGTGAAATTCACGGCAGTTATGTCGACCATCGCAACCAGGTCTTCGGTGCGGACATTGTCGTCGATATCCTGCCCGGCCTCACGCAGCACCAGGACATCGTCGGCATTGAAGCTACCCTTGATTTCTACGCGCATACCAACCAACGCTTCCAGCGAAGACGCATCGGTCACGGGCACCGTGATACCGATGATCGTGAACGTGTTGGGCGATGCAGATGTATCGACAGCTTGCAGGACGCCCTCGATTTCGAATTCGCCTACATGGTCTTCATCCTCGAAACCGTCTTCGCGTTCGATACGAACAGCCCGATAGCCGCCACCTGCCAGAAAGTCAGCCTTGACCTCAACAAACATGCCCATAAGGTCGTCGTTCAGCATCAGACCGTCTTCGAAGATCGTTCCCGTATCCACGCTGAAATCGATGCCGTTCACGCGAACCTGATCAGCAGCTACGCTCTCGACAGGTCCCTTGATCTCGATTTCATCACCATCAACGTCGGGATCGCCGACGACGGGATCGCCGCCGACCGCGTCAAATTCCCGGTCAACCCGTGTGGCCAGGAAGCCATTATCCGTCGGATAGCCGCTAACCTCGACGACCATGCCGACCGCGAGGTCGCGGAAATCGATTCCTGCAATGCCATCGTTGTTGCCCACATCATTGTCGAAAACTGTTTTGGCATCGACCTCAATGGTCACGCCAATCACGTCAAACGTCCCAATGGATGGGTCGATGCCATCCGGCGAAAGACTGCCGATGGGACCTTCGACGTCGTCGTCGTACTCGATCCTGTCGGCAGAGCGCACACCATTGGTCGCAGACGCCGTCACGCGGACTTTCATACCCAGCCGCAGGTTGCTGTCATCCCCCATCGTCTCGAGTTCGTCCTCGATCGCGATAACGGTGTCGGATTCAACTTCGTACTTGGTGCCGTTGACAAAAACACTCCCGAAGCCCGTGATCGAACCGACCGCGGTAATCGCGACAGGGTCCGCCGGTGCGGGTCCCCCGCCGGGAGTTGCATTATTTGACGAACCGCCGCCGCAGGCCACCAGGCTTAATCCCGCCAGCAGGCCCAGGCTCGGTCCGATTGATTTACTGAGTTTCATCGTCTCTTCCTCTCGTAGTACTAAACGCCAGATCCCCTGACTGCGGGGCTACCCGATCCAGTCGATGGCCCACATCGGCTGATCACGATTCAGATACTAACGAAATACCGTATTTGAGTCAAATTATCTCAATTATAGAGACTAACCGGCCAAAACAGCGGGCTCCACCCCGATGATGACGAGCAACGGCAAGGCCTCCCGGCTTATGTCAAACCGGGTCTGCGATGGGCAGTGGGTTGCTATTCAGGACTGCGGCAGCAGCCCCGTTGCAGGTCTATGGTGTGGCGTAGATCGGTGCGCCAAATATTCAGCGAGTCATATTACTCGCGAGCGATTCCACACGTTCTCTCTGACGCCCGCTAAGCACGGCCATTTCCTGGATATCGTCTGCCTCGAGTCCCAGCATGACCGCCCAGGAATTCAGGCTGGTCTGCTGTTCCTGGGGCACCTCGGTATTTTCGACGGCAACAATGCCCGCCGCAACGACCGGACCAAGACGTTCCTCGCAACTGGTCTGCGGAAACGCACGATACTGGTAGGCATCGATCATCGGCGACGGCAGTGACCAGACACGTGCGAGTTCGGCCGTCATGATCTTGTGGTCAGTCGCGAATTCCTTGAGAAACAGGCTGGACAGTGAATCGGGCTGTTCTTCCTTGGCGTGCTTTGCCAGGACGGAATTGGCGCGATTCGGTTCCATGTGCACGAGCGCCATCATGCCAAGGTTATGACAGAGCCCCGTGCTGTAAGCCAGATCGCGCACAGCGTCGTCCGCGCCCTCGTCCGCAAATGCCACCTTCTTGCAACATTCCGCGGCAAGCAGGGACTGCACCCAGAACCGCTCCGTTTTGAAGGAAGGACAACCTTTACTGTCGAACGATTGCTGGATCGCCATCGCGAGGACCAGCGAACGCACGGTGTCGACGCCGAGAACGCGGGCAATGGCCTCGCCAATGGCGTTGACCGGTTCGGCAAGGCCAAAGTAAGCGGAGTTTGCCAGGCCCAGCAATTTTGCGCAGATTCCCGGGTCGCCTTCGACGACTGCGGTCACCTTATCCGCGTCGATGAACTCGTCACCAAAACAGGTCAGGATTTCCTGGGCCGTCGCCGGCAGTGGCGGCAAAGCCGCGATGGATTGCGCGAACCGGGTCGCTGTTTCATTCGTATCAGATGCTGCACTCATATTCCTATCTCACCCAGCTATTTTGCGTGTAGTCGCAGATTCGATGACCGAATTTGCAACGTTTGGAAACCTTGGCGCCAGAACGTAGGGTCGGCCAATGGCAAAGCCCTGTCCATAATCAGCGCCCAACTCGCGAACGACGTTCTTGAGTTCATCGTTCTCGACAAATTCCGCGATCGTCTTGATGCCCAGCGTATGCGCGATATCGATAATCGACTTGACGAAGATACGGTCGGTCTTGTCACGGAGCAGATCCCGGATAAACATGCCGTCGATCTTCAGGTAATCGACCGGCAGCTTCTTCAGATAACCGAAGGAGGACAGCCCACTGCCGAAGTCATCAAGCGCAAACTTGCAGCCCATTTCGCGCAGAGCCGTCATCAGGCTGCTTGCCTCGGCGATACTCCGAATCACGGCGGTCTCGGTAATCTCGAAGTTGATCGTGCCAGGCGGTAATGGCGAATGCCGGATCGCATCCATAAGGAACGTGGCAAAACGCTTGTCGCCGATGCTGGCGCCGGACAGGTTGATCCAGTAGTTGCGCTCGTTTGCCTGAAATGCCTGATGGATAAACAACGCATTGAGAAGGCTCTTGACGACCCATTCGTCCAGTTCGACGCTCATGCCGTAACGCTCTGCGGCAGGCAGGAACGCGCCGGGCGGCACCAGCTTGCGGGATTCCGGATCGCGAAGTCGCAGCAGAATCTCCAGGCGCTCCGGCTCATCGTCCAAGCCGTTCAACGGTTGAATCGGCTGCGCATAAATTGCAAAGCGATTGTTGTCCATCGCTTCGCGGATGCGCTGCACCCAGCGAACCTGCCCACGATGGACGCGAGCCGAATCCTTGCCGCCGGCGACCATGTGGACGCGATTACGGCCGGCCTCCTTGGCCGCATAACAGGCGGCGTCTGCCAGCTGTTGCAGCTCGCCGATGTCACCGAGTTTCGGGTCAATCGGCACACCGCCGATGCTGATGCCAATGCGGTAAGTTTCCACTTCCCAGTGGAAGCGGTAGTTCTCGATGCTCGCGCGAATCGACTCGGCGATGCGCGCCGCCACATCCGTGGGGCATTCCCAAAGGATAATCCCGAATTCATCGCCGCCGAGCCGGGCAACGACGTCGTTGTTCCTGACGTTATCGCGCAGGATATCGGTAACTCCCTTCAGGAGATGGTCACCGGCCGTATGCCCCGAGGTGTCGTTGACGACCTTGAACTGGTCAAGGTCCATGAACATCAGGTAACTGTCCGCCTTCGCCGCGGCGCTGTTGTTCCAGGCCTTTTCAAGCATGACTTCGAATGCGCGCCGATTTAACAGACCCGTCAACTCGTCCGAGGTTGCCTGCTGTTCCAGTTGCATCGTGAGCTTGAGAGACTCGGTTACGTCCTGGATCTGCAGCACTGCATACAGGAATTCGCCGGCATCGGAGCGAACCGGCGACAGGTTGGCGAGCGTCTGCAGGTCATCGCCGTCATCCGGAGCGTGGCAGCCAAGCTTCTCGTCAATATGGTCCAGCTCGGAATCCAGCAGCTTTTTGTAGTGCGTGGTAAAGCGGTCCCGGTCATCCTCGCAAACAATGTCTGCGAAACGCACTTCAGGGGCCGTCACTGAATTTGGCCAGAACATCTTCCTGAGCGCAGGATTCGAATCGAATATATTGCCATCCCTGTCCAGCAGCGCCATCCCGATGGGGGCATTCTCGAAAGCCTTCCGAAAGCGCGCTTCAAGCTCGGCTCGCGCTTCAACCTCTCGTGATAACAGCTCGTTGCTGTACTCGAGCTTTGTCCGGGCCATCTCAATGGATTTCGTTCGCTCTGCCACCTGCTCGCGGAGCTTCTCGTTGAGGTTTCGGATCTGGCGCGTCCTGTAGATCATTGCCGCCCGAATCCCGAGCAGCCCGATAAGGATCACCAGACCGGTGAACCACGGCTGCTGCCAGAAAAAGGGCAACATCGTGAAACGATGGCTCGCGACCTCCCGGCTCCACTCGCCACCGGGATAGCGTGCCCTGACCATGAATTCGTATTCTCCCGGTCGAATACGCGGGTAGCTAGCACTTCTGTTGGTGGTGTAAGGACCCCACTCGGCATCTACACCGTCAAGTTTGTAGCTGTACTGCATCCCTTTCGGACTTAACAGCGACACCGCGGCAAATTCGACATGCGCCCCGAGCTGGCCAGGCTCAATGACCTTACCATCGAAAACCTGTTTGCGATCGAGCTCGGTCTCCAGACGTACGATCGTCGGTGTCGGCTCGACCTCATTCGGCATTTGCCGGGATACGTCCATCCGCGTTGCGCCATCGACTGTGCCGATCCAGAGGTAGCCTTCGGCATCAAAGAATGTCGCATGAACGTTGGTTTCAAGGCCGATGAATCCGTTCCGCTGGTTGTAATGCGCCAAGCCGGGATCGCCCGGTCGGAATTGATATAGACCTTGTTCGCCACCAACAACGACGGTGCCGTTGTCGAGTTGCTCAACGAGATACACCGTTTGGTCGTTCAGTGACGTGGATTCCCCGAAGCGCTCGAATTCTCCGTTGTCGTATCGATACAGGCCGCCCTCTTCAGTTGCAACCCACACCGTATTCTCATCGACTAAGCGAATGTGGTCGAAATAGCGGTTGTGAAGCTGGCCGTCCGCGTCAACGATTGAGGATTCATAGGCACCGTTGCCGGTCAGCCGCATGCGGACCAGGCCAACGTCGTCCGCGCCATACCAGATGCTGCCGTCGGGCCCGATGTCGACGGAGTATGCCGAGGTGTCATTCGGCGTCTTGAATCTCGTCAGTTCGCCATTCGCTGGCGAGTAGCGGAACACACCGGACGCCAATGTCGAAAACCAGATCTGGCCATCGCCAGCCATTGCGATGTCGAGGATTTCGAAACCATTCGTTCCGTCGATTGTGCGACCCGTGAGACTGTCCAGGTCGAACTGCACAAGCGCCTGCTCCTCGATACCCAGCCAGAGATTGCCGGCACCATCAGCGACTACATCGCGAACCGCACCTTCCGGGATGCCGTGATCCGTACCGAACACCGATAGCGTCCCGTCTGCCTCCTGCAGTAGCAGCTTGGTCTGTGTACCAAACCACATGCGCCCGGAATGATCCTGCGCGATCGACCATACAGTTTCGGAGTCCGACGTTGTTTGCAGTCGGTAATGGATAAAACGGTCCCCAAGAAACCGGATCAGGCGCGACAGGCTTGAAAGCCAAATCGAGTTTTCACGATCCACGAAAAGTGAAGTTACCTCATCGATGCCATTAAACCGGCGCACCTCGGGGGCGACGTGCTCCGATGTCTGTCCATCGCCCGCGAAGTTGAAAAGCTCCGCTTTGGTAACGAGCCAGATCAGGCCATCATGGCCGGCGGCAATACCCACGATTTCGTGCTCCGTGGAAATTGTCACAATCGGGTCAAACACGCGATTCCGCCAGATGCCGGCACGCGCGTTCTCGTCGACGACCCAGAGCGTGCCAGAGGTGTCGACGGCGGCGCGACGGATGGACTCGTCCAGCAACTCCAGCCGGGGTTGGTCGGAAATGTGCAACTGGTACAGGCCGGTTTCAGCGACCGCGAAAATTTCTGTGCCCACAACAACCAGGTTGGTTGCCGCGACGGCGCCACCGGCTGCCACGGTCGCAAAAGCGAATTGGCGCTCCTGGCTGACAACTTCCAGGATGCTGGTGTCCTCGGCAATGGCGAATATCCGCTCGCCAACCGACTCGATATCGCTGATCGGAGCCGCCCCCTCGACTGTTGGCGCGATAGCGTGAACTACGCGGGCACCGTGCACGAGCGTGATGCCGCCCCGTACATCGCCGACCCAAACCGAGTTGTTGGCATCGACATGCAGTGCGGTCAGTGAATTGGTCGGCAGTCCGTCGGCGATCGTGAACTGGTCAAAATCCTTGCCATCGTAGCGATTCAGTCCCCGCGCGGTCGTGAACCAGAGATAACCGGCGTGGTCCTGCTCGATGTCATAGACCTCGGACTGGGTCAGCCCGTCCAGTACCGAGTAGTAGCGAAACGGCGCCTCGGCGGAGCCATCCTGCGCCGCCAACGAGGCAGCCGGCAGCAGAGCCGCAAGTGTCAGAAATGCTGCGAATTGGAGGTATCGAAGCGCCACTCAGTCAACCAGGATAAAAACAATAACTTACAGCGTTGTTTATCGGCGAAAGTGGCGAATTCTTTAGGCTGGGGCCGAACTTTTGAGCAGTGTCTGCCACGAGTGTGACGGCGGTCATGCCGCCGAGGAAATCGGGCGGGCGGCGTCCTGTTGTCCGACTGATTCAGAGTCGATTGATCTGCCTCCTCTTAACAGTACAGAATGGTGCGATGTGCAACCCTCAATACCGCCTTCCGTGGCAGCGCCACGCGTGGCTATTCCTGGCTTTATCATTCTCGTCGTCGAGCATGGCTGGCGCTGCCGAATTGTCGGGGTATCTGACGGCGACCACGGATTATACCTGGCGTGGTGTTACTCAAAGCGACAGCGACGCGGCGCTGCAGGCGGGTGCGGACCTGAGTTTTGATAGCGGTCTTTTCATTGGCATCTGGGGGTCAACCGTCGACATCAGTAACGGCCCGACCAGGCAGCGCGACAGGCAGGTTAATTACTACATCGGCTACACG
>Ga0224508_10000378_pt1 | contig 44362 bp, 42 predicted proteins | sample SF_Jan12_sed_USG_4_FD_170157 | JGI IMG/M metagenome (GOLD analysis project Ga0224508, IMG submission 170157) | Sediment microbial communities from San Francisco Bay, California, United States - SF_Jan12_sed_USGS_21 | ecosystem: Environmental > Aquatic > Marine > Sediment | place: USA... | reverse complement strand
TCGCGTTCCGAACGGGCCAGCGGAATGTCGGCGACATCGCGCCAACGGATCCCGACTACGACCCAGATCTCCCGACCGACCCCCGCAACGGCATCGGCTGGATGCTCCAGGCCGGTTATTTAATTCCAAACACGCGCTTCGAGTTCGCGGCGCGCGGCGCGCTGGTCAAGGCCAACTCGAAGAGGGGCGCCACGAGCTTGACCGACCAGTACGGGACCACCTTCTCCGTGAGCTACTATTTCGCTCGCCACCCGTTCAAGATTCAGGCCGATGTCTCGCAGCTTTGGGAAGACACCTTCGGAGAAGGCTCCACAATCTTCCGTCTCCAACTCCAGGCCTCGCTCTAAGTTGAGCCGCCTAGCCGCTGCCTGGCTCGTGTTCCTCTGCTACTCGGCGCCGGCTTGCAAGCCCACGAGCACCGAGACCGCGGCGGACGTCCGGATCGTGAACACCAAGCCTCGCTGCGAGAAGCTGGGCGTCGTCGAAGGCGCCGGTGGAGACGCCGCGCACGCCCGAGAAGACGCGCTTGGGCAGGCCGCCGAGCGTGGCGCAACGCACATTCTCCTCGAATCGGCGCACCTGGACCTGGAAGATGGGTTGACGACCGTCGTCACCGGCAGGATCTTCGGCTGCCCGCCGACCGACGAAGTCTACCCGCCGACCGGCTACCGCTGAGCCCCTCCTCAGGCGCCGTGACCGCCGTGTCGGACGTCTCGCCCGTCGACCATGAAGATCACCATCTCGGCGATGTTGGTCGCGTGATCGGCGATTCGCTCGAGGTATTTCGCGCAGTTGCAGATCCGCATGCCGTCCGGAATACGAGTTGGGTCGTCCTGCATGTACTCGAGACAGAGCCCGATGACTTCGCCGTAGATGTCGTCGACCGCGTCGTCTTGCGCAAAGACCGCGCGTGCCTTGCCCGGGTTCTCTTCGACCAGCGCGTTGAGCGCATCGCGAAGCATGCCGCGGGCGCGTTGCGCCATTTCTGGAAGCTTGGAGCCCGGCGGGCTCAGACCGTCGGCAGGCTCCATCTCCATTGCGCGCTCCGCAATGTTGACCGCCTCGTCACCGATCCGCTCGAGGTCGGTCGATGCCTTGACGGCGGCGACGGCGAAGCGCAGGTCACGGCCGACCGGCTGCCGCAGCGCCAAGATGCGCACCGCGAGGTCGTCGACCTCCACCTCGTCTTCGTTCATGAGATGGTCGGCTTGCATGACCTCGTTGGCCAGGCTCACATCGCGCTCCTCGAACGCGCGCATCGCAACGCTGATCATCTGTTCGCACCGACCGCCCATCGCGAGGAGTCGATCCTTCAGATTGCGCAGCTCCGCCTCGAACTCTTGATGCGTGTGCGTGCGCAAGGGTCGGCTGGGGTGCGGCATTATCCAAACCTACCGGAAATATACTCTTCCGTGCGTTTTCTGGAGGGGCGGGTGAACATGTTGTCTGTTTTGCCGTGTTCGATGAGCTCTCCCATGTAAAAAAACGCGGTAAAATCGCTGACTCGGGCAGCCTGCTGCATCGAGTGCGTCACGATCACAATCGTATAGTTCTCGCGCAGCTCGCGGATGAGCTCCTCGATTTTCGCCGTCGCGATCGGGTCGAGCGCGGAGGCCGGCTCGTCCATCAGGATCACCTCCGGCCAGACTGCCAGACATCGCGCGATGCAGAGGCGCTGCTGCTGGCCGCCCGAGAGCCCTAGCGCCGAGCTCTGGAGACGGTCCTTCACCTCATCCCAGAGCGCCGCCCCTTTGAGGGACTCCTCGACGCGCTCCGCGATGACGTCCTTGTCTTTTTCGCCTCCGATTCGAAGCCCAAAGGCGACGTTGTCGAAGATCGATTTTGGAAACGGATTCGACTTCTGGAAGACCATGCCGACCCTGCGGCGGACCTCCACCGGGTCGACGCTCCGGTCGTAGATGTTCTCGCCATCGAGCAGGATGCGCCCTTCGAACCGACAGCTGTAGATCGTGTCATTCATGCGGTTGAGCGCACGCAGGTAGGTGCTCTTGCCGCAGCCCGAGGGACCGATCAGCGCGGTCACGCTCCGATCGGTGATGTCGAAGTCGACGTTTCGAATGGCGTGATTGTCCCCGTAGTAGACGTTGACCCCCCGTGTCTCCATCTTCACGTCGTTGGGGGCTTCGGCGGCCGCGTCTGTGAGATTGCTCATGATCGAAGGGATGCGCGCGAGCGGGCTCGGATAATCACGGCTAGCAGGTTGAGCGAGAACGTGAGTACGAGCAAGACGAGCACGGTGCCGAAGAGCGTCGGCCTCGCCGCGTCGACGTTCGGTGACTGCGTCGCCAGGGCGTAGACGTGGTAGCCGAGGTGCATGAACATGTCGCGGAGGTCGGTTGGCAGGTACGGCAGAAAGTTGGCTGCGCCACAAAAGATGATGGGCGCAACTTCGCCCGCGCCCCGGCTCACCGCGAGGATCACGCCGGTTAGGATGCCGCCTCTCGCGTTGGGAAGGACGATTTTGTAGACCGTCTGGAAGCGCGTCGCGCCCAGGGCGAGCGAAGCATCGCGGAACTCTTGAGGCACCGTTCTGAGCGCCTCTTCAGTCGTCACGATCACGACGGGCAAGGTCAGCACTGCGAGGGTGAGCGAGGCCCAGAGGATCGAGGGCTTGCCCCAAACGGGCGTCGTGTCGTCGTAGAGCAGCGCGTCCATGCTGCCACCGACGAAAATGATGAAGAACCCGAGCCCGAAGAGACCAAACACGATGGAAGGAACGCCCGCCAAGTTGTTCACCGCGATGCGCACAATCTTGGCGATGCGCGATCGGGGAGATGCGTACTCGGTCAGGTAGATTGCGGTCGCGATGCCGACAGGCACGCCCGCAATTGTCATCAGGAGGGTCATGAACACGGTGCCGTAGATCGCCGGCCAAATTCCGCCGCTCACCATGTCGGCGCCGGGGCTTTGACTGAGGAACTCGGCTGAGATGACGGGTGCTCCGTGCCAGACGATCTGCCCGAGCAGTACCGCCAGCAGCAACAGAATGACCGCGAGCGAGACACCCGTCAGCCCTGCGAGCAGCCAGTCTTTGCTCGTGTACCTCATGACGCGGTTAGCCTCTTTTGCAGTCGCTGGATGAAGAGGTCGCCGAGAATGTTGAGGACGAAGGTCACCCCGAAGAGCATCACGCCGAGCAAAAAGAGCACGCGCCAATGTGGATCCCCTTGTGCGACTTCACCGAGCTCGGCTGCGATCGTTGCGGTGACCGTCCGCACGCTGGTGCTGAAGTCAAAGAGCTCCATGATTGCGGCGTTGCCCGAAGCCATCAGCACGATCATCGTTTCCCCGATGGCGCGGCCGAATCCCAGGACCACGCCAGCGGCGATGCCGGGAATCGCGGCAGGGAGCACGACCCGCAGCGCGACCTGATATTTCCTGGCTCCCAGCGCCAGGGCCGCCTCGGTCAGGGTGCTTGGGACGGCTTGGATCGCGTCTTCGGAGATCGTGAAGATCACCGGGACGATTGTGAGGGCCAGGCCAATTGCGGCGACGAACGCATTCAATCGGAAGTGAAACCCAAAGGTCGCCTGGGCCCAGGACGCGAGCACCATCAGCGCAAAGAAGCCGAGCACGACCGATGGGATGCCCGCCAAGAGCTCGATCACCGGTTTCACGACTTCGCGGACGGCTCGTGGCGCGTAGAGGGCGATGAACATCGCGCAGCCGACGCCGAGTGGGACACTCATCAGCATCGCCAGCAAGGTCACCTTGAGCGACCCGATGAAGAGCGGCACCACGTTGAACTTCGCTGGCTCGCCCACCGGCTGCCATATGAATACCGGCTCGTCGTAGCCTTTCCATTCCTTTGCGAAAAAGAGGTCGCGTATCTGCACCTCTTCGGCAAACTCCGCCTCCCAGAGCATGGGAACCGCTTCACGCGCGATGAAAACGAAGATCAGCGCGATCGCCAAAACCGCAGCCAGTGCGAGAATGGCGATGAGGCGCTCCGCCACGCGGTGCCACAGCGGTGTGTGAAACGAGCCCGCCAACTTGGACTTGGCGCTCTGCGGGCGAACGCTGATACGTTGCCGGGTCTTTGCGGCGCGCGTACGTTCGCTTGCTTCGAGCACCCGTTCGGTCACTCTGCCGCCGCGGTGGCTTCCTTGGGAAGCGGGTAGTAGCCGACGCCTTCGACGATCTTCTGACCATCGTCGGAGAGCACGTAGTCCAGGTACTCCTTGGCGATGCCGCTGGCCTTGCCTGCGCTGTAGATTTTGAGAAAGCGGGAAAGCGGGTACTTACCGCTCGTGGCGTTCTCCATCGTGGGCTCGACGGGCTCACCGTCGGCCGGCGCAACCTTCACCGTGCGGACGCCTTCGGCATAAGCGATGCCGCCGTACCCGATGCCGCCCGCATCCTTGCTGACCGCGTTGATCACGGCTGCGGTGCCAGGGAGCGTTTGTGCGGTCGCGGCGAAGTCCTCGTCCTCGAGAACGTGTTCCTTGAAGTACGCGTACGTGCCCGAGCTGTTCTCCCGGCTGTAGAGGACGATGGACTTGTCTTCTCCGCCGACATCTTTCCAGTTCGTGGTCTGGCCGCGGAAGATACTCTTGAGCTGAGGGATGGTGAGCGATTCGATCTTATTGGATGCCGGCACATAAACGGCGAGCGCGTCGAGGGCGACGCGGAACTCCTCGACCTCTACGTCGCGGCGCTTGGCGAGTTGCTTGCGCTCCTTGTCCTTGATCGGTCGGCTGGCATTCGCGAGGTCTGCGGTGCCGTTGATCAGAGCGGCCATGCCAGTTCCGGACCCACCGCCGGAAACCTGAATCACCTTGCCCGGGTTCGCGGCCATGAAGGCCTGCGCCCAGTTCTGAGCCAAGATCACCATGGTGTCGGAGCCTTTGATGGTCAGCGTCGAGCTCCGTCGCGTCTGCGCGGTTTCCTTGGGTGCGTCACCTTCTTGCCGGCTCTTTCCCGACGTGCACGACGACGCGAGGAGGGCCCCGGCGAGAACCACAAAAACAAACCGATTTTGATACGCTTTTCTCAATGTATTCGCTCCAATCGCCCCGACTCTGAGCCCCCTGTGTGACAGCCGTGTGACAGCCGGGCGACGACGCGGGGACACTCTCCACCCCCCCAAGCCCTCGGAGTCACAGCGTTTCTCCGGCAAAGATCGCAGCGCCTACCTGTCACCCGTTGTTCACCATTTTGGCACCCCGCATGGTTCCACGATCGCCTACGTTCGCACTGTCCAAACACAGCCTCTCCAAGATCGTCCGTTCAGAAACACCCATCCACCCCCCGGCCCCGGTTGCGCGAGCACGCGATCGGGGCCCTTTAACTTGTTCGGCGAGTGCAGTAGCCTCGCCGCATGGACTACCCCCGCTTTCACAAGAACCGCACGAATCTGCTCCTCCACATCGTGGTCGTGCCGCTCTTCGTCCTCGGTATCGTCTATGCGGTGGTGGCCGCGATTCAGGGTCGATGGTTGGCCGCGTTGCTCTCCCTTTTGCTCCCTCTCATCTCCCTCGCCATTCAGGGCGTGGGCCACAAGAAGGAGCCCAATCCGCCGCTGCCCTTTGAAGGCCCAGGCGAGTTCGTGACGCGGATCTTCACCGAGCAGTTCTACCGGTTCCCAAAGTTCGTGCTGAGCGGGGAATGGCTCCGCGCGCTTCGGGCGTCGCGTTGAACGACCCCGGCCGTACAGGACAGCTGGCCCCCCTTCCGTTTGTGTGACCTCGGAGCCCTTCGTATGCTGAGGCCGTGCTTCGCTCGGTCGGTGCGTTCTTGGTCGTATGGATCCTCGCGAGTGGCGCGCAGGGGCAAGGCGAGCCGAAAACCGGTGCCGAGCCCGAGAAGAAGCCGCTGATCACGCCACCGAAGCTGATTCGCTTCGTCGAGGCCGACTACCCTGAAATCGAAGGCGAAGAGCCCGAGGAGACCGTGGTCGAGCTCGACATCGTCGTGGGCAAAGACGGGCGGGTCACCGAGGTGAACGTGGCGCTCTCGGCCGGTGAGGCCTTCGATGAAGCCGCACTTGCCGCCGCCCGCCAGTTTGTCTTCGAGCCGGCGCGCACCGACTGGGAGCCCATTGCCGCGCGCATTCGCTACCGATACGTCTTCGAGCTCAAGGCGCCGTCGGAGGTGATCACGACGGGCTGGCTTTCGGGGACCATTCTGCGCGCCGAAGACGACAGCGCCGCGGGCTCGGTCGGCATCGAGATTGCCAACGAGCGAGGCGAGCTCGTCCGAGACCTGGTTTCAGGACCGGACGGGACCTTCATCGCGACCGATCTCGAACCCGGGAAGTACGAGATCACGATTCTAGGCGGTGAATACGGCGACCTCGAAGCAGAGGAGGAACTCTCGGCCGGGCAGGTCACCGAGGTGATCTACCGGCTCGGGGCAAAAAAGAGAGCAGCGTATCGGGGCTTTGGCGAAACCGCCGTCATCGATGCACCGCCACGCGAGGTCGTGAAGCGAACGATCGACAAAGAAGAGCTGACCCGTATCCCCGGTACGCGCGGCGATGCGCTTCGCGCGGTCGAGCTCCTTCCTGGTGTCGCAAGGCCTCCGTTCGGCATCGGCTTGCTCATCGTCCGTGGCTCAGCGCCGCAGGACAGCGAGTCGTTCATCGATGGCATTCCCGTTCCGTTGATCTACCACTTCGGTGGCCTCACCAGCGTCTACAACTCCTATCAGCTCGAGAAGATCGACTTCTACCCCGGCAACTTCTCGGTCCGATACGGCCGCCGTACCGGTGGCATCTTGGAGGTCACCACCCGGGACCCCGCCCAAGACAAGATTCACGGCGTCGCCGAATTTTCGGTCATCGACACCTTCATCACGCTCGAAGGCCCCATCACCAACAAGATCAGCATTTCGGGCGGCCTTCGGCGAAGCCTGATCGACCTCATCCTGCCGGCGGTGCTCCCGGACGATGTCGGCGTGCGGCAGGCGCCCGTCTACATCGACTACCAGTTCAAGCTCAAGTTCGCGCCGACCAAGCGCGACCGTATCCGCATCTCGGCGTACGGTTCCAGCGACCGGCTGGAGCTGATTCTGGAAGAGGCCGGGGGAGACGACCCTGCGATCCGTGGCAACACACAGTTCGCAACCAGCTTTTACAACAACCAGATCGACTGGACGCGCCAGGTCGGGGAAAAGGTAGACCAAGAGCTGGCGTTCAACGTCGGTCCCAGCAAGATCACGTTTCGCTTGGGCGACGAGCTCAGGCTCGAAGGCACGTTCATTCAGACCTACAGCCGAGCCGAGTGGCGGTACCAGGTGACCGACCGGGTTCGACTGATTGCGGGCCTGGACGTCTTCGTCACCCCAGTCGACCTGACTTACGTCGGCCCGCAGCCGACCGCGCAGGAGGGAGGAGGAAGCCAGCAGGGCTCACTCGCCGGTCAGGAGCAGGTGTTCGCCGACGTCAACACGACGGTCTACCGGCCCGGCCTCTACCTCGAATCGGACCTCCGGCTCGGAAAGTTCACCGAGCTCATCCTAGGCCTTCGCGTGGACTATTTCGGCGACATCGACGCGTTTGCCGTCGACCCGCGGGTGACGACGATCTTCACCGTGCGCCCCGACATGCGGGTCAAGCTCGGGGTCGGGATCTTCAGCCAGCCACCGGAGTTTCAGGAGTCGGACGCTAGCATCGGCAACCCGGACCTCGATCCGATTCAGGCGGTCCACGTCGGCGCGGGCTGGGAGTACGACCCGATCCCCGGCTTCCGGTTTGGTGTCGAAGGCTTCTACAAGTACCTCTGGGATCGCGCCATCCAAACACCGAACGGCGAAGCGCCCTTCTACGTGACGGGCGGGATCGGACGGATCTACGGCGCGGAGTTCAGCGCCAACTTCCGCCCCGCGACCGGACGCAAGTACTTCGGCTATCTTTCCTACACGCTCTCCCGAAGCGAGCGGAAGGATGGGCCCGAGGAGCCCTGGCGGCTATTTGATTTCGACCAAACGCACATTCTCTCCGCGTCGTTCGTTTACAAGTTCCCGCGCAACTGGGAGATCGGCGGCCTGTTCCGCCTCGTGAGCGGCAACCCGAACACGCCGGTCATCGGCTCGGCTTACGATGCGCTGAGCGATGTCTATATTCCAATCGACGGGCGCGTGAACTCGCTCAGAAACCCGTTGTTCCACGAGCTCAATGTTCGGGTTCAGAAAGAGTGGATCTTCAAGGGCTGGCAGCTCGCGTTGTTCCTCGATATCCGAAACGCGTACAATCAACAGAACCAAGAGGGCATCATCTACAACTACGACTTCAGGGAGCAAAGCCCGCTGCTCGGGCTTCCGATCATCCCCGCGCTCGGAGTGAGGGGGCAGCTGTGAGACGCGCGCTCGGGCCGATCTTGCTGTGTTTCGCGGCGGCGTGCAGTGAGAGCTTTCTTCCGGCCTCGGCGGTCATCAATCTTCGCGTCGTTGGCGCTCGTATCGATGTCCAGGGCGCGCGCGGTCGCGCCAACCCAGGCCCGGGCGACGACGTGCAGGCGTCGATTCTGGTCATCGACGAGGGTGGGACGCCTTCGCTCACCTGGTTCTTCCTGGCTTGCGTTCCAACGGCGACGCGGATCGGCGTGCCGATCTGCGGCACCTTGAACGATGGCTGTGATGGCTGCGTCGGGCCGCAGCCCGGCGACCCGCTTGCCTTGCCCGTCATTGGCTTTCAGGTGCCTTCACAAGAAGTGCTCGACGCGGCCGAGGCCAGAGAGGTGCTTCTCCAAGGGGTGGTCTGCGGTGAAGGCTCGCCTTCGCGGGAGGCGATTGAAGGGCTCACTTCGGGCGAGACCGAGGATCTCTTCCTTTGCGAGGGGCCCAATGGGGAGCCCATCAAGCTCCCTGAGCCGCTCGTCGCCGGGCGGTTGGTCACGGTTCAGATTCCTATCGAGCGAGATCCCGAGGATCCAAACCTCAACCCCGAAATCCTAAATGACATTCTGCTGAATGAGAGCGCTTGGCCGCCACCTTACGCGGAAGGCGTACCGCGCGACGAGCCGTCCACCGGCTGCCTCGATGGGCTCAGCGCAGCAGTGCGCGCGCAGCTTCCGGTTGCGGGGGACCCTCCCTTGCCCATCGACTTTGGGGTGACCGACGAGAGCCTTCAAACTTTCACCATCGAGGGTCAGGAATTCACCGAAGAGATTCAGGTCAGCTGGCTTGCGGATCGCGGCGGCTTCGAGGTCGCCTTCTCGTTCATTACGCAACGCCCGGCTGTGATTAGGACCCAGTGGCGGCCCCCCTCCGATGCGCCTTCGGACGGGCGCCTCGTTCGCTTCAACTTCGTCGTCCGGGACGGCCGCGGAGGCCTCGACCGCGTCGAACGCGGGCTTTGTGTGCGCCCGGCTCCATAGGCCGGATCACCGCCCTAAGTGTCGGTTTTCTCCAAACTTTTAGCGATCGTTGACACCGGCTGAGCGCCCTCCTAGTTTGAGGGATCGCGATGGTTGAGCGAATCGGAACGTGTCGCGTCCTCGGGCAAATCGGCAGCGGAGGCATGGCTGTCGTCTACGAAGCGATCCAGGAACCGCTCAATCGGAGGGTCGCGATCAAGGCGCTCAAGCCGTCGATCGCGATCGACAGCCAGTTCGCCGCCCGCTTTGAACGCGAGGCCAATTTCATGGCGTCGCTCCAGCACGAGAACATCCTGCACGTCATCGACTTCCTCAAAGATGGGCGCTCGATGTTCATCATCATGGAATACGTCGACGGGATCGACCTCTACGACTTGCTCGAGCGTTCGCCGCGCCTCCCCGCCGACATCGCTGCCATCATCACCCTGCAGCTCGCGCGCGGACTCGACTACGCACACTTTCGCGGGATCATCCACCGCGACATCAAGCCCGCAAACATCATGGTCTCGATGCAGGGCGACGTGAAGGTCATGGACTTCGGGATTGCGCGCCACGAGCGCTTTGGTGACTTGACCGAAACAGGGACAGGCCTCGGCACACCGAGCTACATGAGCCCGGAGCAAATTCTCGGGGACAAGCTCGATTTTCGTAGCGACATCTTTTCGGTGGGCATCGTGCTCTACCAGATGCTCACCGGCCGAAAGCCATTCGTCGAAGACGAGGCGCGCACGGTCATGCAGAAGATCCGGCTCGACCGCTACGAGGCGACTAGGAGGCTCGGCGTCGAAGTGCCACGAAAGCTCGAACGAATCATGGCGCGTTGCCTTCAAAAAATGCCCGCAAATCGTTACCCGACCACGCAGGCCCTGATCGACGACCTCACCGAGTTTCTCGCGCCCCGTGTGCAGATGAGCCACAACGCGCGCCTCGTCATGTTCCTGCACGAAATCGGCGTGATGACCGGCGACCAAACCGACGAAGTGCTTTCAGCCGTGGCACCGCGCGCGCTTCGAAGCGGTCGGCGCAACGGCAACTTTCTCAAAAGCATCGCCAAGTGGCAGGCGGCTGCGCTGGTGGTGCTCGCCATTTCGGGGCTCAGCGTCCAGGCGGCAAGCGGTCGCTGGTCGGGCCCGTCGCTCGGTCGTGCCCCAGTGACCTTGAACCCCGCGGAGGCCGGACTTCTCACCGTCAGCGCCGACCCTTGGGCGCACGTGCAGGTCGATGGGCAGCATGTGCTGACGACGCCGGCGGCGCGGGCGATTCTTCTTCAGCCCGGCCGGCACTACGTGAAGTACACCAACCCCTACTTTGCGCCCGTCGAGCATGAGGTCGTCATCGAGACGGGCGAAACGGTGCATGACCGGGCGACGTTGACCGAGCCCATCGCCGTCGCGGAAGAACCGCAGGCGACGCCATGAGGCAAAGGATAGTCTCGGTGCTGCTCGTCCTCGGCTTCAGCGCGTCTGCCGCGGTCGCAGGAGCGCAGCCAGTGTACACGCACGCCGTGCAAGATGGTGACACGCTCGCGTCGATCGCGCAGCGCTACTACGCAGACCCCACGCGTGAAGCCGTCTTGCGCGAGGCGAATCGAATGAAGGGGTCCGGGGCCAGCGGCCTGGTGGCAGGGAGCTGGATCTTCATTCCGATGGTGAGCTTCTACCGCGTGAGCAAGGACGAAACCTGGAAGTCGATCGCAACTCAGTTCTACGGGCTGCCCTCGCGGTCGGCGACCTTGATCGAGGCGAACAATGGCAACAGGCGCGTTGAACCTGATGAAGGCGCCGAGCTTCTGATCCCCTACCCGCTGCGTCACGTGGTGGCGCCCGGCGAGACCCTTGCGAAGATTGCGAAGACCTACCTGCCGGATAGCCCACTCTCGGTGAAGCGGCTGCGCGCGTTCAACCCCGGCGCACGAATCGAGCGAGGCCGGGTCGTGCTGGTTCCCTTGTTCGATCTCCGGCTTGCGGGCGAAGGACAAACCAAAGCGTCCGCGGCGTTCATGCTCGCCGCTGGTGGCGGAGCAGCAAAAGCGGCGCAGGATGAAGTCGAAACCGCGCTGCCGGAGCTCATCGAGCAGGTCGAAAAGGCCCAGTTTGCCGAAGCGGTCGCGCTCGGGAACCGGCTGCTCGGCACGCAGAGCCTGAGCTCGACGCAGGTGGTGACGATCGAAAAAGAGCTCGCCGTGGCCTACGTGGCGCTCGAGCGAGCGGACCTCGCCGAAGCTGCCTTTCGTGCAGCATTGGCCCTTCAGCCCAACCTCGAGCTCGACACGGTGCGCACTTCGCCCCGGGTCCTCGAGGCCTTCAAGCGCGCCAAGCAGCCCACCAAAGACTAGGCGCGGCTACTTCTTCTTTTTGATTTTCTTCGGCCTGTACTTCGCGGGGCGGCTATCCGCGCTCGTCGCCGGCGCCGCAGGACTCGCTGCTGATTCGAGCGCCCAGGACGGGAGCGCGATGTCGCCGTTCTCTTCGGCGCGCTTCCTCAGGTGAACATACGCGATGATGCACACGGGAATGAGCGCGAGTGAAATCAACTGAGACGTCGAAAAACCAAAGGCGAATCCGCGCTCCGGGTCGTCTCGCAGGTATTCGATGAGGAATCGCCAAAGGCCGTAGAGCCCGGCCACCGTGACGAGTATCTGGCCCCGAAACCTGCGGTGGATGAGCAGCCAGGTCGCGAAGATGAACAGGAGCAGGCCCGCGACCGATTCGTAAATCTGCGTCGGATGGACCGCGAGCGAGCTCAGGCGCTCGACCATGAGGTCGGGATACTCTTGGAGGTGGTGCTGATACGCGGGCGAGCCGTTAATCGTTTGGTCACAGGCAAACGTGGGGTACGCCTCGCTGTCCCATTTCGGAAAGGTGCCCGCGGACTGCAGCCAGCCCGGCGCACTCTCTCGGAGCGGGCGGCCGTAGTCACAGCCATAGAGGTAGCAGCCGACGCGTGTGAGCATCAGGCCCGAAGCGAGTGTCGGAACGGCGATGTCAGCGAACGGCAGAAGAGGGATCTTCTTGAGTCGCCAAAAGGCCAGCGCCGTGACGAAGCCGCCGAGAAAGCCGCCGTACGCCACCAGGCCGCCCGAGCGCAGGTCGAACCAGGACCCGATGCTGTCGTAGGAGTCCAAGTTGGTGAGAATATAGAGCAGCCGGGCGCCGACGATCGCGCCGACGGCCGTCCAGGTGAAGCAGCTGGCGAGAAGCTCACGGTTGTAGCCCTCGACCTTCTTGCCCATGTACATGATGTAGTACCAGGCAAAGAGCAGGCTGCTTCCCAACATCACACCATAGGAGTAGATCGGGATCGCGCCCCAGGGCGTCGGAATGCTGAACAGGACCGGATGCATTGGGCGGGAATCTCGCCGGGTTCGCCTCGGGGGTCAAGTGGCTTTGGTTGCACGATGAGCGAGCTGCGCGTTCGGGAACAGGATGGCGGGGTCGTTTTCGAGGTGCGGGTTGCGCCGCGTGCGAGTCGCAGTCGCGTGATCGGGGTGCAAGACGGCGCTCTCAAAGTTGCGCTCACCGCGCCGCCGGTCGATGGCGCAGCAAACGAAGCGCTCCGGAAGCTGCTCGCCAAAACGCTTGGCGTCTCCAAATCAGACGTCGAGATCATTCGCGGCGACCGCGCGCGAATCAAGCTGCTGCGCGTCGATGGAATCCGCGCGGCCGACGTTCGCTTCGACCTGGCCTAATTGACGATCACGCGGCGAAGGATCCACTGATCCTCTTCGCGGCGGAGGTCGAAGATCGTGTTGGCGAGGCCGGCGTCGGTTCGAAGCCTCAGCGCGATTCGGGCGCGCCCGCCATCGAGCGAAATGCTTTCCTGAATCAGGTGAAGCCTCGAGCCCTCGAGGGACGCGAGCGCTTTGCGCGCATCGGGCTTGAGCGCCGCCGCGTTACGGGTGCTGTAGCGTCGCCTGTGTCCGTCGTGCACGAGCTCCACGGTGACCTTCGACGGGTCCGCGTAACGGAGCGCGTTGTCGATGCGGGACTCGGACACCTGCCCGGTCACCGAGTCGATGAACTCATCCATTCGCTCGCGGTCGGTGACCACGATGGCGTCAGTGACCACCGCGGCCCCGACCACGATCGATAGGATGACAAGGAGATAGATACCCGTTCGTCTCATGACGTCCTGGGGTAATGCAGGCCTCGTGCCAGCCCGTAAGGCGCCCATTTACCCATTGATTTCGTGCAAAAGGCGACCGTCTTCCCAGGTTTGACTGTCATTGTGACAGGGTCGCCGGAGCGGGCTGGGACAGATTGGCAGCGGGCGCCGCCTGACGAACGGAACGCGCGCGACGCTCCAGCCAGGCAGTCAGCCCTACCAAGGCGGAGCCGAAACCGGCGAGCGCGAGCCAACCGCTTGGTTGGAACACCTCGATGGCGTGAACGACTTCGATGATGAATCCAAAGCCGGCGAGTGCGATTCCCGAGTAGAGCGGAGGGCGGCGGCCCGTGACGAACCCGTAGCTCGAGATGCCGAGGCCCAGGGCGATGGCTTGGAGGGCCGCCCAGGGCCGTGGATCGAGCAGTAGAGTGGTCATTGCGATGGTTGCGTTCAGAGCGACCGCCGCGCAAAGGAAGAGCTCCTTGCTGTGAGAGCTCGTCCAGGCGAAGGCAAGCAGCGGGACGGACGAAATCAGACCATAGGCCAGCCAAACGCTCGAATCGGACAAGGTCGGCCAGGGGCCGGTCGCGTCGACGAACGCCGCGACCGCAAGGAGGGTCGGCACGATTGCAAACCGTTCGATGGTGGCGTCCCCGCTCCTCTTTCCAAGTGTGAAGAGAGCCAATGCGCAGGTTCCGAGGATGGCGCCCCAGAAAGCGCTCGAGACATCGTAGAAGAGCAGTTGGCGCGAGGCGATGACCGCGGCCGGCCCGACGAGGGAGGCTACCGCAAGCCGTGACTCCAGGGTCTCCGGCTTGATGCGGGCCGCGCACGCGGCGGTGAATCCGAGAATGGGAACGACGGTCAGGGTTGCCGCAACTGAGCTTCGATCGGGGACGAGCAAGAGCGCGTGACTTGCGACGCTTGCCGCGGTCAGCAGGCGAGCGTGCGGTCGCCAGAGCACGCGAAAGGCGGCCCAGATCAAGGGAATCAGAGCAAGCCCGGCACCCGCAACGAGCAGGACTGCCGCCAAGGGGCTGGGCGCGACCCATTGCGCGACCGGCCCGAGGCTGCTGGTGCCCGCTCCAAACTGCGACAGGACGAACCCGCCGAGCACGCCCGCGTGAATCGGGATGAGTGCGAGCAGGGTGAGCATCAGGACGCGCGCGCTCCGGCCCTCCTGCATGCGAATGCCGCAGACATAGGCCAGGGCCGGCAGCAGCGTGGTCATTCCGAGCAGCGTGAGATAGCGGGGCACGTCCCCGACCTGATCCCAGCTCTGAACGAGAAACGTGGCCGCGGCAGCCACGATCATGGCGGCGCCGCACCAGCGCAGTGTTTGAAAGAGTTGTTGAAGTCGGGTCTCCATCTAGCCTCCTAGGATTCCTCGGTGCGCAGTGCTTCGAGCTCGAGCCGAAGATCTTCGGTTTCGTCGACGGCTTCGAGCTCGGCTTCGAACGCGTCGAGCGGTTCGGCGCATTCCGATGCGATTTCGATCTCACCGACCCGCGTCTCCCATCGATCGAAGACCTCTTCGAGGTCACCGATCGGTCCCGTCGCGCTCGCCATGCCGTGGGCGGCCTCCGCACGCGACTGGCGTGTGCGCATCAAGTTCTTGCGTTCGTTGAGCTCGCCCAAACGGGCGTTCAACATCCGGATGCCTTCACTGAGCTCTTTGTGCGATCGCTCGTGCTCGGCTAGACGCTGGCGCAATTGCTGTAACCGTCGCTCCGACGCCTTGAAGCGGCGCATGCACTCGAGGGCAACCGCTTCGTCTTCGGCAGACTTGGCACGTCGGCGCCAGACTTCGACCGCGCGCTCTTCCTGAGCGAGGCTGTCCCTCAGGGAATGCTGGTCGCGCTCGACCCGCTTGAGCTGGACGCGTGCTCGCGCCGTGGATTGGCGGACCCGGCCGATCGCCGCGTTGACGGCCGACTCGTGGTTTTCGACCTGGGCCAGCACTCCATCAACCCAGCTCGTCACGCTCATGGTCCATCGCTTCATTCGATTCATCGCAACCTCCTATGCCTGACAGAGCAGGGAGCGTGCCAGGCCTGATGATCTTGAAATTATTGAGGAAATTTGCGACGCCTTCATCGCTATGTACATAAAATGACCATCTTGTGTACACTGCTTGTACATGCTGGACTCAGAGGCCGCAGCCCGGCTCGATGCCATTGGGAAGCTCGGATTCACCAATCCGTTTGGGCCCGAGCGGCCCAGACTCGAGGCGATCATCGTGGGCGAGCAGGTGGCGCGCACCTCGCCGTGGAGCCGCTCCTTGGACTGGCCGCTCGAAGACCCGGCGCTCCCCGCGATTCAAGAAGAAGCCGAACGGCAGATGGCGGCTGCGCAGGCCGGCTTCGAGCGCGGCGCAGCATACAGCGAGCAAGACTGCGACCTCATTCGGGGCGCCGCCTTATACGTGCTCTACTATCGCTACGACTCCGAGCTGTATGAGTCGATCATCGCCAAGTCTCGCGCCGAGACCGTCGATTTCTACGACTCGTTTCAACATGATTTTCGCGAGCTGTTTCGGCATGTGAGTCCGCCTCGTTGGGCAAGCGACCCTGCCGACTTGCTTGCGCTCTTCTTTCAAACGCGGCGCGCTTTTCATTTCGTCTTTCATCAAATCCTCGGGAACTCGATCGCCGCTGCAAAGCTGCGCGCGAGCGTCTGGGAGTCGTTGTTCACACACGACCCCTGGCGCTATCTGCATCATCTCCAAGGTCGAATGCACGAAGCGAGCACCTTGATTCTGGGCTCCTCCGGCACAGGCAAGGAGCTCGTTGCAAGCGCGATCGGCCTCTCTTCGTACATTCCATTCGACGGGGGTCGCCGTCGCTTCGCCCGCGATTTCCGGACGGCATTTCACCCGCTGCATTTGGCGGCGATGTCCAATACGCTCATCGAATCCGAGCTCTTTGGGCACAAGAAGGGGGCATTCACCGGCGCGATCGCCGACCGCATGGGCCACCTGGAAGGCCGCACCGCGAGCGAGACCATCTTCATGGACGAGATCGGCGAGCTCGATCCAGAAGTCCAGGTGAAGCTTCTGAGAGTGCTGCAGTCCCGGACGTTTCACCGATTGGGGGACAGCGAGCCAAGAAGCTTTGGAGGCAAAGTGGTCGCGGCGACGAATCGGGACCTAGCGCGCGAAATGCAAGCCGGGCGTTTTCGAGAGGACCTCTATTATCGCCTCTGTTCGGACGTCATTCGGACCCCTTCTCTGAAAGAGCAACTCGCGGGCGACTGTGACGAGCTTGCGCATCTCGTCGGAGTGTTGATTCAACGCACCCTCGGCGCCGACGATCGTGCGAGCTTCGAAGAGGTCATGTCTGGAATCGAACGTGGCGTTGGCTTCGACTACCCATGGCCCGGCAACATGCGGGAGCTCGAGCAGTGCGTCCGCAACCTCTTGATTCACGGGCGCTACCTTCCGGCGACAGCGGTCCCTGCAAGCGGCGCCCTCGACTCGCTCGTCGAGCAAATGCAAAACGCAAACGCCACCCTCGACCAGGTCATCTCCACCTACAGCACCTGGGTCTACCAACGGGAGGGCAACTACACCCGAGCGGGCCAAATCCTCGGCGTCGACCGCCGCACCGTAGCCAAACACACAGGGGACACTCTCCACCCCCATAAGCACCTGAAATAATAAGCTTTCTCCAACGAAGATCGCAGCGACATCTTCCGCACACCCACTCTGAGACGCGAAAATCACAGTGATATGCCGCTGCGATCTTTCTCCCAAAACCTGCCCCATATCGGGTATTTAGAACCCCGGAGAGTGTCCCCTTCTGTTGCGACGGTGCGGATGTTTACGCCTGCGGGTTGGGTGATTGGAACGTTGCATGTTCCGGCGGGCCTGGGGCTGTTGCCGTTTTTGAATGGAGATGAGGCGTTCTTTCGGATGACGAACGTCAGCATGCCGGCGCAGCCCGAGACAATTCCGTTTCTGGCCGTGCAGCGCAAGGCCGTCCTGATCGTCGTGCCGGGAGAAGACGCCATGCTCGGCCTCGACGAAGACCATGGCCGCACGCGCCATGAAGTGGCTTGCTTGTTTTCCGGCGGCCTGGTGATGGGGACGCTGTCCTTGCCACAAGGCGTGAGGGTCTCGGATGAGCTCATGGAGTCCGAGCAGTTTTTCGCGATCGATGATTGCACTGTGGGCATCGATGCATCGCCCGACCCGGTCATGGAAGCTGAGAGGCTGGTGTTCGTGCACGCAGCCGAGATCTTCGGAGTTGCGGAGCTCGAGGGCGAATGATCGTCGACGAACACACCCCGCCGCCGATTGAGCCGGCGGACCGCGCTTTGATGTGTGCGATCAGTCGCTCAACGCCGAACGCATGACGTCGAGAGGCGGCGCGAAGCCGGTCCACATTTCAAAGGCGATCGCGCCCTGATGGAGCAGCATCCCGAGGCCATCGATGGTCGGTAAACCGCGCGCATTCGCGCGTGCGAGCAGGGTTGTCTCGAGCGGCTTGTAGACCATGTCGACGACCGCGGCTCCCTCCGGCAGGGCTTCAATCGGGAGGGAATCGGCGAACGCTTGGGCGTCTGGGTTCGACTCGAGGGTCGCGCTCGTAGCCTGCACGAGCAGGCTGGCACCCCCGAAATAGCGGCCCGCTTCGCCAAGTGGTGCCGCCTCCAGATTGCAGCCGACCGCGTCAGCCAACGATCGGCACAGCGCTTTGCTTTGCTCGGGCCTTCGAGAGAGCACGCGGATCTCGGCCGCGCCCGCGTCAGCCAGGCCCACGACCGCGGCACGCGCTGCGCCTCCTGCGCCGAGGACGACCACGCTGGCCCCGCTGAGCTGCACGCCGGCGTCCTCGAGCGAACGCACGAACCCAGGTGCGTCCGTGTTGTCGCCGAGATACCGCCCGCCGCGCCGCACGACGGTGTTGACCGCGCCGATCGCCCGCGCTGCCGGCGCGACTTCGTCGACAAGCGACATGATGGCCACTTTGTGCGGCACGGTGAGGTTGTAACCGTCGATGCCCGCTGCGTGCTTGGCTCGAACCGCCTCGGCCAAACCCTCCGGCGCGACTTCGAATCGCTCGTAGCGAAGCGCGATCCCCAGCGCCTGCGCGGCGGACTCGTGCATCTGCGGCGACTTCGAATGGGCGACCGGCCACCCGAAAATCCCGAGACGAATCGGATTAGTCATGGCCCTCGACCTTTGCGCCAAACTCTCCATCGGACACTCGGACGCGCAGCCGGTCGCCTTGCTTCACCTCGGATTTGCTCCGAACCGCACGACCGGTCGCCTCGTGAAGCGCAATCGCATACCCGCGCTCGAGCACCCGCAATGGCGAAAGCGCGTCCAAGTGCGCACAAAGCTCTGCATGTGTTGCGCGCGCCTCCCGCACCAGCGGCCGCCCACGGCCCTGCAATCGAAATTCGAGAGACTGCAGGCGGTCGCGGCGCTGCCGAACCGGGACGCGGCCCGCATCCCTGAGCCTGGCGGTCACCACCGCGAGCTCGCGCTGATCGCGACGAAGCACCGAGCGCGGATCCAAGCGCATCAGCCGCCGATTGAGCTCCGCGAGCCGGTCCTGCCTTTCACGGAGATCGGACCGTTGCATCTGCTGCATCTGTTGCTGCAAGTCCCGGAGCTCTCGACGAACTGGGCTGATGACTCTCCGGGCGCCGTAGAGCGGGCGCAGTTGCCGTTCGAGCCGAAGGCGAAGACCGCCTATCCGATTGTCCAGAGCCTGGTTCAATCGCCGTTCCCACGATCGCAGGTCGCGAAGCAGCGCTTCGCGCTCGGGCACGACAATCTCGGCTGCATTGGAGGGTGTGGCGGCTCGCACGTCAGCAACTAGGTCGGCGATCGTCATGTCGACCTCGTGACCGACGCCGCTCACGATGGGCACGCGACAGGCTGCAATGGCGCGCGCCACCCCTTCGTCGTTGAACGCCCAGAGGTCTTCCGCCGAACCGCCGCCGCGCGAGACGATCACCACGTCCAAGTCCTCGACCCGCTGAATCAGCTCGAGCGCCGATACGATGCTGTCCGGCGCGTCCTCGCCCTGGACCCGGCAGTCGGCGACGAGGATCTGCACGGGGCAGCGCTCCGACGCCACGCGAATGATGTCCCGCAGGGCCGCGCCCGTTCGGCTCGTGACCACGCCAACCCGCCGCGGCAGCGCGGGCAGCGGGCGCTTTCGCTCCGGGTCAAGCAGGCCCTCGGCTTCGAGCTTCGCACGTAGCCTGCGGAACTCAGCCGCGAGGTCGCCCTCGCCCGCGAGCTGCGCCGAGCGAGCGATCAGCTGGAACTGGCCGCGCGCCGTGTAGAGCGAAAGCGACCCGCGAAACCGAATGCGGGCGCCATTTTCGAGCGGCGCCTTGGTCCGGCGGACGTCGGATTGAAACATCACCCCACGCAGCTGAGCGGGGTCTTCCTCGTCGTTGAGCGTGAAATAGACGTGCCCTTTCGCCCGCCGCACGTCGGACAACTCGCCCTCGATGAGCACCTTCCCCCAGTTGTCCTCGAGGGTGAGGCGAACCGCACGGTTGACTTCGCTGACGCGGAAGACACGTTCATCGCCATCATGGCCTTGGCTCTGAAGACGCTCGAAAAGCGGCATCTCCGACATGCGCCGAACCTAGCCGCAATCCATCCTATGAAAAAGGGGACTGTCCCCTTTTAATGAATGTGAGGGCGATGCGCGCGGTTGTCGTTGGGGTGGGGACCAATCTCGGAGCGCGGGAGGCCGCGATCCGTGCAGCGCAGGCCCTGTTGCACGCGCGCGACGAGATCCAGGTGACCGCCGTCTCGCCAATCTACGAAACGGAACCACTGGGACCGTCCCAGCCGCGGTATCTCAACGCCGCGTTTCGGTTGGAAACGGCGCGTTCGCCGACCGAGCTTTTGTCGGTGTTGCTGCGAACCGAACGTCGTCTCGGCCGCCGGCGCGATGCCGACCAACGATGGGGTCCGAGAAGCATCGATCTCGACCTGCTTTGGGACGAGCGAGGCCCATACGATTCGCCCGGTCTTCGAGTGCCTCATCGAGAGCTCCAGAACCGTGACTTCGCACTGGCGCCCCTGCTCGATGTCGCTCCGGAGCTCGTCGAGGCGTTTGGCCGGTCGTTCGAGCTTCTGGGAGGTGCGCCACGTGTATGGGCTCGCGATGCGCGGATCGTCGTAGAGACCTCCCCGCGAGGTTTCGAGGTCGAGGTCGAAGCGGACTCCCTCGCCGATGCCTGCGCACTGAGCATTGGGCACGGGGTCTGTGTAGGGCGCCCCTGGTCCAGCCTCCACCTGAGCATCGACCCCGGCGTCGAAGAATTCTCAAACGCAGTCCGCGATGTGCTGCACATGGGCTTCTCGATTCACTGGGCGACGATCGGTCACTGCTCGAAATCGCAGTGGGCCTTGGAATTTCATGGCGCCTGCATGGGAAGCCCGACCCCTGCCGATGTGCGCCTTTGGACTACCCCGGGAACGCATCGCCCGATTCGCGTCAATTTGGCAACTCTTTATTGAACACTTTAGGCGTCGTTTTCTCACCGAATCGTTTGTTGCTTCACGAATCGCTAGCTACTCTTAATTGGGGGTTCCAGACAAAAGAACATGGCAGACGCACGCAAGGACAAGCGCACCCTGCTTTCACTGAAGATCCGCTACAAGAGCGCCACGCTCGAGGATTTCATCGAACGCTACAGCTGCGACATTTCGCGGGGCGGCGTATTCATCAAGGCTAAGAAGCCGTTGGCCGTGGGTACGCTTCTGAAGTTCGAGTTCATGCTCCAGGACGAGTCGACCCTCATCCATGGAGTGGGCCGCGTGGTGTGGAGGCGCGAAGCAGCCGACGCGAGCCCGCAGGACCCTGCCGGCATGGGAATCAAGTTCATCAAGATGGATGCGAGTTCCCGCGCCATCGTACAAAAGATCGCAGACGACCGGGCGCGCCCGGGTGTCTTCGATCACGGCAAGGAGGGCGGCCATCTTCAGGCTTCGGAGTCCGACCAGCCTGCCAGCGACGATCAAACCAAGGTCCGGCACGTCAGCGAGTTTCTGGCGTCTGCGCTCGAGGAGGGCGGGGCCGGTGAAGCCGCACGACGTGAGGCGCAGGCCGGAGCGGCGCGCGCACGCCATCACGGCGACGACAGAAACAATCCGGCAGCCTATGGCGCGTTCGCGGCGCTCGACACCCCTGCTTCTCAACAGAGGCAATCGGCGTCGGAAGCACAGGCGCGCGGTGCGATGTCCGCGTTCGGCGGCTCCGGTGGCAGCTCAGCAGCGCGCATCAGTAGCGCTGCGGCGCCGGCGTTCGACGAGATCGACCCAGAAGACGACTTTCTCGAAGATGAAACCACGAAGGTCCACGAGTACCCGACCGACAGCTATCACCCTGAAGCCGACGCCACGGTGATCGCCAAGGACGCCTCGAAGCTGGTCCAGTCCGAGAGGCGAGCGACCCCCAAAGTACGTTCGGATGAGATGACGGGCAAATCGTTCGAAGGCGGAGTTCAAGACCTTTTCGGTTCCGGCGATGTCGACTCGTTCGGCCCAGCGCCAGGCGAGGTCATCGACGCGCACTTCTTCGATTCCGGCGACCGGCAAATGGGACGGCCTGTTCCAGACGCGCCAGGCATTCCGTCGGAGGCCTTCAAGGTTCCGCAGGCGCCCGAGCCCATTTGGACGACGAGACCAACCCCGGAGAAGCAGGCTCGACCCGGCTTGGTCTATCTGCTCATCGCGGTGCTGGTCGTTGCCGGTGCGGCGGTTGCGGCGTGGCAGTTTGGACTGCTCGACGATTTGATCGATTCGCTCGCGGTCCGCTTGGCTGAACCTGCCGAGCCCAATCGCGCCGCGGTACCTGTTGCCGCTCTTGCGGTGATCGAGCCCAAAGAAGAGGCCGCCGCAGGCGCGACGCCTTCCGTAGACCCCGCCGCCACCCAAGCTTCCGCGCAGAGCGAAGAAGGCGAGGGGGACGCTGCGGCTTCGGCCAAACCAGCGGCGGCCAACGCGGCGCCTGACAAGGGCGTCGATGCTGGTGTCATCAAGTTCGAGGTCACCTCGCAGCCAGTTGGCGCATTCGTCACTGTCAATGGAAAACGCAAGGGACGCACGCCGATCGTGGTCGATCACGAGGTGGGGACGAAGGTTTCAATCTACGCGAAGCTTCGCGGCTACCTGGGTCAGAGGCAGCGAATCGAGGTCGCCGCCGGCCAAGCGTCGCTGACGATGCGGCTCGTACCGCTGCCCTACGTCGTTCAGGTCGTGACCGACCCAGCAGGCGCAATGGCGAGTGCGGTCGGTGGCGGCGTGGTCGTCACGCCTGGCGAGCTCGAGTTCAAATCGATGCCGAAGTCTCGAAGGATCGTGTTCTCCATGAACGGCTACGACACCGCGAACAAATTCGTGACCCGCGCTTCGTTCACCGAAGAGACGCGCCGCATGTTTGCAACCGTCAACGTGACTCTTCGGGAAGAAGGGGCCGGGTCCAGCCCAGACTCCGGTGCCGCTGCGCCTAGCGACGAGAAAGCCGAGCCGCCGGCCGAGCCTAGCGAAGAGACGCCCGAGCCACAGGCTGCAGCTGGGCCAAGCGAGGTGAAGGCCGAGGCGGCGCCGCCGTCCGAGCCAAAGCCCGTCGAAGATCCTTCGGCGCCTAGCGAAACAGAAGCTGCCGACGCGCCTTAGGCCTTCGGTACAGCAGACGAATCCAGAGCAGGCCGGCGAGAAAGCCACCGATGTGCGCGAACCAGGCGACGCCGCCTCCGCCTCCGCCTTCGGCGATCATGCCGAGGGACATGTAGCCCAGCACGAGCTGCAGCACGAACCAGAGCACGATGAAAATCGCAGCGGGCACTTCCATGAAGTGAATGAAGATGAAGATCGGGATGAGCGTGACGACGCGCGCATGCGGGAAGAGAGTGAGGTAGCCGGCTAGGACACCCGATATTGCGCCCGACGCGCCGATCATGGGCACCATGCTGTTGGGGTCGACGAGAACATGCCCCAGGGCAGCGCCGAGCCCGCACAGAACGTAGAACAAGAGATAGCGAGCGCGCCCGAGCACGTCCTCCACGTTGTCGCCAAAGACGTGCAGGAAGAGCATGTTGCTTGCGAGATGCAGGAGCCCGCCGTGCAGGAACATGCTCGTGTACGGCGTCACCCAACTTCCAAGCGCGCCTCCATCCACGCGTGCGGCGGCCCAATTGCCGTGCACGATGACGTCGGGGATCACGCCGAAGCGCATCACGATGGCTTCGGCCTCGCCGCTCTCGAGGCTCAAGCTGCCCATGAAGACCAGCATGTTCGCGCCGATGATGGCCCAGGTGACGATAGGTGTGCGGCGCGTCTGGTTGATGTCGCGGATGGGGATGACCATCGGGCTCTCTATAGCGCGTCGGCAAGGCAGCCGCAGTGCCTCGTGCTAAAGCGCGCACATGGATGCGGGCCACCTGCTTGGACCGAATGGACCGCTGGCCCGCGGCATCCCGAGCTACGAGCATCGCCCAGGGCAGATTCGAATGGCCCGCGCGGTGCAGGACGTGTTGCAACACGACGGCGTTCTGCTGATCGAGGCCGGAACCGGCACTGGAAAAACCTGGGCCTATTTGATCCCTGCGGCCCTGAGCGGGCGCCGCGTGCTGGTATCGACCGGCACCCGCGCGCTTCAGGACCAGATCATGGAGAAGGACCTTCCGGCCTTGAAAAGCCACCTTGGCATCGACATCAACGCAGCGTGCGTGAAGGGCCTGAGCAACTACCTCTGCCGCCGAAGGTTTCAGGAGCTTTCGAGCAGCGCCGACGCGACGCAGCCCCGCTTCGCCCGTTCGCTGCCCGCGCTTCGCAATTGGATCGAGACCACCCAATCCGGTGATCGCGCCGACCTGGCGTCGATTGCCGAGGAAGACCCGATCTGGTCGCGGGTCGTGAGCGGATCCGATACGCGCATTGGTTCCCGTTGCGACTTTTACGAGGACTGCTTCGTGACCCGCGTCCGCCGACGCGCAGACGACGCTCAGCTCGTGATCGTCAACCATCACCTGTTCTTCGCGGACTTGGCGCTTCGCGACACCGGGTTTGCCTCCGTCTTGCCCGACTACGACGCGGTCATCTTCGATGAAGCGCATCAGATCGAGGACACCGCGACTCTCTTCTTTGGCTCGCGGGTCTCGACGGCGATGCTCGACAAGTTGGTCCGGGACGCCCGAGCGGCCTTGCGCAGCGGGCAAAGTGAAAAGAAGCAGGCAACGCGGCTTCTCGACGCGGTGCTCCAGCGATCCTCGAATTTTTTCAGCGCCCTCCCCGGCAGCGCCAACGGCGGCCGAGTCCCGTTGCCCCCAGAGCTGATCCCGGAAGGCGCGCTTTTCGCCTTGGACAACGCGCTCGCCGAGCTCGCCGCCTCGTTCCGGAACCTTCGGCCTCCGCGAGAGAATGCCTTGCAAATCGCCAGGCGCACAGACCGACTTCGCGATGCGCTGGGCTCTCTCGAAGCGCCGGGCCAGGTGAGCTGGGCGCAGGCGACCGGACGCAGCCCCGCCGTAGGCTCGAGCCCCATCGACGTGGGCCCGCTGTTGCGTGAGCGGCTGCACGAGCGGGTCCCCTGCGTGGTGTTTACCAGCGCAACGCTGACCACTGGCGGTGACTTCGGTTTCGTCAAGCACCGCCTCGGCATCGATCGCGAGGTCAGCGAAGAGCTCGTCGGTTCGCCTTTCCGATACGAAGAGCAAGCGGCGCTCTATGCGCCCCAGCACCTCCCTGACCCGCGCGCGTCGGACTTCCCGGACGCGGCGGCCGAAGAGATCGTGGAGCTCATCCGCATGTCAGAAGGGGGCGCATTCGTTCTTTCGACTTCGCTGCGCATGATGCGGATTCTCGCCAAGCGCGTCGGAGATCAACTCGATTACGACTGGTTCGTCCAAGGCGACGCACCAAAACAAACCTTGCTCGATCGATTTCGCGATCAGGGCAACGCCGTGTTGTTCGCGACCGCGAGCTTCTGGGAGGGTGTCGACGTCCCCGGTTCGGCGCTGCGGCTCGTCATCATCGATAAGCTCCCGTTCGACGTTCCAAGCGATCCGGTGATTGCCGCTCGCTGCGAACGTCTCGACGAGGCCGGCGAATCTTCGTTCATGCGCTACCTCGTGCCAGCGGCTGCGCTTTCCCTGAAACAGGGCTTTGGACGCCTGATCCGCACCCGACAAGATCGAGGCGTCGTCGCTATTCTCGATTCGAGAATTCGCCGTAAAGGCTATGGAAAAGTGTTTCTTCGAAGCCTTCCGCCGGCGCGCGTCTGCGACCGCCTCGACGAGGTTCGGGAGCTCTTGATCTCCGCGAGCCAACACCCCAACATGTCGTCGGTATCTGCGTCTTGAAGGAGGCACCTTGACTCAAGCCGTCGCCCAGAAGCAAGGCTCCGCCGCCATCCCCGAAGCCGAACATCGGATCGAACCCACCTCACAGTCCAAGCTCGACGAAGCGCTTGCGATCCTCGAGGACCACAAGAACGAATGGGTGGCGCTCGACCTCGACGAACGCATCGAGATGCTGGAGCACGTGCGAGAGCGAGCTGTCGAAGTTGCCGAGCGCTGGGTCGCCGCATCTGTGGAAGCGAAGGGTATGACCTTTGGCGGAGCCGAAGAAGGCGAGGAGTGGCTGGTCGGCCCTTCCGCCGTCGTCAAGAACATCACCCTGCTCATTGCATCGCTCCGCGACATCCAAGAGCGGGGGGTGCCTCAACTTCCGACGGCAGCCTTCGCGCGCCCCGATGGGCAAGTGGTGGCGCCGGTGTTCCCGGCCGATGGGTTCGATGGACTGCTCTTTCAAGGCTTCACGGCCGAGGTTTGGATGCAGCCCGGTGTCCGGCTCGAGGAGCTGAGCCAGGACCAGGCCTCGTTTTACCGGGAAAAGTCGCCCAGAGGGAAGCTGGCCCTGGTGCTGGGCGCAGGAAACGTCTCCTCGATCGGGCCGATGGACACCCTCTACAAGCTCTTCGTAGAGGGTCAGGTCGTCCTGTTGAAGATGAATCCGGTCAACGAATACCTCGGCCCGTTCATCGACGAAATGTTCGAGCCGCTCCGCGAGCGAGGCTTTTTTCGGCTCGTGTACGGGGGCGCGACCGAGGGTGATTACCTTTGCCTGCACCGTCTGGTCGAGGAAATCCACGTCACCGGTTCGGACAAGACCCACGACGCAATCGTCTTTGGCGTCGGCGAAGAAGGCGCGCGCAGAAAAGCAGCCGATGATGCACGCAACCCCAAGCGACTCACCTGTGAGCTCGGCAATGTGAGCCCGATCATCATCGTCCCCGGCCCCTGGTCGCAGAAGGACCTCGACTTCCACGGCGTGAACATCGCGTCCACCATCGTCAACAACGCGGGCTTCAACTGCACGGCGACGCGGGTGATCGTGCAGCACGAGAAATGGGACCGACGCGACGCCCTGCTCGACGCGCTGCGAAAGGCATTCAAAAAGGCCGCCGATCGGAAGCCATACTATCCTGGCGCCCACGAGCGTCAAAAGACGTTCGTCGAGCATCACCCTGACGCCGAGCTATTCGGCGCCAAGGGTGAAGGCCGGGTGCCTTGGACGCTGATCCACCACCTCGACCCTCGCCACGCCGATGACATCTGCTTCAACACCGAGTCCTGGTGCGGACAGACCAGCGAGGTCGCGCTCCCGGCCTCGTCGATTGTCGAATACATCGACGCGGCAGTTGAGTTCTGCAACGAGCGCGTCTGGGGCACGCTTGCCTGCAGCATCATCGTCCATCCGAAGTCCCTCAAGGACCCGGCGGTCGCCGAGGCCGTCGAGCGCGCGATCGCCAACCTCCGGTACGGAGCCATTGCCGTCAACCATTGGTCAGGGCTGATCTACGGATTCGCGACGCCCACCTGGGGCGCATTCCCCGGGCACGAACGCAAAGACATTCGATCGGGACAAGGCGTCGTGCACAACACCTTCATGTTCGACCGGCCGCAAAAGTCGGTGCTCCGAGGCCCGTTCCGCGTGTTCCCGAGGCCCGCCTGGTTCGTCGACAACGATAGAGCGCTCGCGGTCGGTCCGAAGCTCACGTATTTCAACGCCGACCCGTCTTTGGCCAGGCTCCCAGGCCTCATCTGGGCCAGCATGTTCGGCTAGCGGTCGCGACGCGCCAGCAGGGCTTCGTAGGTGCGCCCGGGTTCGGCCTCGCGTGCAACCTCGAGGCCGGCGGCGTGCCAGCCCGGTTCCTGGAGCTGGCCGAACGCGTCACGCGCACCTTCGTGCCCGGCCCGCTGGTCGACGACGTGCTCGAAGCCGGAGGCGAGCAAGGCTTCGGCCGCCCTGAGCGAGCGGTTGCCCGACCGACAGCCGACCACCAACTTGCTCTCTTTCGGAAACACAGCGGCGACCACCGACATGAAGTCCCCGTTTGGGCGCATGCCCGACGGCGTGGCGTGCAACAGAGGGATGTTGTACGCGCCGACCGCATGCCCTTCATCGAACTCCGGAATCGAGCGAACGTCGAGGTACGCGTAGCCTTCGTCTTCGAGGAGCGCGGAGGCCTCCAGCGGCGAAACCCTTTTAACGGTCATGCTTTGCTTCTAGGGAACATCGACTTCGGGGCAAGTGGGCAGCTCAGCCGCGCGCGCCTTTGAGAAACAGGTTCTCCAGCGACTCCCGCTCCGGAATCATCGCGTCGAGCCGGGCGCCGGCTGCGCTCGAGATCCGGAGGACCTCGTCGACTGCCTGCTGGCCGTTGACCTGCAGCGTGAGATGGCCGGCCCCGCCATCGAGAATCGTCCCCCGCGACGCGAGCGAATCTCTGAGCTTCTGTGATGCGCTACTCAGTCGAATCTCGACGCGCCGCCCAGCGGACTCCAGGAGGTCGTGCACCTGGCCCTCCGAGGTGATTTCGCCCTGCTGCATGATTGCGACGCGGTCGCAGAGGAGCTCCACGTCGCTCAGAATGTGGCTCGTGAACAGGAGCGTCTTTCCGCGCTCGCGCTGTTCGAGCAAGACGTCGCGCACCTCTTTGCGGCCGATGGGGTCGAGCCCGCTCATCGGCTCATCGAGCACCAAGAGCTCCGGGTCGTGCAGGAGCGCCTGTGCGAGCCCGATGCGTTGCATCATGCCTTTGGAGAACTTGCCGATCGGTCGATCCGTGGCGTGCCGAAGACCGACCTTGTCGATCATCTCTTCGGAGCGTGCGCGGCGTTCGTGCTTTTCGAGGCCTACGAGCCGACCGCAGAGGTCCAGGAACTCGATTGGCTTGAGGTATTGATAGACGTATGGGTTTTCCGGCATGTAGCCTACGCGCTTCGCTGCTTCACGGTCGCCGGACGGGCGCCCGAAAATTCGGATCTCGCCTTTGGTAGGAAAAATCAGGCGAAGAATCGACTTGATGGTGGTCGTCTTGCCCGCGCCATTGGGCCCGAGCAGGCCAAAGATCTCGCCGCGCTTGACGGAGAAGCTCGTCCCGCGCACGGCGTCCACGCGCTTGCGGAAAAAGCCGATGTGGAAGGTCTTGTAGAGGCCATTCACCTCGAGCACCAAGTCGTCACGCATCGAGCACTCCGAGAAGGGCACGGACGACTTCCTCGACGTCGGCGTTCCGCATCTGTGGATAGAGAGGAAGCGCGATGCCACGCGTCGCAATGTGCTCGGCGATTGGCAGCGAAGCGTCGCTTCCGGCAAAGCTGCCGAGCTTGTGAATCGCAAAAGAGAGAACGCCGGCTTCGACGCCCCGATCGTGGAGCTCTTCGCAAACCGACTTGCGAGCGAAGCCTTGTGGAAGAATGGCTCCAAAGGTCTGGTAGTTGGACTCCGCGCCGTCTGGGGTTGTTTGAATGTCGAGCGCCCCACCGAGCGCCTTTGCATAGAGCGCGGCCAGCTCACGCCTTCTTCCAAGAATTTCATCGAGCCGTTGAAGCTGTGAGAGCCCGAGTGCAGCGGCAATCTCGGTCATGCGCGAGTTCCCGGCAGCGACGACGAACTCACCGCCGAGCTGTCCATGGTTGCGCAGTGTCCGCAGCTTGTCGGCGACGTCGTCGTCGTCGGTGAGGCACATCCCACCTTCGCCTGTCGTCAAGATCTTTCGTGGATGAAAGCTCAGGCAAGACACGACGCCGAGGCTGCCGCAGGGACCGCTGGCAAAGCGGCTTCCGAGCGCGCACGCCGCGTCTTCGATGATCGGCAATGAACCCAGGGCCTCCCGAATCGCCTGGGCGCGTGCTGGGTTGCCGAACTGATCGATGACGATGGCCACCTTGGTGCTGCCGCTCCGTGCTTCGCGGAGCGCCTCTGCGGTGCTGTTCCACTCGCCTTGATCGACATCGACGAAGCGCACTTTCGCCCCGGCCACCCGAATTGCATGCGCCGGGCTCGGCCAGCTGAGCGCCGGGCAGAGGGCCTCGTCTCCCGGGCCGACTTGCAGCGCCTTGAGCGCGAGCTGGAGCGCGGAGGTGCCACTCGACACGGCGACCCCGTGCCGACGGCCAAGCAGCGCGGCGACCGCCTGCTCGAAGCGCTCGACCAACGCCCCTTGAACGAGCTGCCCAGACTCCAAAACGGCCGCGACCGCGCGGCGTTCGTCCTCGCCAATCCATGGTTTTGCTAGGTGAATCAAGGTCTGAGCATCTTACCAATCGGTCGCCCAAACGACCAGATTGCGGGGCCCGGCTGGCGGCCGCACCCTTAGAGGCGTGGAACTCGCGCTTCAGCTCGACGCCCTGGAACGAGCTTTGACCCGGTTGGGGATACGCTTCCTCGAAGAAGAGCTCCCCGAGGAGTCCCATGTCGACGGAGGGCTCTGCCGGGTCCAGGGGGAAATGCTGCTCTACGTGTCTCCCAGTGCCCCACCCTGGCGCCGCGCCGAGGTGCTGCTCGATGCGCTTCGCCGCCTGCCCCATCAGGAGATCTGGCTCCCTCCAGAGATCCGCCAGCTACTGTCTAGCGATGATTTCTGCGGCAAGCCCGTTCGGCTGTTACGCTTGAAAGACGAGGAAACATAGTGGGTGGTCTTGGCTTGATACTTTCGGGGGGTGGTGCGCGAGGCGCGTACGAGGTTGGAGTTCTCCAATACATCTTCAGCGAGTTCCTCGACTCGAAGGGCAAGGCACCGAAGGTCGACCTGATCTCGGGGACCAGTGTCGGCGCCGTCAACGGCGCCTTCATCGCCTCTGCCATCGGCGATGTGCCGGCCGGGGTGAAGCAGCTCGTTTCCATTTGGACCGAGCTCGAGCTGCCTCAGGTGCTTGGTTTTGGTCTGCGTCAGGCCGCAGGCCTCTATCGCGTGCTTCTCGGCGGCTCCGGCCAGGGGCGCGGCGTCTTCGACCCGGCCCCGCTCTCGGCTCTGGTGGGCCGAAACGTTCGCTGGCGGCGGCTCAGACAGAACATTCGAAGCGGTGCGCTTCGAGCGCTCACGGTGAGCACCACACACGTCGGCACCGGGCAACCTGTGATTTTCGTCGATGCGGCTCCGGGCATTGGGATTCCGGAGAGCCTGGGCCTTCATGCGTTGGTGCGCCGCGCTCGGATCGGCCAACACCATGTGCTCGCTTCCGCCGCGATTCCGCTCATCTTTCCGCCGGTCGAGATCGGCGACGAGATCCATTGCGACGGCGGCCTTCGCCTCAACACGCCGATGGGCCCTTCGGTGCATCTCGGCATGAACCGTTTGCTCGTCATTGGGCTCTCGACGCCGCACTCGCCCGACCGGCGGGCCGTGAAAGACGGCAAGTACCCGGGCGCAACGTTCATGCTCGGAAAGGTGCTCAACGCCTTCCTTCTCGACCACGTGAACACCGACCTCCTCGAAGTACAGCGTATCAACGACTTCCTTCGCGATGGCGTGCGCGCCTACGGTCCGGAGTTCCTCGACCGCATCAACGAAGCCGCCAAAGCGCGTGGCGCTCTGGCGAAGCGCCGCCTGCTCAGCTCCTTGGTTCTTCGACCCACCGTCGACATTGGACAAGTCGCTTCGGAGTACCTCGCCTCCAACCGAGTGCGCTTTGGCAAGAGCCTCGGGCGCGCGTTCATCAGCATGCTCGATGTTGGCGCCGGAGCGGACGCGGACTTGGCCAGCTACCTCCTGTTCGACGGGGGTTTTGCGCAGACCCTCATCGAGATGGGCCGGCGCGATGCACACGCCAAGCGAGATGAAATCGAGGCATTTCTTTTCGAGGACCCCGATTCGATCCTGTCCCCGGCGCCAACTGTGGGATCGATGTCACATTCAGCGTCCAAACTCCCGGAATAGCTGGTGGTTTGGGCGATTGGAGCACTGTGGACAAAGAGTGGAACCCTGACGCAAAGGTCAGTGCTATTGTAATATTTTACCCACAACGTTGGGTGTGGTAGGCTCGAAAAGTGGCTCAACCAAGCGTCGCGCACATCTCCGAAAACGCGACCCAACTGTCTCAGCGTCTCGTTCAGAACATCGCGCTGGTCGTTCGGGGCAAAGAAGAGGTCATCAAGCTGTCGGTCGTCTCGCTTTTGGCCCGCGGGCACCTGCTGCTCGAGGACGTTCCAGGGGTCGGCAAAACGACCTTGGCTCGCGCCCTGGCGGCGTCGGTCGGTGTGACGTTTCGACGCCTTCAATGCACCTCCGACCTCATGCCGACCGATGTCCTCGGCGGAAACGTGTTCAACCAATCGAAGAGCACCTTCGAGTTTCGGCCTGGCCCGATTTTCACGCAGGTTCTGCTCGCCGACGAGGTGAACCGAACGACGCCCAAAACGCAAAGCGCGCTTCTCGAAGCGATGGACGAACGGCAGGTCTCGATTGACGGAGAGACGTACGGTCTCGAAGAGCCGTTCTTCGTGGTCGCGACGCAGAACCCGCAGGAGTTCTACGGAACCTACCCGCTGCCCGAGTCGCAGCTCGACCGATTTCTCGTACGGCTCAGCGTTGGCTATCCGCCGCCCAGTGTCGAACGAGAGGTGCTCAATCGTCGTGGCTCGGACCCGGTCGAACAGCTCAACCCAACGATGAGCGCAAACGAGCTTCGGCACGTTCAGCAGGCGGTCGACTCCGTACGGGTCGACGACGCTGTCCTCGATTACTTGCATCGAATCGTCATCGCGACGCGAAATACGCCGCTTTTGTCGGTCGGCGTGTCCACCCGAGGGGCGCTTGGCTTCGAGCGTGCGTCGCGGGCGAGGGCGCTGGTCGAAGGGCGCTCCTTCGTGCTGCCCGACGACGTCAAGGCCCTCGCGGGCCCCGTCCTGGCCCACCGTGTGAAGGTCAGCGGCGGCATGGGGGGAGCCGCGGTTCGTGACGATGCGCAGCGCGTGATTCGCGAGCTTCTCACCGTCGTCTCTGTCCCTCTCTGATCGGGCCGGACGATGCGGATCTTTCGGCGAAAGCGGAGCAGGCGAAGGTTTCGACTGACGCGCGAGGGGCGGGCGTTCCTCTTCGTCACCGTCGGTGTCGGTCTCGCTGCGGTGAACACAGCAAATAACCTTCTGTACCTAGTGCTCGGCCTGCTTCTCAGTCTGCTCCTGGTGAGCGGTGTCTTGAGTGACCTCGCGCTCTGGAAGCTCCAAATCTCGCGCAATCTGCCCGCTCGACTCTTTGCAGGGCGGCGCTCGCTCATCGACATCGCATTACTCAACGAGAAGCGCTGGCTCTCCAGCGTCTCGGTCGAAGCCATCGATGAGGTTGACGGTGTGGATACGGAGGCCGCGCGTTTCGTTCGGGTCGCGCCCGGAAAGACGGAGGTCGCGAGCTATCGCTTCGAGTCACCGCGCCGGGGGCTTTTCGAGCTCGGAACCGTGCGGGTTCTCACGCGCTATCCGTTCGGCCTGATCGAAAAAGGCTACACCATCTTCTTGCCCGACGAGATCGTCGTCTATCCGCGGCTGCTCGAGCACGTTGCCACGCCGGCCCTCCGCCCGATGCAAGGGGACGCTGCGCCCATTCACCAGACCGGCCGCGGAAGCGAGTTTGCGGGCAGCGTGCGCTTTTACCGTGAGGGCGACGAGGCTCGAGACATCCACTGGAAACGAACCGCAAGCCGAGGCGAGCTCGTCGTTCGCGAACACGAGCAGGACTCCAGCGCGCTCGTCACCCTCACCGTCGACAACCTGATCCCCTCCGGGCTCGACGACGAAGCGGCATGGCAAGAGCGGTTTGAAACGTCGATTTCCGAGGTCGCAACCTTGGCTTCCGTCTATCTCACGCAGGGCATTTCGGTGCAGGTTCAGTCGAGCAGCAGCGTCTCGCCATTGGTGCCTGGCGGCACGCCGCCCGACCCCATCTGGCACTTTCTCGCGCTCCTTGCGCCCGCCCGCGCCGCTGCCCACCGCCGCGACCCGAAGCACAAAAGGCGCGCGGCATGAAATTCAGCTCCGCCCACAAGCTCGTGACGTACCTGTTTGCAGCGCTCGGCCTCATCGCGCTCTTGCTCGGCACGACGTTCAGCCCCGTTGAAGCAACGCTCGTCGTCTTGGCTTTCGCGGCCAGCTGGTTTGCCGAGCCGCCGCTCCTCGACCGCCCGGGCTACTCGCGTTTCTGGAACATCGCCGCGGTGTTGGTTCTCGTCCTCCAAATCGCGCGAGCGATGGCCGGAGAGTCTATCTTGTCGGTTGGCGTGCAGTACGCCGCATTCCTTCAGATCTCACGCCTCTCGCATCGAAAGACGGCAGCGGACTACCAGCAAATTGCGATCCTCGGTTTCCTGCACCTGATCGCAGGCACCGTGTTCTCGACTGGCCTCGACTATGCGGTCGTCTTCTTTGGTTTCGTCATCGTCATGCCGTGGATGCTCGCACTCACGCATCTACGAAAAGAGCTCGAGATTGCGCACGGCTCAGACGGCCCCGTTCTCCGCGGCGAGCTCCAAAGCAAAAAGCTCGCGACCCCGGCGTTCTTCGGCGGTACGACGCTTCTCGCGGTTCCGCTCTTCGTCTTGACCGCCGCCATGTTCTTCGCGTTTCCGCGGGTTGGCTTCGGTTTCCTTTCCAATCTGGGCGTGCGGCCACAGTCGGTGGCCGGCTTCGGTGACGACGTCGAGCTCGGCGGCTTCGGCACGATTCGCGACGACCCCACCGTCGTCATGCGCGTCAAACCCAAAAACCGGCCCGACCCGCCGCGGCGCTCGCTCGACCTGCGCCTCCGGGGCACCTCGTTCGACCGTTACAGCGACGGCCGCTGGTCGCGTTCGCCCATCGCCGGCGAAGAGCTGAAACGACTCCAAGACACGTACATGGTTTTCCGTCCGCCAAAGCCGGGAGACCGGGAGTATGAGATTATCCTCGACCCGATGGATGAGGCGGTCTTGTTCTTGCCCGAGGGCACGGTGTCCTTGCAGCTTCCGCCGACGGTCCGCGCCGGCCGCAATCGCTACCGACGCATCACGCGCTCGCCGGGGCTCGACGTGCGTTACCAGGGGCGCGTCCAAGGACCTCTGACCTACAAGGCCTTCGCCAAGGCGAAGTCGCGCGGCTTTCGGGAGAACATCCCGAACCGCCTGCGAAGCCGCTATCTCGAGGTTCCGCCTGACTACGACCGAGTCGAGGCCTTGGCCCGAGAGGTGGTGAACGGCGTCTCCAACCCGCACGCCCAAGCTCAGTTTGTCGAGCGCTACCTCCGAGGTGGAGGCAAGTACCGCTATACGCTCGAGCAGCCCGACACCGAAGGCAAGGACCCGCTTCAGGTCTTCCTGTTCGAAGCCAAGGCGGGTCATTGCGAGTACTTCTCGACCGCGATGGCCATCATGATGCGCTCCCTCGGACTGCCGGCACGCAACGTCACCGGCTTCCTCGGTGCGGACTACAACCCCTACGGCGACTACTACGCCGTTCGTAACGGACACGCGCACAGCTGGGTAGAAGTGCTCATCGACGGTCGCTGGGTCACGTTCGACCCGACGCCGGCCTCCGGTCAGGTCTTCGCGGCGCCGTCCGGCTTGGCCGTGAAAATGCGGCAGATCCTCGATGCGATGCGCGTCCGCTGGGCCGAGTACGTCGTCGAGTACAACATCCGCGACCAGGCCAAGGCGCTGCAGGGCCTCGCCGCATGGTATCGATCCCTGCGCGGAGATCGCGGTGCAAAGCCGTTCAGCGCGGACGGTCCGTCGAACGGCCAGAACGAATTGGGGCCGATCCCGTTCCGCCCCGACTGGCGTTGGTTCGTTGCTATCATGAGCGTCTTCGGCGTTGGCGTCCTGTGGGTTCGATGGCGCCGCAAACGCCGTCGCCGAACCCGTGCGGGGCGGCAACTCGACCCCAACCGCGACCGCGCAGTTCGTCTCTACCTTACACTCGAGAGCAGCCTTCGAAGCGCAGGGCAAGCGCGCCCGCCGGATCTCACACCGATCGAGCACGCCGAAGAGCTCGACCGCGCCGGGTTCGCCGCGTCCGATGAAGTTCGCGAGGTCACCGATGCGTACCTCGCGGCGCGCTTCGGCGAAGCGACCTTGCCGCTGCACGACTACAAGCGGCTGCGCCAGTTGAGCCGCGGGGTTCGAGCCAAGGCGAAGCGCGCGCCTACTTCGTGAGGAACCAGCCCAGGGCCACACCAAGCGCGGCGAGCGCAACGACGCCGGCGACGATCAGGGCCACCTTGGAGCCGCCGGGCTTGCCTGCGGGAGCCGCTTCGCTCTTCTGCTTTGGCTTCTTCTTCTCTTTGGCCGGCTTTTCCGACTGCGGGTCTACGATGGAGATCGGGGCCGCACCCGGCGGGCGGAAGGTCATCACGGGCGACCCATCTTCGCCTTTGACGCGCGGCGCCGGAATCAGCGACGGGCCCATCGGCACCCCGGCTGGGCGCTCAGCCGCTGGCCTGCTGCTCTTGGACTCGAACCAGCCCATCGTGGCGCCTGGCGGTGCGCTGCTGCGCACGTTTTCGATTGCCGTCTCGACTTCCGAATCACCGGCAAACCAATTGCTGGGGTCGACGAAGTCCGAAGCCACCAGCGGCCTTGCGCCTTCATCGTCGGGATTGAGCCTGAACGGCTTCGACGGGTCGGCCGGGACGTTGACCGAGCTGTCGAGCGACGTGAACCTGGCGAGCTCTTCTTGGATCATGCCGTCGATCATCATCGGCTGTGGCGGCACCGACTTCTGGCGCTCGAGCGCCGCTTTGACGAGGTTGGCGATGTCGTACGAGGTCACCTTCATCTGATGATGAAAGAGATAGCTCGCCAGCGCGTCGCCAAACTCACGCGCCGTCTGGAACCGATCGTCCGGCTTTTGGGCAAGCGATTTCAGGAGCATCGTTTCGAACTGCGGGTCGACCTCGGGGTGGTCGCCTACCAGGCTGGGGACGTCGGCATTCGAAACCGCCTGGACCGTATCGTAGTCGGTTTCCCCGAGAAACAGACGGCGCCCCGAAAGCATTTCCCAAACGCAAACGCCGAGCGCGAAGATGTCGGCCCGCGCATCAACCGACTGCCCGTTTGCCACCTCGGGCGACAGGTAGCTGAACTTCCCCTTCACGACGCCGGGGTCCGTTCGCTCCAGCTGCGTTCGCGCCTTGGCCAGGCCGAAATCGGTGACCTTCACCTCGCCCCGCTTGCTGATCAGGATGTTCGGCGGCGAGACGTCCCGGTGAACCAGCTCGACCAGCTTTCCGTCGTCGTCGAGAAGCTCATGGGCGTAACTCAACCCGCGGCACGCTTCCATTGCAATGTAGATGACGTCCTTGAGAGGGAAAGGCTGCCGCTTGAGCCGCAGGGTCTCCATGATCTTTTTCAGGTTCGTTCCGTCGACGAACTCCATCACGATGAAAAAGCTGTTGTCCGACTTCCCGATGTCGAAAACGCTCACGATGTTCGCGTGCGACAGCCGGGCGCCTAGCCGAGCCTCGTCCAGAAACATCCCGATGAAGTTCGTGTGCGAGGCGAGATGCGGCAGAACGCGCTTGATCGCGACGCGTTTCTTGAAACCTTGAACACTCGTGGCTTCCGCAAGGAAAACCTCGGCCATCCCGCCGGCTTCAAGTCTTTCGATCAGGTTGTATCTCTGATCGGTCATCTCAGCTCGTCCGCCCTCCCCTGAGGCGTTTTTCCATTGTCCTTTGCGGGCACTGGCCTGGTCAAGGAAGGGATGCGATTGACACGGTGCCCCGGCGGCGCTTGACTGCTGCCGTGCCCCGCTCTCCAAAGCCACTTCGAATCGCCCCGTCCGTGCTTTCGGCTGATTTTGGCCGCCTCCAGGCTGAAGTCCAGGCAGTCGACAAGGCGGGCGCCGACTGGATCCACGTCGACGTCATGGACGGCCGTTTCGTGCCCAACATCACAATCGGCCCCGTGGTGGTCAGAGCCATCCGCGCTGCGACCAAGAGCGTAGTGGACGTTCACCTCATGATCGTCGAACCAGAGAAGTATGTTCAGTCGTTTGCCGAGGCTGGCGCCGACGTCATCACAGTGCACGCGGAGGCCAGCACGCACCTGCACCGCACGCTTCAGCAAATCCGCGCTCTCGGAAAGCGCGCCGGCGTGTCGTTCAACCCCCATACCCCTCCCGATTGCCTACAATACGTCCTGCCCGACGTCGACCTGATCCTCGTCATGAGCGTCAATCCTGGGTTCGGCGGCCAGAGCTTCATCCCGTCCGCCACCAACAAACTCGCTCGGATTCGCGCCATGATTGACGAGTCTGGTTTCGACATCGACCTCGAAGTCGACGGCGGCGTCAAGCCCGGCACTGCACGCCAAGTCGTCGAGGCGGGCGCCGACGTCATCGTCGCGGGCAGCGCGGTCTTCAACCACGACGACTACGCGGCCGCCATCGAGGCGATCCGAAAGGACGGCGCGTGAACGACGACGCAGCGCTCACCAAGGAATTCGTCGACCGCAAAGTCACCAAGCGGAAGCTTCGCAAGAGCAGATTGGTCGTCGAAGATGGGCCTGAAAAAGGCAAGCGAATCGACATCGCCAGCGAGCGTATGACCATCGGCGAAAGCGTCATCTGCGACCTGACGCTCAACGACACCGCGGTGAGCGGCACGCATTGCGAAATCATCGCTAAAGAGAACGGCTTTTTGCTGCGAGACCTCGGATCGGCCAACGGGACTTGGGTCGCAGGGGTTCGCGTGCGGGAGGCATGGCTCGAACCGGGCATGCCCTTGCGCATCGGGCGAACGGTCCTTCGCTTCGAGCACGGCCCGGGCACCATCGAAATCGAGCTCAGCCGGCGCGAGAAGTTCTACGAGCTCATTGGCCACGGCGTCCGCATGCGCGAGATCTTCGCCGTCCTCGAGAAGGTGGCTGCATCGGACCTGACCGTCCTGGTTCGTGGTGAAACCGGCACCGGCAAAGAGCTCGTTGCGCGCGCCATTCACCGCGCTTCAAGGCGCGCACAGCGCCCGCTCATCGTTCAGGATTGCAGCGCGATTCCAGCCAACCTCATCGAAAGCATTTTGTTCGGCCACGAGCGCGGCTCGTTCACCGGCGCCGCCGACCGCAAGCGCGGTTGCTTCGAAGTGGCCGACGGCGGCACCCTGTTCCTCGACGAGATCGGCGAGCTCGACATCAGCCTTCAGCCGAAGCTTCTGCGCGTCCTCGAGACGCGGGAAGTCCAACGCGTCGGTGGGACGCGCATGATTCCGGTCGACGTGCGCGTCGTGGCCGCCACCAACCGCGACCTCCGCCAGATGGTCAACGAGGGCACGTTTCGCGAAGACCTCTACTACCGTTTGACCGTCGTCCAGGTCGACTTGCCCTCGCTCCGCGAGCGCACCGAAGACATCCCTGCGCTTGCCGGGCAGTTTCTGGAAGAGTCAGCAAAGCGCGGCCAGCGAGAGGGCGCGAGCTTCTCGATTACCGATGACGCGATGACGAAGCTCCAGGCCTACCCTTGGCCGGGAAACGTCCGCGAGCTCAAGAACACCATCGAGCGCGCCGTGTCCCTTGCCGATGGAACAGAGCTCGGCATGCATGACCTCATGCCGGCTTCGCAGAAAACGCCGCCGATGGTGTTTCCCGGCGGCACCGCCGAGCAGTTCGTCGACAACGACATCCCCTTCAAAGACGCCAAGCAGCGAATCGTCGATGCCTTCGAAGCGCAATACCTCAAGGCCGTGCTCGACAAGCATGGCGACAACATCAGCCGGAGCGCACGAGCCGCCGGCCTTACCCGCTACCACCTCCGCGAGCTCGCTAAGCGTTACGGATTGCGCGGCGAAACCAGCGACCCCGGCGACGAAGATTGAGCGATCGGCGTCGCTCCCGCCTATGATGGAAGTGATGGCTCGGGGCTCAGTTCTCTTCATCGCGGCGCTTGCCGTCGGCTGGCCGGACTGGGTTTCAGCCGACGCGGCTGTCGGCCAACCCGCGGCGCCCGCGCCATCGTGGGCCAAGTCGGTCGAAGTCGTGAACGACGGCGCCCCCGTGATGCTCGCACCCGACGGCAGCTCACGTCGCCGCGGGACCGTCGGCGCCGGCACGCGCCTCGGCTTCACGCGGAGGGTCTTCGGCGAGGGTTGCTCGACCGGGGTCTGGTACGAAACCAGCGACGAGCTCTTCATCTGCGGAGGGCACGTGCAACCTTCGCCCGAGCCCCCTGGCCTCAAGCGCGACGAGCTCACCGGCCGAAGCGCGCGCCTGCCCCAGCGCTACGCCTTCGTCCGCTTCGACGGCACTCGTGCGTACGCCCACCCGAGCGACTACTTCCGAAGCGATTACAGCGAAGCGCTCGGCAAGGGCTACGGAATCGTGATTACCGGCGAGCAGGTGTATGAGGGCGTCGAGTTCATCCGCACGCGCCGCTACCTCTGGATCGAACGCGGCTCGGTTCACTTCGTCGACGGGAGCGCGTTCACCGGCGTGAAGCTCCGCCGCGGCAAGCCGCTCGACGTCGCATGGGTTTCGCCCAAGCCCGCCAAGCTCTTTGAGACGCCCAACGGCCGCGTTCGCAAACGCCTCGACCGCCACGCCGCGGTCCACATCCAATCGAGCCAAGGCGCCTGGAGCAAGCTCGCCGGGGGAGGGTGGATGCGCACCGCCAACCTCGCGCGCGCCGTGCGCGTCGAACCCCCCGAAGGCGTGGGCCCGACCGACCGTTGGATCGACATCGACATCGACCAGCAAATCCTCGTCGCCTACGAAGGCCCCAGGCCGACCTTCGCGACCTTGGTTTCGACCGGCCGCAACAGCAAGCAATCCGAAACCCCAGTCGGGGTGTTCCAAATCTGGGTCAAGCTCCAATACTCCGACATGGACGACATCGAGCGCACCGACGTCGACAAAAATTATTCGATTCAAGATGTCCCCTGGGTGCAGTTCTTCAAAGGCAGCTACGGCTTCCACGCCGCGTTCTGGCACAACGACTTCGGCCGCCGCCGAAGCCACGGATGCATCAACCTCTCGCCTGCGGACGCTCGCTATCTGTTTCAGTTCAGCCAGCCGGTCTTGCCGCCCGGTTGGAACGCGATCCTCCCGATGCCCGAAGACCGCCCGACCACGGTGCAGGTTCGCGCAAAGGACTGACTCGCCTAGGCCTCCATGAGCTCTTTGACGTTGTCGAGCGCCAACTGGAACTCCCGCGCGTTGCGCCGGACGAGGACGTGCTCGGCTAGCCTGCCCAACAAGGGAATCGGGACGCTGTACTCGATCTCGAGGGTCAGCTCCGTCCCTTCGTCATGGGGTTCGACGCAATACCCAAACGTGCTGCTGACCATTCCGATCGTCTGATGCACGCCACATTTGTTGGGAGCATGCTCGACGACCGTGCTCTGCCCGCGGAGTAGACGCCCTATCATTTTGGCGGTCCATTCGAACTGTTGCCCTGCGCCTGTCCCGATCACGTTCCGAACTTCGACGATGCTTGGCAGCCACTCCGCCAAGTTCATGGGCTCGTCCACATACGCGAATACTCGGTCCGCGGGTGCGTGGATTTCGATGCTGTTCTTCCAGGTGGCCATTCGCCCGAGCTCCTCGGTCGAGAGTTAAGTGTACTTTGGCTAGTTCTCGATCATTTCCTTGATATTGTCGAACGCGAGTGCGAAGTCCCGCGCGTCCCGCCTCACCGCGAGCCGCACGGCCAGCTTTCCCAAGACCGGCACAGGAACGCTGTATTCGATATCGATACGGAGCACCGCCCCTTCTTCATAGGGCTCGACCGCCAACGTCCAACCGCTACCAATCGTGCCGATGCTCTGGTGGACGGCGCAATTGTTTGGAGGGTACTCCACCACCGTGCTCTGCCCGCGAAGCCGCAGCCCGGCCATTTGTAGGTCCACTCGTACTGTTGCCCGGCGCCCGTCCCGACGACGTTCCGAACCTCGACCAGGCCCGGAAGCCAGTCAGGGAGCCTCGACGGCGCGGTCACATAGGCAAACACGCGCTCGGGCGCTGCGTCGATCACCATGCGCTTACTCACTGAGGCCATCGGAATGGGGTTCCTTGCGACGTGGCTGACGAACATAGGGACAGCCCGCACGCCCGTCCATACGCAATTATTTACCCGGACTTCGGAGCAGGCCTGGCAGGCACCAAAGCGGGCACAGCAGCAGAAATAGGATTTGGCAGCCACTCTCCGCCCTGCGGGCCGACATGGCTAGACGCTCATCCGGAGCTTGCCTAGAACGGCCCACCGCCTAGCGAGCTCCGCCCCGCCCCAACCGGCGTGAGACTTTCGACACAACACCCGCCGCCCCTGTCCGATGACCGGGCATGGTGTTCGCCGAGTACACGTTGCTGACAGGAATCGTCGTCCTAACGGCGGGCCTAGCCCTCTACGCCCTCGGCGTCCCCCTCGTGCAAGCATTTTACTTCACGAAGCTCTTTATCCTTTTACCGGTGCCCTGAGAGAGGAAGGCAGTCATGAGAATCGAAGCGGAAAACAACAAGACGTTGCTCGCCGACAAGCGTGGCTTGACCACGGTCGAGTACATCATCGTGCTCGGCTTGATAGCCGTGGTGGGTATCGCGGCTTGGCAGCAATTCGGCGAAACCCTGATCGGCGAAGTCGAAGCGGCGGACGGATACATCGCGGACGTCGTGCAGTAGCAGGCTGTGCAATGAAGACTGCGATAACCATCGCTGCGGGTCTGGCTTTATGCGTTGCCGCAACAGCAGCGTTCTGCGATTGGCGACGAGGCGAGATCCCCAATTGGCTGACGCTCCCGGTCCTCCTGCTCGCTCCATGGAGCTACGGCCTGGCGTTTGGCATTGAATACGCCCTCCATAGCCTCGCGGCCGGGCTTTTGGGCGGCTTAGTGCCGTACCTCCTGTTTCGCCGCGGCGCGATGGGGGGCGGCGACGTCAAGCTCTTTGGCGCCCTTGGCGCGGTGATGGGCTTCGACCTGCTTCTCGGCGTCGAGATCCAGCTGGCGGCTTGCGTGGCGGCCTTGGTCGTCGCCAGTGCGGCGCTCGCCCGGAAGGGGGCGTTGACCAGCACTCTGAAGAACGCACTGGTCGTGGCCTTGGGCCCTGTGCTTCCACGGCGGTGGCGTCGCGAATCGTGCAACGCGCTGGCCGCTCCCATTCGAATGGGCGCGCCGGTCTTCGCGGCGACGGTATTCTTCGCGGCTCCGCATCTCTTGTTGGCATGGGCCACGCCGTGACGAGAGCGATGTCGAATTCCGAGTCGCTATTTGCAGACAAACGCGGCGTAGTCTTTCTCGAGCTCCTCATCGCGTTCGTTCCGATGTGGACGTTCTTCCTGTGCGTTCTTCAGCTCGCGTTCATCGGCCACGCAGACCTGATGGTGAAGCATTCCGCTGACTCGGCTGCACGGTCCGCCGTAGTAGTTCTGCCCGACGATCCAAACGAATACGGCGGGGAGGCCGAGCTGAGCGTGGACCGAAATCCCATAACGGCATCTGATCTGGGTGTTGCGCTCGCGCGAATCGGGTCGACCGTGCGGGCTCGAGCAAGCGAAGCGGGCCTCCTAGCGGCATTCTCTCATGAGGCTTTGGTGAACCTTGGAAAGTCACGCCTCAACTCGATTCGACTGGCCGCGCATGCGCCGATGATGCCGTTGGCGCCGATGAATGTGGGCCGCGATTCGCGGCCCAGTATTGGCAAGGCGATCGGAAGCGAGCGGAAGCTTCTCACTGCACTCTACTATCAACCGTTTGCTCTCGCGGTGACGTTTCCGGGGCTTCAGGGAGTCGTTGCGACGGAGCCCGAAATCACCGTGAGGGTGACGTACGCCTATCAATGCACTGTGCCACTTGCCCGAAGATTACTTTGTCAGTCGTTCGCAGACCTCGATGCCAAAGAGGAGCTGGGCGAGGCCTTTCTGCCGCTGGTACACAGTCTTCTGGGGGGTCGATTCCGGGGTCTACAGCACCAAACCACGCTGCTGATCCAAGACGCGCCCTACGAGTATCGCGCGAGGGCTTACTAATGCACCCGAAGCAAGCACGCCTGATCGAAGAGACGAAGGGCGCCATGATGCTCATGTCCCTCTTCATGGCGCTCCTCCTCATCGGGTCTCTCTACTACCTCCTGGGGGTAGGGGACGCTGTCATCTACCGGCGCATCATGCAGGACGGCGCGGACGCAGGCGCGCACGCAGCGTCGGTGATGGGTGCCAAAGGGATGAACCTCCATGTATTGCTCAACGTCGTAATGGCCGTGACCGCCGGGATTCTGCTGGTCATCCGCAGCGTCGAAGTTCTGCTCGAAATCGTCATCGGCATTCTCTACGGGCTCGTTGCGACGGTCGTCCTCGCCGCAAAAGCATCCGCACTCATCGCCGTGCTCAATCCGGTCGAGAGCACGGTCGAAAGGGTTGGTGACGCAGTCGAGCAGTTCGTGCGAGTCGCCCACGACGCCTTGGATGTAGCTCACAAAGCCGTTCAGCACGGGTACCCCTTGCTGGCCGAGGCGCGTGCAGTTGACGCGATGGCGTTCCAGGCCGCGTATGATCCGCCAGTCGCCGGCGGTTTTGTCGTGCCGCTTCTCGGCTCGCGTCTCCCCAGCGGCGGGCGAGGCCTACCAATCGAAGAGGCCGACGTCGGCATCCTCTGTGATCGCGTCTCCGATGGCCTGAGCAACAGGTTGAGCAACGTGAG